>Ga0187865_1003655_pt1 | contig 12355 bp, 23 predicted proteins | sample June2016WEW_11_1_2_FD_132989 | JGI IMG/M metagenome (GOLD analysis project Ga0187865, IMG submission 132989) | Peatland microbial communities from SPRUCE experiment site at the Marcell Experimental Forest, Minnesota, USA - June2016WEW_11_100 | ecosystem: Environmental > Terrestrial > Soil >...
ACTCCACAACCATGCATCATCAGGTAAAGAATTTCTCCAAATTTGTCTATAGAATTCAATGCTATATAGCAACAATTGAATCCAGCAAAGTTGTTTTCTTCTAGAGCAGGACCAGCAGACCAGAGTGCTCTCATACTTCCCATAACTTGTTTATTTTTCTTTAGTTCGATTGCTTCTTTATATGCATCTAGCAAAGAAGCAGGTACTTTAGGTTCAAAAAAATCACTATATCTTTGTACTGCTTCATCCCAGGATTCTCTTCTTTTTTCTTCATCCAACCATCTTGTATATGTACGTTTTGCAATAAAATTTGAGTATGTTTCTTCAATCTTATCAGTTATTTGTACCATTTAGTTCTCCTTAGTAATATTGATCAAATCTCCATATCGAATATCTTTTCCATATTCAAAAATACAGTCTTCGAAAATGAATTTGTAAACTTCTGGTATAACGTCAAACATCTTGTATGCTAATTTTCTAATTTCCCACATAGCTCGTTTATTAGTCCGTAAATGAAACCAATTTCTTAAGCTTCGAGCATTGATCGTGAAGATGCATTCAGATTGTAGACTATCAGGCAGACAGAATTTTGCTTTATCGTTTGGAATACCAGCAACAATACATAGACGAAGATTTTCTAATGCCATGATAGAAGCTTTATCTACTTGTTCTATTCCTGTCATTACAAGATATTTTTCTGCTTCTTCTATGTTATATTCTATAACAAGACTATTAAAAAACTTTGGTGCTGTCTTTAATTGATGCAGACAATATCTTGTTGATCTTTCTGATACAGAAGCTATACGGTGACGAGATTTTTCCTGGAGAAGTGCTCTACTATATCCTGCCAACTCAAAAGAAAAATTGAGATGTTCTATTGTAGATGTATGACCAGAAGCGATAATTTGCTTTATGAGTTTCTTATCTTTCTCTCCAAGAAAAAATTCATTCTCATGACAGATAGAATTTTCACTAGTCCAATAGCTATCACTTTTTTCTTCAGAGTCATAACACTTTCTGATAGCATGTATAGCTATGTCTAATGGTGTAACATGTAACAATTCAACTTTCATTCGTTCCTCCTATAATACAGTACCAATAGGCATGTATACATGTTCAGTATGCAATACATATTCTTTCAGAAATCTTTCTACTTCCCAATCAATAACAGTTACTGATTTTGTGATCAGGTCATTACCGATTGCTCCGGTTATAGCTAGAACTGTTTTTACAACATCTCCAGGCTTATACGAATTGCCATACAGACTTACACTTTTGAACTGCCAATAGTTTTCTTCAGTAACAATCATGTCAAGTGCTGACGTTACAAGAAGCTTCTTATTCAGTTCTTTTTGTGTTTTTTCAAATTCTATCCGTTGAATTTCATATTTTTCTTTATATTCTTTTCTTTTTATATCATCTTGTCCTAATTCAGAATCCTTAAGAACATAACTTTTATCACTGTGTTCGATATAGTCTTCAAGAAATCTATCTGTATCGGATGAAAGAACAATACCAATTACTAATCTTAAACATTTTATATGTTCTGTTTGTTCTTTTTCTAAATCCTTTTCAATAATAACAACTACGTTAACTTTATCCCCAATGTTAAGTTTTGTATCAGGATAAAGTAAACTGCTAGACAACTTTTCAATATTTTCGTTAGTTATTTCAATAGTTTTTAGGATATTCATTATAACTCCTTTATGTTTCTGTCTTTAGCATCCATTTCATAAGATTCGTTCTCGATTCTTTTTTCTATATCGAGATTTCTGGCTATTTCTGAATCAGGAAGATCATATCCTGTGGATGCCCAGGAACCGTTTAGTTTGACATGACCATTAAATCTAACTGTTTGTTTCATTGGTCTGCCACAGTTTTCACACAGAACACAATCTTTGGTATTTTCGTGTTGTTCAAATGTCATTCGTTTTTCTATAACTTTTATACATTTTCTACAAGCAAATTCGTATAATGGCATTAGTTTTCCTCTCTTATTTCTTCTATTTCGTCTGTAATGTTTGTAATCTCTTTGATTCCTATACAATCGTAAATAGCTTCTACTATTTCTTCTGCATCAACTCTTGTTTCATCGAATTCTACTTCAAAAATCTGTTTCATTTCTCCTCCTTGTTTATACGTTCTATGTTAAGAATATTTTCAAACAAAAATTTGTTATCGAATGTATGATAAGGAAAATATGTTCCATTAGTTTCAAAACATACACATGTTCCTATTGGAGTTGTTATATTATATAGAATCATTGATCAATTTCTCCTTATTATCTGTCCATAAATTTAAAAAATAGTTAGCTGCATAATTTGCTACTTCGTGTATTTCTTTTTTGTTCAATACTTTCTTGTTATGTTTTTCTTGATACCATCGATAATTGTCTACAAATGCCATAGCAATAGCAGACTGATAACCAAATCTAAATCCTTCATCTTTTTCAAATGATTTTTTAAAAGTTTGGATCGCATTCTTTATTTCTGTCATAATCATTTTTCCTCCTGTTCTGGTAATAGTTCGAACAATTCAGCAGTATTTCTTAGAATAGAAGCAAGGTCAGGAGAAATATTGAATCGTTCTGTGTTAATAGAAATGCTTGTAAGTATATTTCCGTCTTTGTATCTTGCACAAGAAGCAGACCAATCACATAACATTTCTACAAGATCGATCAGATTCATTCCTGCTATTCCATTTGGAAAATGTTGTGCGTGGTGACGATTTTTACTGTAATGATGCGTCAATGCTGGTTCGAGTTTTTCTAAAATCTCATTGTATTTGTCCGAACCATATTTTATATTTTCTGTATCTTCTACTGTATCAGCAAAAACATCTACTTCAGGAGAAAACATTTTTGATTTATCGTGTGTTCTAGCTCTACGTTTTAAGTCTTTACAAATGATATCTATTCTGTCTGAAACTAATTTTACATGTGTTAATGTATCTTTTATAGTCTTATCGTAGTTCATCGTTGATCTCACCTTTAAGTTCTTTTTTGAAATGATCAACCAAGTCTATCTGAACTTCATATACCAATGTTTTCTTTATATGTTCAGGAATTTCGGGAGGACGGGGCATATACATCCAGTGTGTCGGCAAATCTCCACACGGACCCCATTCTGAACCTTTAGGACCACTATATAGTTGAAGAAAATCGATATCTCCTTTCTTATATCCCCATGCTTTGATTTCTGCTGGACTTACATTTGCATAAAGATATTGTCCGACATCATATCCACGACCTGGATTGATTTCTTCATACGTAGAATCAAATTCTGCAACTATTACAGAAATACCATGTCTTCCTTCTGGTATTTGTGGCATTGCATCATAAACACTAACCCATTGTCCCGGCATTGTTGTAAAATAATCAATTTCTGATAATGTTGGTTTTTGTTCTTTGGCTTTTCTCATAATAAACCGTTCCTCATTTTGAATTTTAGCTTTGTTGTTGCTCCGAGTCCTTCATACACATTATTTTTAATCATATCATGTAATTTTTCAGAAGTATATTCTTTTTTACACACAAGATCGTTGAAATCTTTTTCTTCTATATCATCTGGAAATATAAAGACTTTTTCATCCTGTCTTGCAAGCTTAATACCTTCTACTAATCCTTTTTTGTACTTTGATTTGTAGTCATTATCCAATATCCACACTCTATTCTTAACTATATCCAATACCTTTTCGGATAATGAAGTTCCTAGACCTGCAATAGAGTTTTCTGTATAGAGAGAATCGATTATAGATTCAAAAATGTAAACAGTCTTAGATGGATCGATGTTAAAGATATTGTATACCTTAAACGATTCGTTATTACAGAAATTATAAAACATTTTACGGTCCAACGATCTTCCCTGGAATCCATATACTCTTTCATTATCATACCATAACGGAAATATCAACATGTTTGAGAATGGTTGATGTTTGTGTGTAGAGAAATATAGTTTTTTGAATACCTTAACAGGAATTTTTCTTTTTTGAGCGTAACGAACGCAATCAGGAATGGTCGATGCAGGAACAAAATATTCTGGATTAAGCTTAAAAACATATTTCAACCCATACTTATATTTTTCGTTAGAAACTACTTCTATTTTTGGTTCAGGTTTAAGAACTTTCTTCTGGAGTACTTTACCAGCTTTCAGTTTATTTATATATTCCTGCTTTTCTTCTTTTTTGTACTCTTCAAATAGAGCAGGATTGACCAATTCGATAAAGTGTCTAAGGTTTGTTGGTTCTGGCATACACTTGAAACATAACACAGAAATGAAAGGTTTACCTTTGGTTAGAATATAAAGCTTTTTCTTTCGTTCATCATTACCACACAATGGACAAATGGCTGTATATCCTACTCCTATTTTAGTCAACTTTTTTAACCCAATTCTAGCTATATACGGCAATTCATTCATTAATTCCATTGCTAACTATCCTTTCAATAGTTGAGTTTTAGTTTTGTTTTGACAATTAAGACAATTTGGTGTACTGTTTCCGTTTAGTAGTACGAGCTTTTCTAGACTTTCCTGTTCTTCTTTTGTCAGGCTCGTTCCGCAATTCGGACATCTGTGGAATAACATCAGGTATCTCCTTTCGTTCAACTATTATAGCATCAGTTATATCATCAAATTCAAACAATAATCGTTGTGATCTTAATTGAGCTTTGACTTTATTTTTAGCTTCTTCAAGGGTTTCCGCTGGAACTCTTAATCGTTGTGGTTTGTATATTGTTACACATACTTCGAACATTTCCATTAGTTATGTTCCTCTTCCTCTATTACTCTGAAGTCATATTCTGGATGATTACAAAATTCTTTCTTGATATAGTTGAATTTTGTTTCGGCTAAAGTCTTTTCTTTGTTGATAATGAACTTGAAAGCTCTTTCAATTGTCTTTGAAAAGTAGTTGAATGGATCACATTTAGCAAATGCTGGATTATAGTTGTGAGCATATCTAACACAGAGATAGAGTGCTTCTGTTTTCATTTGATCGAGATAGGTATATCCTGAAAAATTTCTTCGAGTAGCAGCATGATTTACTAGCTTAAGTATACATTCACCGATAAATTCTGTCATTTTATAATCAGGATCAACTTCTTTCTTCTTTTTCCAATCAACAAGTGCTTCATGAAACTTTACTTTATCAATGTATGTTTTCTTATACTTCTTTTTGGTGTTAAAATTATCTATGTATCCTGTCATTAGCTGCCTACTTTCTGTTAGTTAAGTTTTTTAGTTTTCTATATCTATACTGAGGTGTATCTCCAAATAAAGACCAACAATCTTTTTGTGTAAACATTCTTCCTTTCAAACATTCTTCTTTTGCTTCTTCTTCAGTATCAACATAACCAAATGGTTCATATCCATCTGCATTCCTATTTTCCATAGGATCGATCCAAAGTCTTTCAATTAGATATTTATGAGACATATTTCTTTTCCTTTAGTTTTTCAATATAAGTTTTTATAACTCTATTGTGCTTGTAAAATACAACTCTATAATAGATATTTTTTATAGCTGTTCCTATTGTATATACAAGATTTCCCATGACTAAAAGTAAACAAAAAATAAAATCATTCATTATAGATTTCCTGTCTTTATTTGATATTGTGATAGCTTATAATCAAACTCTTGAGCAACATATATCTTAGCTCTCTCTGCGAATTGTCTTACACTATGATTAGTATATCGTATTCTGTTCGGTTTGTCTATTTTTATTATCAGATCATCTATTAAATCGAAAATATTTAAGTATTCCTTGTCCTTATGTAACCTCAAGCCTCTTCCAATTGCCTGTAATATCTTACCTTTTTTCTTGTAATTGCTTGCCATGATAATGTTATGAAGATTCTTTACGTTGATTCCTCTAGCAAATACTCCATAACTTGCGATCAGAACGATATCGTTTCGTAATTCAATCAACTTTCTGATATCTTCTCGTTCGCTTATATCAATATCTCCATCCAGGTAGATGATCATCTTGTTTGGAAAATATTTTGTGATAACATCTCGAATAATATACCCATGTTTTGCTTTTTTTGTAAACAAAATTAAGCTATTACCTTTGATATTTGATACCAATTTACAAATAAACAGGTTTCTTTCGATAGATTCATGAATCAAATCCATTTCTTTGTTATATCCTACAGTAGTTTCTTCTGTTTCTGCACATTTTTTAGTTTCTTTTAGATATGGTTCAACGTTTTCTTTATAATTTTTCATCTTAATTTCTTCTGGATATACTAAACGAACTAGATTCAATTTCATTTGAGAAAGTTGACCAACATCTTGAAGAGATTTATAGGTTGAATATGTTTTTATTGGACCTAAAGCACCAACAATAGTAAACCATTCACAAGTTCCTTCATCAGGATAACTTCCAGAGCATCCTATCCTGGTTGATGCATTGATACATGCTTTGGTAATCATTGAAATACATTTTGCGGCAGTTGTATCTGCTTCATCACATATCAAAACATCAAATCTTGCAAATTGTTCAAGATCAGTATATGTTGATTGCCATGTTGAAAAAATAATTTTTCTATCTGAATGTCTTTCTGTTCCTCCATATACTCTATCTACTTTAATATCTACTTCTTCCCATCCATAATTTCGGAAGTCAGATATCAATTGTTCTACAAGTTGAATTTGATTTACTATAACAACAATTTGTTTATCATATTGTTCAAACCATCTAATAATCATATATAATATAGCTGATTTTCCACTATTATGAGTTATCATTCCTCCGTTAGTAATATAAAGATTGTCTTCTACTTGAATTCCATAATAATTTCCACTATATCCATCATATTCAACATCAAATTTACTTCTATATGGATCAATTCTGGTTAGTGATTCTTTAAAACTTCTTTTTCTGAGAATACGAACAGGAATTTTTCTTATATTACCCATCAATAATACTTGATAATAATTTCTATCATATTTCTTGTTATATTTTGTTCTGGTTGAACATACTATGCCTAAAGATATAGATAATCGTTTAACATCATCTCTTAACTGTTTTGATTTGAACGTTAATTCATATGCCGTTCCGTTTGCTAAATGACCATCACTATCTATCAATCCTGCCAGTACATCTAATCTATAATCTATTGAAGTTGTGAATATAGGTTCAGGGATGAATCTATCAGCACATTTTACATTTTTTTTAGAATTGCTTGAAAAAATTATACCCATTTTTTCAAATTCTTTGAATATCACGTTTCTATTTTTTCCTACTCCCTGTCCTTTGGTTCCTATACATCCTTTTATATCAAAATGTAAATTATCTTTTGTTATTACTTCACATTCTAACATATTTGCTTGTATATATATTTCTTTTTGAGATTCTATATCTTCATTTGTAACTTGACACGAATAAGTACTACCATCTCCTAAATACAAACCTATAAAATAAGGAGTCAGTTTTATATAACTTAAATCAGTTTCATGTTCAAAGTTCAATTCTTTATCATTATAGAAGATGTTTGCTATATGTTTAAAAGTTTTCTTGGATTCTATATATGTTTTCACTTCCATATTTTGAATATAATGTTTATCACCTTTTGTTATAGAATATGGTTTACTATAATCAGATCGTTTTAATGGTAAAATATGATTTTCGTTTACAGTTATACTATCTCTATTGTTTTTAGGAATGATTTTACAAAGTTTATCCTGTCCAGTAAACGTATTTAAAACTTTTTTGAACCTTCCGTCTTCTCCAAATACATATTCTCCTATTGTAATATCTTCTACTTTCTTCCATATTCCGGTATTCATCAAAATCATATCACCAGCTTTATGACAACCAGTTACTGAACCAATATTTAAGACCTTATACTTGATTGCTTCATATGCTGCCTGTAACTGGAAATCTCTCGTAACTAATGGATTACCATCATCATCTTTCAAATGAAGTCTCTGAACGAATTCTAGGAAGTCCTGGTATACAATCTCTTCTTTGTTTCTGTACGTAGAAGAGATCGAATATCCTCCAGCTTTAGCAAACTGTGAAATTTTGAAATACAATCCGACAGGAAGATAGTTTTTATAGATATCAAAGAAGTAGATTTTTCCATTCCATTTTCTATTTCCTTGTGCGTCTCGTTGTTTATACTTCGGGGAAAATTGATAATTAGGAGCTAGGGCAGAGAAATACTTATAAAGTTCTCTTGATATTTCATGAGAACAGTCTACAAATAAAGTACTTTCGTTAACCTTTGATAAAACTATATCAGTCTTCAGATGATGTTTCTCCTCTACAACTTTTACAAAGAGTTTTCTTTCCTTCTTTTTTCAAATCTTCACTATCTCCACATTCATCACAACCAAACTTTATCATGTATTACTCCCCGATCCTTCGTACTGAACATGAGGACATTTATAAGATCGTTTATCTTTCTTGATTATTTGAACACATACAAGCATATGCTTATTTATATGTTTCAATTCTACCTTATGAAACGGACAAATAGGTTTCATTTCTATTTACCGTTAAGGAATTTTTGATATTCCAACCAGTTTTGAACCTGGAAAGCTTTTCCTTCTAGTGCTTTCTTAACTGAATCACAAAAATTTTTTATATCCCATGTTCTTTTTGAAGATAACAGATAATTCGAATATGAAGGATCAGATTCTATGAAACAATCCAGGTATTCTTTACATGTTATTGAAGAACTATATTCTTTTTTATAGAAGTTATGTAATTCTGTCCATTTCTTCTTTCGTTTGATATCTAACATATCAGCTTTTTTCTTGAACTCATTGCTTTTCTTTATCCAATACAGAATATGGTTTGTATTTTGATAATTAGATTCCATATGTTCTTTATCAAAATTACAATGTTTATCTGCTTCTATAATAAGTTTCTTTTCTATTTCATCTATATTTCCTAAAGTAGTTGATATATATTCTTCTTCTAGTTCTTTAGTTTCTTTAGTTTCTTTATCCATTGTATACTTCCTTTCTATTCTTTTTATTTGCTTTTCTTATATTTATATGTTATCATACTTCTATATATAAGTCTAATAATATTTTTACTATATATAAGTACTTAATATTATTATAGTATTATAGTAACTATATTATAATATAACTATAGAAATATAATAATAGTTAACTATAGTAATATATAGATTGTTATATAGTAGAAAGGCATTCAGGGTAGACCTTGTGCAGCGGCACAATTGCAAGTGTAGCATTTTTTTGGAACCATGTCAAATCTTTTTTATAAAAAATTTTTTAGTTGACAACTGGCATGGTTTCATGGTAGTATCAAGAAATAGGAGAACAAATGATTGGAAAGATTCTGACAGTACCAAAAGCAGATGTAATAGCAAACAAGGAATACTATGAAAAAGAAGATAACTTATTGATTTCGATTATGTCTAGCTATAGACCACCGATATTTGAAAAGGATACAGATCGAACTATTACCTTGTTTTTTGACGATGTGTATCCGTGTCATTGGGTATATTCAAAACAAAAAGATAAATATCCATACAAATTTTGTTCTTCAGAAGATGCTAAAAAGATTGTTAAATTCATCCAAAGACATAGTAGATCGAACAAAAAAGAAACTTTACAGATTCAATGTACTCTTGGAATTTACAGATCAGGAGCAGTTGCTCGATATGCTTTGAAATATTCCAGGATGAATATTGAGGATTTTCATAGACTAAATAAGAAGATCAGCCCAAACGAATGGGTTTTGGATAAGCTGGTCGAAGCTGAGTTTGAATTGAAAGGTAAACAATGAGATACGCTTTATCAGACTTGCATGGATGTAGAAATACATTCCATCGAGCCTTAAAAGAAATTGAATTCACGAAACAAGATACTCTTATAATCGTAGGAGATATCTATGATCGTGGACCTGACTGTAAAGGAATCATAGATGATGTTCTAGTTCTTCAACGTCAAGGATATAATATCGTCATGACAATAGGAAATCATGAAATATTTGCACTTGAAGCTGCTAAAGGCGAAGGTATCTATAAGATGTGGATAGGTCAAGGAGGAGCTAAAACTCTTTTGTCATATGGAATAACCGATCCATACAAAGATTGGACAGCATTTCAAAAAGCAATTCCTGATAGACATTGGGAGTTTCTGGATAATTTACCTAACATTTATGAACTGGAGGATTATGTTTTTGTTCATGCTGGATTGGATTTTAAGCTCGACAATCCATTAACAGAAACACCAGAAGATTTTATGTTATGGGAAAGAAACGGATGGGTAAATTTTGACCAAAAGAAAATAGGAAATAGAATGTTGGTAGTCGGGCATACACCTACCAGCAAACAAAACATAATAGCTTCTCTGGATACCGGATTGATCAATATTGATCGTGGTTGTATATTCAAAGGTGCTGATTATAATCATCTTGCTGTTTTGAATTTAGATACAAAATGGTTCAGGTTCATAAAAAATATAGATGAAATCAATACAACACTCTACATGTAAAGGAGAATATATGAACGGAATGCGAAAATGTATTAAAAGAAAAATCGATTCGGAGTATGAAGCAAAGAAAATAAAAGAACGTATGCAACTTCATCAGAAAACCTTATTCAAATATTACTTTCATGATGAATGTAATTGTTATCATATTGCTCATTTAGTTCCGAAAAATAAGATTTTAAAAATGTTAAAAGAAGCTAACTATGACAAAAAAACAATAAATATTACACATGGTAATGATAATCCATTACGATAAGGAGAAAAAATGAACGAAATTGAATGTTGTGAAGTAACCGACAGACTTGAACTTGCTGTTGTAAAACGAGTAGAAAGTCTTGAACCGATTCTAAATAAAGATAGGATTGAACTGGTACATCTTGTAGATTGTGGATATACCTTTATATGTGAAAAAGGTCATCAAGTAGGCGATCTTGTTGTTTATGTAAAGTATGATAGTGTGCTTCCTAAAATTGAACTATTTGATTTTATGGCAGACTTCAAATACAGAGTAAAAGCAAAATCATTCACCGAAAAAGATGATGATGGAGTAGTTGTAAAGAAAATCTATTCTCAAGGAATTATACTTCCTCAAAGAGCAGTAGCCGAAAGTTTGCCTCAAAAAACTTGCATATTTGTAGAAGGAATGGACCTTACAGAATTTCTTGGAGTAACAAAATATATTCCTCCGGTTATGACAGGAGCAGGTTCTGGTTTTGGTGAAATGAGATGCAAAGGAACTTTTCCTACTCATATCTTATCAAAAACAGACGAAACTACTCTTGCTTCTAAGACCAGAGCATTAGAAGAAATTAGAGGTAAAGCTGTATACATTACCTTGAAAATCGAAGGTAGTTCAGGAACATCTTATGTTGATGATGTTACTGGTGAACTGATAGTTTGCTCCAGAAACAATATGATTTCAGAAACCGAAACTTGTAAGTTTTGGATTGCTGCAAGAAAATATAATCTGAGTGAAATACTTTTCAAAGAACCGTGGTTGGCTCTTCAATGGGAACTTTATGGAAGCGGAATTCAAAAAAACAAACTCAAAATTGATGGTGTTGATCTTGCTATTTTCAATATGATTAATAAACATGATCGTAGAAGATTGTCATATTTTAGTATGCTTGATTTGAGAAATATGTATAACCTTCCTCTTGTTCCGATTATAAACTGTATTGAAAATTTTGATATGTCATTCAACGAACTTCAAGAACTTGCGGATATTCAAGTTTATGATTCTGGAGAAATAGCAGAAGGAATTGTTATTCGTCCTATGGAACCTTTCTATTCTAATGTTCTTAAAGAATCCTGGAGCGTGAAAATAATTAATCGTCAGTATAAATTATAAGCTTGACATTCTATTCCATATATGTTATCTTGTTTGTAGAGGATAACATATATGGAAAGAGCTTGGCATCATATCAAATTAAATGTACCCGTCATTCCTACTTTACCTATGCTTGTTTGTGATTTTAATGATAATGAAAAGGTTGTAAAAGTTATTGGTAAAGTATGGCAATTGCATAACGGAATATGGGCTTGGATCATATACGAACTTCCTGATACCGTGAAAAGAAGCAAATACGAAACAACTCTGTTTTCAGAAGGAAATGTTTACGGAGAAGAAACAAACAGAGAAGAAGCTAGAATGCAATTAGCATTGAGGCTGTTATGAAATATATTATAGTAGACGAAAAGACAAACGAAATACTTGGAAGATATCCAGATATTGCAGCAGCAGAAAAAGATAACAAATTGTTTTTCAACGGGAAAGCAACTATAAAAGAAAAAGAGGAATCATGTTAAAAATTCAAGAAATACTACATAATGGAATATTTTTAGACGAACTCGAAGATAAGCATGGTATTTGTGTAAAATATCATCC
>Ga0187865_1003658_pt1 | contig 12346 bp, 8 predicted proteins | sample June2016WEW_11_1_2_FD_132989 | JGI IMG/M metagenome (GOLD analysis project Ga0187865, IMG submission 132989) | Peatland microbial communities from SPRUCE experiment site at the Marcell Experimental Forest, Minnesota, USA - June2016WEW_11_100 | ecosystem: Environmental > Terrestrial > Soil >...
AACAGGAGCATAAGACGACTTACATTTACAAGGTGGGCGACATCATTTTATGCTGCGGGGCGTACAAGGAGTATAGCCATGAAGGAGATTGAACCTAAAAAGGTTCGTCAATGACAAGACTCTACTTGTGTACTGTAACCGTCTAATTGTTACTTGTAAAATGACAAATAAGTTTGTCTGTGTACTAAAAGGAGTTGTCACTGATAAAATGTATTGCTGATCCCTTGCACTTTTATTTCCAAGCTCTTGTATCCCAAATGCCAATATTGGTTTTCCGATAGGGATTGTTCCTGTCGCGCTGTCTGGTGCCTGTAAGTGAACACAGGAGTCAGATAAGAAGAGAACTTTCTTAGGAACTGAAAACACGCAGTATTGGTATTCGATAACTTCTTGAGATCTTCAGTAGATAAATTGTGAAGGTTAGACTTGACTTTACTAAGATGTCAAGATTAACAAGTTCTTCCTTGAAGTCAAGCATAAGGTAAATTTGATGGGGTCACATTCTTTCAATCGGGAATCAATGACGATTTCTTTAGTCGGGACCATGACTATTCCTGAGATGAACACGTTCAGGCATAACGCATTGGGGAGTATTTGCTTCACTCCGACAAGCGGGAACAACATGCCTTCATCTGCCGCTGTTTACCCTATTCGAAAACCCACGACTTAAAGGCCATGTTCGTGAAAGCAGGAAGAACATGACGCACCGGTATTTTGGGACTAGTATCTTATGATCCCGCTATAGCCTTAATCACTTCCAGAAAACAGTCCATTTCCGCATCGGTTCCTATAGTAACCCGGATAAAGTTATCGATCTTAGGTTTATTGAAATACCGGACAAGAAAACCTTTTTCTCTGAGCCGCTGGAACAGGACGCCTCCGGGGCATTGCTCACTGCTGATAAAGATGAAATTTGCCTGCGAAGGAATCACCTTAAAGCCTATTTCCATAAGTTGGGCGGATAGCCGTTCACGGCTCTTAATAATTTTAGATCTTGTTTCCTGAAAATAATCGTCATCTTTAATTGCTTCCTGGGCGCCGGCCAGGGCCAGACGATCAACCGTATATGAATTAATAGAATCTTTAACCCGAATGATTCCTTCAATCAGCTCTTCATTGCCTAAGGCGTACCCTACCCGCAATCCCGCGAGTGAATGTGATTTGGACAGAGTCTTGATAACCAGCAAATTCGGATAATCATTAATTAGCTTTACCGCAGATCGGCCGCCGAAGTCTACGTAGGCCTCATCAATGATGACCACACTGTTTTCGTTCCGGCTGAGGATCGCTTCTATAGTTTTTCCAGAAACACCTTTTCCGCTGGGTGTATTGGGATTGGCAATAATAATTCCGCCATTGTCCTGATAGTATCCTTCCTCGGGAATATTAAATTCCTCATCCACGGGAATAAGACGGTAGTTGGTATTAAAAAAAGCGGCGTAAACGGGATAAAAGCTGTAGGTCACTTCAGCGAACAGAATAGGTTTGCTTACCGGTTCAAAGAAGGCCGGAAAGGAAAAAGCCAATAATTCGTCGGAACCGTTGCCAATAAAGACATTGTTTTTTCGGATTCGGTAGTATCCGGCAATTGTTTCTCTCAGTTCCTCACCCATCGGGTCCGGATAGAGCCGCAAAGTTTCATCGGCCGCATTCTTAATTGCCTCGATGACCCGGGAGGAAGGCGGATAGGGATTCTCATTCGTGTTCAGTTTAATGTATTTCCGGTCTTTCGGTTGTTCTCCGGGGATATAGGGTTTGATATTTTTTACCGTATTACTCCAGTATCTGCTCATAAAAATCATCCACTTTGTTTTGGGAAATCATTAATATGTCCGGATACAAAATAGAAGATATTATCGGAAATTTCCATTCTTATTTTTACATCAGGTATTGGTCGAGTATTGACTATGGGCTTGATCCTATCTTCCCATCTACACTTCTGTTGATACCTGTGAACTGATTTCCTCGATGGTGCTGTTAATCTCTTCGATACTTTTTGTTTGCATTGCTGAATCCCATAATCGCAAAAAATTATCGATCATGATGAACCTCCTATTCAATATCATTGACAGGAAATGACGATTTTCTTATATTAAGAATAACCTCATTTCTGTTCAAAAAAGAATGCGGGGCTATCGTACGTTGCCCATCAGGATGATAGATCATTCGTTGGTATTCCCGATAATTCGTTTCAAAACCTTATCGCATAAGAGAATTTAAAAGGAGGAAGAAATGAAGAAGTTTGATGTAAAAAGTTTTATTATCGGTGTCTTGTTGACTCTTTTGCTTGTCGTCATGGCAGGGGCAACATCAGATGTCTTCAATCAGACGGAGATAGCGCGCCTGAAGCGTATTGCCACATATATTCAGGATGACGGCAACCTGAACTTGGGCAAACAAAAGATTATCATGCAGGGATCTACCATTTACGACGACAGTTCGGAAGGCGGCGGCCTTATTCTGCGCGGCGGCGCCAACCGTGTTAACATTCATGGAAACGCGATCATGTACGACAACCCGGAGTTCAGACGCGACACGATTTCCCTTAATACCAATCTTGACATGGGAAACAAAAAGATCATCATGCTAGGATCGAAAATCTATGACGACGGTACGGAGGGCGGCGGCCTCCAGTTGCGGGGAGGGGCAAACCGCATTCATTTCTTCGGGAAGACAATTCCCCATTGACGGCGGGTAGCTCTGTTGACTGGCCGCCTCTTCTTTATGGTGATCCTCGATTTGTTAAGAAACGCAGACGCCTGCGTATTTCATACTGAACAGATTCCCGGAACATCAAAATCAGGTTTTTAACCGGAACAGATCATTCCTGTATTGTGGTTGATTTTACCGATTCCTGGTAATACCAATGCTGCTGGATGGATATTGATAACCGGTTGTAATCCTTATAGGAGCAAATTCAGTTATGATAGATGGGGGTGATTGAGCAGACCTTCCTGTAAGTGTTAACTCTCCATTTCTCACTTTTTTGTAGATTTTCAACCAGTAATTATCGCTCGATAACAGTTAGAACGCTTGTCATATCGGGCGGGGTTGCATCTTTCCTTAGCCGATGTTATAGAACCAAAAAATCTTATTTCAGGAGGAATTCATGAAAGACGTTGTTATTGTATCGGCCTGCCGGACTGCCATCGGGGCCTTCGGCGGCTCACTCAAGGAAGTTCACGCTTACAAAATCGCAAGCACCGCGATGAAAGAAGCCGTCAAGCGTGCGGGTATTGACCCCTCTGTCATAAACGATGTTCGCTTCGGCAGCTGCATGGAGCCCTACAACGCACTGAACATTGCCCGTGTTGCGTCACTCGATGCGGGAATCCCAGAAACCTCTACAGCTGTTACCATCAACCGCGTCTGCATCTCCGGCATGGAGGCCGTCATCTCTGGCATGGCCATGATCCAAGCGGGTTTGGTTGATGTAGTGTTGGCAGGTGGTGTGGAGCACATGTCGGGTGTTGCTTACGGGGTACAGGGAGCACGCTGGGGCTGCCGATTGCAGAACCAAAGCTTCGATGATATGATGATTGAGGGCCTTTACTGCGGATCACGCCTCCAGCCTGGCCTGGAGCAGGGCCCCGTAAAGGACGGCCCCGTGATCGAAGCAATGAAGGGCAAGCCTTATATCATGGGCCATACAGCGGAACTTGTTGCTCAGATGTACAACATCTCCCGTGAGGAGATGGATGCTGTGGCCCTGCGGAGCCACAACAACGCTGAACGGGCAACGAAGGAAGGTGATTTCAAGGAAGAGATCATCCCAATCGAAATCCCCCAGAAGAAGGGAAAACCTGCCGTCATCTTCGACAAGGATGAGCACTTCATGCCCGGACTGACGATGGAAAAGCTCGCTGCGCTGCCGCCAGCCTTCATGCCTAAAGGGGGAAAAGTTACGGCCGGGAACTCTTCTGGAATCAACGACGGGGCTGCCGCCATGGTCATCATGTCGGCTGATAAGGCCAAAGAACTGGGACGGAAACCAATCGCGAGATTCAAGAATGCGGGTTATGGCGGATGCCACCCTTCAATTATGGGAATGAGTCCCGCTCCGGCCGTCCGCAGCCTGATAAGCCGATCCGGGCTTAAGCTTGCCGATTTCGAGCTCATCGAACTCAATGAGGCCTTTGCCGCCCAGTATGCGGCCTGCGAGAAGGAACTGGGTCTGAATCGTAAGATTACGAACGTGAACGGCTCCGGCTGTGGCCTGGGACATCCTGTGGGAGCGACTGGCTGTCGTATTATGGTGACACTGATCCATGCCATGAAGAAGCGTGGCAATAAGCTGGGTCTCGCAGCCATCTGCGGCGGTGGCGGTGTGTCCATGGCAACGGCATTGGAGATGATCTGAGAGCATTTTGGTCCGACGTGTGAGAATCGAGGGGAAATATACCAGCCTCGACAATATGAAAGGTAATCGCCAATCTATTTCCGCCATGCATGATGGCGATTTGTAGGTGGCAGCGAGAGATCTCGTGTACTTCCTGAAATAGTTAGGCCGAGCAGTTTCATCTCTATAGTAGATTTCTTCTGGAAACAGTGATACCTGAAAAGCCTATTAGAGAATAAAATTCATGAGCCCTTAAACCTTGCGTGAGGGTAGTATGGACTGATTGCCGAAACCCCGTTTCTTAATAAGAGTACGGGATTTTATATTTCAGGAGGAAATTATGAAATGGACCAATAAGATTTTGGGATTTATCTGCCTGTTCCTTCTTACCTTTTGTACGGCTACGCCTGTTCTTACAGTAAAGAGTGCTGATATGATGCAAGCGATTCACTCAGCGCTATTAGTGATGGACGTTCAAAACGGAATCGTTCAGCGTTTCGCTGAAAAACCAGAAGTCATGGTTCCATTTCAACGTGCCGTGAGTGCTGCCCGTCGTGCGGGGATTCCGGTTATTTTTGTTCGTGTCGCTTTCCGTAAGGGCTACCCGGAAGTAAACGCAAAGAACAAAATGTTTTCGGCCGTCACAAAACTTGGAAGCATGACCATTTCTGAGGCTTCGACGCAAATTCATTATTCGGTAGCGCCGCTTCCGGATGAACCCGTCGTAACGAAATTACGCGTGAGCGCGTTTGCCGGTAGTGATCTTGAGATTATTCTCCGCGCCCGTAAGATCGACACGCTAATTCTAACTGGTATTGCAACAAGCGGTGTTGTCCTTTCAACTTTGCGGGAAGCTGCGGATAAGGATTACGGGCTCATCGTTCTTTCCGATGCGTGTTTAGATGCAGATCCAGAAGTCCATCGCGTGCTGGTTGAAAAGTTGTTTCCCCGCCAGGCGGATGTTTTAACCGTGAGCGAGTGGGCTGACACCTTACTGAAGCAGGGAGGATCGCCGAAAAGCTAGCTTCAAGTGAGCCGTATGTTGGAGAGTAAACCGCAAATAGAAGTCTGCACCTTATTGATCTGTTCATTTTATTGATAACTGGTTATAAGGCGCAGATATTTTAACGTGCATTTCTGGAATGATGGTGGTCTGATGTTCTTCCTGTAGTCGAGCTTTTGCCATCCATGCCGAACGTACAACACTTCATTCCGTAATCAACGTAATGACATATTTCGGTTCCCTCAACTCGAAGGCTTTTTTTACAATTGACTAATAACAAGATATCCTCTAGAAAATATTGACAGCATTCAAAAAGTGGGAGGACACCATGAGGCATGTCCGCACTCTATACATCTTCCTTATTTTCATGCTCCTGTCTTCAACACCTTTTCTCCATGCTGCCACGGAGCAACGAACCGCCCTTGTCATCGGAAACAGCGCTTACAGTTCCGGGCCGCTGAAGAATCCCGTCAACGATGCCACGGATATGGCTGCCACGCTGAAGAAACTCGGATTTACTGTTACTCTAAAGAGAAATGCCAAGTTGCAGGAGATGGACGAGGCCATTGAAGAACTCGGTAACAAGCTGAAAAGAGGTGGCGTGGGTTTGTTTTACTATGCCGGTCACGGTGTGCAGGTAAATGGAATAAACTACCTCATCCCCATCGGTCCAAAAATTAACAAGGAGGCAGACGTAAAATATCACGCTGTTGATGCCAATAGAATACTCGACGAAATGGCCACCGCCAACAACGGCCTGAATATTGTTATCCTCGACGCCTGCCGGGATAATCCTTTTGCCCGCAGCTTCAGAAACGCCTCAAGGGGTCTGGCTATAGTCAGTAGCGCTCCATCGGGCACCTTCATTTCCTATTCCACCAGTCCCGGAAACGTAGCCCGGGACGGCGAAGGGCGCAATAGCCCTTACACGGCAGCATTGATGAAGTTTATACAGGAACCCGGACTGACCATAAGTGATGTTTTCATTAATGTGCGAACGAAGTTAAAGAAGGAAACGGGTCAGGTGCCTTGGGAGCTATCCTCCTTGGAGGGACAGTTCTACTTCGTTCCCGGCAAGGGGAAAATATCAATAGATGTCAGCGAATCAGGAAAGACGGTAGCAGAAAAGGATGAATCCAAGTCATCAGCTACAGATGCGCTTGATGAGGAGCAGAGAAAAGTTGAGTTGGAGAAGCAAAGACTGCAGAAAGAAGAAGCTCTTCTTAAAGAAAAGACAGAATTGGAGGAAAAGCGGCGGCAACTGGAAGAAAAAAAGAAACAGCTTGCAATTGTGGAAAAGCGCCCGTTTGCCTCTACAGGCAATGAGGTTAGAAGGGACGGCCGTTTTATCGCCTATGACAATGGGACGGTCTTGGACACGAGTACGAACCTTATGTGGGCAGCAAAGGACAACGGGAGCAATATCAACTGGCAGGATGCCAAGAGTTACTGTGAGAATTATCGGGGGGGCGGATATGCGGATTGGCGTATGCCCACACAACAAGAACTGGCGGAGTTGTATGACAGCAGCAAACCACATTTTAAGATATGCAACAATATGCGTTATGAAACTCGTGTTGCAACAGGATTGATTGATATTACCTGTTACGCAGCTTGGGCTTCCAAAGCAAAGGGCTCCGAAGCCGTCATATTTTCTTTCAGCAATGGCCTCTGGTGGTGGCATAATCAGTCAATGAGTAACGACCAGCGGGCACTCCCGGTGCGTTTTGCCGAGGTGAAAAAGGATAGCCGTTTCATTGATAATGGTAACGGGACGGTCACGGACACAAAGACCGGGCTGATGTGGGCAGCAAAGGACAACGGGAGCGATATTAACTGGTACAATACCAAGTCCTACTGCGAGAATTATCGTGCTGGCGGTTACACGGATTGGCGGATGCCGACACAGGATGAGCTGGCGGGGTTGTATGACTATTCGATCAATGGCAAGAACGGCTATCACCTGACGAACTTGATAGAATTGACCGCATGGTGGCCCTGGGCATCCGAAACACGCGGTTCCGAGGCTGCCTACTTCTATTTCGGCGCTGGCGGTGGGTATCGGGTCTGGAGTCCCCAGTCTGACGCCGCCGGCTTTCGGGTTCTCCCGGTGCGTTCCGGCAAATAGGCTATTTGGTCATTTGGTTTTTTGATCATTTTCTTTTGAATATTCATCGCATCCATACACCTTACTTTTGTTAATCTGCAATTTAGTTAGCACGGGTTCACCGTTTGTTAGTAGGGTATGCCGTGTAAAACGTATGACTTGTCGGCTAAAGTCCGACCGTGGGAGTTCGGTAGTTCGCCCACGTAGCTTGAGAGAGGTGAAAAGGGTAACCTGAAGCACTAAGTTTTCTGACAAAGGCTCCTTCGGGGAGTCGAGCAAACCTGCGGGTCGCAGCGTGAGCGAACCTAGATGTAGCCTCGAAAAACACAATGGAGTTGTCGACCCCGTCCTACAAGGGGGAAGACCGGAGCATCTATCCTGACGATAACTACCAGAACCGATAGATGGACTTCCGGGGTAACAGGGGTGACACGCAGGGGAAGCTATACGAGAATGAACGCGGGAGACCCTTGTCGATGCTGCGAGAGCGGCAACTGGTGGATATAAGGAAACGAAGTTTCACTGGGTCGGCAAGGGAGTCGGAGTTGCCCATATTACCGCTTGTATCTCAAAGACAGCATAACTTTGGGAGAGGAAAGGGGCAATACCTTCATCATGCTTCTGAAGGAGAGAAGGAAAGGAGATTGCGGTAACGCTATCAACTCCAAAGATTCCAGGAACTCCGGTGGAAGCTATACTGGAAGGCCAAGTGAAAGCGAATGCCTCTGGAAGAAGATGATTGGAAAGCCGTGTGCGGGAAAACTGCATGCACGGTTTGATGAGGGGGAGCTGGAGATAGAACCATTTGGCGACTACGCCAGCTCTCTACTCTACTGAAGCCAACAAAAAGGTTTGCCTTGGTAAGTCTAAAAGAAAAACACACACTCCTTCCTGTAATGTTGTTTTTCCAATTTCGCTCATCGATACAAGATTTCAATTGTAAATAAGCAAAATATGTTCCACCAGAAAATAATCTACAATAATGTATAGTATATTAAAGCGGAACTTCGATTTAAAATGTGATAAAATTAATCATACTTGATCGAACCAACCTAATTTTTCAAGGTGAAGATAAAAGATTTCATCGGAGGATCACAAATGACTGTAAGCAAAAATGCGTTGAACTTCTTCATTTTTGCCCTTCTGATACTGATCTTCTTTCCGAGCTGCGCAACAAAAATGTCTTTAGAAGAAGCAAAAAGAGTATCCGTCGCCATGGATGATAAAACATTTACGAAACCATCTCGCCGGATCAGTGATATTTTGGAAGTGCTTAATCAACCCGGACAATTTGATGCTAAAATTACAGAGCAGTTTAAAGCCAAGGCGGCGGCGCTTCCTCCGGCGAAAGCAGATGACAGCACTATGGCTGTATTCTATCATGATCGGGGAGAAGCCGCCCGGCAGCTTGGCCAAACAAAGCAGGCGATTGACGATCTGCACAAGGCACTCGCGTATTACCGGAAAGCGGGCTCGGAAAACGACGACATTTTACGTCATCTGGCCATTGTTGAGCAGCAGGCCGGTAATTTTCAAACATCTCTTGACCTGTTAAACAGGGCTCGCGAAATCAGAGATACCTTTGGCACCTATGATCAACTGATTAATGCCTATCTCCAGCTTGGCGATTTCGAAAAGGCGGAAAAAATCAGTCATGAGAGTGCCTTCCAGTATAAAACGAAGAAAAATAAAAATATCTCCCGGGACGCTCATATGGAAAGGATTATATACCGCGTTCTGGAGGCGCAAGGCAAATATGTGGAAGCCGAACCTCACGAGCGGAGCGCACTCGCTCTATATCATTCGCTGAAAGATTTCCCTACCGGGGAAATAAACGGCCGCATTAGTCTCTCCAGAAATTTATCCAACCAGGGAAGGCGCATGGAAGCGGAAATTGAAGCACGTCAGGCACTGCTCGAAGCATTGGGACATGCAGGAGCAGAGTCGGACATAACCGGAAAGGCGGTTGAAAATCTGGCCAGACTGATGCTTGCCCAAGGCCGCCTTAGCGATGCCGAGCAACTCGGACATGCCGGCCTTCGTATTCTGGAAGCTTCAGGAGTTTCACCTGATTCCAATTTAATGTGCAACGCGAGAATGTTCCTGGGTGATATTCTCAGCCAAAAGGAAGATTATGCTGGAGCAATGAAGCACTATGATCTGGCGCGCGCCGGGATGAAAGAAAACCGCTATCTTTACGAAACAAAATTTATTCGCAATATCAATTTGATGCTAACCCTCCTGAAAACCGGCCGCAACGATGAAGCAATAAAGATTATCTCAGATACTTACAACATAAATCGCAAGCGGTTTGGTGAAAAACATTTAGCAACTATCCGGATATTAGGACTGCTCGGCATGGCTAATGTGATGAGCGGTAACAACAAGGAGGCCTACTATAATTTTGCAGCCGCTGAGCCGGCCCTCATTGGACGCGGAATTAGAGACAGTGAAGTTGCCAATAAATTTCAGCACATTATCTTGGAAGCTTACATTGATTTTTTAGGCAGCATTTACAACAAGCCTCAGGAAAAAGAATTTGGCGTTAATGCTCTGGCTGAATCCTTCCGCATAGCCAATTATTTGGGAGGCCAAACCATCCAAACCGCAATTGGTGAAAGCAGCGTCCGAGCAGCCGCAGCATATGACCCGGAATTGGCTGATTTGGCAAGGAAAGAGCAGGATGCTAATAAGCAAATTACCGCGATACAGGCGGTGTTATCTAACGCGCTCATGGCTCCGGCAGACCAGCAAGACGCCAATGCCATAAAAACAATGAGAGCAAGTATAGAGGCACTGACAAAGGCGAGAAACTCCATTTTAGATGAAATCGTCAAGCGTTTCCCCAAGTACGCTAATTTTACTCGTCCCCAGCCAACAACCGCAGAGAAATTGCAAAAAAATCTCCACCGAGGCGAGGCGCTAGTTTCCATTTTTACAACGGATGAAAAGACATACGTTTGGGTAATACCCCAACAGGGGGAAATGAAATTCATTGCTGCGCCTCTAGGGAAAAAAGAACAGGCCGCGATTGTCAATCATTTGCGCGAAGCGCTGGACCCCAGCCCCAACACATTTGGCGATATTCCGGACTTTGATTTGGCTACGGCTTATAAATTATACAGCATGCTTTTAAAACCTGCCGAGTCGGCATGGAGTAACGCAAAAGATCTCCTGGTGACAATTCATGGACCCTTAGGGCAGTTGCCACTTTCACTGCTTCCCACTGAGCCGGTTGCACTGGCAAATGAAGAAGGAGAACTCTTTGCCAATTACCGGAAAGTTCCGTGGTTCGTTAGAAAAGTCTCCATCACTATGCTGCCTGCCGCGAGCGCTCTGGTAACGTTGCGTTCACTGCCGGAAGGAGATGTGAAAAGAAGAGCCTTTGTCGGTTTTGGCGACCCGATCTTTAATATGGAACAGTTAACCAAGAAGGAAAAAGAAATTATTGCGGAAAAAAACCAACTTGTCGGCAGGGAAAGCAACATTCAGGTGCGGGGGGTGCGCATAACATCTAAAGGCAAATTGGATGACAGCAATCTTTCTTCGATGCAATTAGATAAGTTGGAGCGGCTTCCGGACACATCTGAAGAACTCAACAGCATTGCGAAAGTCCTGGGCGCCAGTCCAAGTGAAGATGTTTTTCTGGGTAAGGCATTTTCCGAATCCCGCGTCAAAACTATGAATCTAGCCGACAGAAAGGTTATTGCCTTTGCCACACATGCCTTGATTCCCGGCGATCTGGACGGTCTGGATCAGCCCGCGCTTGCCGCCTCCTCTCCCGCGGTTATCGATGAAGCGGGAGATGGACTCCTCACAATGGAAGAAATTTTAAAACTGAAGCTTAATGCCGACTGGGTTGTTCTTTCCGCCTGCAATACCGGTGCGGCGGAAGGCCAGGGCGCGGAAGCGATTTCCGGCATTGGCAAATCCTTCTTTTATGCAGGAACGAGAGCCCTGTTAGTTACCATGTGGCCGGTAGAGACAACCTCTGCCCGAAAACTGGTAACCGGAATATTTCAAAAACAACAGGAGGATAAAACATTATCCCGTGCGCAGGCCTTGCGCCAATCCATCCTTAACATTATTGATGAAGCAAATTTGAAGAATGAAACGTCAGGCAAGATCATTGCTAGCTATGCTCATCCCCTATTCTGGGCACCGTTTATTATAGTTGGTGATCCGGGAGGCAATTAATCGTCATCTCGATTTCAACCGGTAATCAACAATCCAATTCCGACCCGAAAGTTGATGATAAGTAGGTGACAGCAATAACCGACGTATTTCATTTTTTCATTGCTCGCCCCTGAGCATAACGGGTTGAAAGCTGCTACACAAGCGCGTCTAGTTTAAGTCTCGCTTTCAATAAACAATCTTCCCTTGGTCAGATATAATTTTGTCGGAAAATTTCACTTTTTGGGTAATTCGACATGAAATAAAAAGATTTCTTACAGGACTGCCGCAAGCTACTTTGGCTTGTCCCACATTTCTTTATAGTCTCCACTGCAAATAATCAGATCATTTACTTTTTCAAAATATACTTGTTTAAGGAGATCATCTTTAGTTACCGGATTGTACCACACGTATTCCACCCAGCCACTTTCCTTTGAACGGGCGGATTCAACGATTTCTTTAATAAATTTTTTGCCGTTTGCATCTTTAACGTCCATGAAGTTCTGTCCGACGTATTTATCATTGACTCCGTGTGCAAGCATAGTCCCTTTGAAGTTCACTACAAAAACATACATATCGTCCTTAACAAAGGGTCCTTTAGAATTTGAGAGCTCCGCCAAAGCGATCGTTTGACCTGTTTGGTTGTAAAAAGCTATTGCCTTGGCCACCCACTGTTTCGCTTTTTGCTGTGACTTTTCAAGCATTTCCCCCCTCCTTTTTCAAA
>Ga0187865_1003666_pt1 | contig 12327 bp, 12 predicted proteins | sample June2016WEW_11_1_2_FD_132989 | JGI IMG/M metagenome (GOLD analysis project Ga0187865, IMG submission 132989) | Peatland microbial communities from SPRUCE experiment site at the Marcell Experimental Forest, Minnesota, USA - June2016WEW_11_100 | ecosystem: Environmental > Terrestrial > Soil >...
AAACTCTGGTTGTTCTGCTTTTCCCATTTACCTGCGAACGCAGACATCGATAGCTTCGAATATCAAGCGGGTTCAAATTCTCTAAGTGGTGGAAAGTATAATTAAGTTCACAACAGCATTAAGGTATGCAATTTTCTGCTAAACCTACGTGGGGATCTTCAAGGCCGTAGACCTTAGCAACCTCACTGCAGGCTCTCCCCCATTCTCTTGAACCTCTTCCCTCCGCCCAGTCTCCCATAGCGTTTGGCCGTTTCGTACCTCGACCAGTCGAACCAATCAATGAGGTCGAACTCGTCATACCATTCCTCCGAGGACTTGGTTGGGCGCGCGCACAGGCGCCCCGGGGAGGACGGGGGCATCGGAAACGATGTTCAAATCATGTCATCAGTTCCGCCCACAGGAGGATTGGGCGCCACCCTGACATCGTGGCTTGAGCCGTAGATGGTAACAATGCTCTACTAGAAGGCGGCCGGATTAACTACCATGAGCCGGAGTCAGCTCCTGAAGGGCATTGCCTCGTTCTCCGTCACTTTCGGCCCGATGTACTTCATCGAGAGTGTCGCAAACTACCTCTTCCTAGGTCGCGACCCAGCTTTCTACACAGTCTCGGGGTCGAGGATCGACCTCTTCGTCGCCATAGCGCTGGTGGGCTCGGTGGTCGCAGGCGCTCTTCTACTGGACCTGAAGGCGGCGATTGCGACCCAAGCGTCTGCTCTGTGGGCGTTCTTCTCGTTCGCCTATGTGCTCTGTAACCCCAGCGTTTGCTACTCGGCTGGCCCCGACGGCTTGGAGCCGCTCCGGATGGGAATATTTCTAGGCGCCATAGCGATTGCGGGGGCATCCATCGGCCTTAGCGCGCGCCGTAGAATCGCGAAGTCGCCGGGCGCCACGGTGGTCGTCGCATTCGGCACTTTCGCCGCCTTGGCCTTCCTTCCGGTCGCGTACACCTTCGCTGGTGCCAGACTTCTAGTCCCTCTCTTTCCTTGGAGTATGTTCATCTTCTTTGTCCTGCTTTCCTTTGTCACCTCGGTCACTTCCTGCTCCAGACTCGGCTTGTTGTCAGGCTTCTTACTGCCATTGGCGGCAACTGGATTCGTGTTTTCGCTCTTTTGGAGTATGGCCACAGGCTACCTACCGCAGATACTCCTTGGTGTTCAGATGATGGCGCTGGGGGCGCTGACGGGCTCTGCTTTCGGTGCTCTCACGGCCCACTCCAGGAAGGAGGTTGTCAGACGACATGAGGTGGGGTTCTCTAGGTCCCCCTTGATGGTGTTGCTCCTCGTCTTACTACTGGTAGTGGTCGCCACCCCCGACGAAGTGAGCGGGGTGCTGCCAGAACCTGCCACGGGACCTCCATCACACCTGGCCATTGGGATTCCGGTTTACGCCGGAGGGTACATGGACACCGACGCGGGTCACTCGACTGGAGTGGCAGTAACTGTCAGCTTCGCTGGAACCACCCCGGCTTCGATTGGGAACGACAACCTCCTCTCAGGCGGAATCGGAGTCCACTCAGCTGACTGCTGTCGCGATGGGATAGACTATGGCTATAGGTTCGACGTCTACATGTTCCACGACGGGAACGAGTCTCTCGTTGCCAGTGCGTGGCAGATTTGCGACAACAACGCCGCCTGCGGGGGACACTCTTGGAAGAACCTGCTGTTCTCGAAGATGGGTCCTCTCGAGGCCGGGTCCAACGTGTCTTCGGTGACCCTGCAGATGCAATGGAAGGGGCACTCGGTTTACTGGGCGTACCAAATAGGCACAGGCACCCTCGTCAACTTCGCGGGGTTCCTGGCGCCAGCACGACAAAACCCGACATTCAACACAGGGGTGCTCAGCGGCAGCTTCTACTTCTTCCAGTTCGGGACGATGAGTCGATATCCTCTGACCAAGCCGGGGTGGGCAGTCACCTTCGTATGCCCGTCCGTCATTGCTGGCGGAAAGTGGCAGTGCATAGACCACGCGCGGACCCTTGAAGGGAGCGAGTCCAACTGGAAGGTGCTGTGGAGGTGGGGGGAGGACTATCCGCACGCAGTAGTGACCAAGTCAGGGGAGTACTCCTTCACATTGGGATACTCGGCAACGTCTACAATGGAGAGTTTCCAAACGCTTTGGTAGGACCGCCAAGCTGCGAAGCCACCCAACTCCCAACAGGGCCAGTCGGCGCAGTATTCCGGGTGCATCCAGACCTGCGTGCGCCATTTGAACCCACGACTTTGTTCAGTGGCCTGCCCAGAAGAGCTCGAGTATGGCTCCGAATCGTAAAAGAAGCTGGAATCTGCCCCGGGGGGGAGTTGGACTAGGTTCGAATCCCTTCCAGCCCAGCTTCAAATAGCTCAGAATGAATTCTGTCTGTGTTAGCGCGCGCCTACGCAGCAAGATCTCGATTCTTCGAATCTCCCTTATTATCCGCTAGTCGGGGCCGGCCTAGATGAGCCTTGGAAAGCCACACTGACGAAGCGACCTTTGTTGTGAGCCGGAGAATCAAACCCGGACATGAGAGGGAGTACGAAGACTGGCTGGGACGCATTACCACTGTGGCCAAGGGTTTCCCTGGTTTCAAGGGGGCAACGACGTTGGTCCCCAACGAAGGCGACCCCTACGTCAGGTACAACATCTGGCGATTCGAGAACAAGGCTACGCTCGATGCTTGGAAGAACTCTCCGTCTAGGCTCAGGCTGGTCGAGGAAGTCGAGAACTACGCTTCTCAGTATTACGCTGAGGCGACAGGGATGGAGACCTGGTTCGCCCTCCCAAACGTGGGGGCAATCGTAGTACCTCCAAAATGGAAGATGGCTTTGGTGACAATCTCAGGAGCCTACATTGTCAACCTCATTGATAACCTCGTTTTCGGTGCGTACTTCGACCCCTTTCCTCTGTGGGAAAGCTCCCTTTTCTACATCATTATCCTCGTCACACTGCTGACATACCTGGTGATGCCATACATGAGTCGGCTGCTCAGGAGTTGGCTCTACCCCTAGGCGGGACGGCTATAGCCAGGCAATCTGAACCAAGTCAAGTGCGGGCTCCGCACTCTGGACTACGTCCGGATTGCACACGTGCTGACTGCTCAGTAGGGAAAGCCCAACTTCTTCAAGATTTCAGAAAAGCGTGGCTGGAAAGCAAGTACAAACCATTGACGCAACCTGCAATTTCACTTATTCACTTTGCGAGTCTGTCCAAGAGAGACAATGGTCCCGATAGTTCCGACGCTTAAGATGGCGACCGCGGCACCCAGGTACTGGAGCAAGTCTCCCGTGTTTTGGTTGGGGTGTTCGGTAACCGACCGTTGAAGGTAGGCACCTAAGACGGTGATGGGCGAACCCGTTGGGTTAGAAATCGTGTAGTTTACAAACCTGGTCCCCTTCGGAATCGTGAAGGAAGCGTCGGCGTAATCCGAGTGGGTGCTGAATATTGTCCTGTTGACTGCGCCTACTGCAACGATTTGGAACTCCGGGATACCCGCAAACCCTGAAGAACTGATCACGACGTAGACGAGATTCAGTGTGATGGGAGTGGAGCTCACATCTCCTCCTTCTCCGAACCAGAATTTCGTGCCTCCCGGGGGCAGGGTGAAGTTGGTCGGAGAGAGGTCAATTCCATCGTTCAAGGTACGCGACTGGGAAGCAAGCAAAGAACCCGTTGCAATCATGGAGATGCCCAATAGTACCGCGAGCGTCAGCAGAATCGCAGACTCTCTCCTCCCGACTCTCGAACTTCTCAAGCGCCTTGACTCTGGCCGAGTCTGCTGGCTGACCCGTTCGGTCGCTTCGACGATTCTGATAGCCTCTTTCCCCTCGTCTGTCAAGCAATAACTGCCTTCAGAGTCGGTCTTGACGAGGGAACCCAGTTTACTCAGATGGAAGGAAAGGTTTCCATTGCTCTCGATGTTGACCAACCTCTTGAGTTCGGCGAATCTCAGCGGATGATTCGCCAACGTCTGCAGGATCAGAATCCTGGTCGGATGCGCGAGCGTCTCGTACAGCTCTGCATTAGCGGAGTTGAACTCGTCACCTGAGCTGCCTGCGGCTACCATGGTCGCCCCACGGAGGAATAAAGGGGGCCTCGATTTAATGCCTCAGTCATTGACTGACCGACAGGTGACAGCCTGTCCGAGGTCTTCGGTTGTTGACCCGCGCTACCGGACATGGATTGGCATGGATCTGGCCGGGCCTTGTCATCCTTTGCACGTGCTACTGTCGCTTTCATGTGCGGGGAGTGGGAACCGAACCTCAAGTTGGAATCGGGCACCCGACCTAACTTTCAGAGGCAGAACACCATATGGCGCCTGCCTACTTCATCTCTACTACTGATTTGACTCCAGGTGTATGTGACGGGCATCGGATAGCCCTTCACTTCATCTCTCCTCTAATGCCCGGTTTGGACCGTCAGCGGTCATCCAAACAACACGACGCATACGCCGACTGCGGCCACCACAAAGCCGACGAGCGCGTTGTTGTACCTTGGCGGGACCTTCCCGAAGACTCTGTCGAACCCCCACGAACCCAGAAGCACAAAGACCAGCAACGAGAGCATCGATGCAGGACCGAAGACTACCGCCGTGTCTAACGCCAAACTGAACCCGACAGGCACCGCCAAGACGAAGATGGGCAGGATGCTCAGGTCAGGCGAGAGGGCCGCTCCCAGTACGGCGAAGTATCCCACTTTCCGTCCCCCGGTTCCGCCGGCCTTGAGGTACTCGCTTTCGGCCTCCTCTTGGTAATCCTCGGTTCTCTTCGAAAGAAGCTCCCTGGCGCCGTAGGCCAGCCCTCCAACAAGCATCAAGACGCCTGTCCCGAGCGCTATCTGTGCCGACAATGATTCCGAGAAGAGAACGCCCACCCCCACGATAGCGAATCCGAGTACGACCGAGAGCAAGACGTGACCAAGACCTGTCACGAGACTCATCAGCAGCAACCGTCCCCGTGTCCATCTCGCGACCTTGCCGAGTAAACAGAGGGTCACCCAGTGGTCGGGCGCGGACATGTGGAGGGCTCCCACGAGCAAGGCCCCCAGGAGCAGCGGAGTCGCCTGCACCATGTCCTGTCCATCTGCCGTCTCTCTGTGTAGTTAAAGGGAATATGACCGATTGCCCTCAGTCATCGCCACCCAAGCCCTTCTGTCGACGAGGATTTGACCGGATGAAAGTAAGGGCGAAGATGGTCGCGAAGACCAAGAGGACGCCAGCCAGAAGCCAGAAGCCGCCGACGTACCCTGCAGAGGTCGCGACCACGTATCCGGTCACCAAGGGGCCCAGCGCCTGTCCAATGTCCATCACAGTGCCCAGGAAGCCCATCGCCGACCCCGAGGCCGAGCCCCCCGAGATGTCGGATACCAGGGCCGTTGTGGAGGAAGTGGCCTCTGAGAAGCCGAAGCCGTAGACGAGGGAGGTCATCAGCAGGATGGGGAATGAAGAAGTGATGGGAATCACCAGCAGAGGGAGGGAGCTCAGCACCAGACCGGCCGTGATGGGCCAGAAGCGACCGAAGCGGTCAGAAAGCCCGCCCATCACCGGCTTTGAAAAGACGACCGTCACTATCGGCACCCCCGCGATGAGAGTGATGGCCCCAACGCCCAACCCCACGTGCTGCGCGTACGCCACCATGAAGAACTCGAAGGAGCCGTAGACGAAGTACTGCGCCCCTTCGACCGAGCTGGCCACCACGACATGGAGGTCTCCAGCCAGGGTACGCAGCTGGGGCCCCAGGCTCCGTCGCTCCGCCGGCGCTGCGTCGACATCCTTCCCCCGCCTGAAGACCGCGAAGATGGCTACGAGCGTGGCCACGCCGGCCAAGCCCACGACCCAGTAGACATCGTGGTAGTCGCTGTTCGTCAGGACGAGTATTCCCCCTCCGAGGAAGGGTGCCAGACTCCTTCCGACCAGGGTCGACGACGAGAAAAGGGAGAGCTTCTCGGCCTTGCGCTGGGGATACCGGTCCACGATCACGGCGTTCGCCACCGGTACGAAGATTGCTGTGGCGAAGCCATGGTAGAACCTCACGATGACGAGCTCCAGGGGCGTGGCCACCAGCAGGTAGAGGAAAGGAGCGGTGGCGAAGACGATGGCGGAAACCCACATCACCTTCCTCCTCCCAACAGTGTCAGAGAGGGAGCCCGCGGGGAGGCTCACGAGGATTCCAGGAACGGTGGACGCCGCCGCGATGAGCCCCAGCGTGACCCCCTGGGCACCCAGGCTTTCAGAAAGCAAGGGTAGGATGGGGTTCTTGGACATCGTCGAGCTGAGTATGGCTAAGAGTCCCGCTACACAGAAGGCGAAGAAGAACTTGTCATCGGCCTTCAATCCGATGCGTCTCTCTGTGCGGCCTCGGAGGTCAGCTGGGCCTGCAACGAGTCGAAGACCACAAGGGCACGGGCCACCGTCTCCTGGTCGGACTTCGAGACTCGTGCGAGACCCCTGACCACCCTGAAGACCCCGGCAGTCTCCCTGAGCCTCGTCCTCGCGACGTCCTCCCCGGCGTCCACTTCGTAGTCGTGTATGATCTCCCCAATCCTCAGGGCCGCAGGGTCTCTTACTTGGTGCTTAGCCACCAAGGCGTCGTAGGAGGTGGAGACCCCCTCCACGGGGTTCACGTCTGCCCCGGGCAGCACGAACGGGATCGAACCGCTTGGCGGGGCCTCATCTCTCCCCACGAACACGAAGGTGGCATCGGGATCGATGAACCTCTTGATGAGCCAGGCTGAGGCGCACCTGTCCAGGTGCGGCTCGTGGCGTGTCGCCCAGAGCAACGGCTACGCCTTTGCAGCTTTTGCCTTGAAGAAGGCGTAGAGCGCGTCGTAGACGAAGAACTGCTTCGCCATGTTGTCGAAATCGTCCTTGGTGATGGCCCTGAATCCTCCCGCTATGGAGTTGAGCCCGGGCGATTCTGGCGTGAGGTTCCTGTTGGGCGTGTCGGCCCCCCGCACCACCTTGGCGAGCTCCAGGACTGCGGGGTCATTGATTGAGTACTTCTGAACGATCGCGTCGAAGCTGCACTGGTCCCCGTGATGCCCCAGCTCCACCCCGGCCGCGTCGTAGGGGATGGCCCCCTCGCTCCTCGCCACCTCGAGAACCCTGTCGGCGGGCACGAAGATGAACTCCGCGTCATGGTCCACGAAGTTCTTGATGAGCCATGGACAGGCAATTCTGTCCACCATCGCCTTCTCACGTGTTACCCATTTCATTGGCGCGCGCGCGCGACCAGATTACATAAGCCTATGCAGAGCTACAAATGGCAGAGTGGTCTTGCAGAGGGTGCCCCACCCCCAAGACGTAGCGGCCTCGGTGGGACTCGAACCCACGAATCAATCAATGGATTGCTCAGAAGAGCCCGAGTCTTGCCCCGATTCGTCAAAGAGGCTGGAATCTACTCCGGGGGGACAGGGACAACCATATGGATGCCCCAACTTGGCTCCGTCAGCATTTGACCATGGTAAGTATCGGTCTCAGGACCGGGGTGCGTTTCAGGACTAGGAGTTAGTTATCCGTAGAACTCTCCGATTCTCGGGAAGGCAGTAAGAAATCCTCCCGTATTCCTGTGAGTACAGTTGGGGTTCGGGCAGAACCAGCCGGCCACTGTGTAGATGAGGTCTTCACACTCGTCTCTTGGAGCCTGCGAGATGTCCGTCGGTGTGCCAGGAACGAAGGGTATGCGACCAGGGTCGATCCGTTGAGCTCCTGGCGGAATGTCTCTGAGAGACCCCCAGTGGGTCGATTCCAGATACGGCATCCCTTGAAGATGCGGCTGAGTGAACGGGATGTAGCGCGCGCGGACGGTCATAGCCAGGCAATCTGTACTCGAGTCAAATGCGGGGAGTGCCCAAACTCTGAAGCCCAAAGAGAGATGCCAGGACATGGGGATTCTTTCGAGTTTAGGCGCGGTCCAAGGCAGTACCCGCTACCGTGGAGTCACCGTGAGACCATCGCATCCCGTGCCCAAACCAGCATCCAGGTTTGACGGGCCCACTATGGGTCAGAATCATCCTCGAAGCCGTAACCGCTTTCCAGGGAACGTGTGGTCGCGACCAATAGTCACGCAGGAGGTATTCGCAGCTCCGAAGCGTCTCCACGGATAGCTTGATAAGACATGGGAGCGCGCGCGCACCCATGTCTGGCACGAGCAAGAGAAGCAAGGCAAAAGCGAAGGTGGAAGCCGACGTCAAGAAGGTCGGGCATGAAATGAAGATGGCTGGCAAGGACATCGAGAAGGCGGTCGAGAAGGGAGGTCGCGACCTAGAGAGAGCCGGCCGGAAGATAAGGAAAAAAGTCTGAAAGACGAAGTGGGTCGCAACTTCCGCTCCTCCTTTTGTACGAGCCGCCAAGGACTCTTACGGGGGTTCGAAGCAATCGAGCATCTCGCTAAGAGGTTCTCCTACGTCGCTTTCCAGTGCGCGCTACAAATCACACACTGATACTTCGATTTATGGCGTGCTAGCGCGAAGGGTCTAGGACTGTGGGGTGCCGAGCCCAGACGGGCTTGAACCCGCTCCACCGTTGCCCTTGCAGATGTCGCTCGTGTAGGTGTTCGCCGTCCCTTTAGTGCCTGAGCCTGTGGATTCGTCGTAGAAGCCATACTGCGTGTTCTTGTTCGCCGTGTTTCCGGTGAGGGTGCTGCTGTTGGAGTTTGAAAGGTAGAAGCCATTCTGCTTGTTGCTGTCCGCCGTGTTCTTGGTAAGATTGCTGTTGGAAGAGCTGGAAAGGTAGAAGCCGTTGTTGGTGTTCTTGCTCGCCGTGTTCTTGGTGAGAGTGTTGTTGGATGAGCCGTAAAGGTAGAAGCCATTCTGCTTGTTGCTGTCCGCCGTGTTCTTGGTAAGATTGCTGTTGGAAGAGCTGAAGAACTCGAAGCCAAGGTCGTCCTTGTTCGCCGTGTTCCCGGTGAGGGTGTTGTTGTTGGAGTCGTCGATGTAGAAGCCGTTGTTGGTGTTCTTGCTCGCCGTGTTCCCGGCGAGGGTGCTGTTGGTGGAAGAGTCGTCGAGCCAGAAGCCGTTGTTGGTGTTCTTGTTCGCCGTGTTCTTGGTGAGAGTGTTGTTGGAAGAGCTGGAAAGGTAGAAGCCACTGTTGGTGTTGTTGTTCGCCGTGTTCCCGGCGAGGGTGCTGTTGGTGGAAGAGTCGTCGAGCCAGAAGCCGTAGTGGTTCTCGGTCGCCGTGCTCTTGGTAAGAGTGTTGTTGGAAGAGCTGGAAAGGTAGAAGCCAGATGCGGTGTTGCCGGTCGCCGTGTTCCCGCTGAGTTTGTTGCTGGAAGAGCTGTCAAGGTAGAAGCCATAGTAGTTCTTGCTGGCCGTGCTCTTGGCGAGGGTGTTCTCGTCGGAAGAGGCGGAAAGATAGAAGCCATTGTTGGTGTTCTTGTTCGCCTTGTTCCCGCTGAGTTTGTTGCTGCTGGAAGAGTTATCAAGGAAGAAGCCATAGTTGTTACTCTTCGCAGAATTCTTGGTGAGTTTGTTGCTGGAAGAGCTGGAAAGGTAGAAGCCAGATGCGGTGTTGCCGGTCGCCGTGTTCCCGCTGAGTTTGTTGCTGGAAGAGCTGTCAAGGTAGAAGCCATCCTGTTTGTTGCTGTACGCCTTGTTCTTGGCAAGTGTGTTGCCTGAAGAAGCATGAAGGTAGAAACCATAGCTGCTGCTGTTCGCCGTGTTCCCGCTGAGTTTGTTGCTGTCGGAGGTGCTGTTGAGGAGGAAGCCATGACCATCGCTGTTCGCCGTGTTCCCGGTGAGGGTATTGCCGGAAGAGCTGGAAAGGTAGAAGCCATAGCTGTTGCTGTTCGCCTTGTTCTTGGTGAGGGTGTTCTTGCTGGAAGAGCTGCTGAGCAGGAAGCCGTAGTAAAATCCCGTGACGTTGCAGTTCTTGATCGTGACTTTTGTCATCCCAGTAAGATTAATCCCAACGTGTGCGCTTGTGCCCGTGCCGCTTATAGTGTTCCCGGCGCAGTTGAGGACTATGTTGCTGGCGCCTATGACGAGCCCATTCCCTGGGCAAGGGCCGATGGACGCACTCAGTTTCGTGTTTGCCGTGATCACGCTGCCACATCCGACTGAAGCGAAGACTGGGGCAGCCGAAAAGGCAAGCGTAGAACCCAGAACGGTAAAGAGAAGCAAGACGGCAAGCGGAATCTTCGTGGAGTGTCTATCCCTCAAGACTGACCGTTTGATACCAACACGCGTTATGTACGGCTTGGGGCGCGCGCGATCCACCATTGTCTATCTACCACTTGACACTGAAGCCGTACGCGTGGCCGTTTGTGCTGAGACTTAGCGTTCCGGCCTGCGTGGTGCCGGTCTTGCTTCCAGGGATCGTGGCCCAGGATACGACTGCCTGATATGATTCACGGTTTGGCAGTTGGACCGAGTATTCGCCATTGATGGCCACAGCCAAGAACTTCTGGCCTGTGACGGCATTCGTGAACTCGACACTCGCTGGATAGACGTCCGCCTTGTTCAGGGGAGAGAACCGGCCCGAGACCGTGACAGTCGGATACGCTTCTTTTGCTGGCATGGTCTCGATCGACCCGAACTTCACCAACTCCATGGACCTGTCCCCGTCCCTCACCTCTACCATGGATTCGTTGTCCAGGTTAACAGTCTCCGGGATACGGAAATTGAGTACTCCGTCACGTGGTAGTGGGAGCTCGGACCTTGCCACCCCGGCTGGGTCCAGAGCGCTAAGTTGCTTACCATCATAGGTAACCTTGCATCTCTCCACATACCTGTTTCCCTTGACGATGATGGCCCAGTTGCTAGGGAAGGGCGAAGTGACTCGCTCCTTGAAGGTCTCGAGATAGACCTCCGGCTGCAGCTTGTCCAAAAGGATAACCATTACCCGGTTGCCTACCTCTACATCGGATTGCTCTCGGACAGGAGCAACGACGAATTTCCCTGCTCCAGTCAGCCTCTCTACCATGCCTTCAACGACAAGAACACCTAGCTTCGATTCTGGTACCATCATCCTCTCCTTCCCTGATTTATCCTTCTCAGTACGAATAGACATGGTTGGAAATCATTGATCCCAATACTTATATTTTCCGCAACAGTAGAGCATAATTCGGAAAGTGGACTCTTCCAGACGCATAGCGCGCGCGCAAGAGTCTTTTGTCAATCTTGACTCTTTTACTGTAGTTTCTTCAAGACTCGGCTTATGGCCAAGGTTATTCATGAGCCGGGTTCCCTTTGCCGTTGTTCGCGATGACAACTGCCAGATTCCATTCTCCCGTTGCTCGGCAACGTACCATTCGAGAGCGATGCAGTTGCCTCCCTCTCTGACGGGAAAGCCTTTTGCCGGGAATGGTACGGGTGCTCGCTACTCCCACCCCACGCAACACATCAGCGCGAATCCTACGGAACGACACTATTTGTCTGCTGGTTTGCCTTCTGGTTGGCCTGTAACTACATTTCTCCCCGTGAGAAGTCTGTACAGTACCACGATGACTGCGATGACTATCAGTAGATGGATTAGCGCTCCGCCGAATCCGGTGATGAATCCGAATAGCCAGAGAACCACGAGAATTATGGCCACGGTCCAGAACAGGTCCACCCCGGACCTATTCGAGCTTGACATGGCTGCCTGTGCAGGGCAAGATTATATATGATTTACCGACGAAGGTTCCGTCAAGTTCTCGGCATCTCCACTGACTTCTTAGGGCTGTCAACTTTCGGCAGTTGAGATAGCCATAAATCATTGAAAGATGGCGTAGGTGGCAGTTTGAATGCAGGCACAAAGGTCGGCATCGTTGTGGTCGCGCTATTCCTGTTTGCCTTCTTCGTTCCTATCTTCCCCGACACGACGGCGTCTGCTTCTCTCTTCGGCGTGAATGTGTCGGTCACCACGAACGCGTCGCTTACGTTCCTAGCGTTTCAGTGTGGTTCTTTCTATGGTACCCACGTGACAGGCTCGCTTGGAGGCGGCGTATCAGGCTCCGTGCCAGTCGGCAGCGGTTATACCTTCAAGTGCGGTTGAGTAATCCGAGCTCTTTGGCTGCGGCCCCGGTCGGTATTGAGGACCACGGAAGAGGTTCCTGTCACTCGGAGGAGGCTCGAAGTCGGATTCAGGCCCTATGTCTGCCGGTAAACTCATAAGAATGGGTGTCTGTCATATCTGGCCGAGTTAGCATGAAGTCACCACCCGACGACCTTAAGAAGATCCTGGGGCAGAACGAGCGGATCCAGCACTACATCAAGGAGAAGATCTACCACCCGACAATCAACGTCGACTCTGTCGCCTTCACCAACGAAAGGATAATCCTCAGGCACCCGCACGCCATGGGGCTGAAGGAGGACTACACCGACTACAGCTACCAGGACGTCGCAAATGTCGTCCTGAAAAAGGGGATCAGGCGCTCT
>Ga0187865_1003667_pt1 | contig 12322 bp, 10 predicted proteins | sample June2016WEW_11_1_2_FD_132989 | JGI IMG/M metagenome (GOLD analysis project Ga0187865, IMG submission 132989) | Peatland microbial communities from SPRUCE experiment site at the Marcell Experimental Forest, Minnesota, USA - June2016WEW_11_100 | ecosystem: Environmental > Terrestrial > Soil >...
ATCAACCGGCGATAAGTCTGGGGATGCAACCGCAGCAGGCGAGGAAGCATGGCCACTCCTCCTACGAGAAGTATGCCATACAGGGGCAGCCTATGTCCCTTTAATTATGCGCGGATGTATAGCACTTCCATTTTGGGTCCACGCTAGCGCAGAGTATATACCCAGAGGGTGGGGTCGGGCGAAAGGAACCTGAATGAACCTGAAGACAGGTTTCAGTTGCCGGGTTTCAGGGACTTGGGCCCTATGGAATGAACAGACGATGGTCGCGGGTAGATGCCCCCTCTTGTTACGGCCGCGAGATTTTGCCCAGCACCACGGGGCGGCGCGCGCCGGTCACGGTGGGGAGATTGCCGGGCAGGCCGTGCATCGTGCGGTCGGCGAGCACGGCGAAGGCGATGGCTTCCTTCGCGTCCACGTCGAGGCGGAACTCGTCGGAGCGATGAACCCGCAGGTTGGGCAGGAGATCGGTGAGGCGCGCCACCAGCAAGCGATTGTGGGCGCCGCCTCCGGAAATGATGAGGCGATGGATGGCGATCTTGCCCAGTACGAAGCGTTCGAGCGCGTCGGCGATGGTGCGCGCCGTCAACTCGGTCGCGGTGCGGAGCAGGTCTTCCGGCCGTGCGCCACAACGCTTATTGTCGATTGATAATTGACGATTGTCGATTTGGGGAGTCGACAAGCGACCATCGACAATGGGAAATTTCCCCGGCAAAAAGAACTCCTTCAGAAAGTGCTGGCCGAACTGCTCGCGCCCCGCGCTCTTGGGAGGCTGCTGGGCAAAAAAGGGAAGGCGCAGAATCTCGGCCAGCAAGGGTTCAACCACTCGACCCCTAGCCGCCCAACGTCCCCCCGCATCGTAGGCCTCCTGCCCGCTGGTAAAATACCGGACCAGCCCGTCAATGATCATGTTTCCGGGTCCCGTGTCGAAGCCGAAAACCTGTTCCGGCTTGGCGCCGGCAGGAATCACCGTAAAGTTGGCAATGCCGCCGATGTTGAGCGCCACGGTTCCCTTGCGTGCGGCACGGAGAAGCAGATAATCCACCATCGGCACCAGCGGCGCGCCTTGCCCGCCCGCCGCCATGTCGGCCGTGCGAAAATCCGCCACCACGGACACGCCGGTGCGCTCGGCGATCACGGAAGGCTCGGCAATTTGCAGCGTGCTGGTGATGCTCCGGCCGTCCATGCTGGTTGGCGCACCCTGATGATAAATCGTTTGGCCGTGGGAGCCGATCGCCGCGAGGCGCGCGGGTGAGACGCGCGCCTTTTGGCAGACGCGCAGCGCCGCTTCCGCGAAGAGTTCACCCAGAAGAAAATTGAGCTGGCTGATTTCGCCCGCCGTCGCTGCTTCCCCAGTAGCGATGCGCAGAATCGCTTGGCGCACCGGCGCTGAGTAAGCGAGCGTCTCAAACGCCACCAGGCGCACGCGGGGGCGCATGTCGGGGCCGGAAATGCGCACCAGCGCCGCGTCAATGCCGTCCATGGACGTGCCGGAAATTAACCCCACCACCAAGCGCGACCCGCGCGAAATCTTTTCAGGCACTCTTCACCTCCTGATAGCCGGAATTGAACTCTTCAAACCGCCGCGCCAGCCCCTCCCATGCTGTTTTTGAGAACGGGCCTTTCGGCGGCGCCCATCCTTTTTTCGCCGCGCGAATGCGGCCCACGGACTGCTCCAGTCGCTCTCGGGCCAGTTTGCCGAACGCGAACACCTCCTCAATCCCCCGCCGCATGACCCACCACGACTCCTCTTTTTCAACGAGCAGCATATCGCACCCAGAGTAAAGGGACTGAACCGCCGCTCGACTCATGTCCAGAGCCCCTCGTACTGGCTGGGATTCAAGCTGAGGGGCTACCACCACACCGCGATAGCCGAGCTTCGCGCGGAGCAATCCCTCCACAACTTGAGCTGAGAGCACGGCCGACCGCGGGTAATCAAAATCATAGGCCTTATATGCCGCCGCACTCATCAAGACAAGTGGAAGCCGCGGCAGCAATTCGCGATAGGGGACAAGGTCCGAGCGCCAAAGTTCGGCCATCGACCGCCCACTGATGGGCAATTCCCCGCTGGGGGCAGGCGGCACGCTGGCGAGGCCGGGGAAATGCTTTGCGCACGCCAGAATCTTGTGCCGCGAGAGCCCTTCGACAAAGAATGCGCCGCACTCCGCCACCACGCGCGGGTCAGCGCTGAAGGTGCGCGCGCCCAGCGCTTCCTCAGCGAACCCTGACGCCAGGTCGAGCGTGAGGGCGAAATAGGTATTGAATCCCAGAAGCTTCAGCGCCTCGCCGATCAGTTCCCCCGCTTGGCGGCAGAACCCCGCACCCTTTTGCGCCAACACCCGCGGCGAAGGCAGCGGGGGCAACAAGGCACCGAGCGGGCCCGCGCCGCCCTCAGCTTCCAAGGCAAGGATGGGTGGCGCAGGCAGGCTTCGCGAAATGCCCCCGAGCAATTCGTAAAGGGTTTCCGGCGAACGCGGCAACGGTCCCGCCAGAAGAATCCCGCCAGGCTCCAGCGACCGAAGTTGCTGCTCGAGCGAGGAACTCCCGCACGGCGCCACGAGCCGCAGCATCAGGAGTTCGCCCGCCGGGCTGGGGGATGGCGGTTTCATGATTGAATCTGTTTCTTCAGTTCGGCAAGAAGGTTGAGCGCGTCGAGCGGCTTCAGGTTGTCGAGGTCGGTATTCTCAATGGCCTTCACCACTTCGGCGTTGAGCGGGGTAAAGATGGTGAGTTGCACCGGCTCCGTTTCCGGCGCTTCCTTATGGGCTGCCAGGCGCTCGCTCAGGCGGTGCTCGCTCTGCTCGTGCCGCGTCAGGATTTCGCGCGCCCGCTCGATGACCGTGTTGGGCAAACCCGCCAGGCGCGCTACTTCGATACCGTAGCTCTTGTCCGCACTCCCGGGTTCGACCTTGCGCAGGAAGATGATGTTCGACCCGGATTCCTTCACCGACACATGGTAGTTCTTCACTCCCGGGAGCAGGTCCGCCAGTTCCGTCAACTCGTGGTAGTGGGTCGCGAAAAGGGTTTTGGCGCGGGTGTGTGTCAACAAGTACTCGACCACCGCCCAGGCGATGGCCAGGCCGTCAAAGGTGGCCGTCCCGCGGCCGACTTCGTCGAGCAGCACCAGGCTGCGGGGCGTGGCGGTATTCAGAATGGCCGCCGCCTCCGTCATCTCCACCATAAAAGTTGAGCGTCCGCGCGCCAGGTTGTCAGACGCACCGATGCGCGTAAAGATGCGGTCGAAAATGGGAAGCTTGGCGCGGGCGGCGGGCACAAAGCTGCCCATCTGCGCCATCAGCGCAATTTGCGCGGCCTGCCGCAGATAAGTTGATTTCCCGCCCATGTTCGGCCCGGTGACCATCAACAGCAGGTCCGTGCCGCCATTCATGTAGAGATCGTTGGGAATGAACTTGCCGGTTTGCCCTTCTTCCACGATGTGTTCAATGACCGGATGGCGCCCTTCCTGAATGAGCAATTCGGCGTCGTCGGAAAACTCCGGACGATGGTATTCGCGCTCGGCGGCAAGATGCGCGAAGCAAGCGAGCACGTCAAGTTCCGCCAGCACGGCGGCGGTCTGGCGAATGCGCCGGGCTTCCCCACCCACTTGGCGCCGAATGCCCGTGAAGAGGTCGCGCTCCAGGGTGTGGCTGCGCTCTTCCGCATCCAGGATTTTCGCTTCCAGTTCTTTGAGCTCCGGCGTCGTGAAGCGTTCGGCGTTGACCAGCGTCTGCTTGCGCTCATAATCCGGCGGGGCCAGGTGCAGGTTGGCCTTGGAGATTTCAATGTAGTAGCCGAAGACGTTGTTGAAGCGCACCTTGAGCGAGGCGATGCCGGTGCGGTCGCGCTCGCGCAATTCGATTTGGGCGAGCAGGCGTTTGGAATTCTGGCCGAGGTCGCGCAGCTCGTCGAGCTCCGCGTGGAAGCCCGCGCGGATCAATCCGCCCTCGTTCAGCACCACCGGCGGCTCGGGATGAATCGCTTTCTCCAGCAACTCGTGGATGTCCACCAGCTCGTCAAGCAGTGCTTGGAGGGCGCCGAGGCGGCGGGCTTGGAACCGGCTCAGGTAAGTCCGCAGGATCGGCAGCGGACGCACCGATTGCTTCAGCGCCAGCAATTCACGGGCGTTGGCCGTTTCCAGAGTAACCTTGCTGAGCAAGCGTTCGAGGTCCTGGATGGCGCCCAACACGCGGCGCAACTCTTCGCGCGCGATGGTATTTCTCGTCAGCTCCTCGACGGCATCGAGCCGCGCATTGAGCTCCTCGCGGTCGAGCGATGGCCGCAACATCCAGGCCTTGAGCTTGCGCGCGCCGAGCGAGGTGGAGCATTGGTCGAGCACGCCGAGCAGCGTCGCCGCGCGCGATTCGCCGAACGCCGGGTCCACCAGTTCCAGGTTGCGCAGCGTGGCGGGATCGAGCAGCAGCGAGTCCTGCTGTTGATAAAACCGGATGCCATCGAGATGCGTCAAAGAACCGCGTTGCGTCTCGCGTACATAGTGGAGGATGGCGCCCGCCGCGGCCACGGCAAAGGGGTGGCCGTCCAGGCCGTAACCCGCCAGGGTCGCCACGTGGAAATGGTCGCGCAGCAGGCGCGCGCCGTACTCCTCGCCGAACACCCACTCGTCGAGGGGCGTTTGCATGACGATCGCGCCGCCGCCCACCCGGCCTTCGAGCGGGCTGGCCGTGCCCGAAGCTAGTAGCAGTTCGCTCGGCCGCATGCGATCAAGTTCATCCCGCAATCGCGCCAGGGATTCGTCTCCGCAAAATTCCGTGGCGCGGAAATCGCCGGTGGAAAGGTCTACCAGAGCCAAACCCGCCGCTCCGTTGCGCCACACCACTGCCGCCAGGTAGTTGTTCTCCCTCGGCTCGAGCACTTGTGAATCAATGGCCGTGCCCGGCGTCACCACGCGTGTTACCTCGCGCTTGACGAGTTTCTTGGCCACGCGGGGGTCTTCCATCTGGTCGCAAATCGCCACCCGGAAGCCCCGCCGGATAAGCTTGGCGATATAACCCTCGGCGGCGTGGTAAGGCACGCCGCACATGGGGATGGCCGTGCCTTTCTCCTTGTTGCGGGAGGTGAGGGTAATCTGGAGTTCTTTCGCGGCCACCACGGCGTCTTTAAAAAACAGTTCGTAGAAGTCGCCCAGGCGAAAAAGCAGCAGAGCGTTCGGGTGGCGCTGCTTGATGGCGCTGTACTGGCGCATGAGGGGTGTGGAGAATTCTTCCATGGGAGTAGCGGACTCGCTCCGATCCGGTCGGGGTAGACACGACCATTATATTTTAGATTTTAGATTTTGGATTAAGAACCCTGCCCGGCGCGGGAACGCGCAAGGGGCATTTCTACACTATCGAGAATCGCCTCCGGGTCGGGCAGAGGGTAACGATGCCGTCATCCTGAGCCCTCTCCTGTCATCCTGAGCCCCGACGCACGTTGTCGGGGCGAACGATCTGCAGTGGGCTGGTGAGAAAGTGCGAATGCAGATCCTTCGCGCAGTTTACCCTGAGCGCAGCGAACGGGCCCTCGGAGGGCTTCGCTCAGGATGACAGTTTGGGAGAGGGGCGTGCTGTAAATGACAGTTTGGGGACGCGCCGCAGGCCCAGGTCCATTCAGGAGGGATCGGTTGGGGGTGGCGTGTCGAATAAGAATAATGTCTGGGGTGAAGGGATATAACGCACGTCGGCAAGGTTTCGATATTTCTGGTCAAAATCCAAGCCATAGCCGACCACGAACACATCCGGGATCTCAAAGCCCACGTAATCCGCTTGGACGGGAATGATGCGGCGCGAGTGCTTATCGAGCAACGCGGCGAGCTTCAGGCTGGCCGGGTCATGCGCCCCCAGCACTTCCTTCAAGTAGCTAAAGGTGCGGCCCGTGTCCAGGATGTCTTCCACCACCAGCACATCGCGGCCTTCGATGCTGACGTCGAGGTCCTTGGTGATTTTCACTTCACCGGAGGACACGGTACCGGAGCCGTAGCTTTGGATGCTCAGAAAATCCACCGTACAGTGGATGGATATCCGCCGGACGAGATCCGCCATAAAAACCCAGGCGCCCTTCAAAACGCCCACCAGATGCGGCGTCCGGCCCTCGTAATCGTGGGAAATGGCGGCGGCCATCTCCGCGATGCGTGCCTCAATCCTGGCCGCATCCAGCAGAATGGGTAGGTCGGACGCGAGGGGAGGAATGCTCATATGTTCACCGTTGACGCTTCGGAGAGCTATCTGCTAGATTGGAGAATTGCATTTTGCACGAAAGGAGTTTCCGTGGCAAGCCACAAATCGGCGCTGAAGAGCATTAAGCAAATCAAGAAACGCAGCGAACAGAATCAGGTACACACTTCGCGGCTACGTCACCAGATTCGAAAGTTCCGCGCCGCGTTAAAAGCTCAGGACAAGGCCGCCGCGCTGGCGCTGCTGAAGCCCACCGTGACGCTCATCGACCACTCTGTCCGTAAAGGCATCCTCCCTGCCAACACCGCCGCGCGTTACAAGTCGCGGCTGACGCTCGCCTTCAACGCGCTGGCGTGAGGCGGATCGGGCCATCGAGCCATCGGGTCATCGGGTCATTTCGAAAACCAAAGACTCAAGTGCCGGTTGGCCGCATGACCGAATGATCAAATGTCCCGATGGCCCGAGGAAGAAATGGCTCGATGACCCGATGACTCAATGGCCCGATTATCTAGCTTTCCGTCAAAGGCAAGGGAAGTTCGCCGCCCAGGGCCGCTTCGCCCGGGGATTCCTTGCCCACCACGATTTGCCACACCAGGAATTCCAACAGGATTCTGGAATCCTTCCACGAAGACTTGATTCCCAGGTCGGCGCGGCGCACGGCGCGCATGGCCTGCAACATTTCCTCGCGAGGATAATTCTTCTGCGTGAGCGGGGCAATCTCCGAGGTCGCATAAGGGTTCGCGCCCCGCGACCAACCGCCGCGGTTTCCGTAGCTTGACACACCCCGCAGGGCTTGGCGGAACAGGTCGCCAATGCACCAGAGGATGAGCGTCTCCGCCACCTTGCTCGCCAGCAACTCCCGCAGTGTGGCCAGCGCTGCGGCGCACTTGCGCTCGCCGATGGCGCGCAGCAGCTTTCCGATCTCGCGCTCTTCGCGAAAAGCGACCATCACCTCTAAATCCGCAGGTTCCACGCGCTTCATGCCGGGGCGCGCCGTCAGCAGTTTTTCCAGCTCCGTCCGCATCCAGAGCAGGTTGACAGCCGAGGGCCCGGCCGCCGCGCGCGAATCCTGGCTGATTTCAAACTTCCCGGCGATTTCTTCCGCCAGGCCGCCGGCGATTTCCACGCCCGCGTGTTGGAGGAATTGCTTCGCCCAATCCGCGGCCTCCCGGCGGTCAGGCGAGCGCAACTCCACGAGCTGGGCCTTTTTTTCGAGCAACTGGATGAAGCGCCGGCGCCGGTCCGGCTCCGTGGCCAGAAAAACCACTGTGGAGAAGGGAGAGGGGCGCTCCAGGTACGCGCGGAGCGCTTCCACATCCTCGTCACCAGCTTGCTTGAAATCTTCCGGGTCGGAAATGAGCAGAAAATTGTGGCCGCCCAGCATGGGCATCTGCTCGGCGCCTTCCAGCGCGTGCGGAAGTTGCCCCGCGGCAAATTCCAGTTCCGCCAGGCACCATGGCCGCGCATCCGCCGGAAGGGAATTCACCACCGCCTTGCGGCATTCCTCCTGGAGGAAGCGGTCGGGGCCGCGCAGGAAATACGCCGCCCCCGCCAGACCTTTTCGCAACGCGGTGATGAATTCGGTGGGCCGCATCGGGAAGAGTTTACCGGCTCAGAACAAAATGCGGAAGCCAAAAATGAGCCGCCTCCATGGTTGCGCTCGTGGGCGCAGGTGAGAACCTAAATCCTAAATCCTGAATCCTTGGTTATTCCAAGCGAATTACAGCAATTTCGGGATGATTCCCGGTGCGCATCGTGGGCCCCCAGACGCCGGCGCCGCTCGAGGTGTAGAGCGTGTAATCCCCTTCCCTATGCAAGCCGTGGTAATACCTTCCAAACATCAGCCGGGTAATGAACTGGAGCGGGAAGATTTGGCCTTGATGAACGTGTCCGGAAAGTTGCAGGTTGATGCCCGCCGCCTTCGCCTCCGCGACTTGCGTGGGGCTATGGTAGAGCAGAATCGAGGGCAGGGCCGGATCGTAACCGGACAGCTTGTTCATCTTCTCCGCAAAACCCAATGCGTGGCCGCGCTCCGGATAGCGGATGCCGATCACTTGCAGGCCGTCGATCACCACCCTTTCGTCGGCCAGAACCCTGACCGGAGTATTGCCCAGGGCCGCGCAGGAGCGCTGCACTCCCAAGTAGGTTTCGTGATTTCCCGTCACAAAATAGATCCCCTGCGGCGCAACCAGGTGGTTGAGCGGGGCGACCAATTCCTGGAGATTCCCGTGGGCCCCGTCGAACAGGTCGCCGGTGATCAACACCATCGCGGGGTTTTGCGCGTTGACCTTGGCCACGGCGCGCGAGAGGAAGCCCGCGCCCAGAATTCGCCCCAGATGCACGTCGGAAAGCTGCACCAACTTCTTGCCCTGCCAGCGGGGCGGGAGGTTCTTGATGCGGACGGTGAAACTCACAACGCGCGGGCGGTAGGCGTTCGCGACGCCATAGGCGGAGTACAGGAGCGTCAGTCCTACGGCGGCCAGCCCGAACCACACGGGGCTGGGGTTTCGGCCGAGGATCCTGGTGACACCCCAAGCCGTCCACGCGAGGCCGAACGCCGTGAGGAGCGTCAGTCCTACACCGAGCCAAAGGGAGGAGCAAAAATAGAGCACGCGGGTAAGGAGACCGTCACTCCAATGGGCCAGGAGGGACGAGGCGATGAAACTCAGCGGAAGCAGGAAAAGAACCAGCGCCAGCGCCGTCCTGTGCTCGAACGCAATGATGCCAAAGAAATGCAAGGCGGACGCGTAGACAAAGTAATGGCCGAGGAAAAGAATCGCAAGGGCGATGAGAAGGAAGAAGAGAATTAGAATATAACCTCTCGACGTAAGGGGTCACCGCGCGCGACACACCCTCTTTTCATTCAATTCACCCGCGCCGGGAATGCCAGGAAAGGGGGGAACCCGTCAGGCCGGCGAGCGCGGCCGGCGCCTGCACACACCGGAAGCTGACGAGGAGCGCGCCGCCGGTTCACGGGTGTTTCCGGGAATCCACCCCTTTGGGCGTTTGACTGGCAGGTTCAGGTGTAGGCATATGGCACTGGCCGTCGAAGAACCCTCCGGGGTCGACCAGCAGGCAGGGAGTGTAGATGTCGCCCAGCACGATGCCGTGTTCTTTGATTTCCAGGCGTTCCTTGGCGTGCACCGTTCCCTTCACTTTGCCGGTAATGCTCACCACTCGGGATTGGATATCCCCTTCCACTTCTCCCTGGTCGTGGACCACCAGCACGCCGTCGGAAACGATCTCGCCCTTGAAGTGGGCGTTCAGCCGGATGAGCCCGCTCGCGACCTTCATCTTTCCTTCCAGTTCCACACCGGGCTCCAGCCAGCCGACCCAATCGTCCGGCAAGTCGGAGAGTTCGCGACGACGTGCTGTGGGTTTGCTCATGCCGAATGCCATTTCGCCCTCCTAAAAGCAGTGGTTAGTGGTTAGTGGCGAGTGGTTAGTTGCTAGCCACTAGAAACTAGCCACTAACCACTAGCCCCTAGTCACTGCCTTTTAACAATCCACTCGTATATGCGATTCAGGTCTTCCGCTGAAAAATAGCTGATTTCGATTTTCCCGCGCTTTTCATCTCCCCGCACCTTGACGCGCGTGCCGAGGGTGCGTTCCATTTCCAGCACCGCCGCGCGCACGTTGGCGTCGAGCTTGGGAGCCTCGCTCGCGTCTTGCTTTTTCGCGGGCTTCGACCCGCGCATGGCGACGAGGTTTTCCACTTGCCGCACGGACAAGCCTTGCTTCACGATCGTCCGCGCCAGTCGCAGTTGCGCCGCGGCGGAATCGAGCCCCAGCAGCGCCCGCGCGTGGCCGGCGGAAATTGCCCCCTCCGCGATCATCTGCTGCACTTCCGGGGGCAGGCGCAACAAGCGCAAGGTATTGGTGACGGTGGAGCGGTCCAACCCCAGGTGCTCGGCGATCTCCTCGTGGCTCAATCCGTGTTTCTGTTGCAGCGCCGCATATCCCTGCGCCGCCTCCAGGGGATTGAGGTCCTCGCGCAGCAGGTTTTCGGTCAGCGCCAGTTCCAGCGCGTCGCGGTCGCCGATGTCGCGCACCACGGCGGGAATCGCCGTGAGCCCCGCCTGCCGCGCCGCCCGCCAACGCCGCTCGCCCGCGATCAGTTGGTAGCGCCCGTCCGCGTGCCGCAGCAGCACCGGCTGCACCAGGCCGCTGGCGCGAATGGAATCCGCTAACTCCTTCAGCTTGTCCGCCGAAAAGGTGCGGCGAGGCTGGAAGGGGTTGGCGTCAATCTGGTCAACGGCAACTTCCACCAGTCCCGCCGTGGTGGTCTCGACGGTGCGCAGCAGCGCGTTAAGCCCTCGCCCCAACGCCTTTCTGGTCATGATTGATGACCTCCTTCGCTAACTCCAGGTAGCTGGTAGCGCCCTTGCAGTCCGGGTCGTAGAGAAAAATCGGTTTGCCGAAACTCGGCGCCTCCGCCAGCCGCACGTTGCGCGGGATGACGGTGGAAAAAACCTGGTCGCCGAAGAAATCGCGCAAGTCGTCGCGCACCTGGTGCGAAAGATTGGTGCGCTCGTCGTACATGGTCAGCAGGATTCCTTCCACGGCCAGCCGCGGGTTGTGCGAGCGGCGAATGCGAATCAGCGTGTCGATGAGTTCGGAGACGCCTTCCAGAGCGAAGTATTCGCACTGCACCGGGACAATCACCGTGTCCGCCGCCACCAGCGCGTTGAGCGTCAGCAAATCGAGCGCCGGTGGGCAGTCGAGCAAAATGAAATTGAACTGGTTGCGAAAGCCCTCCATCTTCTTGCGCAGCACCCGTTCGCGTTCCGGTTGGTCCACCAGTTCCACGGGTGCGCCCACCAGGTTCTTCTCCGCGGGGATCAGGTGCAACCCTTCCATCTCGCAGGTTACGATCAGGTCCTTGAGCGGCACATCGTGCATCAAGGCGTGGTAAATCGAGCGCCGTGCGGGGTCGCGGGGGAATCCCAGGCCGCCCGTCGTGTTGGCCTGGGGATCGCAGTCGATGACCAGCGTCCACATATCTTCCTTCGCCAGCGCTGCCCCTAAATTGATGGCCGTGGTGGTCTTGCCGACTCCGCCTTTCTGATTGGCTATCGCGATGACTTTTCCCAACGCTTTCCCCGGCCTTCTGGATTTGCGGTGAATCTAACAGAGCCAGGCATTTTGCGCAAGTTGAGGGAGCATCGGGCCATCGGCTCATCGGGCCATCGAGCCATTGAACACCTTCAGACACAGCAAATTGAACCATTGTGCCGCCTAACCGGGGATTCACCCAAGGAATGCTCCACGCAATTCGTCAGCGTCCAAGCCAATCGCGCATATGCCGCCAGACACTTCGCCTCGATTTATCGCGTAATGTGTACATTTTCAGGCACAAAGTCTACTCGATTGTTGTCGATTATGGTGCAATTGATGCATTTTCCTGTAAAAAGTCGTGTTTTTCGCTAGACATTTTGTCATCGTCGCCTTTGTTTTCATACACATAGCCGGGTCGATCTTCATTTTTAACATCTCTAAGGGTCAGTGCCCCGTTTCGGACCCTGAAAAGCATATTGGTGAGCCGCCACAATTGCCGCAGGCTGGAATCTTCCATCCTTTGCACGAGCAGCGATTTTTCGTCCTGGGGAGCCGTCAGCGCCGCGAGGTCCTCAGGTGATTGCATTTCGTCGAGTTGCTCTGCGAACTTTACGCAGATCCTTCGGTACCTTTCCTCGAGCTCACGCAGTTGCGCCCGGGCCTTGCGGCGCGCGGCCTTCCGTTCCGGGCCTTCTTCCAGCTTATTCAGGGACTTGAGGAGAAGGAAGAATTCCTGCATCTCCTCCGAAGGGTCATCGTCAAAGTGTCTCACAAAGGCCTGGATTTCGGCGGGAGTGGGACCGTTACCGCGGCGCCTCAGCGCGGTGGCCATCTCCTCGTAGCTCTCCAGGTTTTCATGGGCTCGAAGGAGCTGGGGCTGAGTAGCAGTTTTATGAATTTCCCGCGCGGTTTTGATGCGCTTCAGGGCCAGGCCGTCCTGCACGCGTTCGGCGCGCCTCATCCGCCAGAAGGCGTGCCCGATGCGCTGCTTCAACTCGTCTTCCAAGCCTTCCACCAAATTGTTCTCCAGGGAATTCATGAGCCCGGCGTACTCCTCCGGGTCTTCCCCCAAGGCCGTCAGCGCCCGGTTCGGCGCTTGG
>Ga0187865_1003679_pt1 | contig 12293 bp, 19 predicted proteins | sample June2016WEW_11_1_2_FD_132989 | JGI IMG/M metagenome (GOLD analysis project Ga0187865, IMG submission 132989) | Peatland microbial communities from SPRUCE experiment site at the Marcell Experimental Forest, Minnesota, USA - June2016WEW_11_100 | ecosystem: Environmental > Terrestrial > Soil >...
TGGCAAACTCTATTGCGAATTGCTTGTAAGTTTCCTCGATTGTCTCTCTTGGCGAAAGGCGCTTACCGTCTGCAAGTACGCTTTCAAGGATGATCGTTTCCGGCGAAACCTTGAGAGTGTCACAGATCACCTTGAGCCGTGTTACATGATCCGACATTTGGGCAAGTGGCTTTCCGTCTTTCCTTACGCTCATGTCCTCAAGCCAGCGCCTTACGCTTGGGTACGACTGTACAAAATCACTCTTGCTTAGATCGGCGTACTCCTTTGCGGCCTCAACTTGCGGGGAGTTTTGCAAGCGCCCGCTTTCGGATCTCTTGATCTTGTAAGGGGAGTTGTCGGGCAACGTTTCCATTTGTTGCAAGTACCTTACGATTGTACTCCGGTCTTTCATTAGCCGCTTTCCCATTTCAGCCGGAGATGTGATCCCTTGCTTGATCAAAGCAAGGATCGAGCCGTACATTCTTTCCTTGAATTCGTCCTGATCTACTTTCCGTCCCGCTATTCTGCCCCTTGAGTTGCGTTTCGACATAGCGCCAACGTTGCATTAGTTGGTATATGTGCGTGGACATTAGATTTTGTGTTTCGGGATCGAATGTAAACAAATAATGCAACGTTTCCGGTTAAAGCGAAAGTCGCCAAGCCAAGAGATCTTGCAGTATTGCACAATTAAAACGTGGGGGTGGGCCTTGCTTGCGATTGGGCAAGGCCCGAATTCGTCAAGGATCTTGTACATGATCAATCACTCAAGAGAGAGCAATTGAAAGACAGTAAGGATTGAGGAATTGCTCCAATCGAAAGATTGCCGGATCATACAATCAATAATGTCGGCTCGGCGTGTAGTGGGGATCCAAGGGGCATTGAAAACAATTACCCCCTCCGGCTTGACAACTCGCATTTGCTCAAAAAACATTCTTGATCTTTCAAAGAAAGACATTCGCCAGATCGGATCACAAGAAAGGCTGTCGAATATATGATCACGGAAAGGCAATGCGAAATAGGAGCATATTATATCGGGATTGTTGGCTCGGTCAAGATCAACCTTAACCGAACCAAGCGGGGATTGTCCACAAGGACTTGCGAGAGAAAAGCCAGTTATGTATCTCTCAACAAATTGCTCAACTGGCTTTTCCCAACGCATCGCCTTGCGGAATTTCATTGCTGGCTCTCACTCTTTGGCTTTGCCCTGATCGTACTCCAAACCAATCTATGCCCCTTGCTCTCGCACTCTGCGATCGCCTCAAAGGAGTATAGATCGTGATCTGTCTCACACCAACCAAGCCGCTTTCTCGGTGTTTGGGTTTCGGGATCTATTGCCTCGTTGTCGGCTTGTTGATCCTCTAACAGCGCTTGCTCTTGTACGTCGATGTAACGCATTGCTTGTTGTTGGTAAGCCGGGGGGAGCAAGTTAAGGACGGCGTACTTTTGGATATTGATCAAGGCTGTCTTGGCCCGGAGTTGCGCTAGCTTGGCCTCTTTGAGATCGTACTCAAGGGGATCCAATTCTTCTTTGAGGGTTGCACTTGCCGCACTTGAAACGGGGGGGTGATCAAGGTACTGGCCTATCGCCTCGATCACAAGGCTTGTGAGATCCACGCCTCTCTTGTCGGCCTCGGCCTCAAGGCGCTGTTTGAGTTTGGTTTCTACCCTTGCTTGAATGAGTGTCTTGTCCATTGGGTTAGATCAACCTCAAGTGGTTTAGGATCGTGCAACAAGTACAGTTTTTGAGAAAACAATCCGTTGCGTCCTTGCAAGTCTCTTGGCACTTGGTACAGTTGCAAGCGTGGTGTGTCTCGTACTTTCGCCAGCGTTGGGGGCGATATTGCTTTGTCGTGTCTCTCACTCTTAGATCCCGGCCCTCGTTGAGATCTTGTCGAGCGTTTCCCAATACGCTTGGATGATCTCACGATCCGAGAAATGGAGATTGTCGATTGGGTTTAGTACCGTGGCAAGCAAGGAAAAGACGCAATCCCACAACTCGTTAAGGGGGGGTTCGGGGTTCTTTCCGTTCTTGGCCTTGATGTATTCCCCTATTTCCTCGGCGTGTTTCTCTAACTGATCTCCGAATGTGGGCCAATGGCCGTGTTTGATTGCGTATTTTTGGCAATTGTACAAGTGGACGGCTCGGAGCATTTGCAAGAGATCCTTGAGACTTGGATCCGGCGCTGTGTACTCCAATCTCTCACGCTCCGGCTGTGAGCCAAGCCATTAGTTGCTTGGCTGTCGTTGGCTCTTGGCACTTGATCAAGAGGATCGTATTTACCGATTGGCCGTACTTAGCGGCCTCGGCCTCAAGGTTGTCTTTCATGGATTGGGGCAAGCGGAGCAAGATCGTTGGGGATTTGTCTTTGGGCATTTCTATACACCCCCTCTTGCTTGGTGGATTGTCGGGCATAGAGTATGCCAGTTGTTGCTCTTAGTGTCTTGGCAACGTACCCAAACCGGGTGATTGTGCCCCCACTTGCCAAGCGCTTTCTTGGCAAGGCGAAAGGCCTTGTTAGTTTGCCATTGCCCATTGCTTACCTTTCTCATATTGGGTCAAGATCCTTTCGGTCTACCAAGCCGTGAGGCAAGTCGTTTTGGCCCATATGAAGAAAGACCGGATCCGAGCAAGGGAGTACCTTGCGGTATTCGTCATGCTCCGAAAGGTACGCAATGATCAGTTGTCTCTCTTTGGCGATTTTCTTAAAGACGCTCAATCTCTCAAGCCTCTTGGAGCCTCATTATGGTATATTGCATTGCTTGGGCCGCACAATCAGCGCACATACTAATTGGCTTGCCTCTTGCCTTTGCCGCTTGCTTGTCCATTGCCCGGAATAGATCGGTTAGTGAAAAGCCGCAAAAAGATTGTTGTGTGTTGTTGGGATCTACAACGTGCCATTGTCCTTGTGCGTTCTTTCCGAGTTGCCACGCCTCGGCAATCTCGGTTGCTTTCTTTAGTTGCGCTTGGCTCATGCTCTCACCTTGCCGGAAAAGATTGTCTCTCCATTCCACGGACAGTTGCGACATTCTTTCTCGTGCAGGTCATTGATTGCTTTCTCGTACGCCTCATAAGCCGTGGCCCTTGCTTTCTTGTACGCCTCATCAGCCGGGGCCATTGCTTTCTCGTACGCCTCATCAGCCGGGGCCATTGCTTTCTTGTACGCCTCATCAGCCGGGGCCATTGCTTTCTCGTACGCCTCATCAGCCAGGGCCATTGCTTTCTCGTACGCCTCATCAGCCGTGGCCCTTGCTTTCTTGTACGCCTCATAAGCCGGGGCCGTTGCTTTCTTGTACGCCTCATCAATGCTTGCAATGAGCGATTGGTTCTTGACGAGTTTAAAGAGCCTCAACCTAAGAGGCCTCTCCCTTTCGGCCTTTGACTTGTTGATGAAGTCTATCCGTTCTTGCATTGGGGCCGTGAGTATTTCTACAAGCCTGTCGTGGTGTACGTGCCAAGTGTATTGTGGCAATGTCTCACTCACTCCAATTTGAGATACCAAAGGCCGCAATCAAGCAACTGTTTTGCTTTGGCTCTCGCCTCGGCCATTGTCAAAGACGAAAAGGTTTGTGCGGAGATGCTAACCTTACAAGTTGCCTCGGCCTCTTTGCGCTTGATTTCTGCAAGTTGCTTGTTGGCTTGGTTAAGTTCGGCTTGGCTTTGGTCTAACCACTTACGCAAGTCTTTGTTGTACTCAATTTCTCCCTTGAGTTTCCTGTTTGTCTTGGCTAATGTTTTCGTACATTCCTCAACCGACAATATTTTTGCGGGGCCTTCGGCCCCCCGGTTGGTTTCCGTTTCGTGCGTCATTGCCTCTTGGGTGCTATACGCCGATTTTTAAGGGTATGCTATTACGGTAATATCAGATTGCTCTCAGCGATGCAACAAACTGGCCCTTTCCAGAACACTGATAGTTAGGAATGGCATACGGGTTATACACAGTTAGCCGTGCATAAGGCTGTGCATTAGGATTTGAGTATCATACTTTAGTATCATACTTTTGTCATACGCACGGTCAAACCCTGATTACAGCCATTCTACTCTTATTATTACCCTATATATTCAAATTATACTTAGTTTAGTTAGTACTGGAATCATACTAAGCGATTGAGGCCTAACGGAGCAATCCTCTTGCTCTTTGAGCAAGTAAGTAATTCTAACCATGTTAAATCTCTACGCTCTGAGTAAGGAAAGGGGGCGATAATTAACATGAACCTGTTAAGAAATTGGGCTTTGGAAATAGGCCCCACGCTCAATACTCTAAAGTAATGTGCATGGATATGTTAATTCTGCCTCACTTGCAAACAGTCTTACGCTCGCCACTTAACACCAACTCCGAAAGAAATGAGGGGGTCAACCGTGCAAGAATTACAAGTTTATAAGATTAGGAAACTAAGCATTGGAGCAAGTGAAACCCTTTGGCAAACAATGGGGGCCGAATGTGGAAAGACTTGAGACAAGAGATCATTGTAACGGGATTCTCTTGCGATAAGGCGCTTGCAGATCGAGCAAGAGCATACGCAAAGGAGCATGGCAACCGGGGCCTTTCCTCGTTGATCCGTGAGGCCTTGCAAGAGTACATGGATCGCAAGGACGGGGTGAGCAAGAAATGATAGATCCCATTTGGGCCTTTGACTACATTATGCTTGGTGTTGTCTTGGGTACTGTCTTTGGTGTTTTCTATGCCAAGTTGCTCTTTGACAAGCGCCTCAAGAAAGCGGGCCTTACTTACGATCTGATCGCTCCCAACCACACTTGCCCAATACACGGAAAGGAGCGTTGTCGTTGCGATCTCTTTAGCAACAACCACTCTTGCAACGAAAGCCTAACACCGTGGCAACGGTTCTGGGATCTGCAAGGCAAGGTGCATTGGCAAGAGCTGGCGCCAACCCCGGAAAGCAAGCAATGGTGGAAAGACCAACCCCCAAGCGGAGTTGCTTAGATCTTGTTTGATTGGCGTAAACAGAACGTAACGATCATGGAGCGTACAAGTCCCCGCATTTGGAAAACAAGGACGGGCCAACTCCTAACAAAGAAAAAGAGTTCCGACAAAAGGTTGATGCTCAACGCCAGCCGCTTTCACGTTGGCAAGTGGGGCCGCAAAAAGATAGACATTCCGGCCAACGTAACAACTGATCGCTCCCTCTTGCAGATCGGGGCCAACAATTACAAGCCGTTACTTTGGTTGGAAAATAACGTACTGGTTGAGCCGAGCGAGACAATCAGCGATCCTTTTCCGGCCTTGATGCGGCCCGAAGATATGAGAGATGCGGATGATCGCAACGACCTTGCAACCCTAACCGCACCCGAAAGATCCCGGAGTGAGGGGATCATGCTTACGGTACTGGCTGGCCTCTTTGGGGGTACGCTTGGGTACATAATCGGCCAGTTTGAACCATTCGCCAAGATCACCGGAAACACCAACGTACAAGCGCCGGGGTTGATCGCTCCGCTTGGCCGTGTCTTGCTCGCACACTTGGGGATAGTGATCTAAGTTGCCAATCACATTGCACGATTGCCCCACTCACGGAAAAGAGGTTTGCCTTTGTGGGCCAATGAATAAACTCCGCAAAGCCTTGCACAAGAGCGAAAGGCACACTTGCCAAGAAAACATAACCAAGCGGCCCTTTGGACATTGGGAGTACTGGACGGTTGAGGGATTGAAAGAGGCGCAAGAGTAAATGCCAAAGGGTGAGCATGGGGGAGAAATCTTTAGCCACGTTCACCGGGCTATTGACATTCTCACCCCAACCGAAAAGACGATTGCTAAGGGCCTCTCAACAATCGAATGGTACACCGTGCCCCCACGGATCATTGAAACAACCAAGATCGCACTTGACGGTACAAAGACGGTCACAAAGATAACGGAAAATCCCGGTACAAAGATACAGATCAATCTCCCGGCGCTGTTTGCCAATTGCAACGTTTCCAAAAACGACATGAAGGTAATCTTTCGGCTAATGACACGGTACATTATCAAGGGAAACAAGGTTGGGATCCTTGCGCTCTCGCTGTACATGATGGGATCTCTTGGCGTTGAGGGTCGCCAGCGCAAAGACATTCTTGAGGCAATCGGCGGATCCACAAAGAAGATCATGGAAACGATCCAAACACAGCGCACAAGAAAGATCACGGCTGGCAAAGAGGCAAACGTGGATACGGACGATGACAAGGACGGTGAGTAAAACAATGACAGAAGATTATCAAGTTGTCGTGAGGGTGTACGCCTTGAAACCAATCGCTCTTGGTTTCTACCGCAAGGCCTTGCACGAAACCTTGACTGGCAAGATCACAGCCGACAATCTCACCGCTTTGGAAAAGACACTCAAGAAAAAGGGTGAGTAGACGATGCCAGCCTTAGAGCATTACAAGTGCGCTCTTTGTGGACAAGGGGCAACCCTAAACCCCCTTTACATTTTCCTCAACGGGCGCACTTGTCCCTTTTGCGATCATTCGTACAACGCTTGGGAGCGTGATTAGCCTTGCTCGCACTCACGGAGTACATTGAAAAAATGTACCGAATGGGCCGCACAACAAACATGATACTATACGGTGAGCCACGGATCGGCAAGAGCGTTTACTGTATCAAGGTACTCAAACAACTATACCCAGATGCAAAGGATGAATGGAGAAACCACATCGTCTTTCGGCCCCAACAATTCATTGAGTACATGAACCAACGGCTAATGACTGGCACAAAGAGCAAGGGCCTTGTTTGGGACGATGCGGGCCTTTGGCTGTTTGCCCTCGATTGGAACGATCCAAGAGTAAAGGCCGTGATGAAACTAATGCAAGTAAGCGGCGTTGCAACGGCTTGGCTTGCAATGACAACCCCGGCTGTTTCCATGATCATTAAGAAAGCGCTCAACATTGAGGGGATCTTAGTGGGAAAGGTGATGAAACAATCCGGCAAATCGGACACTCAACGCACGGTGAAGATCTACAAGAATAGCATTGCGGCTTGGGGCAAACGGTACGTCAAGCAAATTATGGAAGATAGTTATAACGTCATGCTTGACGATTACGATTACAAGTACTATTTTCCAATGCGGCAAGAGTACTTGCAAGAGGCCTTGACAATGCTAAGCGTTGCTTACGGGATCAAACTCGAAACCGTGAATGACGTACTGGCCCTTGCAGAAAAACTGGCACAAGAGAAAGCGGAGCAAGTGAAACGCACTTGAGTACATTCTCCCCGCTTGAAGTTGCCAATCAGTTTGTGATCCTAACAATCGTTGGGATCGTCCTGTACTATTGCCGGAATTGGATATGGGAATTTATCAAAGCTTTGGGGGATCCGTTTTGACCTTGCAAGGCTGGATCCGTCAAGTACTCTTGGTTGAGTTCTTGATCTCACTTGCTTACGTTGCCGGGGATCTTGCAATGACATACGAGAATTTCACCCGTTGCTCTCTCAACTGTGATCGCAACCCGGTGATCAACCAATTTGCAAACCTGTACGGGCCTCTTGGCGTGTGGCTTTGGTTTCCGTTTGAGATGGCCCTTTACTTTCTCCCCGGCGCAATCGCAACGTGGTATTGTTACAAGGTGATAACTCTTGGAAACAACAAAGCGCATTGAGAGACACTTTCAAAAGTCAATAGCCAACGTGCGCTTTCTCCGGGTCATACTTGAGGCAAGCGCCGTTTGTCTTTGGCTCGTCAATCTTCTTGGCGTACTGCTCTCACAGAATTACAACGGCAACCTTTCCTTTGATCTATTCCTTGCAAGGGTGGGGGATAACACAGCCAACCACGCAACAACATACTTGCTTTTTCTCTCGGTCTTTCCCCTTGCTTACCTGATCTTGCGAAACCGTCCTTGCACACAAGGGGAGATCCTTGCGGCTTGGCCCAACCCCCCAAAGCGGCAAGTCATAATCCCGGCTTTCCTGATCCAAATGTACGCTTTCGCCTTACATGAAGGGCTTTGGCAAATTCCTTACTGGTTTGCTTGGCACTCCGTAATAGATCCACGCTTGTTTTTGTGGGGTTGCGCTCAAGATGCAATGTACTCAAGCGTGATAGTTGCGTCGTTGGTGTTAATTTACAAGATTCCAAAGGGATTTTTTGCGCTTACAAGTTTGCTTTGGGCCGCTTATCTCGTTGATTGGTTCGGCCTCGGTTTCCCGGTAACGGTACTTAGCAAACTCCCCGGTGGGTTGATCGTTGCCAGCCAGTACAACATTCAATGGATCCCCAATCAGATTGAATTCTTTGGCTGGCTTTTCTTTGTCGTAAACGTGTTAATTTATTTGCAATATTTTGTAAGGATTGCTATAAATAACGCAAAAGTATAGCCTCTTTCCGGTGGAGGTGAAAAGAATTGGATGGATTGGCTTTCCTCGAAAGGATCATCTTCCTTGCACTCGCTCTGTACGTTGAGGGTGCAATCTTCCCCGGTGCGGTTCTTAGCATGATCACAGCCTCTTTCGGTACGTCAACTGTCGGTCTTGCAATCGCTCCACTATTCCAGTATGTCGTGCCACTTGTTGCGATCATCGCAACGGTGATCTTGTTCGTGCGCTCGATCAGCGACTAAGCGCACACTTTCACATTGGGATCCGGGGGGAGCCAAACCCCCGGATCAATTCTCTCAATCCACGCTCGTTTTAATTGCAATATTTTTAAGAAAGGCGCTTGAGCCTTGCACCGTGAGCCGAGTTGAAAACCGAGAATAGGCAACGCTCAAGGATCTATTCGCTTACCACGCTGGCCGTACTGATCCTTTCAATGCTCGCTGTACTTGCTTTTGAGAACCAAACGGGGATCATCCAAAATGTGCAAGCGTCGGGCAACCCGGCAATCGCATTAGGTCAAAGAGTAAACGGTACGTACGCCGGGGGTTGTTATCCTTATGTTTGGTGTGCAACCACTCTTTCATTTACCCTAATTCATCTTGACGACACGCTCATAATTGCGGCTCAAGGGTATGGGGATACGTTGCCGCAAACCGTAAGCATTACGATTGAAGATACGGATGGTTACAATTGGATAGGCCTTTCAACAATTACCTCAACAAACAATGCTCAAGGTTTCCCAATGTGGCTTAGAGTGTGGGCCGCGGTTGCGACAACTGGCAACCCCGATGATACAATCCTTGTCAATGCAACATACAATCATGCTTACGCCTCAAGTTACGCAATGAAAGGCCTCGATCTTTCCGGCGCTCCGGCGATCTCAAGTTTCATAACGGAAGAAAGTACAAACGGAATGACAACAATCGTTGGCCTCAGTAATCCAACCGGGCCAAAAATGCCAACCAACCTTACAGCCAGCGCCGGATCCTTTCTCTTTGGTGTGGGGCAAGTTGCTTGTGAAATTGGTTGCGGTGGGCACTACTCCGGGCCAGTTGGTTTCACAAATTGGGGGTCTAGCACTTGGGCTGGCCCAATCGGATATGCTTGGAATTTCACGGCTGGCTCAAGTAACTTTGACATGATCGGATCGACAACGGGTGAAGGTTCTTGGCAACTTGCCGGGATCATAATCCCCGAAACCGGGGGCACTTACACAACGACAACAACCAGTACAAGCGTGATCACAGATACGACAACCACGGTTTCAACAAGCGTCGTAACAACAATCCACACTTTCAATGGCAATCAACTTGGGTACTGGTTTGTGCCCTTGATCTTCATTCTCTTGCCGGGGGGCCTCTTTCTTGGCTTTGCGTTCATGGCTAAGATGGGGGGCAAGTACGCTTTCATAATGTTTGTAACGGGCCTTGAGTTCGGTTGTCTCTTGGGCTTGCTCGCCAACGTCGTACCCCTAACGGCTCTGATCATCTTCTCCATTGTGTACGCTGTGATCCTCTTTAGGAGTGTGTAAGGATCTTGGCCGGATCCCTCAAGCCAATCGCCCTTCTTTTCCTCGGTCTTTTCATTCTATTCTTTGTCGGCTCGGCGTACAACTCGGCTGTGAATTCGGGAATGAACGGATCTACTTACGGGGGCTGTGGATCCTCAAACGCAACAAGCGGCCCTTGCTCTCTTAGCGGGGTGAGCCAAGTCTTAGACAAGAATTCGCCTTTCACGGCGCTTGCAACGGGGCACTTTCTCCAATTCATTTCAAGTTGGTTTCCCAACAACGCCGCAACGATCTATTCCCCTTACCCCCAGATCCCCATAACAAACACAACTTACCAAGCGGGAATGATCGGGGGGATATTGTACGGTGGGCCAGCCAACAAAGGCTTTGCGTACTGTGTGGATCTCAATCCGGCTTTCAAAGCAATCGACTCCCCGATCTCCACGTACGTTTACAACTGTGATGTTTTCGCTTTCGGTACGGGGGCGCATACAAATTGGCCCTCGGTTTGGTGTACGTCGCCCAATCCAAGCGCCTCGGATCCTTGCGCTCAGATTGAGGCCGTAAGCGATCCTTTCAATGGAAACATGACTGGCACAAACAACCCAGATTGGGCCGTCAATACAACGGCTTATTTTGTGTCTTACGCAATTCACGGCTTGGGGATCACTTACCACTATCCCCCTTGCAATGGCAACGATTGTTACGTTGTTATGGGGATCACACCAATCGGGCCAGTACCTTTCAATTCGACTTATGAATATCAATTTGCGATCACGGCTTACGGGTACACTTACACGACCGGATCAACTGCGGGGGGCCTCGGATTGCTAACGTTCTTTGGTTTCATTGCCGGGGCCGTGATCTTGCTCGTCCTGTCTCTTGGGATCGGCTTTAGCGCAACATTCCTTGCAAGCGGTACAAGCGCCTCACCAAATCCACAAGGCACGAAACTTGCTCAAGTGATCGGGTTTTCGTTGCTCTTGTGGTTGCCTTTCCTCTCGGAGTTCGGTACTTGGCTTGGGCCTCTCGGCGCTTTCGGTACTGTACTTGGGGGAGTATTCACACTGATCTTTGGCGTGTCTATCTACTGGCGAGCAACCTCTTTGGAGTGATGGCCCTTGATTGATCAGAACCTTTTCATTGTCGTAAGCATTGCAATCTACGTTTGCTCGCTTGGTACTTTCACGCTCGGAAAGTGGCCCTCACGTTACGGATCCTTTGTGGCCGTGATGCTCGGCTTCTTGCTGATGGCCGATCTCTCGCAAGGTGGAATGGTAATAGGTACGATAACCATTGATCCGTTTGAGGGTGCAATGATCGTACTTGCGGATCTCTTGCTCCCCACAATGCTCTTGTTTAGGGCCTTGAGAAAATAAAACCCAAAACAAGAACGGAGATCCCCGGCCTGATCAACCGGGGGTCTTAGTCTTAGCGTACTGGCGATAACGGGCACATTGCCAGCGCCAAACACAATCAGAAAGAGAGAGACAGCCAGCGCAAGGGTGATCAATCATTCTTCAATATCCCTCACGTTGGCTGTCAATTTGATTGGATGTACTTGCTCTTTCAGATTAGAGATCACGGTGATCGCCTCGTCTTGGGTTGCCACGAAAAACACAACCCTGATCTCTACTCTTGTCTTAGACACGGTGGATCCCCGGCCAGCGCACAAGCCACGTTGCGAAACCACAAGTACAGATTAGGTACTCTTGGCCCCCGTAAGTTCCGATCTCTCCGGTTGTCCGGTGGCAAGAGGGGCAACGTGCCACTAAGACGCACTCTCCCTAAGGAGCAACAGCCAATCCTCTTGATCTCTTGCGCTCATTGCTAAATGAAGGGCGCAAGGGAAAAGCGATTGGGCCATTCCAACTCCCTTGATCCATACGATCCTTGACTCACAGCCGCATATTTCGGATTTCATTTTTGTTTCACCATTCGCAAGATCTGATCCTCAAGCAACCAAAGCATTGAGCCAATGCAAGCGGAGATGATCACGCAAGCCTCAAACAAGCCGGGGATCATTCTTCTCTCACCGCTATAATTGAAAGTTGCGTCCAGCCCTCGATTGCTTTTTCTAAGCAATCCGCAAATTCCTCTTGGGATCTCGGATCCTCTTTACTTAGTTTGAATACGACTGTAAAGAATTGGTTGGGCAATCTCTCAACTCCAAGTCTCAAGTACACATTCCCGCAAGCGCTCTTTCACTCTCCAAGATGGCAAGTTGTTGTTGCTCGTTTCAAAGAGCAAGTGGGCCTTGTTGGGTTCGAGCAAGCCACGCACAAAGATCGCTTGTCGGTAACAATCCTCAAACTGTGATCCCCTCTCTTGGATCGCCTCGGCTCGCTTTTCCATTGTCTCAAAATCGTGTACACGGTTCCATCTATTCATTGCGTTGTGCGCTCTCAACTTGTGAGTGGTGAGTGCATTGTAAGGCCCTTTCCAAACTGGCACGATCCCTTGCTTAATGCAGATCTCGCAAGCAACCGTGCGGCTTTGGTTCCTAA
>Ga0187865_1003683_pt1 | contig 12278 bp, 10 predicted proteins | sample June2016WEW_11_1_2_FD_132989 | JGI IMG/M metagenome (GOLD analysis project Ga0187865, IMG submission 132989) | Peatland microbial communities from SPRUCE experiment site at the Marcell Experimental Forest, Minnesota, USA - June2016WEW_11_100 | ecosystem: Environmental > Terrestrial > Soil >...
CGGGGACGGGACGGGGAGGTTGGGGACCCGGCCTCGAGAACCCCAGCGGCTTGCCCCCGATCGGAGGTTCAGCGGGAGGGGTCGGTTCCTCTTCGGCCACAAGAAATTTCTTTAAGGGAGAATCTGGTATGCCCATCAGGTCCTCCGCATTGATGGGGCTTACTTTCTTCGCCACCTTAGGAGGCTCAGCAATCTTCTTTTCAGGGGAAGGAGGAGGAGTTGTTTCCATCCATTCCCCCGCAGCAGAGTTAGGTGCCTCTTCTATCAACTCAGTCAATTCGATGATGGACTCATCTTTTTTTTGATCATTCATAGGTCCCCCTTCGAAATTAAAGACACTTATCACAAAAGTGTTTGAATAGTCAAGAAATCTCGTTTCTCGTTACTCGTTTCTGGTTCCTCGTTCCTGGTTGGCGTCTTTCTTTTTTAACCAGCGACGAGTAACGATCAACGACAACGGGTTTTCCCGTTTTTAAATAACCAGCCAGGGTTGGGGGAGGAAGATCTTTTCGTAAAGCTTGAAGGCATAGCGATCGGTCATACCGGCAATAAAATCGGCGATCGCTCGTTCCTCGGGCCCATGGGTAAAGGCTTCTCCCGCTTCCTTCCGGAACTCCTGTGGATTCTCCCTAAAGTAGGAATAGAGCTCCCGGAGAATTTTGGTTGATTTGATAAAGTCACCATGGACCTGGGGAAGGTCGTATACCCGATCATAGAGGAAGTCCCTGAGTTTCACCGTTGCTCCTAGCCTTCTCTCGCTCAAACCGATCTTCAAGGGTTCCGCCCCCTCGGCCTGTTCCAGGATATCCCGCACCATGGTATCGATCCGCTGCCCATGAGAGCCCCCCAGCTCTTCTATACAATCCTGGGGAATATCCCCCGGCGAGATCAGCGCAGCCCGGAGGGCATCGTCTAAATCATGATTGATGTAGGCGATAATATCGGCAATACGCACCAAGCGTCCCTCGTAGGTCATGGGCATATCCGCGGGGTCGTCGGTGAACAAATCCCCTTTTCCTTTGGAATGTTTCAGGATTCCATCCCGGACTTCAAAAGTGAGGTTCAGCCCTTTCCCATCCCTCTCCAAAAGATCTACCACCCTCAGACTCTGTGCCGAATGATGGAATCCCCCGGGGCAGATCTCATTCAGGATCTCTTCTCCGGCATGGCCAAAAGGGGTATGGCCAAGATCGTGGGCGAGGGCAATGGCTTCGGTCAGCTCTTCGTTCAGGCACAGAGCTTTGGCCATGGTTCGGGCGATCTGGGAAACCTCCAGCGTATGGGTTAGCCGCGTTCGGTAATGGTCCCCACCGGGGGTCAGAAACACCTGAGTTTTATGTTTGAGCCGGCGGAAGGATTTGGAATGGATGATCCGGTCGCGGTCGTGCTGAAAAGCGGGCCGGATGCTGCACTCTTCCTCTGCCCTTATTCTCCCGCGACTCTTGGAACTGAGCTGGGCATAGGGAGAAAAAAATTTCTTCTCTCTTTCTTCCAGCATCTCACGAATCAACATGATCAATTCCCCTCAGAGCCTTTCTCCTTCTCATCTTCCCCCACCCCTGATCCCTGCTTGATCATACCACGAAATAGGCCCCTTTCCTCCAGCATCGATAAAAACGACCCGGGATGAAATAGGGAAGGGTTTACAAAACCCTCCGGCTTAAGCTAAGATCATTGCATGAAACGGACCCTTTACCGATATCTCCTCAAGGAGCTGGCTCCCGTCTTTTTCCTTGGTCTCGTCGGTTTTACCTTCATCCTGCTCACGGGAAGGATTTTACAGCTTACCGAGTTATTCGTCAACAAGGGGGTTCCCCTGGGATATATTCTGAAGCTGCTCTCTTTCCTCCTCCCTTCTTTCCTGAGTCTGACGATTCCCATGGCTACCCTGTTATCGGTCATGCTGGTTTTCAACCGCCTCTCGAGCGACAACGAGGTCACGGCCCTCAAAGCCTCCGGCATAAGCTTGTATCAGATGATGCCCCCCGTCGTGGTCTTTGCTTTTTTCGCCTTCCTGGCCACTACCCTTTTGGCCCTGTACGCTGTCCCCAAGGCCAATCTGGCCTCGCGAGCCCTCCTGTATGAAGTCGCTAGCACGAAGGCCAACGTAGGGATCCAGGAAAGAGTATTCAACGATGACTTCGATGGCCTCGTTCTTTATGTGGAGCAGGTCAAGCCCAGGAGCTTTCTATGGGAGAACATTTTCATTTCCGACTCGCGAAATCCCGAAGAGATTTATACCATCGTCGCTCGCGAAGGAGAAGTTCTCTCGGATCCTCAGGCCCTCGCAGTCATTTTGCGGCTGAAGAGTGGATCCATCCATAAACTGGGCAGGCAACCCGATTCCTACCAGAAAACCGACTTCAACACGTATGACCTCCGGCTGTATTTGAAGACGGGCCTAAAGGAGAAAAAAACCGAGGAAAAAAACCCTGCCGATATGACCCTGAACGAATTGAGTCAGGCCGTTCAAGTTCTGCAGTCGAAGAGGGCGAATGTGAAAATTCAGTGGGTCAAGATCCATGAAAAATTTTCCATTCCCTTTGCCTGCTTCGTCTTTGGAATCATCGGGGTTCCTCTGGGGGTCCAATCCCGTGTTGCCCGGGGGAGCAAATCCCGGGGCTTCTCCTGGTCGATCGGGGTCTTTCTGGTCTATTACCTCCTGACCAATGCGGGAGCTTCGCTAGCCGAACGGGGTGTGGTTCCCCTGGAAGTCGGCATGTGGGCACCCAATGGGATCTTCCTGGTACTGGGGATCTACCTCTTGGTCAAATCTGCCCATGAGTCTCCGGTTCGCTTTCTGGTTTGGATCCAGAAAGCCGTCGAGAGGCTCCGCCGGGGGCGGAAAGAGCAGGGAAGATCGAAAGCATGAAAATCATTAGCCGCTATGTGGCCAGAGAATTTACCCAGAATTTCTTCTTGGGCCTGGGAGCCTTCAGCGCCATTTATTTAATCGTAGAATTCTTCGAGCGGATCAACGCTTTCCTTTACAACAAAGCCACCTGGCCCCTGATGGGCGCTTACTTCCTGAACAAGTTTCCCTTTATCCTCTTCCAGGTGGCTCCCGCTGCGGTTCTCCTTTCTTCCATCCTCACCCTGGGCCTGATGTCCCGGCACAATGAGGTTATGGCCATGAAATCCGGAGGGATCGGCCTCTGGTCCCTTGCCCACCCGATACTGGGGGTGGTGGTATGGATCTTTTTGGCCCTCCTGGGCCTGAATGAATTCTTGCTGCCTCCGGCCAACCAGAACGCCCGCGCCATCAGCGATTGGATCATCCACAAGAAAAAGCCGGTCGCCGCCTTTAAAGAGAGCCAAATCTGGATCCACGGACAGCATACGATTTACAATGTGCAACTCTACCACCCGGAAAGAAATTTGCTGGAGGGAATCACCCTCTACCGCTTCAGCCCGCAATTCGAGCTGGTGGAGAGGGTGGATGCCCGGAGTGCAAAGTGGAAAGAAGGGAAGTGGGTTCTTTCCGATGCTTCCGCGACCGATTTTGCCCAAAAGGGTTTGCCCGTCCGTAAGAACTACCAGGAAATGGTCCTTTCTCTCCCCGAGACTCCCCATGATTTCCAGATCGCCGAAAAGAACCCGGAGGAGATGAACTACCGGGAGCTGAAAGACTATGTACGGAAAATCGAGCGGGATGGATACAATTCCAGCAAATACCGGACCGCCATGCATGCCTGTATTTCTTTCCCTTTTATCAGCATGATCATGGCGATTCTGGGAATTCCCCTGGCTTTGCGGAAAGAGCGGGGATCGGGGATGGCTCTTGGAGTAGGCTACAGTATCCTGATCAGCTTCATCTACCTGGTGATATATTCCTTCATCCTGGAACTGGGAAAAGGGGGAACCCTTCCATCCTTTCTGGCCGCCTGGCTGGGCAACTTCATCTTCGGGCTGGTAGGGGTTTACCTTTTACTGTCAGTGAAACATTAAGGCAGGAGCAACCGTTGCTCGTTCCTGGTTTCTCGTTACTCGTTTTTTGGCTATCCCCTCAACGAGCAAGGGGAAACGAGAAACGATCCTTTATGGGTTTTATGTTCCCATCTCCCAGGAGGTGAGGTATTTTTTCTGCAGCGGCGTCAGGACGTCGATCTTGACCCCCATGGAAGCTAACTTCAGTCGGCCGATCTCCTGGTCGATCGCCGCCGGCACGTCATGAACTTTCTTCCCCAGTTTTCCTCTGTTTTTGACCAGAAATTCCGCTGCCAAGGCCTGGTTGGCAAAGCTCATATCCATGACGCTGGAAGGATGCCCTTCCGCCGCAGCCAGGTTAATCAGCCGGCCTTCTGCCAGGACATAGATCCTTCTGCGGTTCTTCAGACGGAACTCTTCTACGTATTCCCGGATAAATCGTTTGCCGGCGGTGATCTTCTCCAGCGCCGGGAGGTCAATTTCCACGTTGAAGTGTCCCGAATTGGCCAGGATCGCACCATCCTTCATCTGGAGGAAGTGTTCTTTGCGGATCACCTGGATATCTCCGGTCAGGGTGCAGAAGATATCTCCGACCGGGGCAGCCTCAGACATGGGCATGACCCGGAATCCATCCATCACCGCCTCCAGGGCCTTCAGGGGGTCTACCTCGGTGATGATCACGCTGGCCCCCATCCCCTGGGCGCGCATAGCAAGCCCGCGGCCGCACCAGCCGTATCCGCAGATCACAAATACGCTGCCCGCCATCAGCCGGTTGGTTGCGCGGATGATTCCGTCAATCGTGCTCTGCCCGGTTCCATAACGGTTGTCGAAGAAATGTTTGGTGTTGGCATCGTTCACGGCGATGATGGGGTATTTCAGGACCCCCTTTCTGGCCATGGAACGCAGGCGGATCACGCCAGTGGTCGTCTCTTCAGTTCCCCCCACCACCCCGGATAGGAGTTTTCTCCGTTTGGTATGCAAAGTGGAGACGAGGTCCGCACCATCGTCCATGGTAAGCTTCGGTTTCAGGTCCAGGACCGAATAAATATGCCGGTAGTAAGTCTTGTTGTCTTCTCCCTTGATGGCAAAGACGGAGATTTTCAGGCTTTTCACCAGGAAAGCGGCCACATCGTCCTGGGTACTCAAGGGGTTGGAGGCGCATAGCCCTAGCTCCGCTCCTCCGGCCTTCAGCGTTTTCATCAAGGCTGCCGTCTCGCTGGTCACGTGCAGGCAGGCTGCCAGCCGGACCCCTTTCAAAGGTTTGTTCCTCTCAAACCGCCTCTGGATGAGCTGCAGTACGGGCATGGATTTCATAGCCCATTCGACCCTCAATTCCCCCTTGCCTGCCAGGCCAATATCTTTGATATCGTAGTCCATGGGTTTCCTTTTCAGTGGTAAGTGCTAAGTAAAATGGATCGAGGATCGAGAAAAACTTTACGCTTCATCCTTGGTCCTTGAGCCTTTATTCTCGACCCTCGTACCGCGATCCTCGAACCTCGTACCTCGAACCTGTCTTTACAGTTTGGCCGCCTTCTTTAAAATTTTGGCCATATCGGTTCGCTCCCAGGTGAAGTCGGGATCATTCCGCCCGAAATGTCCGCAGCAGGCGGTTTTTTTATAGATGGGCCGGAGCAATTTTAGATTGCGGATGATCGGAGCGGGCCTCAGATCAAAAACTTCCCGAACGAGCTTGGCGATGTCATCGGGCGGAATCTTCCAGGTACCACCGGTGTCGACCATCACCGAGACGGGTTCCGCCACCCCGATGGTATAGGCGATCTGGACTTCCACTTTTTCCGCCAGGCCGGCAGCGATGATATTCTTGGCCACGTACCGGGCCATGTACGAGCCGCTCCGGTCCACTTTGGACGGGTCTTTCCCCGAAAAGGCACCGCCCCCGTGGCTTCCCACCCCGCCATAGGTATCCACGATGATTTTCCGACCGGTCACGCCGCAGTCCGCCTTGGGCCCCCCGACGACGAAACGGCCCGTGGTGTTGATATAGTATTTGGTATTTTTATCCAGATACTGGGCAGGGATGACTTTCTTGATGACCTCTTCAATCAACCCTTCGCGAAGGGTGGAGTTTTTCACCTCGGGGGTATGCTGGGCGGCAAGGACTACGGCGTCCGCCCGGATGGCCTTCCCGTTTATATACTGAATGGTCACCTGGGTCTTCCCGTCGGGACGGAGAAAATCTAAAATATTCTTTTTCCGCACCTCGGCCAATCGCGCACTCAGCCGATGGGCATAGAGGATGGGCATGGGCATCATCTCCGGAGTCTCATTACAGGCATACCCGAACATCAATCCTTGATCCCCGGCGCCCTGCTCATGGTCTCCCTGGGCCTCCACTCCCATGGCTATGTCCGGAGACTGCCGGTCAATGGAGGTGATCACCGCGCAAGTCTCCCAATCAAACCCCATGGATGAATCATTATATCCAATCTCCTTGATCGTTTCTCGGACAATACCGGGCATATCGACATAACAGGAAGTCGTGATCTCTCCGGCGATCAAGGCCAGCCCGGTGGTAACCAGAGTTTCGCAGGCCACCCGACATTTGGGATCTTCAGCGATGATGGAGTCTAGGATGGCATCCGAAATCTGATCGGCAACCTTATCCGGGTGGCCTTCGGTAACCGACTCGGATGTAAACAAAAAATCTGTCATTCCCATGGTTCTCTTGTTTTCCTCCTTTGGATTAATGGAATCAATTGCCTGATACTTTGGAATTGAAATTTTCCCTGAATTCTTCGGGGAATTTCTTCTTCAAGCTGGTTCGGACCAAATCTTCGATCTCATCAGGGGTCGAGAGCTGGAGGGAGGTCTCCACCAATTCTGTGCATTCCCGGAGGGTATAGGCCCGGAGAATCTTTTTCACCCGGAAGATGGAAAAAACATTCATGGAAAGTTCATCCAGCTCCAGCCCGACCAGAATGGGCAAATAGAGTGGTTCCCCGGCCATCTCTCCACACATGGCCACCCGGATTCCCGCATTGTGGGCCGCTTTCACCATCTGTTTGACCAGGCGCAGGATCGCCGGATGCAGCGGTTCGTAGAGGTGGTTGACATATTCATTCACCCGGTCGATGGCCAGGGTGTACTGGATCAGATCATTGGTCCCGATGCTGAAAAAATCCACTTCTTTAGCCAGGATATCGGCAATGGTGGCAGCCGAGGGGACCTCCATCATGATCCCGATCTCGATCTTGGGGTCGAAAGGAACTCTTTCCGCAGTAAGGCCCAGACGCACCTCGTTGAGAATTTTCTTTACTTCCCGAATCTCGGTGACTCCAGAGATCATGGGAAGGAGAATCTTCACTTTCCCGTAGGCGCTGGCCCGAAGCATGGCCCGGAGTTGAACCTTGAAGATGTCCCGCTCTTTCAGGCTGAAACGGATGGCCCGCAGGCCCATAGCCGGATTCATCTCTTCGGCCAAGTCCAGGTGGGAAATGAATTTGTCTCCCCCGATATCCAGCGTCCGGATGACTGCAGCGCAAGGAGAGATTCCCTCAAGGACGGTTTTATAGGCCTGGAAGTGCTCCTCTTCCGAGGGCAGGTCTTTGCGGTTCAGGTATAAATATTCCGTCCGGTAGAGTCCGATCCCTTCCGCTCCGTGCTCCAGGACGGAAGGAATCTCTCCGACCAGTTCGATATTGGCCAGAATGTTGACCCGGTAACCGTCCAGGGTTTCGGCCGGCAGGTCGCGGTATTGAAAGAGTTCCCGCTCGACCTTCTGCCGGGTCCGGTGCCGGTCCTGGTATTCCTGGATGATCTCCGGGCTGGGATTCACCACCACGACCCCGGTAATCCCATCTACGATCAGGGTGTCGCCGGTGTTAATGTAATGGGTGCCGGTCTCAGAGCCCACAACAGCCGGGATTTCGAGGGAGCGGGCCATGATGGCCGTGTGAGAGGTCTTCCCCCCCATATCGGTAACGAAGGCCGTAACCTTGTCTTTCGCCATCTGAGCGGTGTCAGCCGGAGAAAGGTCGTGGGCGACGACGATCACTTCTTCCTTTATTTGAGAAAGGGGTTCCGTTCCCTTTCCCAACAGGTTGCGCAGAATGCGCTGCTCGATGTAATCCAGGTCTGTCTTCCGGCTCCTTAAGTATTCGTCGTCGATGCTGTTAAAGATCTTGCGGACCCGGTCCAGATTAATCTTCAGGGCCCATTCGGAATTGATCCAGCTCTGTTTGATCGTCTCGACCGTAGTGTCGATAAGATTCTTATCTTCCAGCAGCAGAAGGTGGGCATCCAGGATATAAGCCGGGCCAACGGCATCCTCGTGAAGAAGCTTCTCCTTGGTCTCTCGGAGTTGTTTCTTCGACTCTTCCACCGCTGCCCGGAAACGCTCTACCTCCCAGCGAACCTGATTTTCCGGAAGCACCTTCGCGGGAGCTTCAATCTTTCCCCGGTCTACCAGGTAGGCTTTACCAACGATGATCTGGGGAGTGACCCCAATCCCCTTGATAAATTGAGTTTTCTTTTGTTCCCGGGACAATCTAATCTTCTCCGAACTTTCCTTCAATGAGGTCGTCTAAGGCCTTCAGGGCCTCCTGGGCATCTTCTCCATTGGCTTTCACTGTAATACAAGTTCCCTGGGCCGCGGCCAGCATCATCAAATCCAGGATGCTCTTGCCGTCGGCTACCTGGCCATCTTTTTCTACCTTGATATCCGAATGGAATCGGCTGGCAGTCTGCACAAAAGAAGCGGAGGGCCGGGCATGGAGGCCGAATTTATTTTTAATCATGAAAATTTTGGATAACACTGGCTCCCGGAATTGACTGGTCGAAATAATTCGAGCGGGAAGCTCCCCGCTCTTTGGCTAACCCCTTGGAAACCAACGAGTTAATAAGCTTCAGTTTACTTTCAAAATATTCCCTTTGTCAAGCCTTTTCCCCCTCACACTTCTCCTCTCCCCAAATTGGAGATTGTGTCATAATTCGTCATGCCAGCGCTGGCTGGCATCCAGGCGGGTCCGGCCATAGAAAAATATCGTGTGATTTCCGATAACTTATTCTTTTTCAAAATCCGGCTTTCGCCGGAATGACTGCCCTTTTCCCTCATTGCGACACAGTCCCCTGGGGGAGAGGAAGATTTTCCTGCGTCAGCGAAGATTGGTTCCCAAGAAGCCATCGCTCCTCAATAGAAACAGTAACGGGTTTCAGATTTCAAGTTGAAACCCAACACATTGAAAGCGAAAACCCATAAGTCGAAACCCGAAACTTGCAATCCGAAACTATTTTCGGACCTGCAAAGATCTCGTTGCCCAAAGGTTGGGCTGATGTTATAAATAAAAGATGGGTGAGAAACTTCTCTGTCAGAATAAAAAGGCCTATCACGATTATTTTATCGAGGAGACCTACGAGTCCGGGATTGCCCTGCAGGGAACGGAGGTCAAGTCCCTGCGCCTGGGAAAGGGGAATCTGAAGGACAGTTACGTGCAGGTCGAGGAAGGGGAAGCTTTCCTGCATAACACCCATATCAGCCCCTACCCTCATGCCCATCAATTTAATCATGAGCCCGAACGGGTGCGCAAACTTTTACTGCACAAAATGGAAATCCGCCGCCTCACGGGGAAGACTAAGGAGAGGGGTTACACTCTGGTTCCCTTGAAAATGTACCTGAAGGATGGTAAGATAAAAGTTGAAGTCGGGTTGGCCAAAGGGAAGACTCAGTATGATAAGCGCGAAAATTTGAAAAAGCGCTCAGCCGACCGCGAGATCGAAAAAGTCATGAAGTCCGCCAAAGGCCGGACTTGAAGCTCTTTGAAATTTTTTTGTTGTGCCTTTTACCTCGTTCCTCGAACCTTGTACCTGTTTTTATGGGGGCGCCACGGTCTCGACGGGGATTGTTGAGGCGAGGGCTGCGTGCCGAGGTTCCGACTGGGCTCGTAAAAAAAGTCGGGCTAAGATAAGCGGAAACACTAATTACGCTTACGCCACTGCTTAATTGACAGTGGCCGTTCCTTCCAGCTTTCTCCTGTAAGGCTGGAAAGGGGCGTCGACTCTACGGGATAGCTTACCGCTGAAGCTTATAGGCGGAAGGCGAAAACACATAAGCTGGCTCTTTCTGAATCTTGCCGCTGAGAGTCTGAGGGGGCGAGAATCAAAACAACGGCTATGCGCGTAGATGCTCCTTGCTGAAGGTTTCCGGACGCGGGTTCGACTCCCGCCGCCTCCACCATCAAATTGTGGATTTCCGATTGATGATTGTGGATTGAAGAATCAGGTTTCGCAGAAAATGTGGATAATATAATTGCGGTTCATCCCCGTGTCGCTTCGGCTTCACGGGCACCCGTGCTCGAAAGGGCACGGGATTTTTTTATCTGGGATTATGCACCCAGAGTCATCTTTTTCATCGATGACTGCCCCATCATGATCTGTAGAGGTGGTTTGGGGCGGATGTTGACCAATTGGGGGTGAATTCCAGCCTAAGGCCGGGAATGGTTCGAGATAGCCGGGAAAAGGGGCCGAAAGTGAATGATGCAAACGAAATAAATTTTCTGGAGGACCAATTACCGCATTTGGTCGAGGAGGCGGCCCAGAAGAGAGGGGATTTATGGTACCTCATGCGAATCCTGAATCTGGGGACCGAAGACTGGTTGGCCCAGCACCCTAACCTGGAAACGAGCGATCTGGTGAGCCTAATCCTCCAGGATCTAAAAGCGCTGGGAGAAACGAGAGAGGCGGTGGCGTACCTCAAGCAGAACCCGGACACAAATCTTATCCGGCTCCTCTCCAACTTCCAAACAATTAGCCGGAATTAACCGTTTTCCCTCCAAGCCCGGCCGCTCACCGGCTGGGCTTTTTTGCTTTCCGGGGGGATTTAGCCTTCGCAGTGCGTTCCGGGGGTTGACTGGGTTGAGGCTGAGGAGAATCAGGAGATTTCATCTTCAATTCGATATTGTCCTTGATCCAGTGTTCATCCCACCATTCGATGGGGTTTACGAATACGCCGTGGACGAGCATGGCAAAGTGGAGGTGATCCCCTCCGGCCATCCCGGTGGAGCCCGTCAACGCCAGCCGATCTCCCTTCTTCACCTCTTTATTGACCTCGGTCTCAATCTTGCTCAGGTGGGAGTACATGCTGAACAGTCCGCATCCATGGTCAATCATAACGGTACTCCCGTAAATTCCCAGCGGTCCGGCGAATACGACTTTTCCTGAATTCGCCGCCGGGACCGGGCTCTGGGCGAGAGAAGCCAGGTCTACCCCGAGGTGAACCTGCCGGTCCACCTCTTGTCCGTTGTAATAGTAAGTCCGGTCCTGGGCGAAAGAAGCCATGGGCTTGGCATTGGGTAACCTGAGAAAAGTTCCTGACCACAGGGGTTGGGCAGCGGTATTCTGGCAGACCTTCTTGATTTCTTTGTGGTCGAGCTCTCGCTGTTTCCGGTTTATAGCCAAAAAAATCTCCAGAGGTGTTCCTTTCAGGTTCGGATCTCTCGAAGTGAAATAGGGAATGATGTTCTTTAGAAAATCATCGGAGAGTTGAATCTTGTCTTTTTTGAAGGCTTTGCGTTTCAGGATCACCCGAAAGCCCGCTTTCGCCTGGTTTCCGGAATAATCTTCCACCATGGCGGAAGTAGAGATATCCGAAGCGGCATCGGGGGGAATCGCAAAGTAAGACAGATAGCGGTCTTTCCCTGTGGCAAACCCCGGGAAGAAAACATCTCCGACTTGAACTCCATTCACAGGCACTTCTTTATTGGTTACATAGGTGACCAGACCTGTTCCACCCTGGTTGACATAATGTTGAATGCCTAAAACGCTGAGTTGGGGAGGGATCGTATCGATGATTACATTTTTTTCCAGGGATACCGGATTCCCCCCGTTCCAGGAATGGTCTTTGGCTGAAATTTTGATTGACGCCTCACCGTCTTTGAGCCCCTGGGGGAGCGGTCTCAGGGTAAAAGTTCTTTCCACCCGACGGGTCTCTTTGGGAAACTTTTCGGAGAGAAGGGATATCGATTTCCCCGGCTGGACCACCTCTATTTGTACTTCGGCAACTCCGCTTTTCTGGTCTTCCACGGTGATCGAAATCTTTTGGCCCAGATATTTTTTGTCCGGAAGAATTTGAACCGTGGGTTTTTCCCGCTCAAATTTAACCAGATAGACCCACGTCCCCGCTGTGGCAATGAGGATGATCAAAATTGCCAAGACCGTCCATTTAAATCTTTTCATCTTCCCTCTGCCTGCCTTTCTTGACTTTTCACCATGACCGCGACTCGAGATCTCCAAAATACCATCTACAATATTTCACAGCCACCCTTGAGTGTCAAGCCTTGAACAAAAATCGCCAAGAATGCTCCCTTCGTAGGGGAGACCCTTTTATTTCAAATTTC
>Ga0187865_1003686_pt1 | contig 12254 bp, 16 predicted proteins | sample June2016WEW_11_1_2_FD_132989 | JGI IMG/M metagenome (GOLD analysis project Ga0187865, IMG submission 132989) | Peatland microbial communities from SPRUCE experiment site at the Marcell Experimental Forest, Minnesota, USA - June2016WEW_11_100 | ecosystem: Environmental > Terrestrial > Soil >...
ATACATGACAGCTACCCCCCAAACGTTAATGTCTTGCCTCGTGATCATCCCGGCATCTTCCCTGCAGAGAAAGGCAACGACCACCTCAATAAATTTTAGTTCGACGAAGGTTTTCAAAGCCGATGCTTCGGCCCTCTTAGCCATGACCTGGCCTCGGCTCTTCCCGGAAAATTTCATAATTCTATTAAGGCATGAACTAAAAAGCAAAGAGGAATTTCACTTCATACCATCAAAAACCCACCATCAATATTGATCGCCTGCCCGGTTACAACCGAGGCCTCCCGGCTGGCAAGGTACACAGCAAATGGGGCAATCTCGTGGGGTTCAAGACGCCTACCAATAGGGGTATAATTGGCCTCAAATTCTGCCACCGATATGCCGAGGCGCTTCGCGTCATACTCCACCCGTAAATCATTTATACGGGTGCGCACCGGCCCAGGGCAAATGGCATTTACAGTAATACCTTGCTTCGCTGTCTCAATCGCCAGCGTGCGCATCAGCCCCAAAATTCCATGCTTGCTTGCTGCATATGCAGCGCCGTGCAACGCGCCAATCTTGCCATTAATAGACGCAGTCATAATGATCCGGCCATACTTGCGCTCGATCATCGAGGGCAAAGCTTTCTTAGAGAATAGGTAAGGTACGGTAAGGTTGACATAGAGCAGTTTTTCCCAGAAATCGTCGTCATAATCTAAAACAGGTTTGGGGTTCGCGCTGCTGCCTATGCCCGCATTGTTCACAAGGAGGTCAATGTTTCCGAAAGCTTGTACGGCTTTCCTCCACACCTGATCGACCGCGTCTCTCTTGGCGAGATCGGCCACGATGACTTCACACCGCACGCCTAACCGGATAAATTCTGTTTGCAAAACTTCCAGTTCATGGGTCGAGCGCCCCGTGATTGCGACATCGGCACCCTCCGCTGCGAAAGCTCTGGCAATGGCTTCGCCAATGCCACGGCTTGCGCCGGTAATTAATGCATTTTGGCCTTTGAGTTTCATGTTGCCCTCTCCTTTCTATCTCCACTGATGCTCGCTGGCTACGGCCAGCGATTTTCTCTTTTAGGAATAATCCTTTATAAAATAGTAAGCAATTGCATGTCAAGAGGGTACAGTCCCGACACAGTCCTGACACAAAGTTTTCCTCAAAGTTTTCCTCTTGAATCTTCCCTTCCTTTCCAATATACTCCCCCTATCCAGCCTTATAATTCATCCCAACAGGAGGCCAAAAATGGCTAAGAAACCCATGACCAAATCTCAGATCGTGTCCCATTTTGCGGGGAAGTTTGAATTCTCCAAGAAGAATTCTGCAGCGATCCTTGACGAGGTTGCAGCTCTCGCAGTGGCTGAGACTAAGAAGACCGGCTCCTTTACCCTTCCAGGAATCGGGAAACTGGTCCTGGTGAGAAGGAAAGCTCGCATGGGTCGCAATCCGGCTACAGGTGAAGCGATCAAGATCCCAGCTAAGACCGTGGTGAAGATGCGGGTGGCAAAAGCAGCTAAAGAGGCGATTGTACCGGGGAGGAAGTAATAGGGGAGGGGGGGTCTTTTTCCCCCAGTTAGGGCTAGCTTGGCAACACCGGACCCTGAGGGAATCCAATTTTGGAAAGGGAAGATATTCGGTATAAAGGTGCTTTGCTGGATGGACCTTCGGGGTAAAACCCCTAGGCGCATTGTGCTAAATTTGTGCTAAAATTAACTCGAAAAGACCGGAATAGATAGAAATCAAATTTTCCTTAATTGTAGCTAGGTTACGAGAAAACCGGACCAATATCAAGGGGTTGAAAAATCGCCTGAATCGTACTCATAACCCGAAGGTCCTTGGTTCAAATCCAAGCCCCCCTACCAGTTTTTTCCAGGGGGTTACGATTTTTTCGTAACCCCTTTTTCTTTCTATGTTACCAAAACCATCTTTCTGCTCCTTCTGCGTATGACTAACTACGATTTCCTGTAAACTCTTGCCCGCATCCTTTGAGCTTAACATCAGGTACCTGAACGTAATGTTCGTTGACGTGGCATGCCTCAGTTGAATATATTCGGGGCTATGGCGGGGGGAGTGCAATCAGTTTATAATGGAAATTAGAGATTCCCTAATTGTCTCTTCTTTGTCACCTTTGGTTCAGAGGCAACTGGGAGTCGGTAACCATTGGACTAGGAGGGAGAGATGGTTGACAAGATCAAATTGGAGATCTGGGCCGACTACATTTGACCCTATGCCTATGAAGCAGCAGTTTGGCTGCAACAGGTGAAGGAGGTATATGGAGATCGGCTGCGTATCGAGTGGCATAGTTTTCCTCTGGAGCAGGTAAACAGCACCCAGGGGCCCGAGTGGAAGCTTTGGGAGCAGCCCGATGAATACAAGAGCAGGGGCTTATGGGCCTTTCGTGGCGGGGAAGCGGCAAGACTTCAGGGAAAAGAGCTTTTCGAGCGCTTTCACATGGCACTGCTGCGGGCGCGCCATGTGGAAAACCGGGACATAGCTAATCCTGCGGTCCTGATCGAGGTGGCCATGGAGGCGGGATTGGATTTGGATAGGTTCCGGCAGGACTTACCCAACCGCAGTCTGTTGGCGAAGATCGGTGAAGACTATATTTGGGGTGTCGAGAAGCATGGGGTGTGGGGAACACCTACATTGGTGTTCAATGGGCGGCAAGCCGCCTATCTGAAGTTGAGACCGGCCCCACCGCCAGAGGAATCGGTGAAGCTGTTCGAAGAACTATTCGACATAATCTACCGTCGGCCGTATGTTGTAGAGGTGAAGAGGCCGAGGGTGCCTTGAGCTTTGGCGACGTATTTTAACAACCAGGATCAGATAAGGTTTGTTGATGATTGCACTAGTCCTCACTCTAAACAACATTTGGAGCTAAGGATTACGGGTAGTAATCCTGCAGCATATGATCAAATAGCCTACTGCTTCATCAATCCTACTGGACGTTTTGACTATGTCTCTATTATTTGAAGGGATAAATCGAAATAGCCACTTTTTCAACCCTGAAAATGATCTTTACCTTCGTACCATCCGGGCGTTTGATCCCAAAATAAGGCAAGAGATCCACGAACGAATCAGAAAAACCGCGACCATGATTGCGGAAAGCGGGGGAGCAAACGCCGAGGTAAGCATTCAGCCCGGGGCTCCGGTCGTCTTTAACAACCTCGCTGTGACGCAGAAAGCTTTTCTCACTTTGGAAGAGTTTCCGGTACAGGGAATTTGTTTACCGCACTCCAAAGGACGGCCGCTGAGGACTTTGCTTACTATCAGGAAAAAGTTCCCGGGTTATTCTACAATGTGAGAATTACCCCGCAGGGTCAGAAAGGTGTTCCGGGCCATTCTCCGAATTTTTTTGTGGATGAAAAAGGCCTCATCGTGGGAATTCGAGCCATGGCGAACCTTGCAGTGGATTTTCTTGCCGGCAAATGAAAGAATGAGGCATCGTTTCTAAATCGAAGGATTAGCGCTGAGCTTTCCACCGGTTTTTGAAGTCTCAAACTCGGAACCTTTTTTATAATGAGCCTCTTGTAAAAAGCGGGTCATGAAAGGAGAGAATGATGGAATTGAAAAACATAATTTATGAAAAGAAAGATTCCCTGGCCTGGATTACCCTGAACCGTCCTAACGTTCGGAATGCCCAGAATGACGATTTGCGGGCGGAGGTCCTCTGGGCTCTGGAGGACATCAGGGACGACGACAGTGTCCGCGCCATCATAATCACCGGAGCCGGAGATAAAGCCTTCAGCGCCGGCGCGGATATCAGCGAATTCCCCAAGAGGACCCCGGCCGATATTCTCCGGGGAAAAGGCAAGAAGAGAATGACGGACCTGCTCCGGGAAATTCCCAAGCCGGCAATCGCCATGGTCAATGGCCTGGCCCTGGGCGGCGGCTGCGAACTGGCCATGTCCTGCGACATCATCATTGCCTCCGAAAATGCCCAGTTTGGCCAGCCGGAAATTAACGTCGGCGTCATCCCGGGAGCCGGGGGGACACAGGTTCTTCCCCGGCTGGTCGGTGAAAAGAAGGCCAAAGAACTGGTCTTTACCGGAGCTTTTATTTCCGCGCAGGAGGCGTTGGCGCTGGGGCTGGTCAATAAAGTGGTTCCCCAGGAAAAATTGCGGGACACGGTAATGGAGATGGCTAGGGCAATGCTGCGTCATAGCCCGGTTATCCTCAAGCTTTGCAAGTTGGCCATCAACAAATCCCTCGACGTTCCCTTATCGATCGGCATGGATTACGAGCGGGACCTCTTTGCCATGTGCTTCGGCACGGAAGACCAGAAAGAAGGATCGAAGGCATTCCTGGAAAAGCGAAAGCCCCAATACAACGGGAAATAGGCTCCCGGATATCCCCTTTCCCAGGCTCGGCGATGCTTGGAACCCTGGCAAGAATTTGATTTTTGAATGCCCTTTTTGCAAAAGATTTAACCCCATTTCTCAAGGAGGATGAAGTCTGGCAAGCCGGAATGAGAATATGGAGGAAAGGAGAAGACATGAGAGAGGTTGGTCCCTATTATGAGACCCTGGCCGCCAAACTGGTCAAGAGCGGCGTCCCGATTTTGGATCCCATCTATCTGGAGCTTGCGGAAGTTATGGGTTCGAAAGAATCAAAGTATATACCCCGTATTCTGGCCAAGCTGGCTACTCCCGAGCAGGCCCGGGTAATCCGCGAGCTGCCAGCTGCACCTGAAGAAATTTCCGCGAAATTAAGAATGGATAAGGCCCTGGTCGAGAAGCATCTAAAAGAAATGATGGAGAAGGGCCTGGTGGTCATCACCAAGCGCGGGGCCCGCATGGTGCGTAACACCTTACAGCTTCATGATTCGGCTACCAATAATCCCAAATACGAAAAACTCCTCGGGGAGGAGTATCTTGACCTTTGGGCCGCCTACCAGTTAGAGGAGCATTTCCCCGCCCTGATCGACACCCTGGTCGGGGTGGATCGGGGGTTCGCCTATTCCCGGATTGTCCCCCGCTGGAAATCGATTCAGAATGTTCCGGGGGTCCTCCCCTGTGAGGATATGCGGGATATCATGAAATCTCAGGAAGTCATTGCCCTCGTTCCCTGCCCGTGTAAAAAAGGTTTCCAGAAGCGCCAGTGCGGCGTGCGGGATGAGACCTGTATCAATGTGGGTCGAACGGCGATGTATAACCTAAACCGTGGTGTTGGTCGTAAGGTTACTCCCGCAGAGGCGATCGCCTTTTGTGATCGCACTGACGAGGAGCCTTTCGTCCATATCGCCATCAATCAGAAAACGGTCAATATGCTGGTCTGCAACTGCCACTGGTGCTGCTGTGAGCTCATCCTGCCGCTCCTCAGGCAGAACAAGTACCCCCTGTGGAAAGGTCTGGCGAAGAGCCGTTTTGAGGCCACGGTGGATTCAGGGAAATGCAAAGGTTGCGGCAAATGCCTGGAGAGATGTCAGTTTGGCGCGGTCCAGATGAAAGAGGATTCCGTATCCGGCCTGAAGAAGGCCATTGTCGATACCGAGAAATGTATGGGCTGCGGCTGCTGCGCAGTCACCTGCCCGACCGGAGCACGGCAAATGAAACTCGTCCGCCAGCCGGACCATATCCCCGATGTGGGGCCGGTAGTCTATTGAGGGCTCCGCGGCCGCCTCTATCCTGAGAGAAAATCCGAGATGCCAGCTTTCCATTGTCCTCTGGGTGCGGTCTATTACGAAGACGAGCCCTGCATTGATTGCGGCCTCTGCCAGGCCCGGACAGCCGGGGAGATGGTTGAGGCCTCCAAGAGAATGCGGGAATATATCCGTGCCCAGGGTGAAAGGAAAAATCGCCGCCAGAAAATGGCTGTCTGCGGGAAAGGAGGAACGGGCAAAAGCACGCTGACGGCTTTGCTGGCCGATGCCCTGCGGCGGGAAGGATACACCCTGCTGGTAATGGATAGCGACGAATCCAACCCTGGGCTTCCGAGGCTTCTGGGGTTGGATACCCCCTCCACCCCCCTGATTTCTCTGCTGGAACGGTTCTCCATGGGAGATCGGAAGCCGGACGCCTCCTGGCTTGAGGCCGCCCGGATATCTCTGGAAAGCATCCCGCGCGAATTCATCGTGAGTGCCCCCCGGATGAAATTCCTGACCGTGGGCAAAATCATTGACCCCTTTCAGGGATGTGCCTGTCAGATGGCCGACCTGGCCCGCGACTTCGTGCAAAAAATTTACCTGGGGATCAAAGAAATCATGCTGATCGATATGGAAGCCGGGGTGGAGAGCTTCGGCCGAGGAATGGAAAGGGGCGTCGACATGGTTCTCCCGATCGTCGAACCTTCTTTCGATTCGCTGGCTTTAGCGGAAAAAATCCGCTATATGGCCGAGGGCATCGGCATCCCGGCCGTTCAGGCCATCCTGAACAAAATTCCTTCCCCGGAGATAGAGCAGGAGCTGAGAGAGGAACTGGAGAATAAACAGATGAAAGTGGCCGGCGGCGTCTACCTCGACCCTCAGATCAGCCAGGCCGGGTTTTCTGGCAAAAAGCTGCCGGACAATACGGACGCCGCAGCGCAAGTAAAAAAAATCGCCGCAGCCATATTGTCTGAACAAGAATAAATGAAAACTTGGATTTTAAATCCTCGAACCTCCTTCCTCGGACTTGGCGGTTCTCCCTCGTGCTTCGGACCCCGTTCCTTCGACCTGGAGTTACCTCCTCGTCCCTCGAACCTGTTTTAAAAGACTTTGAACGTAAGACTCTGGACTGCTATGATAAAAACTGATGTTGCAAGACCTGATCCCAGGCACGCCAAAAGAAAGGGAGAGAATGGACCATGAAAAAGATTCTTTGCGCCGACGACGACCACAGCCTTCTTCTACTTCACCAACAAGAGCTTTCTCGAGAAGGGCATCAGGTCGTTTTGCCCGAGGATGGGGAGGCAGCGCCATCAAAATTCGTTAAAGAAAAACCCGAGCATCGTTCGGCGCGATTACTTTTTTTCATTCAGGCGACAGGGGCGGCTTTGTTATTACTTTTGATGGGCCCCGGGGATCTTTTTGCCCAAATGATCGGCCCTTTGGAAACACCACGAGGCGTTAGCCTTACTGCGTCTGCAGCATCCTCTTATCAGTTTAAGTCTGACGCAACGGGCGGCGGTGCCTTCTCTGTATCACGCTACTCTCTAATGCTACGCGGGTCGGCCCCGGTCGATGAGAGAATCGGGCTTGGCCTTGGGCTTTCCTATGATTTTGAAGACTATAATTTCTCCAATTTGAAGGGCTTCCCCGTCTCGAATCCATGGAACAAAATAGACCGGGTGGGTCTGGGTGCAAGGCTGACCTACAAGCTGGGGGAGAATTGGGGCCTGCATGTCGGTTCCCTTGTCCAATATGCCGGGGAGCGTGGGGCTGACTTTGGCGACTCGCTTATGTACGGTGGGATGATCGCCGCATCATACAGGGTAAGCCGCGATTTTATTGTCGGGTTTGGTGCCGGGGTCTACTACCGGTTGGAGGAGACCAGGGTTTTTCCTTCCCTCATGATCTCCTGGAAGATCACCGACCGGCTTCGTCTGGGGAATTCTTATCGACTGGGTCCTACCGGGCCAGCCGGACTTGAACTAACCTACGTTATTGACAATAATTGGCAACTGGGCGTTGGTGGGGGCTATCGCTCGTCAAGGTTCCGACTGGATAGTAATGGCCCGATTCCCAGTGGCATTGGTGAGAATGATAGTTGGCCGTTCTATGTACGCCTTAGCCGGAGACTTTGGCAGACAGTTAGTCTCGATCTCTTTGGTGGAGCGGCATTTGGTGGGAAGCTGAAGCTAGATGATAGAGGCGGTAACGAGATTAATTCGGTCAGCTACAATACGACACCCCTGGCAGGATTAACACTCCGGGCCCTCTTTTAGTCATAGGATTGCTTTCCCTCGTAAACACGACGGTAGATTTTGGAATACCTGAAGCCTGAAACCCGGGACTTTTTGTTTTGTTTCCTCGTGCCTCGATCCTTGCTCCTCGGACCTGGAGGTTTTCCTTCGTGCCTCGAACCTCGATCCTGTAGTTACCCCCTCGATTATCTGATCCTTTTTAACGACCAGCTCTTAGAGATGGGACCATCCCTCCCCTTTTGAAATGGCAATCTCCTCGACTGTTTACGTTTCAAGCTGGGGTGCCAAAATTAAAATAGTATTACATTTTGTTTGTTGACATACTTTATTATTATTGGTAGTCTATTTATTAAATGGAGGTATAAATGGAGGTTCAATGGATAAAGCGGTGGTAACTGTTAAGGGACAGGTTGTAATCCCATCAAAACTTCGGCGAAAGTTTGGGATTAAAAAGGGGACCCAGGTTTACCTGTACGAACGGGGTGACGAAATTGTCATCAAGCCAATTACGGATGAGTATATTCGCAGCATGGCCGGGGTTATGGGTACAAAAGGAAAGCTCCTCAAAGCCCTGAAGGAGGACAAGGCAAAGGAGCGCAACCTGTGAAGGCGGCGGTTCGAGTGCTGGATTCTTTTAGCCTCATTGCCTACCTGGAGGGCGAAGAGGGTGCGGATAAGATGATCGAGGTCTTTCGGGTAGCCCGAGATTCCGGTCGAGCCCTCCTTCTTTCGGTCGTAAACTGGGGTGAGGTCTATTACATAACCCTTCGCGAGGCTGGAAGGGAGCGAGCCGAACAAGCGGCTCACATTATTTCAACCCTGCCGATCCAAATTGTACCGGTCGACTTGGAGTTGGCTAAAGCCGCCGCTGAATTTAAGGCCGGCAGGAAGATGTCCTACGCAGACTGTTTTGCCACTGCCCTGGCTAAGATGCGCCGGGCGGAGCTGGTTACGGGGGATAAGGACTTTAAGATGGTAGAAGAGGAGGTCAAAATTTTATGGATTTGATCCCAAGCCCTCAACAGCTCTTCCTAGGTTTTTGGGTTCGGGCCTCTAGGTCAAATTTGGGAAAGCTGCCTGGTAAAATTTAAGAAGGTGGAATTGGTGACAGGTAACAAGGAATTCCGGAAGATTATGAGAGAGGTGAAAATCTTATGCATCGTCTATTTACCTTAAGATCCCCGGACAGTTCCTTTTTTGATTTAGGCGGCTGCGGGTAGTCCAAAAAAGCATTTAGATACGGGAGGGCGGTCATGACAGATTTTGAGTTTCTGCCACAAATTCCGATCGATGCGGCTCATACGCTTGAACATGTTACTGGTCGGTTCCAAACCGTCAAGGACGGGCTGCCAGAACTTATCAAAAACTCTAAGGATCAGTATGCAAGACTTGGTATCTTCAATAAAGAGGAAAGACAAATTATTATTCTTGGGGATACTGAAAAACGCACGCTGGCCGTGCTAGATTTTGGGGGGGCGACATCAGAGGATCTAGACGGCTGGCAAACCTGGTCTAGCCGGACCGCCGGCAGGGCTGAACTCTCCGTAGATATTGAAGCAGGGCATGGCAATGGGGGTAAGGCCTTCATGGTCCGGGGAAGCAAATCCGAGGCTTTCATCGAGTCTTGCTACAATGGGATGCACAACAAGATGGGATTCAAGAATGACGATCCCGATAGACGTTTCTTGCCTGGGTACGCAAAGGAGTCTGGAAGAAAGATTCAAGATCTCCCTGAATTCAACCCAGATAAAAGGTTGAAATTAGTCTTGCGACCCTTTAAGCTGGGTTTAGGAGACCTACCCGAAACATGCCAACAAGTTTTCTCGTCACGTCATGCCTTTACAATTGTGCGACTTGAAGACCTGAGAGACTCGGATGGTAAGTGGCCTAGCACCGTAAAGAGACTCGCAGCTATGATGCCATCAGATTTGGCCATGCATGGGCAAGCAGCACTGACCATTGAAACTTGCTCTGTTTGGGTTATAGTTGATAGCCTCCAAGCGAGGCAATAATGGTCAGGGAAAAAGTTTGAGATCTTACAGTAATAGGAATGATTTACAACAGCCGCCCCATGGTTCCCATCGGACGGTGGACTTTTTGAAGCCGGCAACAGAAAGGAGGATTTAAGGGTGAAAAAGATAATTCTTCTGATTCTTATTGGATGTTTTGCTTTCGGCTGTTCTTCTATTCCTTTAAAAATTCCCTCTCTTCAAAATAAGGTCCCGGATAAGGATTACCAGATTTTGGAACAAGGAGAAGGAGAGGCCGTGGGTATTGTGTTATTTAACCTGAATCCGGCGTGAAAACTAAACCCAACCAATTTGAGTGCCAAGCTTCTTAAAGCGTAAGCAAGGCCCAAAAATGAAATATTCGTTTCTGTAAACCTTCTTTTATGGCATAATCTTAACCTACTTTTTAATTAGGTTAACATTATGGCCTATAAGGCTCTTCTAAATATTGAATACGCGGGTGAAGCTCCCACGATACCAACGCAAGTAAGACAGCGGCGTTAAGCTTGCATAACAGTTATCACGCAGGTTTCAGGTTTAACCTTATCCCAATCGGGCAAAATGACAGGTTTGAAAGGGCTTATGACCAGGCGATACAGAGTAAACGAGGAAACAGGCTAATAGATCCGGTGATATCAGAAACCTGGTTCTGGGGTTTCATTTTGAATGGATATGCTACAAAAATTACTGGAACAGTTGTGAAAGATATTAAATGATCTTCCCCTGTATTCATCGTTGCATTTGTAGGCGGATGATTGAATTCGGAAGGGCTAATTGATTATTTCGGAGCCGACCCCAAAGGATCGGAATGAAGGTACTCCTTTTTCGAATGAAAGAAAAAGCACAGCATAGTTTGCCAATCTTCTCGTGAATCGGAAATATTCAACTAAGGGAGGTACTCCATGAACCAACGCAGGGCATACCGGTCTTACGTGAGCTACATCGATGGCAGCCGGGAGTATTACGCCGCCCAGGGGTACTCCCAGCCGTATACCTGGGCCCACCACGACGACGCCCCCTTCACCCCTCTCCAGAAACCGCTCTCCAAATGCCGGGTGGGGATGGTGACGACCGCGGGAAAAATGGACGCCGAAGTTGATAGACAGGGGCGGCGGAAGACCAGGGAGTTGTACGCAATGGCAGCAAACCCGGCCCCGAAGCGCATGTTCACTGCCGACCTGTTTTGGGACAAAGTCGCAACCCACACCGATGACCTCGACAGCTTCCTGCCGTTGAACCGTTTAGCCGAATACGCTGCTGGCGGCCGCATTGGGTCGGCCTCGCCCCGTTTCTATGGTGTCCCCACCGAATACAGCCAGGGCAAAACATCATTGCGCGACGCCCCGAAGATCCTGGAGTGGTGCCGTGAGGATGGTGTCGAAGCCGTGCTCCTCTCGGCGCTCTGACCGGTCTGTCACCAGACCGTGAGTCTGGTCGCCCGACACCTCGAAGAGAACGGCGTGCCTACCGTACTAATGGGCTCGGCCCGTGACATCGTCGAGGAATGCGGCGTTGCTCGCTTCGTATTCACCGACTTCCCACTGGGAAACCCCTGCGGGAAGCCATGGGACACCGAGATGCAGCGCTTGATCGTGGGAACCGCGCTTGATTTGCTGGAGAGGGCCTGGATGGCCCGCACTACGGTTCAGACGCCATTCCGCTGGGGCAACGACGAGTGGCGCGATGCTTTTATGCGGGTCGACGACAGTAATCGCGAAGCACTCGCCCGGGAGGGAGAGGAGCGGCGTCGCCGTCAGGCCGAAGCGAAGAAAGGTGATCGGCTTCGCACTGGCCAGCCATAATTTAAAGGGATCAAGAGGAGGTTAAGCGAACGGCACGTTCGTTCTGAAGCAATTTGTTCTGGGGGAATATTGGAAAAGCGGGCGAATGCCGTCAGAGCGAGTAACTCGTCATTTTGGAAAAGGCAGCAAATGAAAGAACATAGAGAATGCCGTCATCCCGTTAGTAAAGGGTGACATCCTGCGTCCGATTTCTTTTCCGAGGAGGGGAAAATGCCTGCGAAAGGAAGCAAAAACAAGTCAGCTCTGCGGACTGCGAAAAAACGTCGTTCCGCGACGTCGAGGGCCGGCCGGGGCGGTGCGGTGAAGAAACTGATGAGCCAAAGCAAGAGGCTCACCGGATCGATCTTGCCGAAAGGGGATTATGACACGGATGTTTTGATCGTGGGTTATGGCGCAGCCGGAGCGAATGCCGCTATTGTCGCTCAGGGTGCCGGGGCGCGGGTGCTGGTCATCGAAAAAATGGGGTTTCCCGGAGGAAACAGCGGGGTTTGTGCCGGGGCCATGCTGATTCCGGAGAGCATCGAGGAGGCCATTCGGTATTACCGGGCCCTCTCCTTCGGCACGGTGGACGAGGAGATGATCCGTGCCTTTGCGGAGGCAATCGTGGGCATACCCCGTC
>Ga0187865_1003687_pt1 | contig 12253 bp, 11 predicted proteins | sample June2016WEW_11_1_2_FD_132989 | JGI IMG/M metagenome (GOLD analysis project Ga0187865, IMG submission 132989) | Peatland microbial communities from SPRUCE experiment site at the Marcell Experimental Forest, Minnesota, USA - June2016WEW_11_100 | ecosystem: Environmental > Terrestrial > Soil >...
TATATTGTAATTTAAAGCAGTTATCTAAGATCACGGTCAAAAAGGGAAAAATCTTTTGCTCGATTTCATGATGTTTTTCCTCCATAATCCTTTCAAAAAAAGGGGCTGAAGGAGTCTTTTGGAGTGTAGTTATGGACCTGTTGAATATAGCTTCTACAAAAGTTTCATAGAAATTTTTGACCGATCGGACGCGGATGCTGGAAAAAGGTGAAAGCAAGGTCAGGTCTTTTCCTTTTGGATTTGCATAGTTTTTTCTCCCCCCAAATAGTCTTGAACGGTTGAAAGATCTTTCCTGCACCCCCAGAGCCAGCTCGGTGACTTTCTTCAAATAGGTAGGTCGCGCTTTGAGAGCCCAATCGTTTTCCCCTACGAAGGTTTCGGCCTTCAGGTGGCTGGCGGCATCAGTTTTATTCAGTGCTTTAACTTGTTCTTCCTGATTATCGGATAGGAGAAAGGCAGAAGGCCTGTTTTCTGGGGATGTGTAAGAAAGCCCGAAAGCAGAAGGCGCAGAGAGAGTGGGTCCAGAAGAACCCTGGGTATTTTCAGGGTCGAAACCGTACGTCAAGGAGTGGCGGGAAAGAAGAAAGTCCTCCTTGGGGATCACCGAGCCTGGGACGATACAAGACAAGATCCCCCTTGGAAGGCCTTGGCAGAGGCTGATTTTGCTGATCCTGGCAGACAAGGAGGGGATGATACAAGACAAGATCTTCCTCAGAAGGCAGATCCGGCGCACCTTTGCGGCCTATGGATAGGCAAAGGGGGTGATACAAGAAAAAATAGACTTCTGGAGCAAAGGGGTCTATCCTGGAATCGATCAAAGCGACAGGAGGGAGCCATGGAATCTACGGTGGTTCAACAAATCCGGCAGCTTTACGAGGTGGAAGGATTGAGTCTGCGGTACAACCTTGAGGGGCAGTGGACGCCTTAGGGGTTTGAGGTCCCTCCTTCTCGGGGGAAGCTGTGAAAGATTTCCCCTCACCTCTGCCCTCTCTCCGACCGCGGGGGAAAAGGGGGGATGAGGGGAGCGATTTCGTGTGTTTTTTGGGAAGGCTTATGCAGGCGCGATTTCTAAGAAAAAACACAGGTCGAAATTTTTTCAAAGCTTCGGGTTGAAGGACGGGGCTTTTGTTGTACACAAATTCAATGAGGGGGATGCTGAAATGTCCAAAGTCACTGCCAATGGTATTCAAATTGAATATGAAACGTTCGGAAACCCGTCAGGCCGGCCGCTCCTTCTGATCATCGGGCTTGGCGGGCAGTTGATCTTTTGGGATGATGCCCTTTGCAGAGACCTCGCAGGCCGCGGCCACTATGTCATTCGGTTTGACAACCGGGATGCCGGGCTCTCCACCAAATTCGAGGAAGCGGGCGTTCCGGACCTTGTCGAAACCTTCGGAAAGATCATGCAAGGGCAGAAGATCAGCGCGCCCTATACATTAGATGATATGGCTGACGACGCGGCAGGCCTTTTGGACGCTCTTGGAATTGAGAAGGCCCACATCTGCGGTATGTCCATGGGGGGAATGATCGCCCAGACGATCGCGATCCGGCATCCTTCCCGCGTCCGGAGTTTGATCTCAATCTACTCCACTACTGGCAATCCCGAGCTTCCGCAGCCAAAACCGGAGGTGATGGGCCTTCTTATCGCCCCCCCTCCCAAGGAGCGGGAGGCGTGCATCAAGCACATGATCGCGCTCTTCAGAACTATCGCAGGATCCGGCTTTCCGGTGGATGAAGAGTGGACCCGAAAGATCATGGCCGAAAGCTACGACCGGTGTTTTTACCCTCAAGGTATGGCCCGGCAGCTCGTTGCCATCCTGGCGCATGGTAACAGAAAGCCCGCCCTGGCTTCCGTGAAGGTGCCTACCTTGGTGATTCACGGAACGCAAGATCCCCTGGTCTTGGTAGAAGGGGGCAAGGACACCGCCAAAGCTATACCGGGAGCTCAACTGATGTTGATAGAGGGCATGGGTCACGACCTCCCGCACGGTGGGGCGTGGCCCCGGATTGTCGAGGCAATCACAGCCCATACACTGAGGGCAAAACTGTAAGGTTTTGTCTTTCGATTTCTGTCGCGATACGGAGACGAATCCTCAATCTGGGAAAAAACGTTCCATACGGTATACGCTCTTGGACCCTCAGACTGGGCGGGTTGTTGCGGAATCGCTCAGCTCTAAATTTTGATTGACAATCCTTTTTCAGGGTGTGAAGATAACATAAAAGAGAGGGTTCAACCCCGCTCCCTAGAGCTTTTACAGGAGGTTGCCCGAATTTTTTGAAATAGCGCGAGACGGTAAGGGAAGGTAGTGTAAATCTACCGCTGCCCCGCAACTGTGAGCGGAACGAAACCCACAAAAAAACAGGATCAAGGCACGAGGACCGAGGAACGAGGATAAGACGGATAGTAAAAAGGGGACTTTAAAAATTTTGCCTCGGGCCTCGTTCCTCGAACCTTTGACCTGTTTTTAAGCCACTGGACATTGTCCGGGAAGGCGTGGGGATTAGGAAGCCGCAAGCCAGGAAACCTACTTAACTCGCTTTGATCTCTCAACCCTTCCGCGGGGAAGGGCGGGTATTTTATTTGATCAATAAGACCCCAACTTTTTCCCCCAAGAAGTTGGGGTCTTTTATTTTTTCCACCGCAGAGCGCGCAGAGATCGCAGAGAGTTTAAATATTCAAAAATCTAGGGTCAACAAGAGCTTTAATGAAATTTTCTAAACGGTTTCTGCTTTTTGAAATATTGGGTTTAATTTTCTCGGCGACCTCTGCGTTCTCTGCGGTAAATAGTCTTTATGAATAAGAAGATCATCTTTATAACGGGTGGGGCGCGGAGCGGGAAAAGTTATTTTGCCCAGGAGCTCGCCCAGAAATTTCCCGGCCCCAAAGCCTATTTGGCTACGGCCCAGGCTCTGGACGAGGAAATGGCCGAGCGCATCCGGCGGCACCAAGAGAATCGGTCCGCAGATTGGCGGACCCTGGAAGAGCCCCTGGAGGTGCCCGGGTGTCTTGAAGGCCATGGGGACTATTTTAGCCTCATTCTTCTTGATTGCCTGACCCTCTGGACCTCCAACCTCATGATGGCTGGTTGGGATGAGCCCAAGATCCTGGAAGAAGCGGATCGATTCCTGATAGTCTGCCAGAGAGTAAAATGCTCTCTGATCCTCATCGGCAATGAGGTGGGGATGGGGATCGTTCCTGATAATCCCCAGGCGAGGCTCTTCCGGGATCTCGGCGGCCTTATCCAGCAGAAGGTTGCCCGGGCAGCCGATGAGGTTTTTTTCATGGTAAGCGGCCTGCCGCAGAAGATAAAGGGTGCATAGTACAAAGAGCAAATATCAATGACCAATGTTCAATGAACAATGATGAAAGATGAAGAGGAGAGGGGAATGGAAAAAGAATTTAGGGAAAGGGTTTCCTCAATCCAACCCTTGAAGGAAGAATTTTTTTCTCGGGCCCAGGATCGACTGGATCATTTGACCAAGCCATTGGGAAGCCTGGGTCAGCTTGAGGAGATCGCCAAAAGGTATGTGGCGATTGTGGAGAATCTAAGACCCCGGGTTCAGAAAAAGATCATTTATACCTTTGCGGGGGACCATGGAGTGACGGCTGAGGGAGTGAGCGCTTATCCCAAGGAAGTCACCCCCCAGATGGTTTACAACTTCATCCGGAAAGGGGCAGCCATCAACGTCCTGGCCGGCCATGTGGGAGCAAGGGTGATCGTAGTGGACATTGGAGTGGACCACGAATTTGAGCCCCTGGAGGGGCTGATCATCCGGAAGGTGGCCCGGGGAACGGGAAACATCGCTCGCGGGCCGGCGATGTCTAAGGCCCAGGCGCTGCAAGCAATTTCCGCGGGACTGGAAATGGCCGACCATGCCCGAAACCAGGAGGCTGACCTGGTGGGTACGGGAGATATGGGAATCGGTAACACGACTCCCAGCAGCGCCATCCTGGCTTCCATCGCGGGCCTTCCGGTAAGCCTGGTGACCCACCGGGGGACAGGGATTGACGATGCCACCCTGATGCGAAAAATCCAGACTATCGAAGAAGCTATCAAAGTGAATAAACCTGATTCGAAAGACCCACTGGATGTTCTGGCCAAGGTAGGGGGATTCGAGATTGCCGGAATCGCCGGGCTGATCATCGGGTGCGCCGCTCACCGGATCCCGGTGGTTGTGGATGGCTTTATCTCCACTGCCGGGGCCATGATTGCCGTAGCTCTGAATAGCCGGATCAAAGAATACCTTTTTGCCTCGCACCAGTCCGTTGAGGTGGGGCACCAGTTCATGTGGGAATACATCGGCCAGAAGCCGATCCTGAATCTGTCCATGCGGCTGGGGGAAGGGACGGGCGCAGCCCTAGCCATGTCCATCATTGAGGCTGCGGTGAAGATCTTGAACGAGATGGCCACCTTCGGCGAAGCCGGGGTATCGGAAAAAGAGGAATGACCAGCTTCTTCCTGGCCTGGCAGTTTTTGACTATTCTCCCCGGGTGGAGAAGCGAGCAGGAGGTGAGCCCTTACCTTCTCGGGCGATCGACGGCTTTCTATCCCCTAGTGGGCCTACTCCTCGGGCTGATCCTCTGGGCGTCTTACTGGGTATTTTCCCTGGCTTTTTCCCGAATGGTTTGTGACGGCCTGGTCCTCCTCGTTCTGGTACTCGTCACCGGTGCTTTCCACCTGGACGGCATGGCCGATACCCTCGACGGAATGGCAGCCGGCAAGTCAACCGAAGAGAGGCTGCTGATCATGAAGGACCACCGGGTGGGGACCTTCGGGGTTGTGGGATTGATCCTGATTTTGGGGATTAAGTTCTTGGCCCTCAACTCTTTGCCGGACGAGATTCTCGGAAAATCCCTGGCGGTGGCCTTGATTCTCAGCCGGTGGTCGATGGTGCAATTGATCTACCGGGCTCCCTATGCTCGTCCCGAAGGAGGCCTGGGGAAAGTCTTTAAGGAGAACGTAAAGGGAAGGGAAATGATTCTGGCCACCGCGACCTCCTTGATTCTCGCTGTTCTCCTCCTTCGGCTCTGGGGAGCTCTTCTCTGGCTGATCATCGGCGTTGTTACTTTGGGAATTCAGGCTCTATTCAAGCGAAAGATCGGGGGCGTAACCGGAGACGTCCTCGGCGCGGCCAATGAGGTCAATGAAGTCCTGGCGCTACTCTTGATCTCCGGAATATTTCGTATATTTTTCTAAATCTCTACTGACAAGGATTGAAGCATGGACGCAGATGGAACTCGACTGTACCTGACCCGTCACGGGGAAGTGGTAAAAGTTGAAGTATACCACGGACAGACCGATGTAGACATCACTCCCACAGGAGTCAAACAGATGGAACGACTCCGGGAACTCTTGAAGGATAAGAAGCTCCAGGCGGTTTATTCGAGCGACCTTACGCGAACCTGGAAAGGGGCCGAGATCATCGCTCAACCTCATGACCTGACCCCTCAGGCATTTCCCCAGTTCCGGGAGGTGCATTTCGGCCGCTGGCAGGGTTTGAATTATGCCCAGGTCATGGAGCGCTATCCTTCCGACATTCCCCAATGGCTGAAGAACGTCGATCAATTCCGTATCCCTGACGGAGAGAGTATGATCGATGTCCGTCAGCGGGCCATCCCCCAATTACAGGAGTTGATCGAACAGCACCGGGGAAAAGAATTCGTCCTGGTTTGCCATGGGGCTTTAAACCGTTTGATTCTGGCCGAAGCCCTGCATTTGCCCATGGCCCACCTGCTGCGGATGGAGCAGGATTATGGATGCCTGAACATTATCGAATATTCGTCCACCTGGTCGGTGGTGAAACTGATGAATGGATGAATCAGTTCGGAAGAATTCAATTGCGGAACGCAGAGAACGGAATGTAGGGACGCGCGGCGCGCGTCCATTTATGGATGGAATGTGAGAAAGTTTTTAGTCCTTCTTTTGTTCTCTTTCTTATTCCTCATGGGGGATGAGGTAGTTGCGGCCACCTTCACCGATGATCTGGGCCGGAAGATAGAAGTGGAAGGGCCGCCACAGCGCATTATTTCCGCAGCCCCCAGCGTTACAGAAACCCTATTTGCGCTGGGCTTGGGAGATCGGGTCGTAGGGGTGAGCTCTTACTGTGAGTTTCCTCCCGAAGCTTTAAAGAAGGAGAAGATTGGGGGCTACATCAATCCCTCTCTGGAGAAAATCGTGGCCTTGAAGCCGGACCTCGTGATTGGAATCGCAGAGGGTGATTTAAAGGCCTTCATGGAGAAGTTGGCCGGTTTGAAGGTCCCGGTATACATTACCCACCCCAGGAACGTTTCCGAGGTCCTCACTTCCATTCAGAACGTCGGGAAGGTGACCTTCTCCTCTCAGGCTGCGGGGAAGATAACTCAGGCGATGAAAGAAAGGATTCAGGCTGTTCAAGCCAAAGTCCAGGGACGGCCTCACCCGCGGGTTCTGCCGGTTCTCAACTTCGACCCCCTGATGACCGCCGGGAGAGGGACTTTTGTGGATGATTTAATCCGCCTGGCGGGAGGCCGTAACGTTGCCGAAAAGGTTAAGGGTAAATATCCCCGTCTCAGTGTGGAGGAAGTTTTTGCCCAGGATCCGGAGGTGATCATCCTGGGCTCCATGAAGTCGCAAGATGCCATGACCGAGGGGCCCCAGTGGTGGAAACAGTGGAAGAACATCTCGGCCGTCCGCCAGGGCCGGATTTACGTCCTCGACGCCGATCTGATCTACCGCCCTTCGCCGAGAATCGTGGATGGTTTGGAAGAGATGGCCCGCGCCATTCATCCGGAAGCGTTCATATGAAAATTGTAGGGGCAACCCTCTGTGGTCGCCCCTCATAAAGGGCGGCCACGGGGGACGCCCCTGCATCTAGCTGAAAGCTAATTATGTCACGTTGGACCCTAAAAAGATGGATTTTCTGGATGGCCCTCCTATGCTTATTATTAGCAGGGGTTGTGGGGGTGTCGCTTTCTCTGGGGGCGGTTACCATTCCTCTACCCAGGACTTGGTCCATCCTTCTCCATTCTCTCTTCGGCCTGAAATCGGGATGGTCATCCAGCGATTCCTCGATCATTCTCGAAATCCGATTACCGAGGACGATCTCCGGAGTCCTCGTAGGGGCGGCACTTTCCCTGGCCGGGGCGGTGCTCCAGGCGCTGTTGCGAAATCCTCTGGCCGATCCCTTCGTCCTGGGCATCTCCAGCGGGGCGGCGGTGGGTGCGGTGCTGGCTATCCTCCTGGGGCTGGGATCTACATTATTGGGAAGCTATGCAGTTCCGGGCGCAGCCTTTGGGGGCGCCCTGTTAACCCTGCTCCTGGTCTATTCCATCGCCCGTATCCAAGGGCGAGTTCCTACCCAGACCCTGCTTTTGGCCGGAGTCATCGTGAGTTCTTTCTTTTCGGCCATCATCATGTTTTTAATCTCCGTGACCAGTAACGAAAAAATCTACAACATAACTTTCTGGCTGATGGGAAGCCTCGAGTTCCTGTCTTCTCAATCTCTGGGCGTCATCTTCATTTATCTCCTCGTGGGGGGCGGGATTCTTTTCGCCCTGGCCAGAGACTTGAACCTGCTCGTTTTGGGAGAGGAGACGGCCTCTGAGTTGGGGGTGGAGGTAGAAAGGGTGAAGAAGATCGTTTTTGTCTTTGCTTCCCTCATCACGGGTGCAGTGGTATCGGTCAGTGGCCTGATCGGATTCGTGGGCCTGGTGGTTCCGCACCTGGTGCGGATGATCTGGGGACCGGACCACCGTTTCCTTTTGCCCGCCTCGGCCTTAATGGGAGGAATACTCCTGGTGGTAGCTGACACCGTTGCCCGGACCGTCGTGGCCCCTTCGGAGATCCCGGTGGGGGTAGTGACCGCCATGGGAGGCGCTCCTTTTTTTGTTTATCTTCTGAGGAAGAAGGGTCATGCCGTCTATCATTAAGCTGGAATCGGTAGATTTTTCTTATCCAGAGAGAGAAATCTTTTCCGGGCTGAGTCTTTCGCTGGAAGCGGGTGAGATCCTCGGCCTGATCGGGCCCAACAGCTCGGGCAAGACGACCCTCCTGAAACTGATGGACGGCCTCCTCCAGCCCCAGCGGGGAAAGGTCTTCCTGGTGGACAGAGAGCTGAACAAGGTTCCAAGGTCTGAGGTGGCCCGGTATATTGCGGTGGTACCCCAGGCGATGGAGGTTCCTTTTGCCTTCATGGTCGCCGAGATCGTTCTCATGGGAAGAGCACCCTACCTGAGCCGCTTCGGCTGGGAGAAACAGAAAGACCTGGACATCGCCCGTGAGGCCATGGCTCTCACCGACGTGGCCGGGTTGGAGAACCGCCCCTTCTGGGAACTGAGCCAGGGGGAGATGCAGAGGGTTTTAATCGCTCGGGCTTTGGCGCAGGAGGCCAAAGTCATTCTCCTCGACGAACCGACATCCCATCTGGACATCAATCATCAGGTGGAGATCAATGATTTGATCCGGCGGTTGAACCTGGAGAAAAATCTTACGGTCCTCCATGTCTCTCATGACTTGAACCTGGCTGCGGAGTATTGCCACCGTATTGTGCTGCTCCATCGGGGCTCCGTCTTCTCCGTGGGAACACCCTCGGCAGTGATCACCGAGGAGAACATCCGACGAGTTTACGAGGCCAAAGTCCTGGTGGAGAAGAGCCCCTTATCCGGCGCACCCCGGGTCACCCCCCTCGGAAGGACCAAGATGGAAAAAGGCGAGCAGCATAAAGCGATCCACCTCATCTGCGGGGAAGGAAGCGGTGTAGACTCGGCGCGACGCTTGCTTCTTCGAGGATACCGGGTATCTATGGGGGTGCTGAATCTCGGCGATACGGACCAGCAGGTCGGGAAGACGCTCGGATTGTCCATGGCCCTGGAAGAGCCTTTTTCTTCGATCTCCGGCCCGGCTTTGGAGAAGAATCGGAGCTTGATTGAAAAGGCAGATCTCGTGGTGGTCGAGCGGTTCCACGTCGGCAAGGGGAATCTGCCCAACCTCCAGGCCGCCCTGGATGCCCTGGAGAAAGGGAAAAGGGTAATCGTCCTGGAAAATAACCTGGAATATGATTTTACGGAAGGAGAAGCAAAAGCGCATTTCCAACGGCTGAAGGAGAGAGGGGCGGTGTTTATCCCCGATCATTCCCGGTTGTTGGAGGAGGTAGAGAAAAGCGTAGGGGCTGGGTAATCCAACCCCTGCATAACCGGGATCTGTAGGTCCCAAGGACTCGGTGGAGAAAGCCGGGGGGAGACATCCCACCCGAAAATCTGGAAGGTTTAAGGGAAGGTGGTGCAAATCCACCGCTGCCCCGCAACTGTGATGGGGACGAAACCCACATGAAAGACAGGCTTGAGGAGCGAGGTACGAGGCACGAGGAAAAAGAAAGAATTTTTGCTTTTGTCCTCGAACCTCGGACCTTTGACCTGTTTTTCAGCCACTGGACATCGTCTGGGAAGGCGTGGTGAGTAGGAGGCCCTAAGCCAGTAGACCTGACCTTTCCAGGAAGCTTTCCGACCTTCGCGGGAAAGGAGGAAACAGAAGATGGGGAAGGTTTTATGGTTGTTGGTTTTTCTATTTAGTCTGGCAAAGATTCTTCTTTTGAGCCAGACCGCCAGGGGGGCAGAAGTAGAATTAGGTAAAGCAGAAGTAGAATTAGGTCAAGTCGTAGTCACGGCCACGCGGACGGAGGTGGAAATCAGCGATTCCCCGCAGCCGATCAGCGTTATCACTAAGGAAGAGATCATGAATACGCCCGACCGGACAATTCCCGAGATCATCCAACGAGTTGCGGGAGTCCAGATAAACCAGAATGGGCCAATAGGTTCCATCTCTAGCGCTCAAATTCGCGGTTCAGAAGCGCAGCAGGTGCTGATCATGATTGATGGCCGCCGGATCAACGATGCCCAAAACGGCGAGTTTGACCTCAGCAATCTGCCCTTGACCAAAGACGAAATCGAACGTATCGAAGTGCTTCGCGGGGGTGCCTCCGCCCTTTATGGGTCCGATGCCATGGGCGGGGTAATCAATATCATTACCAAGTCTCCGTCCAAGGATCCCTCCGCCCGGGTCTCTTCGTCCTTTGGTCGGTTCGGCACCCAGGAATACTCCTTGAGCACGAGCTGGAAGCCGGGGGCCCTTGGTTACGGCCTGTTTGCCTCCGGGGGAAGATCCGACGGGTACCTCCCCAACAGCGATTACCAGGGCGGGACTCTCGGGGGAAGGGTTTACTACGATCTTCCATGGAAGGGGGAGCTCACACTCTCCGGCCGGAACATCCAGAAAGAGATAGGGGTTCCCGGTCCGATCACCATGCCTGCTCCAAGTGATCGAGAGAAGGATAATGTGACCCAGCTTGATCTGAATTACCGGGACAAGATCGGCTCGAACGTGACCCTGGATTTCAAGGGGTGGCAGAATATCTATCGCCAGAACTTCAACCCGGGGAATCCGGGGCCCGATGTGGGCCCGCCTACCGTGAATAAAACTTACACGACGGGCGGAAACTTCCAGGCGACGGCATCGATCGGCACCGCCAATCTTGTTACCGGCGGTGTGGAGGCCATTCAGAATCGGATTGACAGCAGCGCGGCTGGTATCCACGAAGGCACCACGGGCGCCTTTTATGTCCAGGACCAAATCGAGGTGGCCAAACCATTAACCGCCACCCTTGGCCTGCGCTACGACGCCAACTCGCTCTTTCAGAACCAGTTAGATCCACGGGCCGCCCTCCTTTATCGTTTGCCCTGGGAGATCCGGGTCCGCGCGTCGGTGGCGCGGTCTTACCGGGCGCCCACTTTCAACGATCTCTTCTGGCCAGCCAGCGCGTTTACCGCGGGCAACCCGAACCTCCAGCCCGAGAAGGCCTGGTCCTATGAACTGGGAGGGGAAAAGAAGTTCGGTGACCTGGCGATCTTCAAAGTCGCTGGGTTTTACCGGGATGTAACGAATCTGATCCTTTGGGCACCGGGGGCCGACTATGTATGGCGCCCCTCCAACATCTTGAGTGCGCATATCTGGGGCGCGGAAACAGAGCTGGTCTTCCACCCTTGGAAAGGCCTATCCATTCCGCTGAACTATTCGTATCTTTATCCCAGGGATCAATCGGCCGGGGGACCGATTACGGATAAGCCCAAACATATCATCAATGCCGGGGTGGAATATGTCACCCCCTACAGACTCAAAGTCGCCCTGAAGGGACGGTATGTGCAGTATTATGTAAATAGCGGCTCCACCCTGAACCAAATGTATTTTGTTGTCGATGCCCGCCTGAGTTACGAATTCAAGGTCTACCAGAAGTTTAAAGGGGAGGGCTTTGTCAGCCTGACCAATGCTTTTGATAGGCATTACCAGATTAACGAAGGCTACCCGATGCCGCCTCAGTCATTGAATGGAGGAGTGGCAATTGCTTTTTAAGAAAGGGCAGAAGGGACAAAGCATAAGACGCGGGGCAAAAGGAAAGAGCCTGAAGATAGAAGATTTTCCCCTGCACCCTGCGCCGGTTTTTTTATGAAACGATTCTTTTTCATATCCGCTATCTTCCACGGAGCACTACTCTTGCTTCTTTTTTCCTGGGAGGTCCCCCTGGCAGACCGGTTACTCCCCAAGAACATCCTCGAAGTGTCTCTGGTTGAAATGATAGAGAAAAGGATAGAAGACAAGATAAAAGAGAAAAAGGATCAGGGGGCAAGGCCCGCCCAATTAAATAAAGGGAAGATAGCGGAGAAAAAGGATGTAGAGGCAACCCGGCAGGTCGTCCCAAAGAATCCGGAGGAGAAAAAGGAAAACCCAAAACAAGAGAAGATTGAATCGAATCAGATGGAAGCAAGAGAAGAGAAACCCAGAGTGGAAGAAAAGGTTTCTTCGGAGGAACGGGTTTTAAAAGCAAAAGGGGAGGAGCCTCTAATCGTTCAGGTAGGACTGGCGCCCCAGACTGTGGAAGACGGCAATTCAAAAGAATTCACTTCCCCATCCGAAGGCCCTCAAATTTCGGGGGGAGGGGGAAATTCCGGGACACCCTTTCTGGCTTCAGCAGGACCAGCGATGGAAAAGGAAGGGATTCCAATAGGAATCGGGGGGAAGGGTTCCGGGTCAGGCAAAGGAGAAGGGGGGCCCAACCGGTTGAGTAGCCTGGGAACCTCTTCTCAGGGAGACCCCATTCTTTCCGAGATCATGCGCAGGATTGAAAGGGCCAAACGTTATCCTAAAGTAGCACGGAGAATGGGTATTGAGGGGAAGGCTACGGTCCGTTTTAAACTCAAACCGAATGGAAAGGTGGACTCCGTTGA
>Ga0187865_1003695_pt1 | contig 12234 bp, 12 predicted proteins | sample June2016WEW_11_1_2_FD_132989 | JGI IMG/M metagenome (GOLD analysis project Ga0187865, IMG submission 132989) | Peatland microbial communities from SPRUCE experiment site at the Marcell Experimental Forest, Minnesota, USA - June2016WEW_11_100 | ecosystem: Environmental > Terrestrial > Soil >...
CTGTTTTACCGTTGTCGTAGCTTTTGGCGTTGTGGTAGCTTTTACCGTTGTCGTAGCTGTTGGCGCCGCCTGTTTTACCGTTGTCGTAGCTTTTGGCGTTGTGGTAGCTTTTACCGTTGTCGTGGGCGTCACCGTAGGTGCCGGTGTTGCAGTCGGCGTTACCGTAGGTGATGGGGTAGTGGTTGGCGTCGCGGTTACCAACGCCAGTTTGTCGGTGTTCCAGCTCCCACCGCTGCTAAAATCAATGATCGAATTGTATTGCCGGTATACAAAGAAGCCGCCGTTGAGCCAGGCGGTCTTGACTGATGTGATGCTGCTCCCGTCTGGAGCCGTATTTCCCAGGTTCGCAGAACCGACTGCGTCGTTGTACCATGCTCCAGATCCACCAAGAGCGCCTCCGGTCTCGTCCCAGTGCGTTTGCAGCACCGGCGCGTTTCCGTCCTCACCGATCCAGATGGTCGGATATGGTTCTTTTCCAGGACCTGCGCTTGAGTCCCATGCAATTTGAATGTAATAATTGTGACCTACGCGGAGTACGGTATCAGTTGGTATGTACCACCGTGCGCCGCTACCACCTGTCGTGGCGCGGTAGATGGTAAGGTAGCTTCTACTAGCGCCGTATTGAGTATCAACGTAAATAGAGAAACCGCCGTACGCTTTGTCCCAAATTTTCTGGATGTTGCTTGACGCTAATCCGGAGAAACGAAAACCTATCTCCCACGACGCTACGTTCTGGTTGTTTGTTGCACTGCCGGCGGGGATGTAGATAAGATCATTTTGCCCTGTGTTACCCCAGTAGGGGTGCCCGTTTGATTGGGTTTGAAATAAGCTAGGGGTGCTAACGTATGCGTTATAGCTGGCTCCTGCCGTCCCGCGATTGACCCACGTTGATCCTGCCTGGGGGACGTAATATATGGTGGGGGTCGGCTGTGCTGCCACGGACATGGTTGTAACACCGGTAAATAATACAGTAATGAGGAGGGTGACTACACAAATTGAAACGATATTGTGCGCGCGCATAGGTTGCCTCGGAAAAACGTTTTTTGACGCAAAACGTTCTTTAACGAAAAACGTGTTACAGAAGTATATAAAAGCTTCGGACACACGTGACCGTAAAAACGGTGCTGCGATGTTTAAATGGCAAAAAAATGGCTAAGATCGAGCGATCAGACTTCCGCTTGATCGCCTTTCTGTGTTCTACCGCCTCGGTCGCAGCCGCTTAACCGAAGCCTCTTCTTTCTTAGCGGGTTCTTCTTCTTGGGGGTGCTACGCAGTCAGTCTTTAAAACGCTGCCCGCGTGTACGCTCAAATCCGCCGTGAGAGCCTATCTATACGGTAAGCGTTTCTCGCATGATTGCGCGCGCAGGTGACGAAAAATCGATATCGAGCGTGCTTTGCCGCCGAAAAATGCGTAGAGGTTTTTGATACGTTTGCGTCCAACGACACGATAAGGTGAGTCTCGATTGACTCTAAAGAAGAGAAAAAGGAGGAGTATTACAAGGGCAAGGAAGTTAAAGGCGAAAAATAGTCCCCTACGTAGGCAAAGAACGTGACTGACGACACTAAATCTAGTTGGTACTCGATCAGTAGCGAATACAAGCCCATCCCGTCAGAGCTGCGTCAAGTCCGCGGTGAGTGGTATCTTCAAGCCACATTAATACGCGAGTATCGCGATCCATCAGGCGAGATAGTGACCGAAAAAACACCGCTTGACAGCATCGACGTCGACCACATTGATTCGGTTGAACTGCGGCAGGCATTTTATGCCGCAACCGACGAGGCGCTTGACGCTCTACAGTTACAGGGCGAAACGCGCGAGCAGATCGCTGCCGAACTTAGGCTCGTGGTGCGGCCGCCAACTGAAGATATCACAAAGCTGCCGCGAATAGGGTTAGGTGCGATGCTACCTGACAAAAAGTGATAATAAGATCGTTTTCGGCAAGAACTCATACGCCCAGAAGTCGGGTCAGCCGCGATAGCCGCGTTTCCCCCGCTTTCTGGCCGTTTCCTCGTCGACCTCATCTTGCCAGCCATTACGGAGGGTTTGTACGCAGTCGAACCTCACTATGTAAGGTTTAATATCAAGAAGCGGCGTACCGTCAAGGATATCCACACCATCGAGGTAAAGGACATTCTTTTCGCGGCTAACCAGTTCCACGATGCTTAGACCGATCGCGTTGGGGCGGCTGGGCGCCCGCGTGGCAAAAACGCCGCGTTCCACATCTTGAAGAAAGGGCTTCACGATAAGTTTTACAGATTCAGACAAATGGAAATGGTAAATCAGATAAACATGCGAAAAGCCATCGAGGTCGCGCAGGCCTTCTTCATATTCGGGAAATATCTCTGCCCTCCCACGGCAGCCCTTCGCATAGGCCGGTTGGATTGGTGTTTCCTCTGCAATAGTATGCTCGCTATGGATGGTGCCGATGGGTTTGTAAGCAATGCGGCTTTCTCTCATTTCGCAATCATTTCAAGTTTAAAAGATGCACCTGACCAATATTTCAAATATACATCTTAAACGTGCTCAAGCAGTGGATATCCTGTGATTATTTGGCAGCCGGTTCTCTAAAAAAACCTTCGCTGCCTTTCCCGTTTTTAGGCTATCGCTTGCCAACTGTGCTTTCACAAAATCTAAGATTTTTTCTTTATCAGCAATTTCATCAAAGTAATCATTGAGCGCTGCAATAGCGTAAGCCTTCATCAATTCGGTCTGTTTGCCTTGATGAATCTGGTCAACGTTCAAAAGAGTATTGGTTATCTTCGCTTGAAGATTTGGTTTGGCTTTGGCTATCTTGCCCGCATTCAAAGTCGCCTGTCCCGCTACCATCGTCTTTTTGCCAGCGATATTATCGAAGTACAGGTCGAAACAGGCTTCAAATTTATTTTCTTTATCGACCTTGACCAGATTGGCTATTAGGTTGATGGCAATAGAGCGACTATACTGGTTGTCGCTTTTTAACAGATCTGCCAGGTAATCCCATTGGGGATATAGTGTTTCTGGATTATGTTCGGAGATATTCAATAAAACTTGGTGACTATTGAACCGGATCTCATCCTTTTTCGATAAAATTCCTTCTAATAGTTCCGAGAGTATTTCACCATCTTTGATTGCTTTTGAAGCCGCTTCTTCCGTACGAATCTTATTATCAACTAAATCGGATATGATGCTCACGATTCAACCTCACTTAGATAAAATAGAGGTGATATCTCTCAAAAATGTATTTTTTAGAATTTTATTTAATAGCTTTCAAAACCTTCCTTCTAACCCGGCCTATGTTTCTCACCTTCGCTATAACCCAATGGGTATTCGCTCCATAGTCACTAGATTAATCCCTTAATCCCGCGCAATCTACAGAACATGAGAGGCCGCGTTGAGCCCTGCGTTGAGAAATCACCCTACTCAGTAATAAGAAGAGATTGGATTACGCAAGAGCGGTTAGCCTACAATCTCAGGATAAGGCACTATAGGCGGGGCAATTTCCTGCTCATTGGCGCAGCCGTCGTGCTGTTAATGCGGCGGGCATTAGACCTTACGGCAGCCTCAGTTGCGATTTCAGTGCGCTCCACTCATCAGCGCTGAGTATTTGCTCTGCGACTTCGAGAGCATTCGAGTTTTTCTTCGGTAGCACACGGACATCCACGTGGTTAAACTCCGCGACAATATCACTGACGTTCGCAAAAATGAGTTCAAGGTTTACTAGTGCCTACTCAGGGTTTTGGGCGATTGGAGCTTCATGCGTCGGTGGATTTGCATAACCTCCATTTTCAATACGTTTCTCTAAATTCGCTAATTTATCTACTTTAGGCACGACAAAAAATCCAGAAACGCTATCCAGGTCGGCTTCGCAAATACTTGCCGTTTCTCCCGAGCTCGAGAGGATGGGACGCTCAAGGCCTATAACCTGCAGAACGCAAAACGGCTCACGATTGCAGTTTAGAAAATGGCAGACCGAAAAACGATACCCGGGTCGTTATCCCGGGCTGCTTCTCAACCAGTTCTAAGATTCCATCCGCGATATCATCACGGAAAAGCCGATGCGTTAAAATTTGGTTCATACGTTACACTAGTCCCACAAAATTACAGAAGCGAGCCGAAACATGTGATTCATCTTCAGAACTAAAAGACGTTCAGAAGATAGCTACAGCAAGCGGAATTGTTTTCCGCTTCCTGACCTTCGCTATTTTTCAGATGTTTAGGATCTCTATTTACATTGTTTCTATAGACTCGGTACTAAATCAATGTTGGGCTTTGCATCGCATGTGTAACGCCCACACACCAACGGAGTGTGTTTGTCAGTGGCTATTTAAAAGCCTTGCTGGGTCTTTTTAGCCCCTCTGACCACAGCAACGCTTCCTTTGCGCGGCGAGCTCTGGGAAGACTATGACGCTTTTCCCTTGTTTTCTCGTCCCACGTCGGCCACGCGGCCAAGCCCTGAAACAAGCGCTGAGCGGCAAGCGTGCAATAGTGAGGCCGTTTGTTGTTGGAAGCTCGTTGGCGTGGCAGTGCTATCGGGGTTGGAGACCGTGAGCGTGCTTGCGGCGTCGTCAAGAAGTGCCTCGTTGATGCTCTCATCGTCAACGCTTAAGACGCTCCAGCCGAGCACGTTGCTGGCTAGCTCGGCGTGAACCGACGTCACGCGCTCCTCTAATGGGCGTTCGAATGCCCTTCTGGGGCTCCACGGTGCGGGCCTGAATGCCAGCAATGCATAGCAGTCGAGAGAATAATGTCATAATATCCTTTGTTCCTAGAGATACAGCCACAAACGGGAACGCTTGTGTGTGGAGAGACTTGTAAGTTGCTTTCTTAGTTTGCTCAAAGCTGCAACACTCTTATCCGTGTGGATCGACAATCTGAGAACGACGCATATTACCTCAACAACGGAGGAATGACTCCTTGCAGGGGGGTCAAATTGGTTCACTATGTTCCTACGTAGAACGAAACGACAGCGCGTTTGACCCCAATTCTATCAGCGGTCATTCCAGCCTAAGACCGTCAAAATCACTTTGTTGTAAAGATCACTTAGGTCTTGACAGGATTGCAAGACATCCGTCGTATCTTCAGGGAACAATCCTGTATGAATGAGTTTGTTGCGTACTTTAACAAAATCTAAGTCTTTTTCGGAGTACTGAACCCTGTAGTCGTTTAACAGCACGCGTAATCTCTCTTTGAAACTGTGCGTGTTGTTTATTTTTTTCGCCGGGATGTAGTGGCAGAACGGGCCATCCGCGTCTTGCGTATTCGAGAGCGGCTTGCAATAGCGTGTTATCAGTCATGCTGGCCGCCCTCCTGACAAGCAGTGCACTTTTCCTTTCGGATCAAGTGCATCTTTTCACGGGAAAGTAAGGGCAGCACAAGTCCCCCAAACTTAACACATTCAAGAGCGGATTGCAATAATACACTATCACTGGCTCCGGCCGCCTTCTTGCACCCAATGAGCTTGCCAGCCAACGATACACTTTTGGCTTTTTCTAAAAATCTCCCAGCACCGTCCTTATCAAGATTAGACGCGCTGATATAACGCAAATTCAAATTCTCTATTAGATATTTACAATCTGACATGTTTCTTTTTTTCTAGTGCCGTTCTCAGCTAAAAGCTCAAAACGGACTTGATTTCTTTTGTTGTTTCATTTTCATCCTTATTTTTTTGTTTAGCTCGAGCAGCATCGCCGGAGCAAACAATTTATGACGTAACAACTTGGTTGTTCTTAGGTCGATCTGACCTGCCGCTTAGGTTTTACAAGGTGACGTTCTAGCCCCTCAGAATGTACAAGTCGGCAGAAAAACGTGGTGCCAGAAAGCGTTTAATGCATGCTTATGCATTTTCTTGAGTTAAACGTAGAGCTTAGTCTCATCGACTTCGCCTGCGATACACGTCAATAACGCTTGCAACACTTTGCTATATGCTTAGTTTCAGTCGAATTGCTTTATCACCGCCTTTTTATTATATTTGAACCGAGGGCTGTTGCCCATTTAGTCTATTCCTGCATGACATATAAATTTATGCACATATTATGCAAAGACGCAAGGTCGATCTGAGTCTATATCTCAAAAGCTGCTTTCACTCAAAGCGACTAAATTTATTGTAAATAGATCAAATAACTTGTTTTTCACAGAATTGAATGATTATCTCGACCTCCGTGTAAGTTGAGAGAATAGTTCAGCCCAAAGCTATTTATTCAATTATGTTAAATATGCATAATAGATGTTACAAGCAGATGGAGGCTTTGCAGTGAAGGGCACTGAATCAGGATGGGATTCGTTCTATCGACAGGTGAACAAAATACGAGCGGCTCGCATCAACAAACGATACTCACAGGCACAGATGGCTGATCTAGTAGGAACGACGCAGCCTACATATAGTCGAATAGAAAGCGGCCACATTCAAAAGCCTGACAAAGAAGTTCTAATACGTATATCAAAAGTTCTTCAAGTTTCTACAGAAGAAATTCTTGCGGTAAACGCCTCAAATCCATCAGCGCGAAGAATGCAGCAAACCTTGGGGCCACTTAATCCTAAAGATATTCCTACCGTGCTTTTAAAGCTCAAAAAGCTAGTTGACCAAGGCGTTATTGAGGAGGAGGAGTTCTATAAGAAAAAAGAAGAATTGCTTGCAAGACTGTGACGTTAGTGCGATTCTGAGCCTGTCAACCTAGCTGCGGTGTCAACGTATTTTTTGCATTAATAACCAAGTTGACATAGCGTAAAAGCAAAACAGCGTTTAATAGAGTACAAGGGATTGGTGAAACGTGAGGGAATACAAGAAGCAACATTTTGTGCCTCAATTTTATCTTCGGAATTTCTCTCTAGATCGAAAACGGCTATGCTGCTGCAGTTTGGAAAGAGCGTGGGTAACCTTCTATGTGCGCTCTGTTTTTTTTTTTGTTTGGCGGGTCACGTTTTTACTAGCTCGGCTGGTTCAACGAAAAGTATTATTAGATGCTTCACTAAAGCTGAGACTTTGGGTGTTGGATGCCTCTCGATGTTTTTATCAGCTTTCATCATGATGACCTGCGCGTTGCCAAAGCCGTTTGTGATAAACTTGAAGCTGCTTCGATGAGCTGCTGGTTTTCACACCGCGATGAGAGGCCAGGCGAAGACTGGATGGAAGCATTAGTACGAGGACTCGACAATAGCCAGATTGTTGTATTTATACTCTCTGCCGACTCAAACAAATCATCCGCATGCAGAAAAGAACTTGTTTTAGCCGATGAAAAGGGGATGCCGATAATCCCGCTTCGTATTCAGGATGTCTCTCCTACGGGAAGCGTGCGGTACATTCTTGCTGGTCGGCACCGACTAGACGCAATTACACGACCGATTGATAGGCATCTCAACGCTCTTGTTGCTGCTGTGCGCAGCTTAATTGAAGCTCTTCCGAGTGAAGAGGCACCTCCTCAAACCATAAAGGAAAGCGTAGACAAGTCTAAACCAAATCTACTCGACTTAGGCATTCAAACAAGCTCTGAAGAAGCTCAACCATTCATTGAGCAGGGTTTCACACTAGACAACCTCGGCCGCTATGAAGAAGCAATCGCTTGCTATGACAAAGCACTAGAGATTGACCGCAATCTTGCATCAGCGTGGTCTAGCAAAGCATCAAGCCTGAGCAACTTAAGCCGCTACGAAGAAGCAGTTGCATGCTACGACAAAGCCCTTGAGATCGATCCTGTAGACTTCGCAACATGGTACAACAAAGGGATCGATCTTAACAACTTAGAGCGTCACGAAGAAGCAGTTGCATGCTACGACAAAGCCCTTGAGATCGCTCCCGAAGATGCCGACATATGGTACAATAAAGGCGTGAGCCTTCGTGTCTTGGGCCGTATTCAAGAAGCACTTTCGTGCTACGACAAAGCCCTTGAGATTGAGCCTGATGATGAAGATACTTTAGTCAACAAGGGATTCTGTTTAGATGAATCTGGCCAATATAAGGAAGCAATGCGGTATTATGACAAAGCACTTGAGATCAACCCTAACCACAGTGTTGCTTGGCATAATAAGGGAGTGAGTTTAACCAAACTCGGCCGCTATGAAGAAGCAATCGCTTGCTATGACAAAGCACTAGAGAATGACCCTCGTTTAGACAAGGCGTGGAGTAATAAGGGAACCATCTCCTACAACCTCGGCCGGTTTGAAGAAGCAATCGCTTGTTTTAACAAAGCACTTGAGATCAACCCTAATTCAAAGAAGGCGCGCGAACTTAAGCAGAGCAGCCTCCGCCGGTTAGGCGAAGAAATGTGACTGCTGGCTAAGAGTCACAAGATTGCTATGTGTGTGAGTTTCGCTTTTTGAAGTGTTCTATCTTGTCCGAGGCGTTTGCGTTAGATGACACAAAATAACAACCATTATGCAAATGAGAACCGTTATACAAGACATGCAACCAATCTGCACGCACAAAATAAGCGTCCAGAGTTCAAAGCCCTCTCACGCTTACCCGATCATAAGATTGCCGCGTGAATACCGAGAATTGGCAGGATCACGAGCTGATATTTTTCAAACTGCCCATCGAGGGAAGCTTGCATTTCTCGTAACTACGGACAGAGAAGTAGACAACAGTTGTCTACTTTTGCCAGAGATAAACCAAGAAGACGGTCTTGCGCCTTCGGAATTCACGCAGCAATTGGAGGCAGAAAAAAGCTTGTGCTCCGGTTTAGAGACCTCCCCTAGCTCCACTACCTGCCCCGCGCCACTGCGTTGTAGCCTGAGAAAATCCCGATCAGCAGTCCCAATACGAGTCCAACTGCGACGCTTGTCGATGAGGTGAGGTAAACAAAGAAGTACGTGCCGAATATCGCCGTGCCCACTGCAGTGCCCACGGCGCTAAAGATCGCGCGCATTCTTCTCCCTCCTGCAAGTGCCCCAGCGACGAAACCGGCGATGATCCCAACGACCGCCCCGATGTAAGCGCCATCAGCGATCCCTAGCGTGCCGCCGAAGGTGACGCCGTACCGAGTAAACGCAATCCACGCTGCGACAGCCCCAAGGGCGCTAAAAAATGCCGTGTGAAACGCCGCGCCCCAGTTCCGCAGGTGCGTTATCAGGCCGATGAACGCGCCCAAGACCCCACCGATGATCCCGCCGAACCACAGTCCTGCCAAGGCGCCGAATATCCACGAGCCGACGGCGCTCGCGATCCAGCTCAGGACCACGGTCACTATAAAGTAAAGAATGAGCTCGAACAGCCCGCCGAGAATAGCACCTAGCACGACGCCTACCACGAGGCCGAGTATGAGCCCAATAAGCGCGCCGACCAAGCTTCGCGTCACGGAAACTCCCCTTGCTGTAGTGCGTTAGGGCGCATTAAGCGTTCCGCTTTGATCTCCGCGATTTGTTGTGCTAAGCAAAGGCCATCGCTAGATGAAACGGGCATGTTTCGGCACCCTCGAATGAGCACTCGGACAGATAGGCAGTGCCGTGTCGAACACCTTTAGTGCCTCGCCATGTTCGTTAGTGCACCTGCGGTTGTCCTCTATGATATGCTAACTAATTATAATTAAATTTTTATTTTAAAAGAGAATTTATCTTACCGCTGTCGCCTTTCTGGGCAGCCGTGCTAATGACCTCGATGTTTGCTATTGCGACCTCTGCCTCTGCCCCTCGCAGGGCATCCAGAAACTCTACAAACTCTCCCGATTTTTCGCTCTCGCCCTTCTTCTCCCATGCCAACAGTGTATTATAGCGCATACCAGCTACGCGGCACGCATCGCTGCGGTAGGATCCAGCGCGTAACGCTGCGATGAGCTTTTCCATGCAGCTCTCGGTCAGCTTCGAGGGCCGGCCTTCTTAACCTTGGTTGTCGTCTTTGCGTTGCGTAAGCCGTTAAGAGAATATCCGCAACGCTGTCCTTCATCATCTACCGACGTGCAAATTCGTCTTTGCGTTGCGTAAGCCGTTAAGAGAATATCCGCAACGCTGTCCTTCATCATCTACCGACGTGCAAATCCTTATCCTTCCAGTATTTCACAGAACATCACAAACGCGTCAGGCAGCGAATGCTTGAAGTGCGCCCAGTCAACACCGCAATAAGTTGAAAAACGCAATGCTTAAGTTGTATGGCTCTCGTTTGCGAATTTGCTTATGAAGCAGAAACTGATATCGATAATTGCAATCGCCATATTGGTAGTTAACGTGCTCGGCTTTGGTTTTCCCGGTCCTAAAGACTGGGGTTTACCGGCCGGCGGCGGTTGGGGGTTATCGTCCGGTGGCGGTTGGGGGTTATCGTCCGGCGGTAGTGGAGGGTTCCCAAGCCTAGGCACATTGAGCTTCGCGAGCAGCGCTAACACCGCCACATCCCAAGTGACCGCCCCATCGCACCCGCTCCATGAGCACCTTATCGTTTGCGTGGGGGATTCAATCACAGAAGGCTTAGCTAACCCCAATAACTGGCCCTATCATCTCAAAACACGGCTCGACGGGAATTGGACGGTAGTCAATCAAGGCGTTGGCGGGGCTAAAACGGCCGATATGCTCGCGCGTATGAACGCAACCCTTCAGTTAGCCCCGCATTTCGTCATTATCCTAGGCGGGACTAATGACCTCGCGAATGGTGCAGTACCGCTAGCAGGGATACAGGAAAATATAGTAGCGATGTGCACTCAAGTAGAATCCTACGGCGCCGTGCCTGTCCTGTGTACCGTCCCACCTGATAGTTACCACCTCGCGGATCGGGATATTTTGAACGCGTGGATAACCGAATACGCCGTTGTGAAGGGATACCCGCTCATCGATTTTTATTCGGCCATAGACAACCCGCAGAATCCCGGACATTCAAATCCGGCGCTCGTCATGTCTGACGGCATACACCCGAACGCCGCAGGATATGTTGCGATGGGAAACGCAATCGATCTTGATATCTTTACGGGCGGCTAACGGTTTAAGCGATATCGTATAGCTGCAACTTGTGCGCTATTTTTGACACAATGGGGCAAACAATTGGCCGCTGTCGCGATACTTTTTCGACGCGTTATCGACGTTAGTTGCTGCGTTTATGGGCCGCATCAATTCCGAATGTCACCGTTTGGAAGTATCATTTGAAAAAAGAGGGTTTGCCGGCAGGCGCGTCAAGATCGATCAGGTTCAAACTCGTAAGCATCCATAGCTAAGTCGCCCTAGTATCAACTGTGGTGAAGGACCGTGCCGCGTACAAAGACCTCGTCTTGCCGGAGCCGGTGACGTCGCCGTGGGTTACGAGGTCAGTACCCACCGAGGGATTCCCAGCTGTGCCACCCAGCGCTAAACCATAGATGAGACAGGGTGCCGTCGCTGCCGCGCGCAAAGACGTCGATTCGTCCAGCGTCCCATGAGACGGCGGCGGGTGATGAGGTCAGGGAGCCGCCGAGGGATTCCTAAGCGGGCCACCCAGCGCTAAACCATAGATGATGCAGGGCGGAGTCCGTACCGGTTGTAAAGACGTCGAGACGACCGGGGGCCCATGAGCTGACCGCGGGTCCTGTACCGGAGGCAAGCTGCCCGCCGAGGGATTCCCAAGCGTGCCACCCAGCGCTAAACCAGAGGTGAGACAGGGTGCCGTCGCTGCCGCGCGCATAAGCCGCCTTTATCCGGACTTCAGCCGACGTATCATCCAACGCCTTTATGAGCCCTTCGACGTCATTACGGGCCCTTAACTTGTCAACATCGGGTTTGAACAGTCGCATGCGCGTTGGTTCCCTCGTCCCTGACTCTTATGCCAGTTTTTTTCCCAAAACCGTGTTTACGTATGCGGACATAAAAAAGGCTTTGGAATTTGTCGTTTGTTGATGCGTTTAAGCATCGCCCGACCTATGCGGAGAGCCTCAACTGTCTAAGTAGACTGCTTAAAAGCAACAGTTGTTAATGAAAAACTGATGGAAAAACAACATCCTCGTCAAATATTGGGGCCTGAAACCCCCGAACAACAATGCGGTCGATCCATCCTTTAAGAAAAAACCAGATTAAGACAAGCGAGTCTATTCGACTTCCCCTAAGGATTCTACTTCCTCAGGAACTTCGACGACCTCAGCGACCGCACAGTTGCGCTTTATGGCTTTGATTTCAATCTTGACTGAATCGTTGATCTTTGTGTTTGGAACAAAGACCACAAGCCCGCTAATGCGCGCAATGCCGTCTCCTTGTCTAGCAGTATCTTCAATTTTTACGTCGTATTGTTTGCCGACGTCCACGGGAGCATCATTAAACGATCCTCTGCCGTAACTGTTATAGCTACTGCCAAAACTGCTCTTATTCGATCTGTACAC
>Ga0187865_1003702_pt1 | contig 12222 bp, 14 predicted proteins | sample June2016WEW_11_1_2_FD_132989 | JGI IMG/M metagenome (GOLD analysis project Ga0187865, IMG submission 132989) | Peatland microbial communities from SPRUCE experiment site at the Marcell Experimental Forest, Minnesota, USA - June2016WEW_11_100 | ecosystem: Environmental > Terrestrial > Soil >...
ACAGGCGCCCTGGCGGTTTCGCTCAGCGTGGGGGCGGACCACCCAGGTGGCGCAGGCGTCCCGCTCAGGTGGCGCAGGCATCTCTGCCTGTGCCGGTGGGGCTAAAGCCTGCGACCCGGAGGGTGGTGCGCCGTTCGGCGAATGAGCACCCTCCGCCCTGAGCCTGGCTGGCGTTCGAAGTTGGAAGCACGGGCGCCGGGTAGTCCCGCCTGAGATCGCCAACTGCGTACGGCTCCTGAACCATATTCCAGGAACCGAGTAAGCTGGGGCGCGGGCGCCGGGGCCTGGGGTTTGGGCGGTTTGGTAGGGACGGCGTCTTAGTGGCACAGGCCTCCGGCCTGTGGGTTTGCCAAGGGCGGGGAAACCCCGCCCCTACGATAACCATATCAAATATCAATTATTTTGCTTCAAGCCGCGCGTAAGTAGCAGAAATAGCAAGGATTTTACGGGGATCACTCGGTCGAGGGGCATAGGATTCCGAGGCGGTAGAGCAAAGGGAAGGGGTTAACGTTTTGTAACTCAGCCGCCGCTCTTTTTAGTGGTCAGCGTCACCGGTGTGTTAGGGAGACGGCTGTTTAAGTGTTTTAAGCTTCATATTCACGTTGTTTCGGAAGTGAGCAACCCATTTTGCCACTAGTTCCTGATTTGCCTCTTCACTTGAATAAGGCCTAATGGTATTGGGACAGAATAAGATTGCCAGAGCTGAGCTTATCTCACTTAAAATAGAAATGCAGGCTTGTAGGCGTTCAACATTTGTTTCTAGTCGGCCAGTTAGGTTTGAGTATTGTTTCATAAAGAAATCACAGTAGTCTTCGATAAAGAAGTCACTTAGATTCTCGAAGTCTTTGGTTGCGCGTTCTGCACCATTTGTGGATATCTGAAACGTAGCAGCCATAAGCAGTGTAATGGGGTGGATGTTGTGCCAATAGGTGGAAAGAATACCAACAATTTTGGGATACCTTGCTATCTCGTCAAAATAGGGATGCTCAGCTCTTAGCCCAGAATGTATAGCTTGGTCAAGCAGACTGCTGAAAAAGAAACAAAATAAGAATAAGTGCGGCGACCGCATCGAGCCAAATGATCGAGCTTGCTCAGGGAGTAAACTGACTATTGAGATTCGGTCGCGATGGAATGGAGATGGATCCAATGCTAACTCTATATCACGAGGAAAGCTATTCTTGTAATACTCGATTGCAGGTGGCAGTTCGTTTCTTTCAGTTACTTCATGAGGATCCTTCACATCAAAACTCCCTAACAATAATTATTTTCTCGTTCCCAAGCTGAGCTTGGGAATGTCCTCTATTAACGCCAGGCTAAGCTTGGGAGTCATTTTCGTTCCCAAGTGCAACTTGGGAACGAGTTGAAAAAATGTCTGAGTTATTTCTGATCTTTTAGGTTTTTCCTTAGATATTATAAGTCTGTTAAAGATTAATTTCAATTATTATTGTTAGAAATCTATGACATGTTACAGATGCCGATTTTGCCGTTCAGCCCCGCAGATAGGAAATGGCCAAGGTGATGCAGAGACCGATTTCCACCGCCCAGCTAAGCAGATAAATCAACAGTTCCAAGTCGGGACTATAATCTTCCTCCAGCAGGATGCGATTCGGTTCCCGGAGGATGTCCCAGGAGCTGATCTCTTTGTCAGCCACCATGATAAGCTATCTCCTTTCAGAAAAATCCGACCAGCAGCTCCCTGAGGGCGCTTCCCGGAAAATTTGGCATAAAGTTCCCCCCGGAGACTGCTCAGAAAAAGTCGGCTAAAAGCTCCTTTACCCGAGATTATGCAGCAGCCTTGGCCACCGCAATCCAAAAAAGGTTTTTGGGACGTCTTGCTCGGGAAAAATCTCCCAAAGTTTTTGTTCTTGAAGCCGAATCCTCTCGTCGACGCAATGATAGCACAAGTTTCCTTGAAAAAGTAATTTTTTAAAAAATTTCGCATACCACACCCCAGAACCAAGATACCTCTCTATGATGGAGCTTAAGGACCCCAGGCCAGCACTGATCGGTAGTGGTGTGCCAGAGGAAAAGCCGAGGCTGCATGGACATACCACCGCCGGGCGTGGCAACTGGAAAGCAGCCAAAGAATCCTGCGGTGGGAAAAGGTATTCAATAATGGCGGCGTCGAGTAGCGTGAAGAAATCTCACCCCCACGCCCTCACAGTTCCGGACGTGAACCTCTCGGTTCATCCGGCTCCTATCGACCGGCCACAAGGTGCGAGGCCAGTTGCCAGTGAGAAAACAGCGAAGGCTGTTGGCCCTTAGAAATTGCAGATATGACCTTCATAGGTTAAAAGACAGGTTAGCCAAGGCCGGGATGAAGGACCTTTTGGCAAAACCCGTTGGTGATCCCAGCCTTTGAAGTTTGATAGGCTTAGAATGCAGGTTATTTTGTTTTCTCGCGTTTTACCAGGACACCCAAACGAGCCACCGCCTCCATATAAGCGGCAAAGCCGACTGCCAGGATATCGTTGTGGTTGGCGCCAGCCACTTTGATGAAAGTTTTTTCCGGTGATTGACTAGCCTCATAAAGAGCCTGCCCCTCGGCAAAAGGGATGATGTGGTCAAGTTCGGCGTGGATGATGAGGAGAGGCTTTTTCCAATGTCTGATTTTCTCCACATTTCGAAATCCCGTCTCTTCTTTGAACCCTAAGGCTTGCACGTCCACACCCAAAAGTTTGAGCAGAGGCCCGGCGTAAGCAAAGCCGCTCTCGACGATAAGACCGTCAAGCCGGTCTTGATGCAGGGAAGCCAACTCCAGGGCGGAGGCACTCCCCAAAGAGCGACCCATGACCACCAGGGGGCCGGAAAATCCCTTTTTGTTTAGCCATTTCTGGGCAAAGGCAAAAATAACATGACAGTCGCGCATCATGGCGGTCACAGTTGGGGTTCCGGTAGAGCGGCCATAACCACGATAATCCACGGGAAAGAAATTGAGCCCTTGCTGGGTGTATAGCGCCCCCAGATCCTCGTAATCCGCCACGATTTCCCCGTTGCCATGAAAGAATAGAAGGGTTGGTTCCGTTGCCCCCGCAGCATAAAAACGTCCGCCGATCGCCACCCCGGGGTCCACCGGGATGAGTATCTCTTGGGCAGAGGTTAGCATATTGCCTAACTCCGGCCGGGGGTGAAAGAGGCTCAAGAGCACTTCAGGGACATCCAGGACGGCATATTCTTGGGCGAGAGCGGACATTATCTTGGGGGACTCCTCATTGAAAGGATGTTGGCAGTTCGGTGTATGACTAACCGAGATGGGAAATTCATATCACATCGGGCAGTCCCTTCCCAGGGGGGGGAGGGAAGGCCTTCAATGGGAAGCTTAGTGTACCGATATGAATTGGATATCAAAAGTTCCCCTAAACCCTCCCCTATCCATTTGAGCAACCCCCCATTTTCCCTTTAAACTAAATTCATGCCTTCCAATCCCGAGACCAATCCGGAAACCTTCCATTTCCGCAACCTCCACCCCCAAGTTTTCATCGGGATGGCCAGTGATCGGTATGCCAGCTGGATCGGACAAATTTATTCCAAAGACCGCTATGAGGGGCGGACAACCAAGCGAGCCAGGATAATCGCCGGAAAAACCTTTATCGAAGAAGTCCCGCCGGTAGATAGCTCCAAAGAGTATTTTGAACATTTTCCGGTACTGGAGATCGATTTCCCCTTTTACCGGCTCCTTTTGGATCAGGACGGCCAACCTACCCAGAACTATCAGGTGTTGAAGAATTTTGGGAACCGTTCAGGACATTACCGATAGTCAGAAGGGTGAGGAACTCTAATCATGCGGACATAAAATACCTTATAAAATCCGCCACTTCCTTCTTCCCCCGATAAACCCCGTGATGCCCTTCGCACAGAATATCGGCTTCCAGTGAAAGCATCAATGCCAACGAGCGCTGGTAATCTACCGCATTCGATTTCAGATCCGGATGCAGCGGTCCATGAATATCTTGCCCAAACAGAACCTTCATTCCCTCCGATTCGGTCAAATAAACCATCGATCCCGGAGAATGTCCAGGGGTGTGTATAGCTTGAATGACCCTGTCTCCCAATGAAATCTCTTCCTGACTGCCAGAAATTTTATGATCAACTTGAAAGGGCTGAATCTTGGTTCCATACCAGTTTGCAGCAGTGACCACATTATCACCCTGCTCAAGAAATGGAGCGTCTAATTCATGAGCCACAATCTGACATTTGAGCAGGTCTTTCAAAGCCTTGACGCCCCCGGTGTGATCATAATGGCAATGAGTGAGGAGCAGGTATGCAATCTGCTCAAGTTTGATCCCACAAGACCTGATATTGGCTAAAAGCCTGTCTTGAGCATCACCACAACCGGCATCCACTAAAGCCGCATGACCATCGAAATTGATTAGATAGATAGCGGCATCTTCAGACGATGTGAGTTGGGTACCACCTATCTGAAATATCTCTTTGGTAATTTTCACAGCCTTCCCTTGGCTCTGGTTCATTTAACAATTTCCTTGACAAAACTCAGAAATTGGAAAATTAATACACATGCTTACCCTAATTTACCCACTATGTCAAAAAAAATAAGGAGATCTCTCTCCAAAAAGTTCCACCAACATTGATATGGCAACTTAGGTTAAATAGATGACGGAATCATTTCTCTTTAATGGAATGAGGATGAAAGATGATTTGAGTCTTAAGCAATTAGACTATATAGTTTTTCCCGATTTTACACATGTTGAGTCTATGAATTATGAACAAGGTATTAGATTCACTAAGGACATGCTTTTCCTCTGCCAAAATTCCAGTTGGATCAAGGAGGCTATCGAATCAGACGACTGGCAAGATTGGGAAATAATTGAAATATGTCCATGGGAGAATATAATTAGTATTGATAAGTATAAAGGAACAAATGTTATTAGGTCAATTTCGCATAATGAAATAATTTCTTGGCTTAATAATCTTGAAGAGATACCTTTGATATTTCCTATTCTTAGAATCAAAGATAGAACTATCGCTATTATTATGGATGGAAGACCTTATTCTGAAAGAAGTAAGTGTAGCCTTATGAGACAAAAGAATATTTAGCGAAGCATACTTTCACAAATCGCCCATATAGTAAAAAAACCTGTAAAATTTCCTACATATCTATTTATTGATGTTTTCACAACTAACAAAGATAAACTTGCAGATGCAGATAGGTTTGTTAAACCAATTATGGATTTCTTTAAGGGGATTCTTTATGAAGACGATTCTCAGATAACAGGACTTTATCCACGGATATTTAACATGAATATCCAATTTACTGTTTTAGAATGCAGAACTGAACCTATGGGCTTATCTTTCTTTGAGAATATCCCTGTTGGTAGTTTGTTCCCTTTGGCTAAAAACGTAAGGGATTATTATGTCATTCGATTCAAAATCCAATAATTTTAAGTGTCCTGAATCAGACTTAATTTGACAGTATCCCCGCAGTTTGGTTTCTGTATCCTTTTTCCGTTAACCCTCCGCTTTTCGAAGGCTAATTCCCACCTAATTTCCCCCCGAGTCAGCAATCCTAATATCCAATTTAAACGGCATTTCAGGAATGATCTTCTGAAACGCCATCTAAACATTTTTCTAAAATCCCCTGCGTTCTCCTGTCCCCAAATTCATACTTATCGAAGGGAAATATCAGGTAAATCCTGATTTACCTTTTCCCACCGATGACCCATATTACCATCAAAGCCAAAGAAGCATCGGCAAATCCATCAGATAAGGAGGGCCTAGTCAAACAATTCGCTAAAGGAAACCGAGGCCAGAGACCGGAACTGAATTTACCATGCTAACTTTTCAGCCACTGTAAAACAGCAAGAAGGAGAGAACCATGGAAAAGCTCGGAAATTTCTTCAAGGACGAATGTGGCGCCACTATGGTGGAGTATGGCCTGCTGCTGGCAATGATCGCGTTGGTGTGCATCCTCGCGCTGACCAGCCTGGGTACCAACCTGAGCGGTCAGTTCAATTCGGCCTCCAACGCCGTCGGCGGCGCCGGCAGTTGATGCTTAACCTGGACCGCCAGTGGAACGGTGTCGGGGTTAACTTCGGATAAAAGGCCAGGGGTTGAATCAGGCCTCCTGGTTCATGGCTACAGGGTTTATAGTGTGGATGGAAAGGCCGGCCACTGACCGGGCCGGCGTCATTGCCGAGAATAGAGGCCGGAACTGCAATTCGCCATGCTACCTTGCAGCAACTGTGAAGAACCAAAATGGAGAGAACCATGAAAAAGCACAGAAATTTCTTCAAAGACGAGTCCGGGATTGAAGCGAGTTTCATGCATTTAGATATATTTGGAGACAACTCCAGCCAAATTAAGCGTAATAGAGTCCTGCAGTTAATTTCGATATCATTATTTACCTTAAGTGTTATCTTGTCTTTTAAGTTATTAATAATTCTCTTATTTCCAAGCATATCTCCTGGGTATTATGAAATGACTACAATGATTTCATCTTGTTTGGCGGTTAACTTAGCCGCATCATTAATATTATATAAATATCAATCGCTCCTGGAAAATTTAGAGTACCGCCTCGGAATAAAAGCGGATAATCTAGACAATGTCATCAAGCAGTTTAAGATGGAAAGAGAAGAACGCCGGCATTATACCAATGATTTACGGGTAGCCGAAGAGAAATATCGGAGTCTGGTGGAGAATGTCAGTGAAGGAATTCTGCTCTTGGATACCGACGGGAATTTCTTGGAAGCCAACAAGAAGATGGAGAGACTGTTAGGCTTTTCCGAAGCGGAACTTTTAACCATGAACCTTACCCAAGTTTTCTTCATGGCAGATGAGAGGAGCCGGCCCACCCTGAAAGTAGTCCAAACGGGCGAGAGCGATCTGGCCAATGGCTGGATAATCAGGAAGGACAACAAAAGGGTGCCGGTCAATTTTGTCGCCAGTAAAGTGGAATACGGCGGCAAAACCATCATCCAGGGAATCGTCAGAGATTTAACGGAGCTCCTGAAGCCGGAACATATCCAGGCAGCATCTAAGAAAAATTAACCCGCTGCCGTCCCACCCACTCCGACGATCCAATTTGCGGATCAAAGTCGGAGCCAGAGTTTCTTACCTTGCCCGGAGGTAGTAGTCTGCGAACCAAGGGGCTGGTATGTTGAAAATCTGCAAAAAAGATATATTTTGAGGGAAACTCGGGCTACCGTTCATTCAGCAAGTGATTGGGCTACAAAAAGAGAAACTTATTCGGTGTTAAACTCGGCGCAACCTAACTATATAAAATGAAGCCACTTAATATATTATTAATTTCATTAATCCTGCCATGCCTTGCTCTCTCGTCTAAGGCTACAAATCTGCCCAAAGGCGCAGAGAGTCAGTTCGCTCATGTGAATGGCATTCGCATGCATTACGTAAAGATGGGAGAAGGCCCTCTGCTTATTCTTCTCCATGGCTGGCCGCAGACTTGGTATGAGTGGCGTAAGGTTATGCCAGCTCTTGCGAGCAAGTTTACTGTTGTTGCTCCAGACTTGCGAGGCTTGGGGCTTTCAGAGAAAACACAGACTGGATACGACAAGCACACTATTGCCAACGATGTTGCAGCACTAATTAAGCATTTAGGAGAAAGATCAGCAATTGTCGTGGGCCACGATATGGGCGGAAAAGTTGCTTATGTGCTAAGTTTGTTGTACCCCGAACTTGTGACGAAACTCATATTGGTGGATTGCATGCCGCCCGGAACTGAGAATATGGATCCCGCAAAGGGAGGGATGTGGCACTATGGTTTTCATATGGCTGCGGAATTCCCAGAGATGCTGACCAAAGGGCGAGAACAAGAATACATTTCAGCACAAATGACGAAGTGGCTGCACCAGAAAGATGCAATAACCCAAGATGCACTCGATGAGTATGCTAAGCACTACGCCAGTCCAGGAGGGATGACTGCCGGGTTTAATTACTATCGCACATTGACTGACGACGCCAAGTTTCTCACGGCTTATGCAGACAGGAAGTTCCCCATGCCGATCCTTACTGTTGCGGGGCGATACGGAGTTTCGGATAATCTATTCAAGGCAATGATGCAAAAGTCTGACAATCTCAAGGGTGTCATTGCCGAAGAAAGTGGACATTTTGTGCCAGAGGAAGAGCCGGTATTTTTGACAGAGCAGATATTGAATTTCGCTCATGTCGGTAAACGGATGAAGCACTAAAAGCGGGTGAAGCTATATTGGTTTTAGGTGTCCTGACTCAGACTTGATTTGACAGTATCCCCCGCAGGTTGGTTTCTGTATCCTTTTTCCGTTAACCCGCCGCTTTTCCTAGGCTAATTCCCACCTAATTTCCCCAAGAATCAGCAATCCTAATATCCAATTTAAACGGCATTTCAGGAATGATCTTCTGAAACGCTATCTTTAAACATTTTTCAATAATCCCCTACATTTTCCTGTCCCAAATTCATATTTATCGAAGGCCAATACCAGGGAAACCCCGATTTATCTTTTCCCTCCGATGACCCATATTATCATTAAAGCCAAAGAAGCATAGGCAAATCAATCAGGTAAGGAGACCTTTTCAGACAATTCGCTAACGGAAGGCGAGAATAGAGACCGGAACTGCAATTCGCCAGCTAACATTTCAGCAACTTCGAGAGACCAATAAAGGAAGGATAACGTAATGAATTATATTAAAGAATATCTGGAAATTGTTAAGCGTGAAGAAGAGATTAAGGCACAAAATGATAAACGCCTAAACGAGGATATAAGAGACCAGCAAAACAAATACGTCGACCTCATAAATCCAATTATGTCACAAAGTTATAATATGCTCCTGGAAACTCATAAATCACTACAAGGTGGTGTCAAAGCGGAAAATATGCGTTGTGAAATTAAGGCCCCCACAACAATTTATGGTATTTCTGGAAAAAAAATAAAGTATAATGAGATAATCTTATCAATTGTTTTAGGAAGGCAACCAACGCCTGTTATTGGTGAATTTAAAATAAGACATGATGATATATTTAAACCAAAGATTAAGATAATTGCAACAAATAATAATATGGCAAAAGAGCAAATAATTGAGATAGATAAGATCGATGATAATATAATAAAGGAATATATCATTGAATTTTTAAAGAGCATCTTTTCTTAGGATATTAAATAGGGTCGTATTTTCTGCTTGTTTGTCGAATCACCTTATGCAAATTTGATACGCAACCATGGGGGGGTGCCTCATTTCCGAGCTCAATAAATGTTACAAGCGTATGTCTGGAGATTTCAAAAATAATTTACCTTTAAAAAAGATAGGCACTACCGATATCGGAGTGGCTATCCGAAAAGACATACAGAAAATAAATTAACAAATACTCATATTTCAGCAAGATAATTAATTCGTATTATATCTTAATATCAATAAGTTGTCTCAATAAATTAATATATTAACGAGTTTTCAACAAATTTCTTTTATATAATTTCAATATTATATTTATATATATTATACTAAAATATTTTCTAACCTTTTTTATAGTAAATTGCGTTAATTTATTAATTGTTTCCTTATAATGCCCGTCATTACTACATTACTGGGATTAATTATTTCGATAATATATTAATCTCATATTAATTTATTAATTATCTGCTCTCTATCTTTTGGGAATAACAACAGTCAATTATTATCTACCCGCTTAATATAAAAATCCGTCTGATCCCCAACTAATATCTATCTCTTATCTTTTCTCCAATATCACCTAATTTCCCCCCGAGTCAGCAATCATAATATCTAATTTAAAAGGCATTTAGGAATGATTTTATGAAACGCCATCTAAACATTCTTTTATAATCCCCTCCATCCTCCTGTCCAAATTCATGATTATCGAAGGCAAATATCAGGGAAATCCTGATTTACCTTTTCCTGCCGATGAAGCATATTATCATCAAAGCCAAGGAAGCATCGGCAAATCAATCAGATAAAGAGGGTCTTCTCATACAATTCGCTAACGGAAGCCGAGAATAGAGACCGAAACTGCAATTCGCCATGTTAAGCTGCAGCAACTGTGGAGCACCAAGATGGAGAGAACCATGGAAAAGCACAGAAATTTCTTCAAGGACGAATCGGGAATGGAAAAGAATTTTATGCAGTTAGATATAATTGAAAACAATTGCAGCAAAATTAAGCGCAATCAAGTCCTGAAGTCAATTTCGATATCATTATTAATCTTAAGTGTTATCTTGTCTTTTAAGTTATTAATAAATCTTTTATTTCCAAGTATATCCTTTGGGGATTATGAAAGGACCATAATGATTTCGTCTTGTTTGGCGGTTAACATAATAGCATCATTAATATTATATAAATATCAATCGCTCCAGGAAAATTTAGCGGATAATCTCAACAATGTCATCAAGCAGGTTAAGATGGGAAATGTGGAACGTCTGCTCTTGGATACCATGGAGACTTTTTTGGACGCCAACAAGAAGATGGAGAGACTGATAGGCTTTTCCGGAGCGGAACTTTTAACCATGAACCATACCCAAGTTTTTCCCAAGGAAGAGCTTGAGAGGAGCCGATCCACCTTGGAAAAAGTATTCCAAACGGGCAGGAGCCATCAGGCCAATTCCCGGATGATCAGGAAAAACGACCGAAGGGTGCCGGTCAATTTTGTCACCAATAAAGTGGAATACGGCGACAAACCCCTCATCCAGGGAATCTTCAGAGATTTAACGGAGAGCGGGAAGCCGGATCATATCCAGGCTCAGCAGTACCGAGATCATCTGTCCTTCCTACAAAATTTTTTCAAAATTCCATCCGCATGACTAAGCGCCGGGTAGTAGGGTGGTTCATGGAGCGGCGACTATTCCCCCAGATCGATATATCCTTGCAATTTGAATATCAGGCACAATTGCAGGGTTCGGAAGACTCCTTTTCAAACCGGGCCGTTATGAAAAACTTCAGCATGGGCGGCCTGCATATGTCCGAAACCGCACCTATACTGCAACCTGACGATATTGCAGACTTCATTTTCAAATTCCAGCCTGATAAGGTGCATCCCCTCATTCCCCACACAATCAAGGCCAAAGGGAAAGTCAAGCGCATAGAGCAGCCGACTAAAGAATCCTCCAATTTTAGGATAGCGCTGGAATTCCTTTCGGGGCCGTTTTTTATCTATACGGATTAACTTCCCTCTATATATTTTGGTGTCCTTAATCAGACTTGATTTGACAATATCCCCTCAGGTTCGTTTCTGTATCCTTATTCCGTTAACCCGCCGCCGACCCAACGAGTAAACTAAATCATTTTTCGGCCCGACTGTCACTTATACTCGATACGCCTTGAAAAACTTATTTCTGAAAATTCTGGCTTGTTCTATGGTCATGTTTCTTCGGAAAGCGCCTTTCCAAAAATCTGGACTGAGGGAATAGTGAGCTTGACTTTGTGCGGCAGGCCCTTAATTTATAATCACGAGATCATATAAATTTTTCCCAAGGAGGGACGGTAGATAATGCGCACAAAGAGGATTCTTCTCAGTCTGGCGATGGTGGTGCTGCTTTTGGTGGCGGTCACACCTGGAACCGCCCAGAGAACGTACTACCCGCTCGGTACGGTATCTATTGATATGACCAGCGTGGCCGCGGGTATCGGTTTCAGTTCGGGGAGTGGCGTTTTGAGGTACAAAGGCAAAAGCTATGTCTTCAAGATTGACGGGCTCAGCGTGGGCAACGTCGGCATTGCCTCCATCAGCGCGGTGGGCAACGTCTACAACTTGAGCAATGTTTCCCAGTTTGCGGGAAACTATGCGGCCGCAGGGGCGGGCATTGCCCTGGCCGGAGGCGCGGCCGGTCTGACCATGCAGAACCAGAGGGGCGTTATTATTAATCTGAATGCGGTGCAGCAGGGGGTGCAGTTGAACATCGGCCCTCAGGGTTTCAAGATTACCATGAAATAGAAATTTGTCCCACGAGACAATTCGGCCACAAAAAGAAAACTTGTCGGGGCTAAAATCCTTGAGAGGGCTCCCTAAACCATTTTTAAACGGCGGTGGCCAGGGCCGCCATAATCTCAGGTAGTAAGAGTGTTTCATGGAGCGGCGTCTATTCCCCCGGTTCTATATATCCTTACAATTTGAATATCAGGCACAATTGCAAGGTTCGGAAAATTCATTTTCAAGCCGGGCCGTTATGACAGACATCAGCTTTGGCGGCCTGCATATGTCCGAGACCGCACCTATACTGCAACCTGACGATATTGCAGACTTCATTTTCAAATTCCAGCCTGACC
>Ga0187865_1003704_pt1 | contig 12213 bp, 10 predicted proteins | sample June2016WEW_11_1_2_FD_132989 | JGI IMG/M metagenome (GOLD analysis project Ga0187865, IMG submission 132989) | Peatland microbial communities from SPRUCE experiment site at the Marcell Experimental Forest, Minnesota, USA - June2016WEW_11_100 | ecosystem: Environmental > Terrestrial > Soil >...
ACAATCGCGCGCGGCGCCGGAATGAACGGCCAAATGGGAAAATGGAAGGTTCCATAAGCTGCAGTTTTCGGAAATTCCAAACGCCGATTCCCCCAAAATGCGGCTTATTCCTCTTATCAACTGCCGGGTGGGCCAGCATCACGCCCGTTGCCGGTTTTCCCAGTTAGAGGATCCGCGCCTTCCTTTTTATTTGAACGCAATGTTATGGACCGCAAACTTGTCTGCTGGAATTAAACAGAAGGTAAAAGCTGCTGCGGCAACGATCCGGCAAACATGGTAAGGAACCTTCGGATTGCAATCCAGCCACATTGTAGTCGCACAGTAGAGCCCGAGGATTTTGCGCCAATATTTGTTTCGATCACAGAGTTCTACTTCTCTAGATCTCCGCTACTGTCTGATTTTCAACAATCTAGTGTCTGATTCAACAGCCGCAGATATACCGACGATAATCCGGCAGTCGTTGCCAGCCCTCCCAGGATCTCAAACCAAAAACTGGCCAGCACGATAGGGATGTAATAGCTCCTTTGATAGATACTGTGCAGATAAATGTGCTCCGTGCTGGTCAGAAAATGAAGAGCCGTGATGATGGAAACCAGCAGAATGATCAGGAGCGCTTTCCAAGGCACCTGATTGTGATTTGAGGTCATGTTCATACTCAATCAGAAAATCGAAATATCTAGTGACCCGGCTTGTCCGAGGACAAATCTTCGGTTATGGGAAAATTCGGGTCGTCCCAATCTTCCGGAGTGACGGCGGCATCCGCGGGCAAATCCTTGTATGACCCAAGCCGATACTTCTGCAAGCGATAAATGAGCACATTCCGGGAGATCTGCAGGAAGCTCGCGGCTCGTGTTTGGTTCCCCTGATTCCGCTCGAGCGCAGTCAGCACCAGCTCCTTTTCCACCTGCGCCATCGACACTCCTTCGGGAGGAATGTGCAGCACCGCATTGCCTACCGTCAGCTGTGGATTCAGTATCTCCTCCGGGAGATCCTTTACGTCTATGGGGTCGTCCCGGGAAAACACCACTTGCCTTTCAATTGTGTTTTCAAGCTCACGCACATTTCCGGGCCAGCTATACCAAGTCAATTTCTCAAGCGCGCCTTTTCCGATGGCAGGTTGCGGCCTGCCATAACGCGTGCAAATTCGTTCCATGAAGAAGCGGACAAGCAAGGGGATGTCTTCCTTCCTGTCTCGCAGCGCGGGGACGCGCAACGGCGCCACATTTAAACGATAATAGAGGTCCTGCCGAAAATGCCCCTTTCCCGCCATTTGCCTGAGGTCACGGTTCGATGCCGCGATGATGCGAACGTCGACTTTTCGCGACTTGCTTTCACCCACCACATCGATCTCGTTTTCCTGCACGACACGCAGGACTTTGACCTGAAGCGAGAGGGGAAGCTCGCCGATTTCATCAAGAAACACGGTCCCCCCGTCCGCGGCTTCGAACTTGCCGGTCTTGCTGCTGACAGCGCCTGTGAACGCCCCTTTATGGTAGCCGAAGAGTTCCGATTCAAGGAGACTCTCGGGGATCGCTCCGCAGTTGATCACGACAAAAGGGTTGCCATTGCGCGCGCTGTTAAAGTGAATCGCTTTGGCTAATACTTCCTTTCCCGTGCCGCTCTCCCCCGAAATCAATACAGTGGTATCCACCCGGGCGAGCTGAGTGGCCTGCTCGATGAGCCGTCGCATTGCTTGTGCCGTACCCACGATTCCCTCGAACCTAAAAGCCGCTGAGACGGCTTCGCGGAGGTTGCGGTTTTCGCTTACGAGACCGGCGAACTCGAGTGCGTTCTTCAGCGTATGAAGCAGCGCATCACGGTTCAGCGGCTTGGTCAAGTATTGGAATGCACCTGATTTTATGGCATCGACAGCCGAGTTGATCGCGGCGTAGGCCGTAATCACGATCACTGGGGTATCCGGAGATTGTTTTTTGATCTGGCGGAGGAGCTCATTCCCGGACAGTTGAGGCATATCCAGGTCGGTGAGCACGGCATGAAATGAGTTTTCGGAAAACAGGTCGAGGGCCTTTTTGCCATCTGCAGCGCAGGCCACATTGTATCCTGCCTCTTTCAACTGATATTCCAGCACACGGCGAAAACTGGCGTCGTCATCGACAACGAGTATCTTAGGCGCGATCATAGCTCAATCCTTCCTGAAAGCTCGAACCATTCCGATCACTCAATCTCCGGGCCGGGATACCCTTGGAGCATCCTTGTCAGCGCGAGACAGTCAAAGCATCCCAGCATCTGCCCCGCGTTTCTACAATTGCGCAGGATCCGCATAATCCGGCAATCAGTAATCGCAAATTATATTCCAGAAGGAACATGTTTCTTGCGGCCCTCCCGATGAGCTTGTTTGTGCTGGAGCCAACCAGTGATTTCGAAACTGTTGGACCGTCGCCTCATTGTTTTAACTATGAGGCTGTGGAGCTGATTCACCGGAACCAGGAATTGCTGCAGCAAATGGCAAAGGTGGCCGAAGCACGCTATTCCGCGGGGAAGGCGATGCAACAGGATATTATCAAAGCCGGCATAGAAGTTGCGATCTTCGAAAATCGGCTGATTTGCAGGAATTCTCCGGTTCCATGCCGGCACTTTACCCACTTACATCCTCTCTGGAAGATTATTTCCTCGTGAATGAAGATATTTGTGGCCCGTTGATTTTCCACCAGATGAAATCGTAGGCTTCGGGCGCAAGCCGTTCTTTCAGCGAAAAAACGAAGTTCCGCTCGCCACCGGATTCATTTTCGGCGCGATCCATGGAAGTGAGTCGCATTTGATACGGCCCGGTTGTCCCGACCGAGGAAATGTCCTTATAACGCCAGATGCGCGAGTCCTTCGGGACGGCCGTTTTGTAGATGATGTACTCGTCGCCAATCGCTAGCATCCCCTGTGTGCCGCTGAATCCGCGCAGGTGTTTAACTGGGATTGCGAATTTCGGGACGATGTCGGGCGGGATAAGCGCTGAGACTACCGGCCGTTTGAGCTTTGCCTGAAGCTGGCTCCAGAGCGCCGGAGTTATTTCACCGTTGGTGATTTTGAAGCGATAGAACAGGTCTTTCCCGAGTTTCCATTTACTATCCTCATAGGTGATGATAGTAAGTTCCTTGGAGCTGAGCAGGCCGAGTTGCTGGATGTCCTCGTATTTCCATGTGCGCGCGTCCCCCTTAGCTTTGGTCCGATACTTGATCCCAGTTTCGCCGAAGATCAATTCTCCTGTGCGGTGCCGGAGCAGCCGGAGCAGACAACTATGCCGGACAGGAAAGCTCACTTCTTGCGCCTGGAGTGTGGAACAAACGAGAAGCAATCCTCCAAGCCACAAACTCAAAACAACTCTTTTCATAAAACACCTCCCATCAATGGGTCAGACGAACAACCGGATGCAATAGACCTCTTTTCTTTGGTATCCTATCACTCGCTTCTGAATCGAATCCGTCTCTCTCGCCTGACTTCTTATTGACTCTTCAGCTGGCGCACAACGCTCTGTCTGGCTTCCTCAAAGCTGAGGATATTGCCGCCATGTTTTTGCCGTACCATTTCAGCCTCCTCGCGCCGAGCGAACGCAAGCAAGCTCGGCATGCACCGATCGTACTCCATTTCCCGATAGGCGCCTTCATCGGACCGGAAACCAGCGCTAGTACAGCACTCCATGATGTCCGACCCTTCGAGATAGACTGCCTCGGCAGCCCCGATCCGTTTTTTAGTGGTGAAATCGACCGCATCGAGAACCCGCCCACCGTTTTTCATCACCGCAGTAAGCCCGCAACGCGGGCAACAAACGGTCCCCATCGAGCCATTCGACCGCACGATCCTGAATGAAATCTCGGCGTGGATGAGCCGTTTGCACACCTCACAGACGGGTTTCCCTCCGGCAATCCTGCCCGCCCAGACAAAGTAACCGAGCAGAGCGGCCAGGCAGATCACACCCAACCCGGCGAATGTTCCGATCTTCCAATGCCGCGATAACGTACTCTCCACCATTTTGGCCTCCTTTATGGGCCCGTGAGATCCCTTGCCAGCATCAGTGTCCCGTGATCACGCGCGGCGGTCCGAAGGTCTGATGTTTGACTTCGGCACGCCATTTCCACAGGTAATAGATGCTGGGGTAGACCAGCAGTTCCAGCGCGAACGAAGTTGCAAGTCCGCCGACCATGGGCGCAGCCACGCGCTTCATCATGTCCGCCCCGACGGCGGCCGACCACATGATCGGCATTAATCCCATAAATGCAGCCATCACCGTCATCGCTTTCGGCCGAACCCGCTTGACCGCTCCGTGAATGATGGCTTCGATCAACTCGCCTTTGTCCCGCAGTTGTCCCTTGCGCCTGGCCTCTTCATACGATAGATCCAGAAACAACAGCATGAAGACACCGGTTTCCGCATCGAGCCCCATCAAGGCGATCATTCCGACCCACGCGGCGATGGAAATATTGTATCCCAGCACGTACATCAGCCACACCGCCCCGATCAGTGAGAACGGTACCGCGAGCATCACAATGGATGCTTTCATGGCCGACTTCGTGTTCATGTACAGGAGCGCGAATATCAGCACCAGGGTAATGGGGATGACGACCTTCAACCGCTCGCGCACGCGCAGCATGTTTTCATACTGGCCGCTCCAGACAAGGGAATACCCGGTGGGGACCTGCAGCCCCTTATTGACGATCTCCTTGGCCTTGTCCACATAGCCGCCGATATCGCTGGAGGAAAGGTCCACGAAAACGTAGCCGGCGAGCATGCCGTTTTCATCGCGGAGCATGGACGGGCCGGTGACTTTCTTGATATCCGCGATCTGCGCAATCGGTATCTGCGCTCCCGAAGGAGTCGGCACCAACACCTCGCGCAACCGGTCGACGTTGTCGCGCAATTCTCGCGGGTAACGGATGTTTACGGGATAGCGGGCACGCCCCTCAACCGTGGTTGTGATGTTCTCTCCCCCGATCGCCGACATGACGATATTCTGCGCGTCCGCTACTGTCAGCCCGTACCGGGCCAGTTGGTCGCGTCGCAGGTCAAAATCGAGGAAGTAGCCTCCGGCAACACGTTCGGCAAAAACGGACCGCGTTCCAGGCACATTCCGCAGCAGTGTTTCGATCCGGGCGCCGATCTTCTCGATTTCACGGAGGTCCGGACCGAGGACCTTGATGCCGATCGGAGTGCGAATGCCGGTGGACAGCATGTCGATACGATTCCTGATCGGCATGGTCCATGCGTTGGTCACGCCGGGAAGGCGCACGTTCTGATCGAGTTCCGCGATTAGTTCATCCCAGGAGATATGCTCCGGTGCAACCCGGCTCAGGACGTGTTTTTTCAGCCAATCGGGCGCCCAATTCGAATACCACTGCTTCTTGAAGCGCCATTCGGACGGAGGCTTGAGCATGACGGTGGTTTCCATCATGGAGAAAGGCGCCGGATCGGTGGAAGTCTCCGCCCGCCCCGCCTTGCCGAAAACCCTTTCCACCTCGGGGAATGCTCGAATCATCTGGTCCTGATGCTGCAGGATCGTCTGCGCTTCCGAGACGGATATGCCGGGCAACGTTGTGGGCATGTAAAGAATGGTGCCTTCGTTCAAAGGCGGCATGAACTCGCTGCCGAGCCGGAGATACACCGGCACGGTGGTCGCGACCAGGATCAAGGCTATGGCGATGGTCGTCTTCGGGTGCCGCAGCACCAGGCGCGCGGGAGGCTCGTAAATTCGGAACAGCAGGCGGCTGATCGGGTGCTTCTCCTCTTTATAATATTTTCCCACAGCCACCTGATTGACGATCCATGATAGGAAGCGCGGCCGGAATTGATAATAATCCATCCGCGCAAAAATCATCCGCATCGCCGGATCCAGCGTGACCGCGAGAATAGCGGCAATGGCCATGACGAAGTTCTTGGTGAAAGCCAGCGGCCGAAAAAGGCGTCCCTCCTGATCCACCAGTGTGAAGACGGGCAGAAAGGCGACCGCGATCACCAGCAGCGAAAAAAATACAGACGGCCCGACCTCCTTGAGTGCCTCAAGCCGGATTGCGTGAAAGTCTCCCTGGCGCCCGCCTTCGATCCAGAGTTCCAGCTTCTTGTAGGCATTCTCGACTTCGACGATGGCGCCGTCCACGAGCACGCCGATGGAAATGGCGATGCCGGCGAGCGACATGATGTTCGAGTTCAGCCCCATCAAGTGCATGGGGATAAAGGACAGCAGCACCGACACTGGAATCGTTACAATCGGGATGATGGCTGACGGGATGTGCCAGAGAAAGATCAGGATCACAAAGCTGACGATGATCATCTCGAGGATCAGCTCTTCTTTGAGATTGCTGATGGAGCCCTCGATCAGTTCCGAGCGGTCATACGTGGTGATGACTTTTACGCCCTTGGGCAGGGAAGGCTGGAGTTCCTGGAGCCGCTCCTTGACCCGGCGGATGACTTTGTCGGCATTCTCGCCGTGCCGCATCACCACGATGCCGCCCACAGTGTCGCCTTTCCCATCCAGGTCGGCGACGCCGCGCCTCATCTCAGGGCCGCGCTCGACTCTGGCGATGTCGCGCAGGAGGACCGGCGTGCCGCGGTCGTTGGTCTTGACGACGATCTGCTCGATGTCCTGCGGAGTCTTGATGTATCCGTGGCCGCGAACCATGTACTCGACGCCGGAGAACTCGATCAGCCTCGCGCCCACCTCGACGTTGGAATTGCGCACCGCTTCCGACACCATCATTAGAGGTATGTTGTAGGCGGCGAGCTTTTCACGATCCACGGTGATCTGGTACTGGCTCTGGAAACCGCCGATGGTGGCAATTTCTGCCACGCCCGGGATCGCCTGCAGCGCATAGCGCAGGTTCCAATCCTGGAAGGATCGCAGATCGGCCAGCGTATGGGTGCCGCTCTCGTCCACCAGGGCGTATTGAAAAACCCATCCCACGCCGGTAGCGTCCGGGCCGATCTCCGTCTTGACTCCGGAGGGGAGAGAAGGGAGCACCTTGCTCAGGTATTCGAGCACACGGCTCCTGGCCCAATAGATATCGGTCCCGTCCTCGAAAATGATGTAAACGTAGGAAAAGCCGAAATCCGAATAACCGCGAATCGCTTTGACTTGGGGCGCGCCGAGCAGCGCTGTGGTAATGGGATAGGTAACCTGATCCTCGATGATGTCGGGGGAGCGATCCCACTTGGAGTAGACGATGACCTGCGTATCGGAAAGATCAGGGATGGCATCCACGGGCTGGTTGTACATCGTCCAGATACCGAAGGCCACTATAGCGGTGGTAAAGAGAAGAACGATGTGCTTCTCACGCGCTGAAAACTCGATGAGCTTCTCGATCATACGGTTCCTTCATGAACGCTGTGGCAGGATGCGAATAACTTATTTCCCTGCGCCTAAAATCGCGGCCTTGAGTTTGGATTCGGAATCGAGCAGGAAGTTGGCCCCGGTCACAACATTTTCTCCCTCCGCCACACCTTTCTTGATCTCGTAAAAACCGCGCACCTTGACCCCGGTCTTCACTTCGCGCGGCTCAAACAGGCCGTCGCCTTTAGCGATGAACACCATATCCCGCTCCCCGGTTCCCATCACCGCGCTGTCCGGGACGGCGACTCCATAGCCCCGTTGCCCGCCAAAGACAACATCCGCATACATGTCCGGCTTCAACGATCCGGAAGGATTTTCAAGCACGATACGAACCTTTACCGTCCGGCTCTTCTCATCCACATTGGGGTTGATAAAGCTGACTCGTCCCTTGAAGACGCGGCCTGGATCGTAGCTCAGCGTAATCGTGGCGGGATCCCCGATTTTCACAAACGGCACATTGATTTCATAAAGGTCTGCCAGAACCCACACGCTGGATAAATCCGTAATGTCATAAAGCGTGTCCGAAGGCATCACCCTGTTGCCTTGGACAGCCGTTTTGGCGCTGACGATCCCGTGGACCGGCGAATAGACTACCAGGTCCCGGATTGGCTCGCGGTTTTTCTCGATGCGTGCGATCTGGTCCGGACTGATATCCCATAGCGCCAGGCGCTGCCGGGCGGCTTCCACTAAATCAATTCCCGGCAGCCGCATGTTGGTCCCTGATTTTTCCCATTGGTCGCGCGCCTGCAAGGCCAGGATGTACTCCTTTTGTGTTGCTACCAGGTCCGGGGAATAGACCGAAAAGACCGGCTGGCCTGCGCTCACCTGCTGGCCGACATAATTGACGAAGATATGCTCAATGTACCCCTCAAACTTGGTATGAATGTGACTGATGCGAGTTTCATCCGCCGTGATCATCCCTACTGTCCGGATGCTCTGATCCAGGCCCATCACCCGGGCTTTTTCCGTAGTGACCCCCATCATCTGCAGCCGCTCCTGAGTGATCTTTACGGGCGCGTACCCGGTCACACCCGGGCCGGTGGCGCCCGGGGATTCCTCCTCATAGACGGCAACCAGGTCCATTCCGTCGGGAGCCTTGCCCGGCTTGTCATAGCGGTTGCCGGGATTCATGGCGTCGGTCCAATAGAGGATTTTTCGCTCCTTTTTGGCGGGTGCACCGGCGCTCTCCTGGCCAGCTTTCTCTCCTTTGGCCATTTCAGGAGATACTTCGCTCTCCATCGGGACCAGCTTCATGCTGCAAATGGGACAGTCGCCCGGCTTGTCGGATATATACTCGGGATGCATGGGGCAGTGATATTTCTGCACTTTGCGGGATGTTGCAGGCCCCTGAGTGGCATTCTGCCTTGAAATAATCCAGTAACCGCCGCTCACCAGAACGCTGGCCAGGATAAATCCAATGAAGAAGTTTTTCATCGCCGCACCTCATTTTGGGGTAATCCCTGATTCGGGGCCGGGCCGCCAGGAGTGCCCGTCAATTCCTCCAGTCCGGATAGGGCTTTCAGGTATTCCGCCCGTTGTTCGAAGTAATTCATCCGATAATCCCGAATGGTGTTGAAGTTGGAGAGCACCGTCAGGAAGTCGACGCTGCCGCCCTCGTAGCTGGCCAGCGAAGATTGGAGCGCAAGTTCCGATTGCGGCATTACCTGCTGAGAATATAGATTCATGAGCTTCAGAGCGGCCTCCGCGGCCACATAGCGGTCGCGCAAACGGAAGAGCAGCCATTGCTGATCGTTGCGATGAGTCAGTTGCGCTTCAGCTAAAGTGGCTCCGGCTTCCTCTAATCCATAGCGCTGCTTCTTCCCGAAATAGAGCGGGATATTGAGTTGCACTTTGAATTCCCACATCGGCTTCATGGCGCCCTGGTTGTAATACCCCGTCATGACATCGAAATCGGGGTAGTAGGCTTTCTGGGCGGATTGCACGTTCAGCTGCTGGCCGTCGATGACGGCTCGCTGTCCCCGAAGCACAGGCGACGCCTCCAGGGCGCGAGAGCGCAAGGATTCAAAAGGCTCGAGTGATGGCAGGGTCGAGACCGTTTCGGGGCGGCCCAGACCTGCATCCGGCGGACGGTTCAGAAGGGCATTGATCTCAGAATTGCTGCTGAGCTTTTTCTGCTCGAGGGCAATCAGCCGATTCTCGAGGATCGCGACTTCTATGCCGGCTTTGATAATGTCCTGTTGCATCGCCTTCCCCGCGGAATAGCGTGCTTCGGCCACTTTCGCCATTTGCTGCAGCAATTCCTGGTTCCGATGAATCAGGTCTACAGCCTCATAGTTAAAGATGAGCTCGTAGTATCTTTCCTTGAGTTGGGCGACGAGCCTCAGTTCCGTGGCGCGAACCGCCTGTGCCTCGCTGTCCGCTTCCTTTTGTGCTATGCCGCCCTTTAATGCGCGTTTCCCGGGAAAAGGGATTTCCTGCGCGATCTGAATACCGATATTGCTTGTGGCTTCCATGCCCAGGCCCGCTCCGGGATACGGCCACCCATTGCTGACCCAGCCTGCGGTGATGCGAGGATCGGGCAACGCGCTTTCCTGCGACGGACGGGTCAGCGCTGCTTCATAGCGCTTCCGGGCCGCCTGCAATTCGGGATTCGCCTTGAGCAGTTCTTCCACCAACGAGTCCAGCCTCACTGATTCCTCTTTGGGCTGATCCGCCGGCCGAGGAGGGTACGATTCCTGCGCCATAGCGGTGATGGTTCCGGAGGGATGAGGGTCAAAAACCAGGGTCAATGATAACAGGAACGCGAATCTCAACATTCCAGAAGGATGCATGGCGCTATCTCCAGCCTAAAGAAAAACATAAAAGTCGTCGGTTCGATCCTCGCATGATCGTAATCCGTTCAGATCTAAATGTGCCGTTCAATATAGCAATTAGCGGGCCAATGAAACCGCGATCACAAAAAAGGCAGGGGTGAATCATGAGATCCACCCAAATAGCAATTTCTTATGGTCTAATTATTACACCCGAGTAAGCGGCATAGGCAAATGTCTTGACCTTACGCTGTTAAAGCATGGTGGCGCGGAAGAGAAATCGTCATCTCCGCACCCCCTCTGTGTTCTCTGCATTTTCAGGTGAAATCACAGTACGTGCCTGAATGCTTCACCTGGGACCTGTACTTCCGCGACCTCTTTCTCACCTGCGGCGTTTGTTCGCAGTGTAATCTTTGTGTTGTTGACCTTCTTGTCGACCGGCTCAATCTTGCATTTGATGCGGGCGGCTGGCTCCTTGGCCACTGGAGTGTTGCCGTGTCTGTAGGCGGCCGGCATTTCCATTTTGTTGAAGATGATGATGTGATCACTACCTTCTACAACGTGCTGGACCTGATACATCCCAGGCTGTAGCAACGTGTCTCCGACTTTTACCGGGACATTGAAATGGACCTCGCCTTTCTTGCCGATCGTAAAATCCTTGCCGTCCCCAGCTGCGGCCGGAAGAGCGGCGGCAATCACAGCCAGAATCAGGAAAACTATTGCAGCCATAATTCGAATCGTTTTCATGTCGTTCATTGTTCCTCTCCTTGTCTGTTAGAAGTCGTTTTGCACCCGCTGGCAATAACTTGCACGCACGGATTAATGATGGTGCCCCATGGATTGGTCCATTGTCTGTTCGTTAGCTTTTTGCCACTGAATCAACTCACCACATTTGGGCATTTCACTGCCTAAGTAAGGATTGCGAGTTGCTTTGTCGGGCTGCAGCCAGTTTTTCTTTACCATTGAGCAGAAAAATTGATACGGGGGACTTGTTTTGGCTCCCGAGGCCTTAATATATGCGATCAGCTTATCGCTCAGATCGCCAAACCAGTTTCGGGCTGACTTCAGGTCGGCTGCATTGAATTTCGCAGCCACCTCGGAAAGTGCGATGAGCTGTGTTTTACCCTGTGTCTCTGTTGCAGCAGCCTGACGGCTGATCTTAGCCATCTCCGCTGCAGATGCCGCAACGCCATTGATGGAATCCGATGCCAAACTTTTGTGAATCGAAAAATACTGTCCGAGCAATTGATCCACTCCCGCGAGCGGGGTGCCGGCCATTGTCAGGCCGATAATTGAAACTGCGAGCAGCGTAAACAGTACGGTTGCCTTCATCTCACTCCTCCTAAGCTAAATTGCATCCTAAACATTCCCTGTATTCGCATGTTTTGTGCCAGACTGGGCAAATTAGAACAACCCATAGGAACAGAACAACTTAGTGTCAGATATTAATTGCTTCTCAGATTCGGTTACTGTTTGATTTTCCACAACTCTGCTGATTTTACGTCACTGGATTGTGCTGCCGGTCTATGCCCCGCTCATAGACAAGGTAGGGTTATCGAACTCGATCGCTCCCTACATATGAGCAGAAAAGTCAGTCCAGGGAAGCAGACAGGGGATTGAAGGTGGTGGTTAAGACTTTTATCGAGATCTCCAAAATGCGGCTTGTTCCTCTTATCAACTTTTGGCTGTTATCTGCCCAAATAATAAATCTGGAAATTAAGTTGGCGTCAGATCCAACAAAAAAAGCCTGACAGGAATTTTGGAGCGCAAATACGGTGAAGTTGTGGCTGGTCAGTTGGATCTGATGGTGAATTTCCCAAATTAATAATGATGAGAGCGGGCTGGAGCTCAAAAAAAAGCCAGCTTCGGATTGGCGAAACTCTCCTCGACGATCAAAAATACTATGGACAAAACCTTGCAGACCATGGTCGGCGCGACCGACACCGTTTTCTTTGCAGCCGTGACTGTGGTCTCCGTCGTCGTGAAGATTGTTTGAATCATCCAGACAATAATCTAGATTCCGCAGAACATGGTCTGCCCGAACGAGAAGGTTTTCATGATGGCTGCGACTATTTTCCTGGTCACGCAGAAGATAGTCTGAGGCTCTGCGAC
>Ga0187865_1003706_pt1 | contig 12207 bp, 10 predicted proteins | sample June2016WEW_11_1_2_FD_132989 | JGI IMG/M metagenome (GOLD analysis project Ga0187865, IMG submission 132989) | Peatland microbial communities from SPRUCE experiment site at the Marcell Experimental Forest, Minnesota, USA - June2016WEW_11_100 | ecosystem: Environmental > Terrestrial > Soil >...
GCTTCGTCCGCGCGATCGCCGAATCCAAATCCCCCTGCCCCGCCGTCACCTGATCCTTCAGCGCCTGCACGCTCGCTTCTTGCGCCTTCAGATTCATCTCCGCCTGTACCCGGTCCTGATCCGAGGCCACTCCCGCCAGCGCGAGTCCAATCGTCCGCCGGCTGTCGCTCTCCACCCGCGTCAACGTTGCTTCCGCCTGCGCCAGTTGCGCCCGCGCCGCCGCCAGCCGCGCCTGCGAATTCGCCACATCTCCCGCCGTAGCCCCTTTCGTCGATTGCCGCGTGTATTCGCTCTCGCTGACCTTCGACCGCAAACTGGCAATCGTCGCCGCCGCCCCGCGCTCCTCCGCCTCCAACTCCGACGGGTCCAGCAACGCGATCAAATCCCCCTGCTTGACCGGTGTTCCTTCCTCCACCAGCAGCTTCAGAATCCGCCCCTGAATCTGCGGACTCACCACGATCTGATTCGCGTCCACCGTGCCCACCAGCACCAGGTCATTCCCCCCCGGAGTAGAAAAAAAGTAATACCCCGAAGCAATCGCCAGAATGACCCCCAGCACAATCAAAAACTTATTCCGCGCACTCATCGAAAATCTCCTTGCATCTCGGCTCCAGCAGTTCGTCGGAAGGCTCTTAGCTTTTAGCTCATAGCTGCCATTCCGAGATAAGGGAGCTAAAAGCCAAAAGCGAAGAGCCAAAAGCTAAAAGCCTTTCTCCGCGTCCTCCGCGCCTCGGCGGTGATCAGACAAACAGCGCCGCCGAAATAAACTCCAGCACAAACGCCCGCCGCTCCCGAATCCGCTCCACCGATAACGGATCCACCTTCGTCAGCGTCTTCATCAGCGGCGCCGCGCTGAAATAAAAAATAATCACGCCCACAACCGACGGTACAAAATCCATCGGATTCACCGCCCGAAACTCCCCCGCCTCCATCCCCTCCCGCAACACATCCACCAGCTTCCCGAAGATCGGACGGAAATATTCCTGCGCAACGCGTCGCATATGGGCGCTGCCTTTCCCGCCCGCCCGCATCCACTCCGCCTGCACCACCCGCGGAAACCGCGGATTCGCCGCGACGTAATCGAAATACGCCCCCAGATATTCCAGCATCTTCTGCCGCGGAGGCAGTTCGCTTTCGAGCACCGGCATCACCCGCGCCCGCAGCCCGCTGAACACATGGTCCAGCGCCGCTTCGTACAATGCGTCCTTGTCCTCGAAGTAGTAATAAAGCAGCGCTTTGTTGACGCGCGCCGCCCGCGCGATCGCATCCGTTCGAGCCCCCGCAATCCCATGCTCGGCAAATTCCGCCACCGCCGCCTTCAAGATCGCCGCCCGGCTCTCCGCCGGCCGCCCCCGAGTCCCCAACCGGCGGCTTGCACCGGCAGATGTCTTCATATAATTAACCAGTTAGTTAGATAATATCCCATCGAGTCCCGCCCCGTCAATCCACACGACCCACCAGGGGACAGCCGCCCTCGACCCGAACACCCACCACGGAGACACGGAGGAAAACCGAGAAAAGAAACTTGGGTTCTTCTCCGTGGCTCCGTGCCTCCGTGGCGGGTTTTGCCTTTGCTGCCGATCGCGACACGCCGCGCGCAGCTCGAAGAAGGGAACGACTAAGACGAGAACGAATCCGAAGAAAACCAGCCAAGCAAGGAAAAGACGGCGACTCCGCGCACACGCTGAACCCAAAAGCCGCCGAAACCTCTACTGCAACCCGCCGGCGATCGAAGGCACCAGCAGCACCTCATCGCCGTCCTGGAACGAATACGAAGCGCCCCCCAGGAAGCGAATATCTTCCTCATTCACATAAATATTCAGGAACCGCCGCGTCTCCCCCGCTTCATCCCGTAAATGCGGCTTCAAGTCGGGGAACTGCGAGTCGAGCTCCGAGAACAGCTCACTGAGATTCGCAACCGAGCACACCACGCGCGGTGTCCCGGCAGTAAGCCGCCGCAAAGCCGTAGGAATTTGAACCGTGACGCTCATAAAGACCTCCCGGGCCAAAAGAGCCCGTAACAGAAATGATGTCGTCGTCCGCTGCTCGCTGTTCGTCGTGCGCTCTTCGCGGAACGCCGATGTTCGGGTAGATCAAGTCACGCTCGTAAGCCGTGACAGAAAGGTTGAACGAATAGCGAACGACGAACAGCGAAACGACTAACGACCAACGACTAAACCGCCACCGCCGCCGACGAATCCTCCGCCACAACCGCCGCCGGCAACGCAGCCGCTTTCGAAGCCAGATAGGCTTCAAACTCGGCGAGCTTCGGAGCGATTGGAGTTTCGGCCTGATACCTGTCCGCCAGCACGTCGGTGGTCTTAAGTCCGTTGCCCGTAATGCAGAGCACGGTCGTTTCGTCGGGCAGAATGCGGTCCTGCTGAATCAGCTTGCGCGCGGTTCCAACCGTCACGCCGCCCGCGGTCTCGGTGAAGATGCCCTCGCTCTCCGCCAGCAACTGGATGCCGTTGACAATTTCGGGATCGGAAACGTCTTCCGACCATCCACCGCTTTTGGTGATGGCCTTCAACGCGTAATGTCCGTCGGCCGGATTGCCGATGGCCAGCGACCGCGCAATCGTCTTCGGACGCTGCGGTTCGATCTCGCTGCTGTACTGCTTGATCGCCGTGGAAATCGGCGAGCACCCAGTCGCTTGCGCGCCAAAAAACTTCACCGGTTTCGGATCGACCAGTCCCAGGAGAATCAGTTCATCAAACGCCTTCTTGATTTTCGTGATCAGCGATCCGCCCGCCATCGGTACCACGATGTTATCGGGCAATTGCCAGCCCAGTTGCTCGGCGATTTCGTAGCCCACGGTCTTCGAGCCTTCGGCGTAATACGGACGAAGATTGACGTTCACGAATCCCCAGCCATGTTCATCGGAGCGATGTTCGTCGGCGATCTGCGAGCACAGACGATTGACATGGTCGTAGCTGCCGTTGATGCGCACCAGTTCCGCGCCAAACACTTGTGTGCCCAGAATCTTCGCGGGCTCAAGATCGGAAGGAATAAAAATCCAAGCCTTCAACCCTTCGCGAGCCGCTTGCGCCGCCACAGAATTCGCCAGGTTGCCAGTGGAAGAGCAAGCGACGGTATCGAATCCGAAGCTGCGAGCATTGGCCAGCGCGACCGCAACCACGCGGTCCTTGAAGCTCAAAGTGGGCAGACAAACTGCATCATTCTTAACGAGCAGCCGCCGCGATCCGATCTTTTCGCCCAGCCGCGGAGCGCTCACCAGCGGCGTGTATCCCACCGGCAGCGACGGCTGAAATCCCGCCGGCAGCGGCAGCAGTTCGCGATAACGCCACATGTTCGGCGCGCGCGAGGCGAACAGTTCGCGCGAAATGCGCGATCGGAGCGAATCGTAATCGTAGGTAATTTCGAGCGGCGAGAAACAGTCTTCGCAGATACTGCGCGGCTGGTTGCCCCAGGCCTTGCCGCATTCGCGGCAGCGGAGTTCGTAGGTGCTCATCCTGCAACTTCTTTCCGTGACTGCGGGACGAGCCGGGTAAAAATACCCCAGTTAACACAAAACCCCTTTTCCGGATTGGAAAAGAGGCTCGGGAGATGCGAACAATTCGCTTTCACCCCGAATCTCATGGTCCCCGTTGCCGGGCGAGAGTTGGCACCTGACGATCAACAGATCCGGTTGCCGTGGCGTCCTAGGGCTCGTCCCTCAGCCACTCTGCATGAAATTCCCATTTGCTCAAAAAAGAGCAAACTTGGGATCAGATCCTACAGTCGGCCAATCGGTCTGTCAAGCGCGATTTTCACCGCCGAGACGCCGAGTTCGCCGAGAAATTCTCTCAGACTTGTTTTTGCTGCTCACTATTAAAGTATTGTCACCCAGAGCGAAGCGACGGATCCCCCAGTGCCCCCTGTGGTTAAGCCTTTGGTTTTGCTCGGCGCGCTCGGCGTCTCGGCGGTGAATCGAAGGTCAGCGGCTGTACTGATTCCGCCTCTTGTCTTCGTGCCGCTCGATGCCGAGTTGGATCAGGCGATCAATCAACTCCGGATACGACACTCCCGTCGCGGCCCACAGTTTCGGATACATGCTGATTGAGGTGAAGCCGGGCATGGTATTGATCTCGTTGACGAAGATCCTGCGCGACTTGGGGTCCATCAGAAAATCGATGCGCGCCAGCCCCGTGCAATCGACCGCTTGAAACGCCGCGATCGCGAGTTTCTGCACGGTTTTCATTTCCCCTTTCGTGATCTTCGCGGGGATCACCGCTTCGGAGCCTTCCAACAGATACTTCGCGTCGTAGTCGTAGAACTCTTTACAGGGAACTATCTCTCCTGCAGTCGACGCTTTCGGATCGTCGTTGCCAAGCACCGCGCACTCAATCTCACGCGCCTTATTCTTCTTTCCGCCGACGCCTTCTTCAATCACGATCTTGCGATCGAACTTTGCGGCTTCCGCGATGGCCGGACCGAGTTCCTTGCGATCGTGCGCCTTCGAGATTCCCACCGACGACCCCAGGTTCGCAGGTTTCACGAAGACCGGATACTTCAGCTTGCTCTCCACCAGCTTCTGCACTTTTTTCGGCTCGCGCTCGAATTGGCCGCGCAACACGGTCACGTGCTTCACGATGGGCAATCCCGCCGCGCGGAACAAAGACTTCATGATGTCTTTATCCATGCCCGCGGAAGAGCCGAGCACGCCGGCGCCGACGTAGGCGATGTCGGCCAGTTCGAGCAGACCCTGAATCGTTCCGTCTTCGCCGAAGGTTCCGTGCAGCACGGGAAAGATGACATCCACGTTAATCGCGCGGTCGGATGCTCGACGGAGCGTTGCAGCATCGGTCTGAAACGGCGCCAGTCCAGCGTCGCGATGCGCCGGTTCCGGAGGAACGACTACCGACTCGCCTCGAGCCAGCACCGCCGCCCCCGGAGTCGCCTCCGGATCGCCCGCCCGAAGGTGCGTAGCGCTGGCGCTCCCGGCCGCGTCACCCTTCAGCAAACGCTCGGCGTGTTCCGCCGTGAGCCAGCGGCCGTCTTTCGTGATGCCGATGGGAACCACTTCGTATTTCGTTTTATCAATTGCGTTCAGAACCGACGCCGCCGAGAGCAACGACACTTCATGCTCGCCGCTGCGTCCGCCAAAGAGGATGCCAACCCGAAGCTTTGCCATGTCATTTCAGTCTGGCTCCGCGCGTGTTTCCCGTCAATCGCAGCTTTGGTTCCGGTAGCGCGGATCAAGGTTGTGACCTTATGCGAGATTGTAAGAATTCAACCGCAGAGAACGCAGAGCGCGCAGAGTTTTTCTAACTGGGTTCTCCCTGTGCCGCTGCGGTGGAGCGGTTTAAGCTGCCATGTTCCTAAACCGCCGAGTTCGAAGAAGTTTTTAATATCTTTAATCTCTGCGTTCTCTGCGCCCTCTGCGGTTTAAGGTTTTGATACGGCGTCCGTACCCATCAGCTTCACGCAGTTATTCCCGGCTTCTCAGCGCCAGCGCTGTGTCCACGCCGCGATGCGGCGAGTCATTGAGTTGATCCTCGATGTGCCTCTGGATGCGTTCCCATTCCGAGCGCAGCGTCATTTCCTTGATGGCAAACTTGGATTCTTTGCGAGCATCATCCACCCGCACCGCCACTTCTTTGTTCTGGAAACGGAAATCGATGACTTCCGCGAGCGGCACCAGTTGATTGGAGGACTTGCCCACGATGAGAAACACGACCTTATCGGTCACGAGCGTGTATTCCGGGCAGCTTTCCTCGCTCGCCGCGGCTTGCGGTGGGCCGAACGCGCTGATGAAGCCCCGGTGCATGAGCATGCAGTCGCCCATGCGCATACGGACCACGGTTCCATGTTGATAGATACCGAGCGGCGCGGCGGAAGCAACCGAAACGCCCGTCATTATCCATGCAAGAGTCAACAGCAAGGTGAATTTCATAAGTCTCCAATCGGCAGTCTCCAAGTCAGTGACCGCTGGGTTCGTAGTAGTAACTGTTCCGGCTATGGAACATGAGGTTGAGGTTGTGGGTCGGCAAAAGGCGAAGCGAATGGGATCCAACCTGGTGGCTAGGCAGAGCGTAGGTCACCACATAGGAGGCGCGCAGATCCTCGAGCACAGCATTCAGTACGGTGGCGGCGCCGTCTTTCTGGGAGAAGCGCGGGGAGAAATAGCGCCCACCGGTAGCATCCGAAACTTGCCGCAGGAACGTGCTGCCCGACGTTTGATTCTCGGAAGTCCCCATATCGACGGAGTAGATCAGGACGCCACCGTCCAGCACCGCCTCCAGCGCCTCGCGCGAAGAATGCAGGCTGATGGTGTCGTTCCCGTCAGAGAACAGAATCAGAACAGGCCGGACCCCGGCGCGGCGATGATGCGAAATAAAATCGGCTCCGAAGATCAGCGCGTCGAACAGCGGCGTTGTGCCGCTGCTCTTCACCGCCAGGAGTCTGCTCACAGAGTCGGAATCACGGCAACCGCTCGAGCAGAGGATGGCAGGATGTATGCCACCCAACGCCCCCCCAAACGCCCCTCCAAAAGACAGCACGGCGATGTTGTCATCCGGGATCGACTGCTCCCGCGCAACCAGTTGCAGCACATCGCTCATGGCAACTCGAAAGCGCGGCGCTACCGATTCGCTCAAGTCAACCAGCGCAACCACGTCGAGCGAGGTTTCATCCGTATGCATGAAGCTCCGGAAATTGCGCACCACACGTTCGTTGTCCACTACCGCAAAGTCCGACGTCGTCAGGGTTGCGACCGGATGATTGCTCTCGTCGGTGGCGAAGAATGTAACCCGGACTTCAGAGACGGTGCTGCGATACGTTGGCACGCCCGAGTCATCGCTCGCCTCTTCGGCAGCCAAAACGGAAGTTAATGTAAACAAAGCCAGGAGTGCTAACCGAATGTGCCAATGCGCCAACATCGCTGTCCATTAGTCCCATCGGCGAACGACGGGACACCCCCCAATTACCGTGGTTACCCTTGGAGGTGACCAGGAGGTTGGTAAAGCTGGCTGAAGCCCGCGTTGTACCAGCCCGAGATGGTTCCGTCCTCGCTATCGAAGAGGAAGGAACTGGGAAAGCCTCCGACCTTGAAGCCGCTGGTTGATGACGGTGCCAGTGGGAGTTGCCGGCGAGGCGTCGCCAGCAGGAGCCGGAATCAGGACGGAAAACTGCGACACGCCATTGGCGTCGTAGATGGTCGAGTAACCGCTGTTGTTGTCGGCGATCCAGAAGGGGAGCGGGAGTCATGGAGGTAGCGGGTGATGATGCTTGGGGGGAGAATCTTGCGAGCCCGAACCTAAATGTTGGCTGGCAACGATCTTGAGGTCGGTGGCGGAGGCTAGTCCGCAGAAGATCACGAGCAGGGCGGGAATTCGCCGCGCGTTCGAGAAGGCCACGGCTCCTCCTGGGTCAGGAACGAGGGGATCGGGCCCGTTTACGACGGTTAGTGTATCCCGGAGCGGCTGGGGATCGCATGGTCTCTCTGGCGAGGTTGGATTGTAAGGAACGGCAGTTTTCCCGACTTTTCCGCCGGTATTTTGATTACAATGACAGGTTGTTCCGGCGGAACGGGCTACAGCAACACGAGAAGAGGGCGGTCAACGTCGGGTTTCAATCAAAACGGAAGACACGCCAGACGTGTTTCCGGAATTTGGCGAAGGCGGAATCTTATGAAAAAAACTTGGTTGGTAGCTTGGGTATCGGTTCTGTTGTTTGCGTTTGCGGTTGCCGCTTGGGGGCAGGCCGCTGCAACGCCGCGCAAGAAACGCATCGCGATTATGGACTTCGACTATGCCACGGTCCACGCCGGCATTTCGGCGATTTTCGGCCAGGATATCGACATCGGCAAAGGCGTAGCCGACTTGCTGGTGACGAACCTGGTGAAGGACGGCTCGTATTCCATCATCGAGCGCAAGGCCCTCGACAAAATTCTGGCGGAGCAGAATTTCTCGAACAGCGATCGGGCCAATCCGGCCTCGGCCGCGAAAATCGGCAAGCTGCTCGGAGTGGACGCTATTCTTGTCGGCAGCATCACCCAGTTTGGAAATGAGACGAAGAACCTAGGACTCGGCGGCGCCGGCGGGAACTGGGGCGGCCACGGGTTGGGCGGGTTCAGCCACAAGAATTCAAAGGCGATTGTTGGCCTGAGTGCGCGCCTGGTGGATATCGACACCGGTGAAATCTTGGCGGTTGCCGAGGGCAAGGGGGAGTCGTCGCGCAGCAGCACTTCCATGCTTGGAGGCGGAGGGAACTGGCACGGTTGGGGTGGCGGCAACGTGGATTTCGGCAGCAGCGACTTCCAGAGCACCATCATCGGCGAAGCCACCAAGTTGGCGACCGATCAGCTGACCACGGATGTAGTCGCCGGCAAAGACAAGCTGCAGGTTCGGACCATCGTCGTGCAGGGACTGGTGGCCGCGGTGGATGGCGGTCAGGTGATCCTGAACGTCGGCGCCAAAGCAGGAGTGAAAGTGGGCGACGAACTGAGCGTCGAACGCGTGACCAAGGAAATCAAAGATCCTTCGACGGGACAAGTGTTGCGGCGCTTGAGCACTCCGATCGGCGTGGTCAAGGTCACCGACGTGGATGATGTGTCTTCTGTGTGCGCGGTGGTTTCGGGATCGGGATTCAAGACCGGAGACGCGGTGAAGACGAAGACGCAGTAGATCGCATTCGTTCGAAGATTGACGGCGGGGCCGATTTGGCTGCGCCGTTTGATTTTGGAGAGGGCACTGGCGGCGGGGAAATCTTTACCACAGAGGGCACCGGGGGACACAGAGCAACCGATTTCCCCTGTGCCCGCTGTGTCCTCTGTGGTTAGGTTTTTACAGGATTTTCTTGCCGAAGGCGGAGAGGGCCAGTTCCACGGCGAGGTCGGCGGTCTGGTTGTGCTCGTCGATGACGGGATTCACTTCCACGATTTCGAAGCTCAGCATGCGTCCATGGTCGGAGATGATTTCCATGGCGAGATGAGCTTCGCGATAGGTGGCGCCACCCCAGACCGGAGTGCCGACGCCGGGCGCGTCTTCGGGATCGATCCAGTCCATGTCGAGCGAGACGTGATAGCCGGCGGTGCCGCGTCCGGCCATGCGGAGAGCTTCCTCCATGACGGCGCGCATGCCGCGTTCGTCGATGTCGCGCATGGTGAAGACTTCGACTCCGGATTTGCGGATGTTTTCTTTTTCGAAGTTGTCAACGTCGCGGATGCCGACGAGGACGCAATTTTCCGGCTGCACTTTGGGCGAGAAGTCGTAGATCTTGCCGAGTTCGACGGGAGGAAGGCCCATGAGCGCGGCGAGCGGCATGCCGTGGACGTTGCCGCTGGGGGAAGAGTCGGGCGTGTTCATGTCGGTGTGCGCGTCGATCCAGAGGAGGCCGATTTTCTGGTTCTTGCGGCGGTAGAACTCGGCCACACCTGACACCGTACCTACCGCGACGGAGTGATCGCCGCCGAGGATGAGAGGAACTTTGCCGGCTTCGAGCGTCTTCAACACCAGGTCGGCGCTCTTGGTGCAGGTGGCGGTGATTTCCTTGAGGTATTTGGAGTTGGCGGCGCCTTCTTTTTTCTGTTCGGGGATGGCGACGGCGATGTTGCCGGCGTCTTCGACAATGTGCCCGATGGCTTCGAGGCGGGCTTCGAGTCCGGCGACGCGGACGGCGGAAGGACCCATGTCAACCCCGCGGCGGGATTGGCCAAGGTCAAGAGGAACGCCGATCACGCGGATCTGGCGCGGCGTGATGTTGCTGTACGTCGTGCTTCGTTGGGGCATACGCTTCCTATTTAACCGCAGAGATCGCAGAGTTCGCAGAGGAAGGAAAGTCATTCACTAATCTGCGAATTCCGTGCTTCAGCATTGTGCAGTGGAAGTTGAGGAGCAATCCTACTCGGTAATTGGCCAGCTTGAGGTAGGAGAGCAATTGGGCTTCGTGCACTGAATTCAACTTCTCCACAGCTTTGATTTCGACGATCACGCAATCAGCCACCACCAAGTCGAGTCGGTATCCACAATCAAGCTTTACGCCCTTGTACGCGATCGGGAGCGGTTTCTGCTGTTCGACGTGCAGGCCGCACTCGCGAAGTTCGAAAACCAGGCAGGCTTCGTAGGCCGATTCCAGCAAACCTGGACCAAGCGCCCGATGAACCTCCATTGCAGCGCCAATGATCTGCTCGGTGATCGCGTTAAGCTGGTCTGCTTGAACCACAGCGGTACTCATGCAATTTCTTTCTCTGCGAACTCAGCGATCTCTGCGGTTCAATGCCCTACGCTGCGACGCTACGGATACAGACGATGGAGCATGCGCGGGAAGGGGATGGTCTCGCGCACGTGGTCTAAGCCGCAGATCCAGGCTACGGCTCGCTCGATGCCCATGCCGAAGCCGGAGTGGGGGACGCTGCCGTACTTGCGGAGATCAAGATACCACTTGAAGGCTTCTTCGGGCAGATTGTGCTCGTGAATGCGCTGGAGGAGCAGGTCGTGCGAGGCCATGCGCTGCGATCCGCCGATGATTTCGCCGTAGCCTTCGGGGGCCAGCACGTCCACGCAGAGAGCAAGTTCGGGGTGCTGGGGATCGGGTTCCATGTAGAACGCTTTCACGCTGGCCGGGTAGCGATGGACCATGACGGGCCGGTCGTACAGCGACGAGAGATAGGTTTCGTCGGGCGAGCCGAGGTCTCCGCCCCACTCGAATTTGTTTTCGAGCACGCCTTGAGAGTGGCCTTCCTGCAATTTCGTGACGGCTTCGTCGTAGGTGATGCGCGGGAAGGGCGCCTCGATTTTCTCGAGCTTCGCGAGGTCGCGGCCGATGGTTTCGAGGTCGGGGCGGCGGCGCTCCAGGCAGCGTTTTACAAGGAAAGTCAGCAAGCCTTCGGCGAGTTCCATCAGGTCGTCGAGCGTGCCGTAGGCGACTTCAGGTTCCACCATCCAGAATTCGGTGAGGTGGCGGCGGGTCTTGGATTTTTCCGCGCGGAAGGTGGGACCGAACGAGTACACCTTGCCGAGCGCCATGGCGGTGGCTTCGATGTAGAGCTGTCCCGACTGCGTGAGGTAAGCCTGCTCATCGAAGTAGTCCACGGGGAAGAGCGTGGAGGTGCCTTCGCAGGCGGCGGGTGTGAGGATGGGAGGGTCGGTGAGGGTGAATCCGTTGCTGTCGAAGAAATCGCGGGCGGCGCGAATGATTTCGGCGCGCACACGCAGGATGGAAGCCTGGCGCTGGGAACGCAACCAGAGATGGCGGTGCTCCATTAAGAATTCGACGCCGTGGTCTTTGGGAGTGATGGGGTACGGAGTCGACTCGGGCACACGCTGCACGACCTGGACGTTCGAGACGTCGAGTTCATAGCCGCCAGGGGCGCGCTTATCGGCGCGGACCTTGCCTTCGACGATGACGCTGGATTCCTGGGTGAGGCTCTTGATGGCGTCGAAGACTTCGGGCGTAACGGCGTTCTTCGGGACTACGCCCTGGATGACGCCGGAACCGTCGCGAAATTGGGGGAAGAGGAGCTTGCCGCTTTCGCGGAGGTTGTAGAGCCATCCGCGGATGGTGACGGACTGGCCTTCGTGTGCGCCGATTTGTGCGATGGTGCTGATGGGTGAGGACATAAGATCAAAACCTTGAACCGCGGAGGACGCTGAGGGCGCAGAGGAAAGGTCGTCCAAAACCTTCTCGAACTCGGCGGCTTAGGGACATTTCAGCTTAAACCTTTTCACCACAGGGGGCACCCTTCGACTTCGCTCAGGGCAGGCTCCGGAACACAGGGGAAAACCAGTTGCAAAAAACTCTGCGTACTCTGCGGTTGATTTCTTACGAATCTTCCAGTTTGCGGAAGGTTGCGGTCACTTCTTCGCTGGGGCTCTTTTTTTCTTCGCCGTCGATTTCCAGCAACAGGGGCGGCGTTTGCGGGGCGGTGCGCAGCAATTCCATGGTCTGTTTCCAGTCGATCGATCCGTTGCCGGGCCAGAGGTGCGAGTCTTTGTCCTTGTTGTTGTCGTGGATGTGGGTCGAGCAGATGTGGTTCTTCAGGGTGGCGAAGGCTTCGGGAATGCCGTTCATCAGGTGGGCGTGACCGCAATCGAAGCAGACGCCGATGTCGTCGAAATGCATGGTGCGAATGAACTCGACCAGGCGCTCGGGGGTGGAAAATTCGTTGGGAATATTTTCCACGAGCACTCTGACGCCGAGCGGTTTGGCGAAGGCGCGCAGGTGCTCGACGGAAGTCATGGCGTTTTCGAATTTCTTTTCGTCGAA
>Ga0187865_1003707_pt1 | contig 12205 bp, 8 predicted proteins | sample June2016WEW_11_1_2_FD_132989 | JGI IMG/M metagenome (GOLD analysis project Ga0187865, IMG submission 132989) | Peatland microbial communities from SPRUCE experiment site at the Marcell Experimental Forest, Minnesota, USA - June2016WEW_11_100 | ecosystem: Environmental > Terrestrial > Soil >...
CCCAGGAGGTCATTCCTAAAAAGCAGCCCGTCGTCCCTGGAGCTCCCGGGCATGGCTGCGGCCACAACCTGCTGGGACCCGGAGGAGCGGGAGCAGCCGCGGCCTTAAAGTCGGTAATGGAAGCGCACGGGCTTGAGGGAACCGTGAAAGTCTTGGGGGCGCCGGCGGAGGAGATCTGCATCGGCAAACCCTTCATGGCCCGGGCCGGGCTCTTCAAAGGATTCGACGCCATCATTGACTGGCATCCCTACTACCTGAATCAGGTCCTTTACGACACCTGCAATGCTTATTTCAATATGAAGTTTCATTTCAAAGGCAGGACGGCCCATGGCAATTCCCCCTGGGAGGGACGGAGTGCCCTTGATTCCGCGGTTCTGATGGGCCACGCCATCGAACTCCTGAGAGAGCACATCCCGCCGGGAGAACCCACGGCGGCCAACACCATCAACTATACTTTTTCCGATGTGGGCCCTGAATACCCCAATGTGGTTCCGGATCGCGCCACCCTCTGGTGCGTCGGCCGGATTCAAACCGTGGAACAGATGGAGCCCATCCTGGCCCAGGTTAGACGCTGTGCCGAAGGAGCGGCCCTGGCAACTGGAACCGAAGTAACCCAGGAGTTCATCACCATCACCCACGAAAAGATCCCCAATGCAGTTTTATCCGGAGTGATGCACAGGAACCTGGTAGCCCTGGGTGTACCGTCTTACACTCCGGAAGAGGAGAAGTTCGCCCGGGACCTGCAGAAGAGCTGTAAGGCTCCGGAGATCGGGATGGACCGGCAGATTCAACCGCTGGGCCCGGGTTCAACAGGGGTTTCTGACAACTCTGAGTACAGCTGGTTCGCTCCCTTTGTCATGGGCTGGATAGCCTGCGCCCCGCCGGGGGTGGGGTGGCACAACTGGCAGGTGAATGCCGCGGCCAACACGGGACTCGGATGGAAAGGGATGCTGCTGGCGGTCAAAGTTCTCATGGGGACCGGGGTGGACCTGCTGCTGGATGAAGGGGTGATCAAAGAAGCCGGGGATGAATTAAAAAAAAGGCTCGGTGGCCGAGAGTACCGGCCGCTTCTTCCTCCGGATGCCCCGGTGCCGTTGGAGATCAACCGGCAGACCATGGAGAAATACCGTCCGTTGATGGAAGAAAAAAGGAAAGGATAAAAAAAGAATCGAGGACCGTGGATCAAGGAATGAGGAGCGAGGCAAGAGGAACGAGGGGCGAGGTAATATATCCTAAAATTATCTATTCTTTTTTTCTTTCCTCGAACCTCGCTCCTCGGGCCTGTATTTCAAGCCTACCAAACCTCTCGCCCCTGATTGAAGCTGGCGGTGAAAACTTTGCCGGGGTCTTCGGTCTCCTGGATGTTGGGCAAGCGGGTGCCGTTTAAATTCCCATAGCCCTTGGGAACAAAGACCATAAAGTCCATCAACGCTCCGCCTTTGGCTGTATCTTCTTTATAATTCTGGATGACTTCGGGGTTGGTTGCCGGGCCCAGGCTGGTATATTTTCCGCCGTTCATTTTCTTGTCTGCATATTGAAAGGCAAATCCGTAGAGAGAGAGCAGGTTGGCCCTTTTCGGGAATTCCGGGCCATAGATAGAAGTTGCGCCCAGGGCGTACTGGGCAAATTGAAGACTGGGCCACTTGCCCTTGCCCCACGAGAGGCAGGGAAAAAAGGGATCTTTCCTTTCTTCGGGTGCCTGAGACATGCGGAAAGCCACCCAGCACGCACGGACCAGCATAAGGTCTCCCGCAAAATCATGGCCCTGGGCGTTCCATCGGGAAGAAGCGAATTTCAGCGATTGAGAGATCGTCCGGAAGGCGCTCTGCAAAAGCCCGTAGGGGTCTTTCCCCCGGGCCTGCCAGGTATTCGCAAACACCCGCATGAGAGGGTGCCAAGATCCGTTTTTCCCCATTTCATCGTACGTAATCACGCCATCACCGTCTTCATCAAAAGCCTTCAGGAAGACGTCATGGTAGGATGAGCCGGTTAGCTGATCGTTGGATTTGGCGTACTGGAGAATCGTCTCCTGTAGGTCCCAGAGTATTTTGGTGCCGCAGAAGTATAGATTCCCCGTGAAGAGTTCAGAGAAAGCGCCACCCTCGATTTTTCCCAGATGGCCTTCCAGGGAAGCAAGGGGAGCTTGGGAGACCCGATCAAATCCGACCACATAATATTCTTGCTGGCCGAGCCCTCTTTCCTGGGCAGACCGGAAAAGATCGTTCCGTGGTATGGGGGAATCATAACCATAGGCGGTGATGAGATTCGATCCTTCCACCTTGGGGAGGGGGACCTTCTGGAGGAAATCCGTTTTCAGATTCTTCTCCTGCTGCGCCTTTCTGGCTTCGCCCATGGGGACCATTTTAAAGAGGTAGCGGGCGCAGAGCAGGTCTAGGGCTACCGGGTCGAGCGCGGCAAAGGCGTACCCTTCGGGGACTTTCACGCTCTCCGGGTACCCGTCGTGCCGGACATTGACGGCTTCGATGGCGTCCACTACGTGGATCCAGAAGACCCCCTGGTTCTGCACTGCCTTGACGATATCTACCATGGTTCCGTTCAGGCCGCCGGTCTTGGTGGCCCTATACTCTCCCTTTTCATTCCGCAGGGGCAGGCCGGTTTCATCATCTACTTCGGCAAACCAGACCGAGTGGGGGATTTCGGATTTCAGCGTGGGGATTGGCTTGAAGGGAAAGCTGTACTTCCAGCGGGTGCTGTCCGGGTTTTCCCGGGAAGCAGCTTCCATGGGATAGAGGCCGATCCCCAAATTCTTGACGGCGTTCGTGAGGAGGGCCTGAGTATGGATCTTGAGCCGGGGAACATTCACCAGAACGCACCCAGGATAATCCCGGAGATCCTTTGCGTCTCGGGGGTCTCCGCCCACGATGGCTTTATGGAGGGTGATCTCCTTGAAGTTTGCCCCGCCGGGAACGATGACATCTTTCCATTTTGAGGGGACATCGAAGAGGCGGTTCAGGTCGTAGATCATCAGCTGGCGGGATGCCTGACCCGGGGGAAGATAGATGCCGGAAATACTCTCTTCATAACCGCTCATGGGATCATCGATGTGGTCCCGAGGATGAACTTCAGAGAGATATTTTCTGGCGAAATAAAACCCCCAGCCTCCGTAGAAGTTTTTGTACCGGCCTTCAAAAAGGGCTTCCGTGGGATAGGGTTGTCCCCCGTTAAAGATGGAGCTGAACAGCCGGCTCACATTGGACATGCTCGTACTGGCTTCTCCTATGGCCATGGAGTGATAAGAAATCTCCAGATTGTCGTGAAACCAGCGCATAAGCGCGGCGATAAAGGGCCACTGGGTACAAGCCGGGCTTCCCAACCCTTCCCCGTGAGTGAACGGGTCAATACAGACCGGATTCACCAGGTTGGGTTTGAATAAAACCTTCTTGCCTTCCTTAGCCTGAGCCTTGACTTTCTCCCCAAAGCCGGTGGCTTCCGCCAGGGGCCGGAGGGCGTAATCCAGGCCGGCGTAGGTATATTCGATCTTCTCTTTGATCTGTTCCCAGGCTGCCTGGTCGGCATCGTTGATGTATCTCTGGAGCAACGCGGGAATTTGAAGGAATGACTCAGGGGCCATCCTGACCACCCCGATGGGGGCCCCAGCCGAATCGATAGACGCCTTTCCCAGAGATGACTCAACCGTGGAGCTTACTTTGTTGGGCATTTCTCCCTCCCTCTCATCTTTTCCCAGTATTATTGTCGGGACGATCCCCCCGAAGGGCCTGATGGGCTACCCTTGGGGGGATCCAACCTGTTTCAGTACCTTCCGGAGATCAAGAATATCCCCGATTTCGAAGTCCACAATCCCGTCAAATCCGTCGGCTTTTTGTCCTACCAGAACGGTGGTCATTCCCATTTCTTTTGCGGGCTGGAGGTTGGCGGGGAGGTCTTCGATCATCATGCATTGCTTTCCGTCTATACACAAAAACTCAAGGACCTGGTGGTAGGGTTCCGGGTTCGGTTTGGGGATGAAATGAGTAAAGGTGATGTCAAAAATCCGGGGAAAGTGCTTTTCCACTCCCAGGCACCGGAGAACCCTCTGCGCATGTGGACGGTGGCCGCTGGTGAAAATACATTTATCCTGCGTGATGGATTCCAAAAGGCCGGCCAGGGCCGGATTGGGAGAGAGCTTTTTTTCGACTCCCACGTCGTGAACATATTCGAGGAAGGCATCTACATTGAGGTTATGGTGGATCATCAACCCCCGCATGGTTGAGCCGTATTTCCGGAGGTATTCCTGTCTTAACTTCTGGGCCAGGCTCTTTTCGAAGCCCATCTGCGATTCCATGTAGCCGCGGATGCGCTCGATGACCAGTTCGAATATGCCGATGGACTTGGGGTAGAGGGTGTTGTCCAGATCAAAAAGAATGTGCTTCAGCATTTTTAACTTTTCATCACCCCATCGATGATTTCCAGGGCCTGATCGATTTCGTCGAAAGAGACATCCAGGTGAGTCACGCATCGGATGCGCGTTTTAGCGGTGGGATGGACCCGAACTCCTCTCTCCCGGGTGGCCGCCGCAACCTCCTGCGCCGTCCGCTCAGAAGGGGAAACATCAAAGAAAAGAATGTTGGTTTCCACTTCCTCGGGATTGATGCGAACATTCTTAATAGTGGCTAATCCCTGGGCCATTTTTTTTGCTTTGCGGTGATCTTCCTCCAGCCGGTCGATATGGTAGTCGAGGGCATAAATCCCCGCCGCACCCAAAAAGCCTATCTGGCGCATCCCGCCTCCCACCATCTTGCGGAAACGATGCACCCGTTTGATGAAATCCCTGGAGCCGCCCACCAGGGACCCCGCGGGGCAGCCCAACCCCTTCGAGAGGCAGACAGAGATGGAATCGAACGGAGCGGCATATTCTTTGGGGGAAATCCCGGAGGCCACGCAGGCATTCCAGAGCCGTGCCCCGTCCATGTGCATGCGCAGCCCTCTTCTGGTGGCTACTTCTCGGATCTCAAGGATGTTCTTCAAGGGGAATACAGAACCTCCTCCCCGGTTGTGAGTATTCTCGACGACCACCAGACGGCTTACCGGATAGTGGGGGTCGTCCATTCGAATGGCCGCTTCTACCTGGGCAGCGTCGAAGATCCCCCGGTTTCCTGGAATGCCGGAGAATTGAACGGCAGAGAGCACGGCCCCGGCCCCACCCTCGAAATTCATGGCATGCCCCCCGGCCTCGATAATCACCTCATCCCCCGGCTGGGTATGGGCCTTGATGGACAACTGGTTTCCCATTGTTCCCGAGGCGACGAAGAGTACTGCTTCCTTACCCAGAAGATGGGCGGCTTTTCCCTGAAGGGCATTGATCGTGGGATCTTCTCCAAATACATCATCCCCGACGGCCGCTTCAAACATGGCCTTGCGCATCTCCGACGTTGGCCTGGTTACCGTATCGCTTCGAAGATCAATGAATCGATTCATTCTTATATCTCCCATCCAATTCTATTGGTCCCTTTATAGCACATAGGTTCTAAAAAGAAAAGAATAGAGCCCACTATAAGGCATAGTGTGGAGTGCGGGGTGGGGAATAAAGAATAAGGAAATAAATTGACTTTGACCTGACTTTTCGTACAGAATCAAAAAAAATATGGATCATCTCCAAATTGGTTGAGGGGCAAAGAGCCGGTATAACTGAGGGGCACCATGTCACGCGAAACGTGTGATGCCCCTACGAATGCGGTGGAAGAATTTCCTTCTCACCAACATGTTGGTATTAGTTGGGGGCTAATGGCCTCATGGAACAACCATCCCGGAACATCGATCGGAGAAAAATCTACACGGGCGTTGTAATGATATGTGTAGCGGTGTTGCTGATGCTTATAGGTCAGGAAAGCGCCCCGCTCGTATTGCAGGTCGTTTGGATCCTCCTGTTGGGGGTCGGGCTTCTTTTTTATCTCTGGGGGAGGTTTTTCTCGCGGGGCAATGCCTGAAGGAGGATGAATTCCCTGACGCGGGGGAGGAGGTAAAAAGCTTCCAGGTCATAGCGGGAAAGCTCCCGGGCCAGAATCCGGGCGCGCTCTAACGGGGGAAGATGCTGGTCAATAATGATCAAATTTCGACCTGACAGCTTGCATCCTCCGCTGTGAATGGAGATTTCTTCATCTGCCAGGCTCTCATAGCGGACTCTAATTTCCAGCCGGCCGGCAAGGTCTTCCAGGTGCTGGAGGAGAGAAAGTTTTGAAAAATTGTCGTCCATTCCCATTCCGTTAGAACAGAGATTAAGGCATTATAAAAAAATTGGCGGATAAAAGCAAAGAAAGAAGCAATCCGCCTTCAGTCAAAAAAATCAAAAGTTTTTGCTGATTGTTGAGAGCTGAGTGGCTGGCTTATGAAAGCATATTTAGACATCGAGACCTCCTTTGGCGGGGAGATTACCATTGTGGGGGTCTTCTGCCCTCCGGATCGCATCATCCAGCTGGTGGGGGATGAGGTGAACTGGACCAACCTCTGGAATGCCCTGGAGGGCGTATCCGAAATCCTGACCTATAATGGGGCCCGTTTTGATCTGCCGGTGATCAGACGAGGGGTAAAGTTAGACCTGAACAGGTATTTTGAGTGCCGGGATTTGATGTATGCCTGCTGGGATCGGAACCTTTATGGAGGGTTGAAGAAGGTGGAGGAGCAGCTGGGAATCGAACGCGCCTCGAAAGGAATCGACGGGATGGAAGCCATGCGTCTTTGGGAACGGTATCGTCTTTACGGGGATGAAATCTCTTTGCAAACTTTGCTGCGATACAATTGCGACGATATCGTAAACCTCTACCACCTGGAAAACCTCTTAGAAGGAATCCCCTCTGTAAAGGCAAAAAAATAATTGACATTTCCGGGAGGACGTAATATCTGGTGGGGATGAAATGAGGGGAAGGTTGGGATTGAATGTTTGAAAAAGAGATTTTTTCTAAAGGAGGTAGGACCATGACAGGAGACGGGGAAATTACTCGCCGGAGTTTTTTGCAGGTTGCCGGAGCCACCCTGGGAACCGTTCTGGTAACCTCGCCTGGCCGGCTATGGGCGCAGCAGGCCCGGCGACTATCCATCGCCACCGGAGGGACAGGAGGGGTTTTTTATGTACTGGGTGGAGGCATTGCCAACATGCTCACCAAAAACCTACCCAATACCAAAGTGACGGCTGAAGCCACGGCGGCGGCGGTCGACAATTGCAAATTGATCGGCGCTCGCAAAGCGGATTTAGCCTTTTCGCCCGGCGATGTGCTATATGACGCTTACGTGGGACAAGAGGAGTTCAAGTCCAAAATCCCGGTGAGAACCCTCCTGGTTTCCTATGCCAACTATATTCATTTCGTGGCCTCAGAAGGGGCGGGGATTAAGTCCATGCCGGACCTTCGGGGCAAACGGGTATCCCTTGGCGCTCCGGGGAGTGGAACGGAGGTAAAGGCGGCCCGGATTTTGGAGGCCCTCGGGATCAACCCAGCCAAAGACATCAAACGAGATCGGCTAAGCGTGGCGGAATCAGCCGGGGCTATGAAAGACCGGAAAATCGACGCCTTCTGCTGGTCCGGTGGTCTGCCCACGGCCGCGATCATGGACCTGGGGGCCACTCCCGGGGTCCGCATCCGCCTCCTGGATATGAAAGAGATTGTTCCCAAACTGAGGGAAAAATTCGGCCCGGTCTACTATTTAGGCCTGATTCCCAAGGGAACCTATCCGGGCGTGAATTACGACGTCCAGACCGCGGCGATGGCTGTGGCGATTCTCTGCCACGAGAAAATGGAGGATGACGTAGCCTATCAAATCACGAAATACATCATCGAGAAAAAAAGCGACCTGGTCCTGGTTCATAAAGAAGCCGAGCATATCAGCTTGCAGGATTCTTCCGTCGGCTCTCCTATTCCATACCACCCCGGAGCAATTCGTTATTTCAAAGAAAAAGGAGTAACTCCCAGGTAGGGTCTACGGGATCCCCTTCAAGGTGGAGAAAGAGAAAGGTCGGAAGTGAAACCAACCGAACGTCGCATAGAAGAGGACATCAGCCCCACTAGATTGGAGAAAGCGGGAGAGATCGTCGATCGGTATGAAGGCTGGACCCGAAAGCTTACGGGGGCTCCAGGATGGATTCTTACCGGGGTGGCAGTGGCCACCTCTACCTTCTATCTCTATGCCGCGACCGCTACCGTTGTAACGCAAATGCTCCGCGGCCTCTTCGTCATGCTCACCCTGTTCCTTTCGTTCCTCGCTTTTCCGGCCCGCAAGCGAGACCGCCAAGGGGGGGTGCCCTGGTACGACTGGGCCCTGGCTTTCCTCGCCCTTCTGCCCATCCTTTATATGCTCTGGGACTTCGAAGAATTTGTCTACCGGGCAGTCACCCCCACGACCCTGGACCTCGTCATGGGGCTCATCCTCATCGGGCTGATCCTCGAAGCCACGCGACGGACGACCGGCTGGATTCTCGCGGTCATCATCCTGGGTTTTCTGGCCTATGCTTATATGGGAGAATACCTTCCATCCCCCTGGAACCACCGGGGGTATGACCTGGAACGCATCGTGGGCCACATGTACATGGCGCTGGAGGGGATCTTCGGCGTTCCCATCGATGTGGCCGCAACCTTCATCATCCTCTTCACCATCTACGGTGCCTTTCTGGACAAATCCGGAGCGGGCCAGTTCTTCATCGATTTCTCCTTTGCCGCCATGGGAGGGAAGCCCACCGGTGCCGGGCGGACAACCGTGTTGGCCTCCTTTCTCCTCGGGGGACCCGCGGGGAGCGGCGTAGCCACTACGGTTACCATCGGTTCGGTGGCCTGGCCCATGCTGCGCAAGGCCGGTTACGATCGAGATTCCGCGGGCGGGTTTCTCTCGGCAGGGGGATTGGGGGCCATTCTCTCTCCCCCGGTAATGGGCGCTGCGGCCTTTCTGATCTGCGAGATCCTGAAGATCTCCTATCTTGAGGTCATCGCCATGGCCACCATGCCCACCATCCTTTATTATTGGTCCATCTTCCTGATGGTGGAGTTTGACGCCAAAAAATTCGGGGCCAAAGAAGTGACCGTGGAAAGAAAAGGCAGCCTCAAAGAGCTCACGTTCAAATACGGCTACCACTTTATTTCGCTCATCACCATTGTGCTCTTCATGCTCCTGGGCTTTACGGCCATCCTGGCTGTATTCTGGTCCGTGGTGATCGTCTTTGGGTTGAGTTTCATCCGGCAGGAGAGCGCCCTGCGACCGGCAAGGCTCATCGAGACCTTGAGGAAAGGCACCGTCGATGTTCTTTCGGTGGCGGCCACCTGTGCCGGCGCCGGGATCATCGTGGGAATTGTCACCCTCACCGGCCTGGGCCTGCAGTTTTCGAGCATCGTCATCGATCTTGCCGGAGGAAATCTCTTCGTGACCATCCTGTACACGGCTTTCGCCCTTTGGGTGATCGGGTTGGCCGTTCCGGTCACCGGAACCTACATCATCGCGGTCGTCATCACGGCCCCGGCCATGATCAAGCTCGGCGTACCGGAGTATGCCGCCCATATGTTTATCTTCTATTACGCCGTTCTGGCCGAGGTGACGCCGCCCACCGCTCTCTCTGCTTTTGCCGCCGCCGCCATAACCGGAGGCGATCCCTACAAGACGACCATGATGTCCTGGAAGTACACCCTTCCCGCTTTCCTGGTCCCCTTCATGTTCACGGTCCATCCCGATGGCGTGGGTCTTCTTCTGAAGGGGCCCTTGACCAACATCATCATCACCAACGTGACAGCCCTTATCGGAGTGGGGGCGCTGGCGGCAGGCATGAGCGGATGGCTGATCCGCAAGACCACCTGGGTCGAACGCCCCTTGCTCCTCGCCGCCGGTCTCATTCTTGTCTATCCGAGCCCGGCCGCAGATATTGTAGGAATCATTCTGGTAGCAGCCGTGGCGTTCTGGCAATGGCGCACGAAGAATCAGGATTCAGCGGCGAAAACGCCTACGGCCATACACCCTTGATAGCCAGCGGCCTGATTCTAAAATTCGTTGCCCGGCTGGGATAAAAACTTCTGAGGGCTATCGGCCAACTTCAGCAGGGAGTTGGGCCAGGAGGGAACATCGATTAAATTAAGAATTCCTAAATGGCTGCTGGTGATGTTTGCCCTCCTGAAGACCTTTACGCCAGAAGAGGGCCTGGCAGAACCCCTCGACCATTGGCACTGGAGAAATTTTTTGCCCCAGGAGAATTCGCTCCGAGTCTCTTACGGGAACGGCATATTCGTGGCCGTGGGAGAATCCGGCGCCATTTATACGTCTTCGGATGGCACGGGGTGGACGTCGAGGGCCTCAGGGACCAATCATTCGCTCTGCGATGTAGCCTATGGGAACAGCATCTTCGTTGTCGTAGGAGACGGTGGCACGGTCCTTATTTCTCCCGATAGGGTCATCTGGACATCGCGGATTTCCGGGACCGGTTATACCCTCAGCGGGGTAGCCTTTGGCAGGGATACTTTTGTGGCTGTGGGAGATAGCGGCGCCGTCCTTACCTCTACGGATGGTTCCGCCTGGATCGCAAAGGATTCGGGGACCCATCAGAAACTGAAAAGGGTGGCCTTTGGCACCAATATCTTTGCCGCCGTCGGAGCCAACGGGGTCATCCTTACCTCTCCGGATGGAGCGAACTGGGCAGTGGAGACCTCCGGAGCCAGCGGCCATCTTGAGGGAATTGTCTACGGGAAAAACTCTGGTAGATCTCTATTATGAAGTTTCCCCCTCCCTGGCCAATTTTACTGCCCGGCACGATTTCGTGAGAAAGGGAGGGTATACAGGTTTGGTACCTCTGATGGCCCTTTCCTACGTGGCCCTTTATACTTCTCCTGCTGAAAAGGCTTTCTTATTTACCTTGATGAATGGAGTGGTGATAACATGGTTTATCAACCGGGGTCGTTCAAGGAAGGTGGGGAAGAGCCGGGTCAGTTGATCACTTTAAATGTCCTGGGAAAAAACAATAAGAGGTTAATCCAATGAATACGTGGCAGGCGATCGTCTCCAGTCTGAAGGCCGAAAAGGTCCGCTATCTGTTCGGTTTGCCGGGGGGCGAGCTTTTTTATGATGCCCTCTATGATGCCCCGGAAATCAGGACGATTCTGGTGAGGGAGGAAACCGCGGGCCCCTTCATGGCCATGGGTTTTGCCAGGATTTCGGGCCGACCGGGCATCTGTTTTGCCCCCAGCGGACCGGGGGTGGCCCATCTGGTGCCCGGAATCCTGGAAGCGCACTCCGCTTGCCTTCCCGTCATTGCGATCGGCTGCAGCTCCAAGAGGGCCAACGCCGGGATGGGTGCCTTTCAAGAAGTGGATCAAATCTCCATCATGAAACCCATCACCAAGTGGTGCGAGCGGGTCACGGAGCCGGAGAGGATTTCCTGGGTGATGCGCCGGGCGTTTTCTCTGGCCACCAACGGGAAGCCCGGGCCGGTGTTTCTGGACATTCCCAGGGATGTGGGCGCTCAAAAAATAAAATCTGGAAAATACGTTCCATCCGAATATCCATTAAGACCCTCGGGAGATCCTCAAAGAATCTACGAAGCCGCCGCCTTGTTGTTAAAGGCCAAGAGACCTTTGCTTGTGGCCGGTGGCGGAGCGATCAGTTCCCGCGCCTTTCATGAGGTAGGGAAATTTGCAGAACTTATGGGCCTCCCGATTATGACCACCCCCTGCGGAAGGGGTATCCTGTCAGAAGAACATCCCCTGGCCTTCGGGTTGGTCGGGCTTTACTTTTCAAAAATTGGAGAGGAAATATACGCGGAATCCGATTTGTTGATCACCCTGGGATCGCGCAATGAAGACTTTCAATCCGGGGAACAGAGATTTTTCCCCAAAGGAGCCAGGTATATTCAGGTGGACATCGACCCGGAGGAGATCGGAAGAAACTGGATTCCCGATGTTGCCATCGTGGGGGACATCAAATTGGTCCTTCAGGCCCTGATCCAAGAGCTTCAGAGGGGAGGGGTAAAGAGAGCAAGAGGGGCCGCCCGAATATCCAGATTGGTGAGGGTTAAAGAAGCCTATGAAGCCGGGGTGAAGAAGGAATGCCTTACGGATTCTTTCCCGATTAAGACCAAGAGGGTTATCAGAGAGCTTTGTGAAGTTTTTGGAAAGGATGCTATTCTGGTTAACGAGAACGGGTCGCAGGACCTGTGGTCCTACTACTGGCCGTACTACAAGGTTGGGAACATAAACTCCTGCGTGGCACCCGGGGAGCAGACCTGCATGGG
>Ga0187865_1003711_pt1 | contig 12194 bp, 12 predicted proteins | sample June2016WEW_11_1_2_FD_132989 | JGI IMG/M metagenome (GOLD analysis project Ga0187865, IMG submission 132989) | Peatland microbial communities from SPRUCE experiment site at the Marcell Experimental Forest, Minnesota, USA - June2016WEW_11_100 | ecosystem: Environmental > Terrestrial > Soil >...
CCGCCCGCTGCATTCTCAATCACTTTCACCCGTTGGAACTCTTTCTGACTCATCGTCACCATCCTTACAGGGTGACAAAGTCTCGTTGCAGTTAAAGGGTGACATTATCTTGGAGCAGCTACATCTGGCACTCCGTGTATTGGAAAGCCTGCACCCAAACTGATACACTGCCTCGCATGACGAAGCCTCGCGAAGTCATCGTTTATTCCCGCAAGGGATGTCATCTCTGCGAGATCGTCAAAGAGAGCATCGTCAAGCTCCACAAGCGGGGCGGCTTCACCTGGCGTGAAATCGACGTGGACTCCGACGCCGAAATCCGACGCCTCTATAACGACGAGGTCCCGGTAGTCTTCATCAACGGCCGCAAAGCCTTTAAGTACCGCATGGACGAGCAGGAATTCCTGCGCAAACTGAGCGCTTGACCGGGTTGTCCGCCCTCAGCCTATCTGAGACAGGAAGAACGGAACGCTCTGCCGGGCGCGACCGGAGGAAGAGGCTCGACTGTCAAAGGGGAAGCGCCGTTCACACTACAGTCAAGAGCGATCTGAAGCCGCTAAAAGGGGATCGGGCTGTGAGCACCCTCGCGCCAACTCCAGAATCAAAGCTTATACGCTGTGACCCATTGTCCAATGCTTTTGCTGACGAAGATGATCGCCACGGCAACCGCGACATGCTTCACTACTTCGGAAAGCGCACTGACGTTTCTCTGCCGGGCGAGTATGTAGCTCAGCGCGCTAAGCAGAGACAGTCCCCATACGATTCCGCCTACCGCGGCAGTGTGCCTATCGAACAGCAGCACCATCAGCACGAAGCTGAGACACACGACTAGCCTGGTTGCGAAATTGGCGAGTGTTCCCACAAAGGCTTCCCGCCGCTCTAGCCCTTCGGATTCCTGGTACAGGTGAACGCTCAACGAGTCGGTAAGGTTGTCGGCGACGGCCGCAATCAGAAGCGCGCTCACTTCCGCGGCCTTGGCGGCATTCGCCGCTTCCAGACCGGCCATGAGAGCCATGCTAGTCACGATCGCGGCTGTCCCACCGAAGCTGATTCTCGTTATCTTGAGCATTTTGGACACTTCGATAAACCGATTAGGATAAGACGTCTCATGTTCCATTGACAGTGACATTCGTCACCGTTGAAAACCGGGACGAGCATAATCCAGCAGTTCCCCGCCACCTGTACGATCGACTCGCTTCCGATACAATCACCCCGATGCTTCGCACGCAGCTTTACGCCGATCCCACCGGCCGCTTCGTCCACGACGTTGTCCTCCAGGGCTGCCAAAAGAATCCCGGCAAGACAGCCCTGATTGACACTTCCTGCGATCGCCGTTTCACTTTCGCCGAATATGGCAGCCTCGTCGAATCCCTTGCCCGTGGCCTCATCTCCGCCGGACTCGCTCCCGGAGAAGTGGTTGCCATCTTCCTCCCCAACTCCTGGGAATTCGCCATCACCTATCACGCAGCCACGCTGGCCGGAGGCATCCCCACACTCCTCAATCCCTCCTACCGCGAGCGCGAAATCCGCTATCAGCTGGGAAACTCCGGCGCCGATTTCCTCATCACCGACGCTCCGCTACTGGAAAACGTGAACCTCGCGGGACTTCCCGCACTGCGTCGCGTCTTCACCACGCGCGGCTTCACCACGCACAGCGAGCGCGCAGGCTGCGAAGACTTCGCGAGTCTGCTGCGGCCGACGTCCGCCAAATTCCCGGAAGCTCTGCAGAACTCGCAACAAACTTCGCAAGAAACTATCGCCGCCCTGCCCTACTCCAGCGGCACCACCGGACTGCCCAAGGGCGTCATGCTCTCGCACTACAACCTGGTCGCGAATGTCTATCAGATCCTGGGCCCGAATGCCGCGATTCTCACACCCGATGACGTGATGCTTTGCTTCCTGCCCCTCTACCACATCTACGGACTCACTGTGGCGCTGACTCTTTCCCTGACACTCGGTTCCACGCTGGTTCTGATGCCGCGCTTCGACGTGCAAAAGCTGTGCGCGCTTCTGACTCAGGAAGGCGTCACCATGATGCCCGTAGTCCCGCCAGCCATCAATGCGCTCTGCCAGGCCGCCGAAGCCGGCGTCTTCCCAAAGAATCACAAAGTCCGCTGGATCAAGTCCGGCGCCGCGCCGCTCGCTCCCGAACTCGCCCGCCGCCTGTACGACCTCACCGGCATCATCGTCGCCCAGGGATACGGCATGACCGAAGCTTCGCCCGTCACCCACGTCGGCTACATCGCTCCGCCTGAAATGTACCGCCCCGCCTCGATCGGTCAGCCGCTGGCCCTCACCGAGTGCCGCATTCTGGATCTGAACGGGAACGAGGTCGCCCCGGGCGAGCCCGGCGAACTCGTCATGCGCGGCCCGCAGATCATGCTTGGATACTGGAAGGAACCGCAAGCCACCACTGCCGTTCTTCGCGATGGCTGGTACTTCTCCGGCGACATTGTGCGCTCGGACGCCGACGGCTTCTACTACGTTCTCGACCGCAGCAAGGAAATGATCAAGTACAAAGGATTCCCCGTCGCCCCCGCCGAAGTCGAATCGCTCCTGCTCGAACATCCCGCCGTCCGCGACTGCGGCGTAGTCGCTAAACCCGACGTCGCTGCCGGAGAAATCCCCTGCGCCTTCGTCGTCCTCCGTGAAGGTTTTACGCCCGACGACGCGCTTGCCAAACAACTCCGCGACTTCGTTGCCGACCGCCTCGCCCACCACAAGCAGCCCCGCGAGGTTCACTTTGTGGAAGTCGTCCCAAGGACACCGTCGGGTAAGATCCTGCGTCGCGAGCTGCGCAAGGTTCTTTCCTGAACGCAATTGGCTTTGTGTACACGCAAAACTCGCACTGCGGCGCCGTACAGCTATTTTTTGCTCGTGTGGAGACGGGGCTCGGCATCGTCGACGCCCTGCGGTATGTCGGCTAGCGCAATCCAGAGGCTCCCCGTAACGCCAGGCTGCACAATCTGTCAGGGGGGAATGCTTGTCCTACTCCGTTCCGCCCCCTTCAAAGTGCTAAACTCGCTTCGCATGCGGACGGACATTCTGCCCCTTTGCGACCTGCACTACCGCACCATGGAGCCCGTACTAGCTCCCTACAACGCCGACTATTCCATCGAATTTTTCCGCTGCACCGACAAGTTTTGCCACCGCTGCTTCGGCGAGCGCATCGGCTACACCACGCCCAAGCGCGGAGACGCACCAGTCCTCACCCCCAACCAGCCCACGTGCGACCGCCACGGACGCCCCATGTTCATCATCAGCCTCGACCGCCAGCACAACCATGTGACCTACGCCTGCCCAGAATCCGATTGCGGCGAGCGGTTAGTGCGGGGCTGACTCATGTGGCGCGAACACTCCCTTCGACTTCGCTCAGGGCAGGCTCTGTCCGCGAAAGCGCACTTCTGCAATCCCTCTTACTTCCCCACCAGCCACGCGTACTGCGCGGCCGTCAGCGGCACCACGCTCAATCGTCCCTGCCGCACCAGTGGAGACTCCGCAAAAGCCGCTCGCGCCTTGATTTCCGCCAGCGTCTTCGCCTTCGCGATCGGCTTCCCAACTTTGATCTTCACCCGGGGATTCTTGGGATTGCTCGCATCCACCGCCACCACCGACGCCGTCCCCACCGCGCTCTTCTCGTCCCCGGTGTGGTAAATCAGCAACCGCTCCCCCGGCTTCATCCCGCGCAAGTGCTTCACCGCCGCTGGATTCGTCACCCCATCCCAGATCGTCGTCTTTTCCCGCTCAAGGTCCGTGAAGGAATACACGGTCGGCTCAGTTTTCAGAAGGTAATCCATGGGCAGGTATTGTAAACACAAAACCAAATTGCAGAAGAAAGAAATCAGATCACGAGGCAGGAAGAAGCGACGGCAGCAGGGACGCTCCCGCACACTTGTTTCCGTGACTAAATCCGAGCGAACGACTACCATGTCGGCGCAGTGATGAAGCCCGGCAACCATGCTTCCTGGAGGAACCGCTGTTTTCGTTGGCTTGGCGCCAGCCTCGCCTGGTTGTTGCTTGCTGGTATGACACTCTGGGCCACAGCCGCCCTGTACTTCGATCTTTCGTTCTCGCGCCTGCCTCTCTTGACTCCTATCCTTTATCTGGCTGTCATCGCAGCGATGGCATACGTGGCAAAACCGCGTTTGCTTAAAATGGCGGCCTGCCTCGCTGGCTTTCTCATCGTGTTGACCTGCTGGCTCTCGCTCAAGCCATCCAACAATCGCCCATGGCGGCCCGACGATTCTCAAACCCCGTGGGCGGAAATCGATGGTGACCGCGTCACCATCCATAATTTCCGCAACTGCAACTATCGTTCCGAAGGCGATTACACATGCGAGTGGCTCACAAAGACTGTCTTCCTTACTCAACTTCGGGGCATCGACTTGTTCGTTACTTACTGGGGTTCACCCTGGATCGCGCATCCGATCGTCAGCTTCCAGTTTGGCGACAATGACTACGTGGCTGCCTCGATTGAAATGCGTTATCAAGTCGGCCAGGGCTACTCCGCCATTCGCGGATTTTTTCGGCAATACGAACTTCTGTACGTGTTGGCGGATGAACGCGATCTCGTCCGCCTCCGCTCCAATTACCGCTCTGGTGAGGATGTTTACCTCTTCCACACCACCGCAGGTCCGCAGTGGTCACGCCTGCTCTTTCTGCAATACGTGCGCCAGGCGAACAAACTGCGCGAGCACCCAAAGTGGTTCAACGCTGCCAGCGACAATTGCACGACCAACATCTTTACGCAGATGGCCGCCACCGGTCAGCTTCCCGCCGGAAGCTCGCTTCATGACTGGTGGATTCTTCTGAATGGCCGAGGCCCGGAGATCCTCTACCGTCATGGAAACATCGCTGGCAATCTGCCTTTCCCGGAGCTGATGAAGCGAGCGTGCATTAATCCCGTCGCCCACACTGTCAATGACGCGCCGGATTTTTCGCGGCGCATTCGCCTGAATCGTCCCGGCTTCGACCTTCCGGACCCCATAACGAGGCATCGCAACGCCCGACAAACTGAGTCGCTGGTGGCCCGTAGTACTCCCAGGTAGCCGGTACAACTGCGCTACTCCAGCCGACGATCATGGCCCCAGGATCATCTTGTTACCGCGGACACTTTCCTTCCGCGCCGGTTTCGCCAAGAATAGAAGCTTCTCGTGACGGAAGCCTCCATCAACCCGGGCGGGATCACCATGGCCAAAGCCATCGAGCGCTACTTTAATTTGGCGCTTTATATGCTCGTGCTCAGTGGCTTCGGCGCTCTGGCTTCGACCGGAGGGCTGGATCTGCCGGCGGTGGTTGGGGTGGGGCTGGCGCTGGCGCTCCGCGGATACCAGCTTCTGACGCGGCGCGAGTTTGTTATCCCGGAACGCTGGACCACTTTCCTGACGCTGATTTACGTCTTCGTTTACTTCGCCGACTACTTCTTTGTTTCGCGCAGCTTTCTGGCAGCAAGCGTTCACCTTGTGCTCTTCTTAATCGTCGTCCGGCTATTCTCGTTGCAGCGGACGCGCGACCACTACATGCTCGCGGCACTTTCGTTTCTGATGGTGTTGGCGGCCGCTGTGCTCACTGTCGGCAGTATGTTCCTGCTTTCTTTTGCGGGCTTCCTGCTGGTTGCAGTCATCACGTTTGTGCTGATGGAGATGCGGCACTCGGTCGGCGCCGAGCAAGCCCATGCACAAGATCCGCGCGTTGCCGCGCCCAGCCGGCGCATGGCCTATGGGTTGCTGGCAATCGCTCCGGCGCTCATGCTGATGATCCTGGCCGGCAGTTTTCTGATCTTCTTCCTTCTTCCCCGCGTTTCGTCACGCTACCTGAGCGCTTACACTCCGACCAGCGATGTCTCCACTGGCTTCACGGATCGCGTGCAACTGGGCCGCATCGGACAAATTCAGCAGTCCAGTGCTGTCGTGATGCACATCGAGATCCAGAACGATCTGCAAGGCGGTTACGACTTGAAGTGGCGTGGGGTTGCGCTGAACAATTTTGACGGCAGAGTCTGGACGAATTCGTATGAGCAAACCCAGGTGCGACCGGCGGGAGATGGAAGCTATCGTCTGGCGCCTTTGGTGGACCCGCGTGGCGCATCGGTGGTCGCGAGCCGGTCCATTCGTTATCGCGTCCTGATGGAGCCGATTGGAACCAACGTTTTTTTTCTGGCTGAGCGGCCGCAGAGTCTTACGGGAAATTTCCGGCAGGTGAGTACGGACGCCGGGGGAGCTGTGTACGACCTCGATACCGAACACCCGATCAATCGGTACGAAGCCGAGTCGCAATTGGCTGAGATCGACAGCGACGAGCTTCGGCTGGCGGTGAACACCGCGCCCGGGGATATGGACGAGTACCTGAAACTTCCGCCGCTCGATGTTCGCATTTCGAAGTTGGCGGAGGAAATCACCGCGGCGGCTCCCAGTAACTATGACAAGGCAGTCGCGGTGGAGCGGTATCTATCAACGCACTTCGGATACACGCTGGAACTGCCCCGCAGTCTGCCGCGGGATCCACTGGCTAATTTCCTGTTCGAGAGGAAGCACGGTCACTGCGAGTATTTCGCCAGTTCGATGGCGGTGATGCTGCGCTCTTTGCGCATCCCGTCGCGAATTGTGACGGGGTTCCGCGGGGGTGAATTCAATGACCTCACCGGCCAGTATGTGGTGCGAGCCAGTGACGCCCATTCGTGGGTTGAGGCTTACTTCCCCGGATCCGGCTGGATCAGTTTTGATCCGACTCCGGCGGGAAGCCTGCCGACGCGGACCGGTTGGTCGAGGATGCAGCTCTATGTGGATGCGGCTGCATCTTTTTGGCGCGAATGGATTATCAACTACGATGTCAGCCACCAGCGCACTTTGGGGAAGGATGCGGCTTATAGCAGCCGGCATTTCTTTGACGAGGCTCGCCGCTGGATTGCGCGACAACATCGAGCCATGCTGAGGTCGGCACGGCGCGCGCACGATCACTTCACAAATTTTCCGGTGCGATGGTTGGGAGGGTTCATCGCGTTTACCGCGGTCCTGATTACGCTGGTGAATCTGCGGCGTCTGACCAGAGGGCTGCGTGAACGAAGTCTGCGGGCGCATCCGGAGCGTGCCCCGCGCGAATCCGCTGCACTTTGGTATGACCGGATGGTGGGCCGCATGGTACGGCTGGGCTGGCGCAAGTCGCCGTCGCAAACGCCGCTGGATTTCGTCGCGGCCATTCAGGAAGCGGCACTGCAAAAGAAGGTCGCCAGGTTTACGCGCGCTTACGAGTCTGCACGTTTCGGCAAATCGGTGGACGACGCCCAAAGCCTGCCCGAGCTTTTCCAGGACATCACTGTCGCGGAAACAAAGAATTCCACAGAAGCGCCAAACCACGCAGCCGCCAGCTAGCGTGGTGTCCCGCAAGTTTGTGGCATAAATCCACACTGTCATTCTGAGCGAAGCGAAGGACCTGCTTTCTTGTCAGTGCGAGAGACAGCAGGTCCTTCGCTTCGATCAGGATGACAACCCATACTTATGTCGCGAATTTACGGGACAGCACACTAGAAGCGGTGGACGACGCCGGCACCCACGTAGTAGTTGTGTTGACGGCTGTTCCCGGTAGTGACGTTCAGGGCGGGAACTCCGGAGTAGAAATCGCGCGCTTCGAACCGCGCGCCCCACCGATGCCATAGCCATGCATCCAATCCAGCTCCGAACTGGACTACGCCGGTATTGGTGCCGGTTGGCCCAGGGTTCGGATTTTCGTAAAGTGTAACCGGGGCTTCCCGGAAGCGACCGTACCCGCCACCGACGCTAACCCACGGGGTAACTGAGTCGCCGGAAAAAATGTTCAGACGCACGGATGGAGTCACAAACAGCGCCCCGATGTCCTTGGGAGTCGTTCCGAGGTGGTAGTTCACATCCATCCGCGGATAGATCGCTACGGGCAATTCCGCATACAGTCCGAAAATCGTATGACTCTTGAGCAGGCGCCCGTAATTGAACTCGACCATTTCCTCGCCGCCAAAGTGAATGGGCAACCCCGTACTCGGGACCGTCCGGGTGCTGACGAAAGCTCGCCCCGCCGTGATGGAAAAGTCATTTACTTGCGCCAAAGCGTTGGAAACAAGAAATAGAACTGGCACAACTAGAACTGAGAGGCGTTTAGCCGACATCTCTCCTCCGGAGTATTGAGGGATGTAGTTTTTGTTTCAATAAGACTAGCACGGGCCGCCCAGATCGGCGGAAAACATGAGGTACCCTCCTTGGTGCTCTGGTTCCGGCGTCCGGCGTCCGCGGACAGGGCAATGCCGGATGCTAGAATTGTGTAGATCTGTTTCCTGCTGATCGTTTCGCCGTGCCCGTAAAGAAAAGCATATCCGCGAGTTCGGGGCCGACTGCCCCGGCCAAGGTAGGTTTTGTAAGCCTCGGCTGCCCCAAGAACCTCGTCGATAGCGAGGTGATGATGGGCATGCTGGCCCAGGCTGGCGCCGCGCTTACTCCCGACGCGGAGGATGCCGACGTCATCGTGGTGAATACCTGCTCATTCATCGGCAGCGCGCAACAGGAATCCATCGATACGATCCTCGAAATGGCCCGCCACAAAACTAAGACAAAGACGGGCGGCAAGGCGAAGCGGCTGGTGGTTGCCGGTTGCCTAGTCGAGCGTTTTCACGATGAAATACGAAAGAACATTCCTGAAGTGGACGCGGTCGTCGGTACCGGCGAATTGGAGAAAATCCTGGCCGCTGCCGGAGTGGCGGAAACGCCGCGTACGTCGTCTCCTTTCAATATCCTGACCTCGCGGCCCGAGGGCGATCATCGCCGCGGACAGGGGCGCTTCGCGCGCGATTCCTGGGACGGAGCGGTCGCCGACCTGCCCAACTACCTTTACGACGACCACACGCCTCGCGTGCTAACCACGCCTGGATATTCGGCTTATATCAAGATCGCCGAGGGCTGCGATCATCCCTGCACCTTCTGCATCATTCCCCAGCTTCGGGGACAGTTCCGCTCGCGGCGTTTCGAATCCGTCATCGCGGAAGCTGAGCGGCTGGCGCAATCCGGCGTGCGCGAAATCACTCTCATCGGGCAGGACACCACCTGCTTCGGCGAGGACCTTGGACTGAAAGACGGCCTCGCCGTGCTGCTGGAAAAGCTCGCCGCTGTGGAAGGCCTGCTGTGGATTCGCTTCCTCTACGCTTATCCCAATAAGATCACGGGGCGACTGTTGGCGACGATTGCCGCCCACGACAACATTTGTTCGTACATTGATGTTCCCCTGCAGCACGCTTCGCCGACGGTTCTGAAGCGCATGAAGCGCGGGGGCGGCGCCGACCTGTTCTTGCGCTCACTCGAGAAGATGCGTCGTGTAATTCCCGGCGTCACTTTGCGGACTTCGTTCATTGTGGGCTTCCCGGGCGAAACCGAAAAAGAATTCGAGGAGCTTTGCGGCTTCGTGAAAGAAGCTGGGTTCGACTGGATGGGCGCCTTCGGCTACTCGGACCAGGAAGGCGCGGGCGCCTTCGATCGGGATAAGAAACTTTCCACGCGAGAGATCGAGGGCCGCCGCAAGTCGCTGATGTCGATCCAGAAGAAGATCAGCCGGGCAAAAAAGAAATCGCTGATCGGACGCGAATTCGATCTGCTGCTGGAAGGCACTTCGACCGAGTCCGACCTGCTGCTCGAAGGCCGCACGGCGATGCACGCGCCGGAGATTGACGGCAAAGTCTTCGTGAACGATTATCCCGAAGGGAACGAGCCGAAAGAGGGAGAGTTTTATCGCTGCCGCATCACGGCGGCTCACGATTACGACTTGGTGGCGGAAATCGTTTGAGGCCGGGGCTATGCGGTTGTTTTGGCAAACGATATTCGTATCGGAACATGCACATGAATGTGGGCATCACGTGGAAGAGCGGCCCTTCAGGGCCGCGTAGTCGCGCAAGATTCAGCGCGGGCTTTAGCCCCGGTGGTCGTGTCCCGCGACAGATTGAATTCTTACCCAGCCTTTTTGGGTGCTGGATTTAGGAATCATGAATTAGCATTGGCTTCATAAGCTGCGGAGGAAGAACGACCACCGGGGCTAAAGCCCGTCGATTTCGCGGGACTGACGCGGCCCTGAAGGGCCGCTCTTCCACGGTGTCCGAAGCCGGCAACCCGAACCTCAGCAATCCCCTTATGCCGCGCAAACGCCCCATCAAGCTCCGTTGCCCGATCTGCAAGAAGCCGACAAAGGCCGCCGACGCGGACTTCCCTTTTTGCAGCGAGCGCTGCCGCCTGATCGATCTCGGTAAGTGGGCCAGCGGCGCGTATGTGATTTCGTCGCCGGTTACCGATGCCGACGAAGCGATCCGAGAAGACAGCCTCGACGACCAGGACAGAGAGTGATGAATCACCCGCCCGAAGTTGCCAGTGCCCCCGGTGCTCCGCTGTGGGCCACAGTGGTCGCAACTTTCTTCGGCGCGGGACGCCTCAAACCCGGTCCCGGCACATGGGGATCGTTAGCCACGGTTATCGTGTGGGCATTGGTAATTTCGCGGATCCCGGTCGCGAGCCGCGCCTGGGCGACGATCATCGCAGCCGGGGCTGTGACCCTCATCGGAATTCCCGCCGCCACGCTAGTCGCACGCGCCTCCGGCTTGAAGGATCCGCAATTCGTCGTCATTGATGAAGTTGCGGGGCAACTGGTTACACTCATAGGCGTCCCGCTGGATTGGAAAACCTTTCTCGCGGGCCTTATACTCTTCCGTGTCTTCGATATTTTGAAGCCGTTTCCGATTCGGCGACTGGAGGGACTGCCCGAGGGCACCGGCATTGTGGTAGACGACCTGGGAGCGGGACTCTATGCGCTCGCCGTCATGCATCTCTTGTTGCACTTTGGACTTCTAACCAAGTAGCGCAGGTTCCCGCCGGAACAAATTCATGAGCATCTCTGACCGCCTGCTGGGAAAAAAGAACGTCAACGGCAAGCCGCACATCGAAGCGGTCGCGCCCAGTTTCGCTTTGCCCGGAGGCGAGGTTCGTATCATTGGAAAGGGGCTGCGTCCACCCGAGTTGCGTCGCCCGAGCGTACACTTCGGCGAGATCGAAGGCGCCGTGTTAATCAGTTCCGACGATTTCCTGGTGGCCCGAGTGCCCGAGGGAGCGGCTTCAGGGCCGGTCGTAGTGGGCACCAACGGGCACGTCAGCAATGCCCATTCCATTAAGGTTGCGGTCCCTGTTGCCGACAACCTTCATCCGGTAACCAATCCCGCGCTCGACCGCGAAGGCAACCTCTATGTGACATTCTCCGGATCGCGCGGGCAAAAAGTTCCGGTGTCGATTTTCAAGATCGACACGAACTACAACGTTAAGCCGTTTCTCAGCGACATGATGAACGCCACTGCGATTGCCTTCGACCGCGAAGGCCAGATGTACGTTTCTTCGCGGCATGACGAGGCCGTGTACCAAGTGGCACCGAACGGCACCGTGTCGACCTACGCCGAAGGCATGGGGATCGCGACCGGGATTGCCTTCGATGCCGCGGAGAATCTCTACGTCGGCGACCGCAGCGGAACCATTTTCAAGATCGCACGCGACCGGCAGATTTTTGTGTTTGCGACGCTGGAGCCGAGCGTTTCCGCCTATCACATCGCCTTCGGTCCTCACGGCGATATGTTCGTCACCAGCCCCAGCACTTCCAGCTTTGACTGCGTCTACAAAGTCGACCCACACGGAACCGTGTCCGTGTTCTACCGCGGTCTGGGACGTCCGCAGGGCCTGGCTCTTGATGTCGAGGGCAATGTCTATGTCGCCGCCTCTCTCGCTGGAAAACGCGGCATCGTGAAAATTACTCCCCAAGGCAAGGCCAACCTCGAAGTCTCCGGCCAGGGCTTGGTCGGACTGGCGTTCGCGCCCGGCAAGTCGGCCATCCTCGCCACCAACAGCGCCGTCCACCACATTTCCTGGAATATTCAGGGACTGCCGCTGCTGCCGGAGTGAGCGATCTGCAGTCCATCCCTCGCTTTTTTAGCCGCTGCCAACCTTGGCCGCACCGGCGTAAGGATAAGGGAACAGCTTTTCTTCGTGCTTGCGCAGTTCCTGTATCCAGTCCTGAATTCCCTGGTGGGCAATCGGAGACAAAGGGTAGAACTCAAATCCAGACTTGGCATCACTGCTGTGGCGGACAGTCGCCAGCATCTCGACCGGAGCGTCTGGCAATGGCAGCTCAATCACAACTGTTTCGCCCACCCGCGGCGC
>Ga0187865_1003714_pt1 | contig 12178 bp, 13 predicted proteins | sample June2016WEW_11_1_2_FD_132989 | JGI IMG/M metagenome (GOLD analysis project Ga0187865, IMG submission 132989) | Peatland microbial communities from SPRUCE experiment site at the Marcell Experimental Forest, Minnesota, USA - June2016WEW_11_100 | ecosystem: Environmental > Terrestrial > Soil >...
AACGGTTAGCGGCGCCCGAAAGCCCGCGGAGCGGGCGTGGTCATCTGGCCCACGGCGAGCCAGCCGTGGGAAAGAACATTGCAGAAGGAGTGCGGAGCCCCGCCAGGGGCGACATCGGGTTAAAGTTGGAACGAGGCCCGCGGCGGCACCCGCGCTAGGTCATGGCCTGACGATCCCCGGATGCCGCCCCTACCGGGGCTGAGGAATCTCGTAGGCCGTCTGCATCCCACGGCTGGCTCGCCGTGGGCTAGGAGGCTGATGAAAAAGCCACGGAGCGCTGTCGTAGCGCCGGCTTCCAGCCGGCAACTCCTCTAGATTCAATAAAGGGCCGGCAAGATGCCAGCGCTACAAAAGGCATCGCGGCGACTTTTTCATCAGCCTGCTAGAGGATGCCGCCCGCCCAGGCGGGCTTTCGCGCCTGCACTACCGGTTATTTTAACGCCTATGGCCCCCGGGGGCGTGCTCCCTTCCCGCAGGCACTTGGAACATTCCCCACACGGTGAGCGGTAGGCGGGAACCCGGGCGGTGGGGTAGCAAGGGGGACGATAAGCATAGGTCCGCACCGCGTTCGAAGGTGTGAAAAAATCCTGTTGTAGCGGCGGTCTCTGACCGCCGCCTTTGAAAATCAACAACTTCGGCGGTCAGAGACCGCCGCTACAAATCGCGACGCCGATTTTTTCACAGCTTCGTTCGAGCTGGGGCTGAAATGACCCGCACCGCAAGCGCCGTCAAACAGGTGGCCGGCGCGCCACCGCGGGAGTGCTCTTTTGCATTCCCGGGAGGAGCCTAGAAGTGGCCTTTACCTTTTTCTTTCGCGATCAACACGTGCTGGACTCAATCGTCCGACACGTCGTACCCAGCGTCATGGGGCGCAGCATCATTCGGGTATGGGACGCCGGTTGTGCCAGCGGCGAAGAGGCCTATTCGGTGGCGATGTTGTTATATGAGAATTTGTGGCCCTTTGCCTGCGACAACCTGCGCATCGATGCCACGGACATTGAGGAAAACAGTCAGTTTGCGAACACGATTGCCTCGGGAATGTACGCCAGCGAACTTTTGAAGGGCAGCCCTCATCAAGCGTTGCTGGCCAAGTATTGCCGCCCAGCGGCGCGCGCCGGCTATGTGGAGTTCGACGTCGCGGTGCGCAATCGCATCTTCTACCAGCGGCACGATCTACGGTCACTCCGGCCCATTGGCGACAATTTCAGCCTGGTCGTGTGCAAGAACGTCCTGTTGCACTTGGCGTACGAGCAACGTGTGGAAGTCATCAAAATGTTCTACGAGGCCCTCTTGCCCGGCGGTTATCTGGCGCTCGACGAGCTCCAGGAATTCCCCGCCGAAGTGGCGCCGCTGTTCGTCCGGGTCCTGGCCGACGGCAAGTTATACCGAAAAGCCGAGAGGGCGTGATGAGAATTACTCTCCTCCACGGCAACCCGCAGAACTATTCCTGCAACGCCTACCTGGTGCGCGGGGACTCGAATGAGCAGGAGGATGTCAACAGCCTGGTAGATGTGGGAATTGACGGTTCGATCTGTGGCGAAATTGACAACCTGTGTACCGGGATCGGCAAGAAGAAAGTGGCGCAGGTGGTGTTAACGCATGGCCATTACGACCATGCCGCTGGCCTGGGCGTGGTCGTGGCGTGTTATCACCCGCAAGTATGCGCCTTTGCGCCGGGCAACTGTGTCGATGTCCTATTGGTGGATGGCCAAGTTCTCCGCCTGGGCGATCGGGAGTTTGAGGTCCTGCATACTCCGGGACATTCGGAGGATTCGATTTGTTTGTACTGTGCCCGGGAACGAACCCTCTTCGCGGGAGACACGCCGCTCGATGTGAAGACCCTAGGAGGTTCCCATCCCTGGGAACTCCTGGCTTCGCTGGAGAGAATCGCCAGTCGCGACGTGGCGACGATTTATGCCGGGCATGCCAGTCCCGTGACCTCGGGGGTGCCGGAGCTGCTCCGCAGGACGATCCGGAACATCCGCCAAAGCACCCTCAGTTACAGCTACAGTGGCGGTGTCCCAAGACCTAAGTTACACGCTGGTGGGGGTGAAATAAGCCTCCCTGCGCGGGACGGGAGTTAGGCCCGCCCAGCCAAGCTGCGGTCGTGCATGGTGGTAGTACCGCCCGAATTCCCCCCCGACCCGGAGGCGGGTCGGGGAGGAGCAAGGTTGTCGCCCCTTTCAAGTACGACGACAGCGCCAGGGGCTCGGGGGCTGCGGATTTCCGTTCGACGGCCAAACAGACTCACGATGCGCATTGGGCGAGTCGAGCCATGACGCCGCCTGGCACGACCGCGCGCGTCCAGTAAGCAGAAACGGGCAGTGGCCCGGGCAGAAAGGGGTTCGTGAAATTCGCCGTAAACCTCGAACCCCTCTTGGCCGATGAATATGAGGATGACAGTACGATTCGTCAGCGGAGGGAGCTTTCGTGCGCGCACTCATAATTGACGACTCAAAAGCCATGCGGAGCATCTTGGGCAGAATTCTCCGCAGGCTGGGCTTTGAAATCGTTGAAGCGGCCAATGGCCGGGAAGCCCTGGAGCGACTCCAAGCCATCGGAAAGATCGACTTGGCCCTGGTAGATTGGAACATGCCGGAAATGAATGGCTTCGATTTTGTTCGCGCCGTTCGGGCCGAGCACATGTATGACGGTGTGCTCTTGATGATGGTGACCACCGAAACCGAAATGGAAAGCGTGGTTCGAGCCCTCGCAGCGGGGGCCAACGAGTACGTCATGAAGCCCTTCACCCAGGAGGTCATTCTGGAGAAACTGCGAATCTTCGGGATGGCAGGTTCTTAGCTTATGCCCAAGATCAGAATCCTGGTCGTCGATGACTCGGTGGTCGTCCGGCGCATGGTCAGTGACGCGCTGGCTTCCGATCCACAACTGGAAGTTGTCGGAGCTGCCGCCAACGGGAAGATTGCCCTTGCCAAAATCCCTCAGGTCAATCCCGATATCGTCATCCTCGACGTGGAAATGCCGGAACTGGACGGGCTAGGCACGCTGGTGGGGATCCGCAAGTCGCTACCCGCTCTGCCGGTCATTATGTACAGCACCCTCACCCAGCGCGGCGCGGAAGCCACCCTCGAGGCGCTCTCCAGGGGTGCTACGGACTATGTCACCAAGCCTTCCAACGTCGGAAGTGCTGCCCAAGGGTTGGAATGCATTCGGACGCAACTGATTCCGAAGATCAAAGCGATTTGTAGCCGCGCCTTGGGGATACCCGTTCCCTCCCTTCTGGCCGCAAGCGTTGCTTCCAAGACGCTCCCGCCGCGCTTGGCATCGCCTCGTCGTGAAGAGCAAATCAACATTGTTGCTATCGGTGTGTCCACGGGGGGACCCAATGCCCTTGCCAGTCTCATTCCATCTTTTCCGCGCGACCTTCCCGTACCCGTGGTCATCGTTCAACACATGCCTCCCGTATTTACCCGTCTCCTGGCGGAGCGCTTGGCTGCGAAGTCGCAAATAGGCGTGGAAGAGGGTTACCCGGGAGCCGTCCTGGGGCCTGGCTGCGCTTGGCTAGCTCCAGGCGACTACCATATGGTGGTAGCCAGTGACCACCAGCAGGTGACGCTTCGCACCTACCAGGGTCCGCCGGAAAACTCCTGCCGCCCGGCTGCGGACGTGCTATTCCGTTCGGTGGCCGAGGTCTACAAACCTCATGCCCTGGCTGTGGTGATGACCGGGATGGGCCAGGATGGCCTGCGGGGTTGCGAACATATTCGCGAGTCCGGCGGGCAAATCCTGGCGCAGGATCAGGCGACGAGCGTGGTTTGGGGAATGCCCGGGTTCGTGGCAAACGCCGGTCTGGCCGATAAAGTTCTGCCCCTGGATGAACTCGGCATGGAAATCCTCCGCAGGGTTCGAAAGGGCCGGGAATCAACCCGGGAGTTCAAATCCGCCCCCTGGACGGTGGAGTCGACTATCCCAAGATGAACCTCAGCCTACCGGAATTCAACTACATCCGACGCCTTGTCCTCGAGCAATCGGCGATTGTGCTGGAGGAGGACAAGGGATATCTCGTTGAATCCCGCTTGTCGCCACTGGCCCGTCGCGAGGGGTTCGCTTCGCTTGACCTCCTGGTTCGAAAGTTGCAGGCCGAGCCCTTTCACGGTTTGCATCGCCGGGCCGTGGAGGCCATGACCACCAACGAGACGACTTTCTTTCGCGACTTCCATCCTTTCGAAGCCCTCAAAAAGTCCGTGCTGCCGGATCTTATCGCCCGGCGAGCGGCGGAAAGAGAGTTGAGCATTTGGTGTGCTGCCAGCTCGTCAGGACAGGAACCTTACAGCCTCGCCATGCTGATCCGCGAGAGTATTCCCCAGTTGGCGAGCTGGAAGGTTCACATCCTGGCGACCGACCTCTCCACGGATATCCTTGCCCGGGCGCGCGAAGGACGCTACAGCCAACTCGAAGTGAACCGCGGCCTTCCCGCCAGCCTGCTCGTCAAGTACTTTCAAAAGCGCGGCTGCGATTGGTGTCTGCGGGACGACATTCGCAACATGGTGGATTACCAGATCGTGAACCTCGCCAGCGCTTGGCCGTTCCTGCCGCCCATGGACATTGTGATGATGCGCAACGTGCTCATCTATTTTAGTGTCGAGACCAAGAAAGAAATCCTCGCCAAGGTTCGCAGGGTTTTAAAACCCGATGGCTATTTCTTCCTCGGCGGAGCGGAGACAACCTTCAGCATCGATGATTCTTTTGAGCGCGTTCAGTTCGAACGCGCCACCTGTTATCGCGTTCGAAAAACCTAGGGAGCTACTATGCTGGTGACCGAGGGAGCTTTTTACGGGATTATTCAAGACACGTGGACCTCCACCCTGGGATTCCAAGTTGACCGTGACGACGCGGAGGAGTTTTCCGCGATCGGGGCATTAACCGTGTGCGTCAAACTCACCGGCGCGTGGGATGGCGAAGTGCGTTTGCACTGCTCCCCTTCGTTGGCTCGATCCATCGCCGCCGCCATTTTCCAGGTGGAAGCCGATAAGGCGGGGAGCGACGAGATCCTCGACGCTTTAAGTGAGCTCACCCACATTATCGGTGGGAACCTGAAGGCATTGTTACCCAAACCCGTCACCCTTTCGTTTCCCTCCCTTGCTGATCCCACTGATTGGGCGCAAACCACGCCACAATGGCAAATCGTCTGCCGGCTCATGCTTATGAGTGAAGGCCACCCCTTTGTCGTATCCCTTTTGGGAGATCTTCCCGCCGCGGCAAATGCGGAAACTCCCAGCGGTTGGGAAAGCCGGTTGCCAACGGAAAACCCGTAGGTGCTGTTGGCGCGCCGCAGTTGGTTAGGGAGGACTTGAGGCGCAGGCGGGCGCTTCCCGGGCTTTTCATCCCAGGAAGCGCCGGACTCGGCGATGAAATCGAGGGAAATTTGCCCCGCGAGGAAGCGGGCCCAGCGGTGTGGACCGCCCGCCGGCAGCGGGGGCTCTGAACTCTTGCCGCGAAGCAGCCAGCCGCGCCGGCTTGCAAGCTTTTGGGCCGCTCCCCTAAGCGCTGGCGGCTTTGGCGAAACTGCTGATCGCCTTGGCTTCGTCGTCGTGGACGTCGAAGACCGTATAGAGTTTAGTAATCTGCAACAGGTCATGAACCTTCTTCGTGAGGTTTAGAAGTTTCAAGGCCCCGCCCTGTCTCGAGACACCCGTGAAGGCGCTCACCAATTCGCCGATCCCCGAACTGTCGATGTAGGTGACGTCGGCAAGGTTCAACAAAACGTTCTTGTTCCCCTTGCTCAACTGGTCGCGGATCAGCTCCCGCAACTGCGTGCACCCTTCTCCCAAAGTGATTCTGCCGCTGACATCGACGACCGTCACGGAATCAACTTGTCGTATTGTGGTTTTCATGCTCATGGTCGGTTTCTCCTTGTTTAGTCTGCATTCCGGAACTCAGGCGTTTGACCATGGTCACTTCCGTCCCCGCGCCGTTGACATGTTTAACCCGGAACTCGTCCATGAAGGTGCGAATGAGAAAGATGCCGCGCCCGGACACGTTCAGCAGGTTTGCATTTTCCAACGGATCGGGGAGGTGGTTCGGATCGAAGCCGTTTCCTTGGTCCCGGATGCGTATTTCCAGCCCGTCGCGATGAATTCTAAACTGCAACCAGACGTTCTTGCTGGAATCATTCTTGTTGCCGTGCCATATGGCGTTAATCATCGACTCGTGCACGGCCATTTCAATGTGCTGCTGTTCGTCCTCGTCGAATCCTGCGGTGCCTGCCACGCGGCGGGTAATCTCCTCCGCCACCTCGACATTCTTGAGGTCACTTTCCAGTGTCACCTCAACCACGCTACTCTCAGGAGTCATAAGGTACGGGAAGGGACGCGAATCCCCTTCCTGAAATTACCCTAGGGGTGCGGGAAAGTCAACGCGCGCGTTGACTTTCGTCCGGCCCTCGGGGCGTTTATCTCCATGCCCATCTCAGTCAGCAGGGTGGCACAGCGGCTCCCACGCTCACCCGATGCTTCTTGGTCACCACCGCGCCGGAGGGGTGGAACGCACCGATGTCCGGCTGCTAGATCCCCCGGCACGCAATTGAACGTCACGCCTTCGGGGAAGGCTCCCTGCACAAGCTCGAGTCCCAACCCCCTGCCTCCCAAAGCGGCGTAGAGAATAATCGAACCCTCGCCTGCCGTCAACGATTCGCAAGAGTACGTCGCAAAAGTCACATTCTTGAATTGCTTGACAGGTGAAAGGGCGAAACACAAAATCTGAATATGCGCTGCTTCGAGAGCGAGTTCGAGCAAAGAGCGATTCAGGTGAGCGGAAGGAAAGTGATGATCTTTCAAGGGCGCTTGAGCTGCCGCAATTTGATTCGCTCGATATCGTCGAGCTGATTATGATCTTTGAGGAGAGTGCGCCGAGGGGTGTAGAGATCGAACCTCTACGCGACGTCCGCGGCCTATTGAGATTGCTGAAGACGCTGGAATTTCAGGAAGAACGCAGAAACCGAAATAGGGAATAGCAACGTATAGATGCGCATTGAAGAGACAATCCGCAAGCTCGCGACCGGAGGGCACCTCACGCGCGACGAAGCTCGCGCGGTGATGCAGCAACTGCTCTCAGCCTCCGTGCCGGACGAGGAGATCGTGGCGTTCCTTGCCGCGCTGCGCGACAAGGGCGAGCAGGCTGATGAGCTGGTGGGATTTGCGGAGGTAATGCGCGCCCACGCAGCGGAAACATTGCTTGCGGCGGGAGTGCGAGTTGAAAGCATCTCGCACCGGGAGCCCTTGCTCGACACCTGCGGCACAGGCGGCGACGGCCGCGGGACGTTCAACGTCTCAACGGCAGCCGCGCTGGTTGCGGCGGCGGCGGGAGTGCGCGTGGCGAAGCACGGCAACCGCTCGATTTCAAGCCGCTGCGGGAGCGCCGACGTGCTGGAGGCCCTGGGGGTCGCGATCGACCTGCCACTGGAACGGATTCCTGCCTGTCTCGGAGAAGTGGGCATCGTCTTTCTTTTTGCTCCGCGCCTGCACCTTGCCATGAAGCACGTGATGAACGCGCGGCGGGCGCTCAAAACCAAATCGGTTTTTAATCTCCTCGGCCCGCTTACGAATCCTCTGGCCGCGACGGTGCAGTTGGTGGGCGTGTTTGATGCCGCCCGCACAGAGATGATGGCGGAGACGCTGCGGGCGGTGGGAACCCAGCAGGCGTACGTGGTGGCGGGTTCAGATGGCATTGACGAGATCACGACGACGGGGCCGACGCGGCTTACGTCCAGCGGCATCAACGGGGTCGAGACGCGCGACGTGTACCCCGAAGAGTTTCGCCTGCCGCGCGCCTCGATTGAACAACTGCACGGAGGGGACACCGCTGCCAACGCGCGATTGCTGCTCCGAGTGTTGGAAGGTGAGCGCAGCCCCTATCGTGATGTGGTGCTGGCAAATGCCGCGGCGGCCTTCACCCTGGCGGGAAAGGCGCAAAGCTTTGCGGAAGGCGCTGAGCGAGCGGCAGAGGTGGTGGATTCCGGCGCCGCGCGCGCGAAACTCCGATCGCTTGTGGAATTTACGCAGCGCTACCGGAGCTGAATTGTCGATTTTCGATGCACGATTGTCGATTGTCGATTGAACCAAAGGAAGTTTTCACTCTTGCGTTCTCAGTCCCCAGTAAAGCCTTTTACTGAATACTGATGACTGATAACTGACGACTTTCAATCGTCAATCGTCAATCGAAAATCGTCAATGGCTTACAGGCGCAGGAAATTTCCCAGGAGTTGTTTGCCCGCCTTGGTCAGGATTGACTCGGGGTGAAACTGCACGCCTTCCACTTTCATCTTCCTGTGGCGGAGCCCCATGATGAGCCCGTCGGAAGTGCAAGCGGAGACTTCCAGGCAATCGGGAAGGGTCTCGCGCGCAACGATCAGCGAGTGATAACGCGTGGCAAGAAAGGGATTGGGCAGTCCCTCGAAAATGGTCTTACCGTCGTGCTTGATTTCGCTGGTCTTGCCGTGCATCAGTTCCGGCGCGCGGACCACTTGCCCCCCGAAAGCCTGTCCGATAGCCTGATGGCCGAGGCAAACCCCTAGGATCGGTATCCGGCCGGAGAAAGCTGCGATGACCTCGAGGCAGATTCCGGCTTCGGAAGGAGTCTTCGGACCGGGCGAGATCACGATTCGCTCAGGAGCCTGCTTTTCAATCGCCTCCACGGTGGTTTGGTCATTCCGAACAACCTGAAGATCCGCGCCCAACTCTCCCAAATATTGGACAAGGTTGTAGGTAAAAGAATCGTAGTTATCGATGACCAGGATCATGACAACGCCTTTCGATGGAACCCCTCCAGATCATTATAGGAGAAAACCCTCGTCTGTGTAACCCATGACGGAGCGCCGGCTGGTGAGAATCTGGTCGCACCTTTCAGAGTAAAGTGAAACTCCCGAAGATAGAGGCGCGCCACCGCGCCACCATAGCCGTGGAGTGTCACCGAAGGACCGCCGAATTCCGTCACTTTGCACATCGAATGCTTTTCCGCAGGCGGCCTGCCCTTGGAACATTTCCAAAAGGTTGATTCTTACGTGGTTGCGGCATTCCTGGTTTGGGAAAACCTCCCGCAATCTGGAAATCGAATTGCTCTAACCAAATGCGAGAGGGAAAGGAAAGCTCTAATGAAGAAGCCAAAACGGAATTGGCATGTTACGGTTGTTGATGTTGTGGTTGGCTTAGCTGTCTTGATGATTCTGTCCGCGTTGGTGGTACCCATCTTTATTCCGCCCGAGGGGAGGGCTGCATCAAGAGTTGCAGCGCCTAGCACCTCCGCTATGCCGGCCCAACACTGAACCAACCTCTTCAGGCTTACAATTCCGTCAATTCAATGGTGTGCCAAAGGCAGCGCATCGATGTCGGGATACGCAAACTCCATTACTCACCTGATTGGAATCCCACTGCTACCTCCTACATCCTGTCCTCGGAATCCTGAACCCTGCATTATGGTAGTGGTACAGCTTGGTGTAGAGGCGGCTTTACGCCGCCAATTGGCGAGGTAAACTCGAGGCTACAATTGGCGAGGTAAGCTCGCCCCTACAGTTGGCGAGGTAAACTCGCCGCTACAACATCAAACTGAACCACTACCTGCATTATTCACCCCTATCTTCGGAGGATTCGAAGGGAGTAAAATGTGCGCCAGCCTTAAAGTGTTTATGTGCGAAGCTACGAGCCGCGCAGGGTCACGCACTGGGGGAATAAATATGCTCAAATCTGGACGAAGGGCTTTTCTTAAAACCGGGGTTCTCTCCGCCGCGAGTCTGGGCACACTGGGGGCGGTGGAGGGCGGCGGTCTTCTCGCCAAGGGTGAGAAAGTTCCGCCGATGAACGCCGCGCCTTCGCCGCCGCCTTTCAAACTGGGCCTGGTTACTTACAACCTGGCGAAGGATTGGGACATCGACACCATCATCAAGAACTGCGAGGAGACAGGGTTCGAAGGCGTCGAGCTGCGCACCACGCATAAACACGGCGTGGAAATTTCCCTCAACAAGGCGCAGCGCGCGGAAGTGAAGCAACGCTTTGCCGCTTCCCGAGTGCGCTTGATGAGCCTGGGCACGACTTGCGAATATGAGTCACCGGACCCCGCCGTGGTGGAGAAAAACATCGAGGAGACGCGGCGCTGGTGCGAGCTGGCGCAGGACCTCGGTTGTGTGGGCGTAAAGGTGCGGCCCAATGGATTTCCCAAAGGTGTTCCCGAGGACAAAACGCTCGATCAAATCGGCCACGCGCTCGCCCGATGCGGAGACATTGCCCGCGACCACGGCGTGGAAATCTGGCTGGAGGTCCACGGCCAGGGCACCATGCTTCCGCCCAACACGCACCGTATCCTCAGCGTGGCGAATCACCCCGCCGTGGGGGCGTGCTGGAATTCCAACGACACCGACGTGGTGGACGGTTCCGTGAAAGCGTCTTTCGACCTGCTTAAACCTTGGATCCGGAGTTGCCACATCAACGAGCTGTGCCGGACGCTGTCGCCTTGGGGCAGTGGGCTCATGACCTCCGAGACGACCCAACCAGGCTTCCCGCAATGGCAGAAGCCTTATCCCTGGAGCGAACTCTTCACCCTGTTGCGCAGCATTAAATATGACCGTTACACCTACGCGGAGGTTCCGGAAAGCTGCGAGCCCATCCGGTTCATGCACTATTATCGCGCCCTGTGGCAATACCATGCGGCCTTGTAATTGACGATTGAGGATGGTCGATTTTCGATTGATTCAATCGCCAATCGTCAATCGAAAATCGGCAATTCATGTGTATCTCAGCCAACGGAGTAACTCCACCAGCGAAGGCCGTTTCCCGTACATCAGGATACCCACGCGATAGATTTTCGCCGACACCTGTATTACGCCCACAGTCGTCGCCACGCAAATGGCGAGGGAGAGGGCGATTTGCCAGAAGGGCGGGGTTTGCACCGTGATCCGACAGACCATCAGGATGGGGCTGGTAAAAGGAATCATGGTCAAGGCCACCGCCAGTGGCGAATTGGGCGCCCGCTGAATGATGGGAAAGAGGACCATGCAAGCCACCAGGATCAGAGTGACGGGCATCTGCACCTGCTGCAAATCTTCCTCGCTGGACACCATGGAACCCAAGGCGGCATAAAGCGAGGCATAGAGGAAATATCCCACAAGAAAGTAAAGGAGCGAATAGACCAGGTACGCGGCGGGCAGATGGAAGCTGGGTGCTGTCGCTCCGGGCCGGAATGCCGAGCCCACCGCTGCGCCGTAGGCGGAGACGAATGTGGCGGTACCCGTCCAGATGAGGTACTGCGTCATTGCCACCCCCGCGACGCCCACGATTTTTCCAGTCAAAAGATAGGTTGGCTTGATCGAGGAAGCCAGGATCTCAACAATGCGGGAGGTTTTTTCTTCCAGCACGGAGCGCATGGTTATCATCCCATACACCACGAGCGTGATGTAAAGGATCATGACAATGGAGACCTGCACCAGAATGCTCTGTCCAGTCTCCTCGGACTCGCCGGTTTTGGTGACCTTCACCAGGGTGAGTTCCACGCCGTGCATGACTTCATTCAGGTTGTCGATGTGAACGCCGCGGTCGCTAAGCCGCCGCCCGATGACCGCGTTGCTGACGGCGCGGCCAAGGGTGCGAGCGGTTTGAAAGTCATTGGTGTTGCCGGTGTGTAGGGTCGCTTCGTCACCGTTCAGGATGCCTTTCGGCACCTCCAGAAAACCATCCAATTGGCCGTTGCGAACCTGCTTGGTTAGTTCCTCGCGAGCCATCGATTCGGATGCGGGACGATCCCAAGCCTTGACCAGTTGGAAGCGAGGCCGTCCATCCGGCAACTTTTCGTTCAGCCCCAGCAGGATTTGTGGCGCAAAGCCGCCGAGATTATCCAGGATGGAAATCTTGAGCTGGTGATCGGCCTTGCGGGTTGCCAGGGCCAGACTAATGGCAAAGATCCCCACGCAGAAGAGGGGAACTCCCACCGTACTGAGAACGAATCCCTTGGTGCGGACGCGCGTCAGATATTCGCGTTTGACCACCAGCCAGATTTTACGCATGAGCCTCCGACACCTTTTCGATGAAGATATCGTGCAGGGGCGGCTCGACCAACTCAAAGCGCGTAAGGCGCACGCCGCGCGCGACGGCGGCCTTGAGAATCTCCTGCGGGTCCGCGCCCGGCCGCAGCTTGGCCTCCACCACCGCCCCGAAATGGTTGAGCTTTTCCACCA
>Ga0187865_1003722_pt1 | contig 12153 bp, 8 predicted proteins | sample June2016WEW_11_1_2_FD_132989 | JGI IMG/M metagenome (GOLD analysis project Ga0187865, IMG submission 132989) | Peatland microbial communities from SPRUCE experiment site at the Marcell Experimental Forest, Minnesota, USA - June2016WEW_11_100 | ecosystem: Environmental > Terrestrial > Soil >...
CATCTCGGTCTACGACCACATAGGTCGGGTACGAATGAACATCGAATAGTTCGCGCACCTGCCCGGAAAGATCGATGTACTCAGGCCAATCCATCTGGTGCGAGGCGATAAATCGTTTCCACCCCTGCTCGTTTTCGTCCGAGCTGATTCCCACTAATTGCACCGGCCGCTGAAGGTATTTCTTCCGAATAAGGAGTAAGGTAGGAACCGACGCGCGGCAAGGTCCACACCACGTTGCCCAGAAGTCAATGAGCACAACTTTTCCGCGGAGAACCGCGTTGGAAATGGTCTGCCCCTCTAGCGTGGTAAAGGAAAAGTCTGGGGCGAAGGGCTCACGCGCCCGGATGGGGTTGGCAATAATGCGGCGCGCCTCGCTCACATTCTTGGGGCTGGCGCCGGGCGCTGCAATGTAATTCTTCAATTCGGCGATACCCTCGTTGTCGCGTTCCTGGCGAATTAGAATGGTTCCAAGACTGTAATGAGCGATCACCAGGCTCGGGTCGAGCGCCAGCGCCTGACGGGTCTCATCCTCTGCTTCCTTGAGCTTCTTATCGCTTGGCTTACCGGCCATTTGGGCGAGCAAGGCGGCGCGGAGCAGATGGCCTTGTCCTGCCAGAGACTTGTTGTCGCCGGCGGCTTTTGCAGCCCGTTTGGCGTCGTCGAGAGCCGCGGGTAGGTCACCTGCCTGACGGTCGGCCATGAACATCTTGAGATAACACTCGGCGCATGCATGGTGAGAGAGTTTGTCGGCTTTGCGGTAGGCATCCATGGCCTTCGGGAAATCCTTCTCTTTTAGGAAAGCATCGCCCTTGGCCAGTGCTTGCGCCACGGCATCGGAGTTCCCTTGACTAGTGCCGGGCCCCGCTGAAGCTGCAATCAGCAAGATCGCGATAAGCAATCTGAGGTATTTATTCATGGCAGGCACTTCCGTTACGGCGTCTCAAATCCAGGACGCGGTTGCGGGCGGGCAGACAGCGCTTGGTAATATGGATGCTCTGACCAGCGTGCACCTGATGCTCGTCCACTTCGCACATTTGAATCACCAAATTCTTTACACCTATACCATTAATATTGCAAGGGGCGAAACATCAGCCGCGAGCGGTCGGGTCCGAACGGGTCACCACGGCACGTTCTCTGCGCCGAGGGCTCTGGTGTGTGGAATGCATCCAGAACTCCCGCCCGCGGACCACTCCTCTGGGGATCGCAGTGCGGGCATAAAGGACCCGTTTGGCAATATCTGGTACATAGCCACGCACGTTAAGGATGATCCACTGGCGTAACGGCTGGACGGCACCGCGACCACGAACGAGTTTCCCAAAACCCGCGCAAGCGAGCAAAAAGTGCGCTAGTATCTGGCTATCATTGCAGGGATTCTGGATCAAGGAGGATTCCATGGCAGACGCAAAAGCAGTTCACATTACCCGGCTCATCGCCATCCCCACCGTGATAACGCTCGCGGTGACCATCCTGCGGGTGGTAGGCGAACTCAAACATTGGCCCGCACCCTGGTTCAGCACGGCGGCGGGCGGGGGCGGCGCGGTGGTGGGCATCTCGTGGCTGCCCATCGTTTTCGGGCCGTACTTCGCGCTGAAGCGGGCGGGGGCCGGAGAGGGCCCTGCAAGCACGGGCAAGGCCATCGGCTTCGCGGTAGGTTCGCTGTTGGTGTTTGTCGCCGGAGGCTTGCTGTTCGGCCTGACCATTAAACATCCTAATTACCTCACAGCCCTCGCGCTCGTGCTGATGTTGGCGTCGGCGTTTGTCCCCGGCTTGGGCTGGCGCTCTTTGGGAGACACTCTGGTGGTGTATGCGTTCGCAGCGCGCATTCCGGTTCTCATCGTGATGTATTTTGCCATCTTCGGAAATGGCGGCGCCGGATGGGGGACGCACTATGACCGCGTGCCTCCGGCCCTCGTCCATTCGCCGCCACTGCAAAAATTCTTCTTCGCGGGGGTCTTGCCACAGATGACGTTGTGGATTGGCTGGACGGCTGTGCTGGGCTCGATCCTCGGCACGGTAGTCACCGCGGTCGCGCGCCGGAAAAAACCGGCCACGCCAGCAGCGGGGTAATGGCGATGAACTTCCTCCTGGACGCCTTGCGGCCCTCCGATTGGGAACAGGTGCGAAGCATTTACCTCGAAGGAATTGCGAGCCGGAACGCCACCTTTGAGACCGAAGCTCCCACTTGGGAGAAATGGGATGCGGCGCACCTCCCGTTTGGGCGCTTGGTGGCACGTGCCGCTGACGTTGTTCTCGGCTGGAGCGCGCTCAGCCCGGTCTCCGACCGATGCTGCTATGCGGGAGTGGCAGAAGCGAGCCTTTACGTGGGTGCGCGCCATCGAGGGCAAGGAATCGGCACGGCTCTGTTGCAGGCCACCCTCGACTTGGCAGAGAGAAATGGCATCTGGACACTTCAGGCGGGGATCTTCCCGGAAAATCGCCTGAGCCTGACGCTGGTCAAGAAATGCGGCTTTCGGGAAGTGGGCCGACGTGAGCGTCTCGGAAAGCTGCACGGCGTATGGCGCGACGTTCTATTGCTCGAGCGCCGGAGCAGTGTTGTCGGCATTTGACCGGCTCCGGCCATTCCCTTGACAACTCCACCGCGCGGGCGCCCTGTTTACCAGGACGGCGTGTTTCGCGACCTTCTCCGCAGGGAGTGGCGAAGCAACATTTGACCGGCCCCGGCCACTGGCGTTCCAACTCCGCACCGCTAGGGCTTGCCGTTCTGTCCTGTTTCTTGTTCCGCTAAGCTCCGTACAGAGACTCGGTATTGACGGGCAATCCGAGCAGCTTAAGATAGGTGAATAGTTGCATTTTGTGATTATTGAAGTGCCCGAGAAAGTGAACGGCCATGATTTCCAGCTTGGCGTTCCATCCCCAGGGCACGGAAACCACACGGTTCGTGAAGTCCGCCTCGCTGATGCCATCGAGGGTCGTGCGCAGAATCTGGCTGTCCTTTTCGAGCCTGTCCAGCGCCTCCTGAATTCCGCAAGAGGGCAGGTTCTCGAGTTTCATGGCCGCTTCCATTTCTTCCGGCGGCCCCCACTTGCCGCTCAGCACGGTTTCTAATCCGATGCCGAGTCCGTCGCTCAGGTGACGAATGACTTGGCCGAGGCTCATAAAGGTTGGTCCGGGCCTCCAACCCAGTTTGTCGGCCGGAACCATGCCGATCAGCTTTTCGGTCGGCCGAACCGCCTGCATGACAATTTCATAGAATTCATTCTTGGTCATGGGTCCTCCTTCTGTAGTGTGCCTTGTGCGTTGTGCACAGGGGGAAGGTTACCCTTCCCTATTTACGTTCGTTTTACCGCAAGGTAACTTTAGCGCAAGATCCCCGGCCAAGCTAGTGTGCTGTAACATCCAATTCTTGACAATGGTCACGGGGCACTTCCTGGTTGTAGGGGTACTGCTTGCCGTACCCTCTTGGTTCGGTCGCGCGACAAAAATGAAGAGGGTATGGCAAGCCGTACCCCTACAACCAGGGCGGCAGAGCTGCTGGCCAATTGTCAAAAGTTAGATGTTACGCGACGCTAGCCCGCCGGGGCCGGAGGATTTGCTGCGGGCTCGGCGCTGCTCACGCACGCGCCCGAGCCGTGCAGGATGCACGTGTCCGCTGGTCCATGCGCGTCGAGGCGCACGGATTTCAACTTGAACAGGGTTCGGCTGGCGAAGGCCCTCGCGAGGAGTGGCTCCAATTCCGGGTCGCGCACGCTGGTGCAGGAGAAGATGCCCACGAAGGTGATAATCTGCGCGGAAAAACTGCCACGCTGGCGAGTGATCTTGACCATGGGGCCTTGACCCAAAGTTGGGCTGGTGGCCATGGTAATGGGCAAAACCAGCCGGCCCCCCTCGCGCAGGCGTTCGAGCCAGGGCCGATGCGGATGCGTCACTCCGGCATTGATCAGCATGGCATCGCAAGCGCCCGGATCGAACGCCGCGCCGTCCCCGGCATGGACGGTAACATTCGGATATCCGGAAAGATTCTCCCGGGCGCGAGCCGCCAAGTCGGCATGCACTTCACTTCCTGCCACGGCGCCGCTGGTCCCGACCACTTCCGCCATGATCGCGGTGTAATAGCCCACGCCGCAGCCCAGGTGATAGACGCGATCGCCGGCCTTCAGGTCGAGCGCGTCGATCCAGCGTGCCAGCGCGCTCGGTTGGCCGTTGTTGATATCGTGTGCGGCGTCCAGAGCGATCACGACGTTGTGGTACACATCCCGCGGGTCTTCTGTTGCCGTATAAGTCAAGCTCCCCATGCCGGCAAGCGCCAGCGCCCTCTGCTCGGCTGATCCGATTTGCCAGGGAGGTGGGCCAAGATATTTCTCGCGGGGCACGCGCGCGAACGCCTCGACGAGGGCCGGAAAACGAAGGTTGGCGGAAAGACGGACTTCATCCGCGTAGAAACGGCGGCAATCATCGAGCGTTATCATGGGGTGAGTATCCCACAACGGCACGGAGCGCGGCAACCTCCTTCCTGCTCAGATCGGAAGGGCGCATCCGATCACTTGTGCCTGGGTGGTTATTTCTGTTTAATCTGTTATCATTTTCTTTTAACTTTGGTCAGTAGAGAGGGGAGTCCAGCAGCTTACAGGAGGACTCCGCTTTATAAGGAGAGGCATCATGGAACAGCCATCGTTGGCCAACAATCATCCCGAGCCGGACAAGAACGGTTTGATTGTCATCGGGGGGACAGGCGGATTTATCGCCGGGGCCCTGACACGATACTTCCACGAGCGAGGGTTCACCCGAATCCGCGCGATTGATAAGAAGCCCCTGCCTGAGTGGTACCAGCGCGTGCCGGGCGTTGAGAGCCTGTGTCTGGATTTGAGCGAACAGGAAAACTGCGTCCGCGCCTGCGAAGGCGCCGTGGAAGTTTACAACCTTGCCGCGGACATGGGTGGCATGGGCTTCATTGAGCGCTTCCGCATTGAGTGCTTGCGCAGCGTGCTGATCAACACCCACTTGATTGAGGCGGCTCACCGCGCCGGGGCGGAGCGCTACTTCTACTCTTCCTCCGCCTGCGCTTACAACACGGAATTGCAGAAGGACCCGAACGTCCGCGCCCTGAAAGAGTCGGACGCCTACCCCGCCATGGCCGAACGCGGCTACGGATGGGAGAAGCTCTTCTCCGAAATGGTCTGCCAGGAATACTGGGCCGAGCGCGGGATGAAAACCTTTATCGCGCGCTTCCACAATGTGTACGGGCCGCACGGCACCTGGGACGGTGGCCGGGAGAAGGCCCCGGCGGCGATTATCCGCAAGGTGATCGAAGCCAAGGACTCGGGAAGCAACAAAATCACGATCTGGGGCGACGGCACTCCCACGCGCAGTTTCATGTACATTGACGACTGTGTGAAGGGTATCGATATGATCGCCCATTGCGAGGAGTTGATCGCCCGACCCATCAATTTGGGGTCGAGCGAATTGGTTTCCGTTAACCAATTAGTGGACATCGTGGAGGCCATTGGCGGCGCCAAGCTGCAACGCGAGTATGACCCGACCGCGCCCCGCGGCGTGGCGGGCCGTAACAGCGATAACACCCTGATCCAGAGCATCCTGCATTGGGAGCCGCGCACCCCGCTGCGCGAGGGGATGGCCAAGACCTATGCCTGGATCGCCGAGCAGTATGCTGACCGGAAAGCCGGCAAGCGGACACTGAGCTAACGATGAGAGAATGCGGAATTGTCAATGCCGCAGCGCCCAGCCTGCAGGGTTCCGTCAAAGTCGATTGGGTTGAAAGGGACCCCTCACCCACCGCCTTGCGGTCCCCCCTCTCCCCAAGGGAGAGGGCTGCGATTTTTGATTTTTTATCCCTCTCCAGGGGGAGAGGGGGGACCGCAAGGCGGTGGGTGAGGGGTCTTTTCGCGGATGATGCATTCGTAGCTCTGTACGTATGCGGCACGCTGGACTTTGACGGGGCCCTGGCCCAGCCTGACTGGAGACGGCCCGAGACTGCGCCATGGTTTCATAATTCAGAATTCATAATTTCCCGATGAGAAACCTCGAAGAGTCGCTATTCTGGGAAATCTTCTATCGGCGCCAGGCCACGCGCTCCGAATTGGAGCATCAGTTCAACGTCAGCGCCGCCACGATTTCGCGCTCAGCGGATGAGCTGCTCTCGAAGCGCATCATCATTGAAACCGGCACCACCATTTCCTTTCGCGGACGCCCTCCTGCCCTGCTGCAAATCAATCCTGAACTCGCGGATGTGGGTGGGCTGGAACTCGATCGCGACCGGATTACGGCGGTGGTAACGGACATGGCCGGCAACCTGCTGGGCCGTGGCGCGGTGGAAGCGAATCCCTCCAACCCCGTCGCCCGGACCCTTCAGGACTGTCGCGAAGCCTTGCGCATCGCGCTTGCGGACGCGGGAGTAAGTCGCGCGCGGCTTTCCCGGCTTGGCGTCGGGTATACCGGCAGGTTGGATGTTCAAAGCGGCATGCGCTTGGACTGGGAAGGAATGCCGCACTGGAGGCGCGTGAATCTCCTGGACGTCTTAAGGGAGACGTTCGAGATGAACATTACCCTGCGCGACCGGGCCCAGGCCATGGCTTTTGCTCATCACTTGCTGTGGCCGGAAAACTGCCGCCACCGATCCGCCCTTTACGTGTACGTCGGGAGTGGAATTGGCGCGGGAATCCTTATCAATGGCCGCATGCTCCAGGGGATGACCTTGAACAGCGGAGAAATCGGTCACATCGTGATCGACCGCAACGGCCCGCTTTGCGAGTGCGGGAAAAAAGGCTGCCTGGAAGCGCTTGCCTCGCTTCCCGCCACCATGGCGCGCGCGCGCACGGCCTTCGAGCAGAATACGGATACGTCATTGCACGCCTTGGCCAAGTCTTCGTCGCGGTTGACGCCCCATATGCTGGTGCTGGCGGCGCGGGAGGGAGATCCTCTTGCCCGGGCGGTGCTCATGGAAACCGGGGAGGCTCTGGGAGTGGGCATTGCCAACACCGTGCAAATCCTCAATCCCTCCCTGGTGGTTCTTGCCGGAAGATTCGCCAACCTGGCCCGGGACTTCCTCCTCGAGGCGGTGACGCGGGTGATTCGTGACCAGTGTTTTGAAGCCATTTCGCGCGGGTTGGAAGTCCGCGTGGCGCCGTTCCGAAAAGACGTTGGACCCGTCGGCTGCGCGCTGCTGGCCTCCGTGGACGTAGCGGCAGAGGTGATCCAGCACACCTTTTTTGTCAATGAGCCTCCACGATCAGCCCACAAACAGCACCAGGACGTGTAAGGTTTCTGCGTGAAAACACCGTTTGCCGGAGCGATGCAGCCGTTATACAGGGGGGGGGACACGCGAAACGGCATGAGGGCGCAATAAAGCGCTTGCCGGTCATTAAGCCGGATTTCTCGTGATGGGTTTGGAAGGGCGGGGCTTCAGCCCCGCCGTTAGGAGGCCTTCTTAATTATTTCCGTTCCCCGCGCCCCGCGCAGCCCCGATGTATCGGGGCTGCGCGGGGCGCGGAACGAACAGAGGGGGGAGCCGCCATTTCGGCGGGGCTGAAGCCCCGCCCTTCCGGTAGCTCCCCAAAAGCGTCCCGGCGTGGTGAGAAACCTGTCGTTAACCCTCCAATCTGACGTCGCCACCAAAAGCGCAGCGCGAATCAGAAGAAGAGCTTCAGCGAAAACTGCAAGATTCGCGGACCCTGGTCGGATGTAATTTTGCCAAACGTGCTCGACCCGACTTTGTTTCCGGGAGCTCCCAAGTCAGGACGGTTGAACAAATTGAAGAATTCGGCGCGGAACGTCAGCTTGCCCTGGTCTCCCAAGAAATGCAGTGGAAAGTTGCGGTAAGCTGCCGCGTCGGTATTCAAATAGTTCGGAGCAGAGATCGTATTGCGACCCAAAGTTCCGAAAGTGCCGGGATCAGCTTGCGCAAATGAGCTGGTGCTGAAGTACTGCGCGATTTCCTTGCCACGGCCGGAAGCGATCGTGATGGGAGCGACCACCTTCGCGGTGCTCTTCATCCCGCACGCACAGGAGTTATTGCTACTCATGATAGTAAAGGGGATACCAGTTTCAAGCGTGATGATACCGCTCACCTGCCAGTTGCCCGTGATCGCGCTCGCGTAGTGTGATTTCATCGCATGTCCGGCATCCGGGACGTGGTAGACCACGGAATCCACAAACCGGTGATGGCGGTCGTAGTCCGAACGACCGCGGAATTGGAAGAAGTTGTACGGATCCCAAAGGGTGTTGGTCGTGATTTGTTTATTCCCCGACTGGTAGTCAAGGTTTTTGGAAAGGGTGTAACTGGATTTGTTGCTCAACCCTCGGGCCATTCTCCTCTCGATGGAGAGCTCGAAGCCGTTGTACTCCTGATTTAGCCCTGCCATCAGGAGGTCCAGCTCCTGATAGTATTTGCCCATTGGCCGGCGCGCAGTTATGGTCGCGAGGTTTTGCGCCAGGGTCAGTGAGTAGTTGTAAGGGGGCGGATTGTCGTCGTAATCGCCCCAAAGATTAGTTCCTTTGCTGCCCACGTAACTGGCGGTTACTATCCAGTTCTGGCGCAATTGCCGCTCGACAGTCAGGTTCCAAGTTTGCTCGTACGGTAACGTCTGGGTGGTCTGGAGGGCTGACGCCGTCATGGGAATAGAGAAAGCGGAGTTCTTCTGGAAGTTGCCTGCATACGGGAAAACATTTAAGTTCTGCCGGCCCGCGTAAGGATTATCGAAGGGTATTCCACCCACTCCCGTGGCGCTCGTGGTAAAGTCGATCGTAAAGGAATACGGCGACTGGAGGTTCATGTTGTTGTAAGCGTAAAGCTCGGGGGCATCGTAGTACATTCCCCAGCCGCCCCGGAGGCTGGTTTTGCCGTCGCCAAAAACGTCCCAGGCGAAGCCCAAGCGGGGTGTTATGTGGCGATAGTTATTGGGGATGACACCCTTGGGAATCGTGTTTCCCGAGGGACCCTTGTCCCCGACGTAAAGCAATCCCGGTGGGGAGTTCACAAAAACCTGCGACACCGTACCGGCATTGTAAGCGGCCTGGTTCCACATATTTTGGCGGTTATTGAGATCAGTGATGGGAAGCTCCGGCTCCCAACGCGCGCCGTAAGTGAGGGTGAGACGCGGCGTCAGGCGAAAGGTGTCGCCGCCGTAAAAGCCATAATAGTGCAGGCGCCTGAATTCGATCTCGCCATCGTCCTGATAAAATTCGCTCAACTGGCCGATCAGGAAATCGGCAAAATCGTAACCCGTGTATTCTCCGTTGAAGTGAAGTGACCCCGCCGCATTGTAGTCGTTGTTCTCGTTGTAACGGGAGTCCTCGATGTTCGCCCCCCATACCACGCTGTGCCGCCCCTTAATCCACTGCCAGGATTGCGCGAATTCCAGGCTGGCCCGGGCGAAATACGCCGGGTCGCCCGAGCCGATACCGCTGTAACCGCTTGTCCCGCTGAAACTCATGCCGGTGCCGTTTCCCTGAGGATTTATATTTATCCCCAGGTCTTTATTGGTGAACGGAACGGCATAAACTCGATCACCGTCATAATCGTTGCCCGTAAAGCGCGTCTGGACCAACATAGTCGGTGACACGGTGTAATTGAAGGCCACCGTGGCGTTCTGGGCCGAGCCAATTGAGCCCTGGCTCGCGGAATTCAGGTTATTGTTGATCCAGTTGGGTTTCCTGGCATCGTAGTTGCGGTAGAGCCTCACATAGAAGTTGCTCTTGGGGGTCACGTTGTAATCGACGCGTGTAACCCACTCGTGAGCGTACATGATGGAGGGTTGCGTCCAATAATACAAGTTGTTGCTCGCGTTCGGAAGGGGATCGTATTTCAGCAGGGTCAGCGCGACTGGATCGAACTCCGAACTGGGAATCTGATTGTTAGCGTAAGGGGCGTTCCCCTTGAGAGGATCAACCAATTGGAGGGGCTTGGAACCGCTCAAGAGGGCTGAGAGATCGCCTTGCCGCACATTTGCTGGTGGGGTGACCGACGAAGCGGCGGCGCTCGCGGAGCGGATCCAGGTCTGCTGATAGCCGCCAAAAAAGAAAAGTTTATTCTTCTTGACGGGGCCGCCGAAGGTGAATCCCGCCTGGTTCTGTTTGAGATTGTCAGGGCCGTGGGAGAAGAAATCATTGGCATCGAATGCAGTGTTGCGGACAAACTCGAACGCATCCCCGTGGAAGCCATTGGTGCCGCTCTTGGTGACAACGTTCATGCGGCCACCTTGGTTTCTGCCGAACTCCGCTCCCGTACCGGTAGTCTCAACGCTGAATTCCTGCACGGCGTCGGGAAAGGGATACGGTAGCATGGTGTTCTGCATGATGTCCATGTTGTCTCCACCATCCAGCATGAAGGACACGGTGTTCTGGCGGGCGCCGTCAATCGAATAGGCGAGGGAAGAAAAAGCTGACTTGGCGCCATCCCCGTTGGCACCGGTGACACCGCCGGCAGGCTCCACCCCGGGCACAAGCAAGGCAAGAGACGCCAAGTTACGTCCATTGAGAGGAAGTTCGAGGGCGCGCTCGTTGTCGATAATGCCTTTAAGGGTGCGGTCGCTCAGGTTCACGGCTACGGCCGCGGCCTTCACCTCGACCATGGTACTGACAGAACCCACCATGAGACTCACATCCACCCTCCGGTTATCGTTCACCTGGAGCACGATCCCCGTTTGCTCGAGCGCACGAAAGCCCTCTTTCTGTACTTTCAGGTTGTACTCACCGACGGGGATGGTGGAGAACTGCCACTCCCCGACGTCATTGGAATTCGTCGTGTACACGACTCCCGTTTGCACGCGGGTAAGCGTAATCAGAGCCTTGGGGATAACTCCCCCTTGCTGATCAGCAACACGCCCATACAACCCCGCGCTGTCCCGCTGTTGCCCCCATAGGCATCCGACCAAAGATAGCAGTACCAGGCTCGCTCCTATAAAACGTTGTAGGCGATGCATATAATCCTCCTTAACTGTTTATCGAATTCGCCCCAGACCTGACGCAAATGAAATAAGGCAATGCTCCCAAGCTTACCGGCATTGCTGAGTCGATTGGATTTCAACGCCAGCGCAACGGTACGCTGCGCCGTTGCTTGTATCGTAAGTTGGTTTGGAAAGCAACTCAGGGGAGACGGGTTATTTTCAGTCTGAAAAGAATTCCCGGCATACAATCGAAGCGTGCGCTCGCGTGGGCCATCCTGCCGCGAAGGATTGACATTACGGCCTTACTCCCCTCTTGATGTTCCCAATTGGTGCTGGCCGCTCACGTCGATCCCCAAGCCCGCGGCCGGCAGACGCGGATCCCTCCTCGTGCGCGTGTGGGGGTCGCCGGATCTTGTCGCGGGTGAGAGGCGAATGAGCCACATTTAGGGTTGATTGCCTCCTTGAAAATAGCGAGAGTAGAATGGACGCGGTCAGGGCAGGGTGGTTGCGCACTCACTCAATCTGCGATTCCATCGTTGTCCAATGACGCTACAATCTCACCGTGCGTCTGCGAAGCAGGTATTTTATGAAACTACGTTTCGTCGTCTTCATCATGTTTCTCGCCCTCACGGGGCAGCGGGCGATCCCGCAGCAAGAGGTCAAGACTGGAGTGCGGGCCCTGGACTTGCCGGCGGTCACGGGTGTGCGTGTCGGCGTCTTCAAGGAGGAGGTTAGCAGGGCGTATACGGCCAAGGACGGCGTGCCGTCAAACGACGTGCGCTCGATCGCGGTCACGGCTTCGGGTGACATTTACGCCGGCACGGCGCGCGGTTTGGCGCGCTTTTCGGTTGGCAAGTGGGCCACCCTCGCTGCGGATGGCGAGGCCGTCGAACAGGTCGCCGCACGGGGTGATGACGTCTGGTTCATTTCCGCAGGGAGGCTGGTTCACTTGCGCGGCACGTCGTTTTCGCTACCGCCGGTGAAGGTAAACCAAATAACGGCCGGCGGAAAACCGTTTTTGGCTACTGACGCCGGTCTATACATTCTGGGCGGGAAGAAATTCGTCCTCGACTCTGGTCTGGCGCGGTTGCTGGGAAGCGAGAAGGCCGTCCGGCAAGTGGCCGTCGCTGCTGACGGTCGCGTCGCCGTAGCTGCTATGGCCGGATTATTCCTGAAGCGGGCGGGGGGCGCCTGGGGCGCTGTTTATCCGCGCAATGCCACCCGGAGTTGGGCCCCCTACGACGTGCGCGGGGTGGCGTTTGACTCTCAGGATCGCCTTTGGTTTTCCAGCGCG
>Ga0187865_1003724_pt1 | contig 12146 bp, 9 predicted proteins | sample June2016WEW_11_1_2_FD_132989 | JGI IMG/M metagenome (GOLD analysis project Ga0187865, IMG submission 132989) | Peatland microbial communities from SPRUCE experiment site at the Marcell Experimental Forest, Minnesota, USA - June2016WEW_11_100 | ecosystem: Environmental > Terrestrial > Soil >...
CAGACGTTGCCGTTCCCGTTCGCGTTCCACCAGCCGCGCATTGTCCAGAATGCTCGCCGCGTCTGCCGCCAGCGCGTCCAGGATCTGCCGGTCCAGCTTGGTGAATGCCGCCGGGCGCTTTGAATCCAAATAGAGCAGACCCAAAAAAACGCCCCGGCTCACATCCACACCCGTGCCTTCGCTCGCCGCGCGCGAACTGGCGTACAGCGGAATCACCACCACCGCGCGCAATCCTTGCGCCACGATGCTGGGCGCGTCCTTCCAGCTGGTGAACTCCGCGTGCGCCAGGTCTTCCGCGATCACCGGCGAGCCTTGCTTCATCGCCAACTGAATCGCCCTTTGGCTGGGTGTCATGCTCTCGGGAGGCAGCCGCTGTCCCCCGCTTCGACGCGCCAGCCGCACGCGCAAATTCTCTGCGCGTCCTGCTTCCGCCTCTTCCAGCAAACCGCGGTCCGCATCGGTTACCGCGATGGCGTGATCAATCATCTTCGCCAGTACGGAATCCAGCGGCAATTGCGAGTGCAAAAGGGAAGTGGTTTCCAGGAGCATGTTCAACTTCCGCAAGCCCCCGCCCGTGGGTTCCGAGCTGGTCATGTGGTCGATCCGCGTCAGCAACTGGGGGATCGCTTCGTCGGATGTTCCAGTCGCCGCGCGGAAAATAACCTGGTAGGAATCTTCAATCCCGAACGTGATCACGTCGCCGTCGTTCAACTGCCGGCTCTCCACCTTCTCATGGTTGACGAACATCCCGCGCTTCTGCCCGCGGTCTTCCAGGTAGTAGCGGTTCGCCTCCAGGACAATCGCGGCGCAGTCCCGCGAAATCCGGGGGTCCGGCAACTGCAAGTGGTTGCCCGTCTCCGCGCCGCGCCCGATCAGAAACGGCGCCTGTGTTACGCGGACGTACTTCCGCGCACCGTCGCGCGAGATGACTTCCAGTACGGCCTCACTCTGGGCCAACGCTTCTGTCATGCTTTTCCTGTCCTGACCCCTCAACTAGTCCGCGCATTGTTGCACCTGCCCGGCCAGTTCGTCCGCTCCGCTTCCTGTGGCACAGACGCCCCTGTCTGTACTCCTGGGTTCCGCTCCTGCATGTTAATCTGTAGACATCTGCACACAGAGTCTACCCCCGGCCCGCTCGGGGCATCTCTGCGTTCGTTCTTTCTCCTGTGCCCTGGATTCTCAGTCTTCCCCCTTTTCCCGTGCGCGCTGCCAACCGCCTGCCTAGATAATCCTCCATAATCGCCAGCGAGGGAAAGGGTGAGATGACCCGCAAGTTGGACCTCGCCCAAGGCCCACACACTATGCAGCCACGAAATCGTTTTCACTCCCGCCAGAGGCGAAGCCGCGTGTCGCCCTTGTTCCCGCACCGTCAGCCGTACGCTCTCCGGATGGTGCGGCAGGTCGGCGGTGGTTATCAGCAGGTCCACGTCCGGCATGTTCTCGTCGCTTTTCCAACCGCCCACCGTATTCCAAATCAGGTAGATCCTTGCGCATCCTTCCGTCTCAGATTGTGCAACGCGTCAACTCCCGGCAAACCAGACATCATGTGGAGTTAAGACTGCACGGCAACAAAATCTCGTCACACCCGGCCAAACTTGTTTGATTTAGAGCAATACTTGTCCCGAAATCGGTCAACGACTTCCAGCAAGTCCGAAGTCAAAAGTTTCCGAACAATCAATTCCACCGATTTGGGGACATCTCCGTAATAAGCCTCAGAGATTCCACCTGCGATGCAAGCCATCGTGTCCGCGTCGCCGCCGAGTGAAATCGCCAACCACACGGAACTCTCAAAGCTGTCCGAGTCTAGAAAGCAGATAATCGACTCGGGCACAGAACCCTGACAGGACACGTCGAACGAGTATACGGACCGAACCTCGTCCGCAGTGCGTGCCAGGTCGTAGCCAAAGCGAGCTGTTATCTCTTGGCGAATATCAGTCTTCGCTGCACCGCAGCGGGCGAGATAGACCGACAGGGCCACCGCCTGAGCTCCACGGACGCCCTCCGGGTGGTTATGAGTCACGTCTGCACTCCGCTTTGCTTCGATCAGAATCTCTTCTACAGAATCGAAGGCCCACCCTACGGGAGAAACCCGCATGGCGGAACCATTGCCCCAGCTGTTGTATGGACCTAGCGACTCATCACTGAGCCATTGATGGAAATGGCCACCGTACCCTCGACCTGGATGACGCCGCCCAAACTTCCGAAGAAAGTCCGCATAGTCGCCCTGATCCAGAATCGCAGCAGCGACCGCGACCGTGAGTACCGTGTCATCCGTGTAGAAGTTTTTCGGGGAAAGGAGGGGGAATTCTTTGATCTTCAACCCGCTCCCCTCGAACACCGAGCCGATGACGTCCCCTGCGACTGCACCAAACATTTGCTTTCCCCCTGTGCACCGAACGCTGGGTTCGGCTAATCGGACATCTCGCTTATGGATGTGATCAGTTTGGCTTAACCAGAATAGGATAAAATGAATAAACTCAAGTGAATTTGTTGCGGGGAGTCAACAGAGGATTCTAATGCGAATCCTAGCAATAGCGGACATTCACGGAGTTATGAGTGTCTACGAGTGGCTGGTTGAATTGGTGGAGGAGCACCAGGTCGACCTGCTTTTGATTGCTGGAGACCTATTTGCGGCTGACTGGGAAGATGGGCAACGTGAGCAGGCGCGGCAAATCATTCCAGTGCTGAAAAGGGTGGCAGCACCCTGTTTCTACATCATGGGCAACGACGACAATGTCGCCCTGGACTTCGAGGATGAACAAATCAAGCCGCTTCATGGAAGACGGCTTTCTTGCAGAACTTACAATCTCGTCGGCTATCAATACACACCCCCATCATTTGTGGGCAAAGTGTTCGTGAAGTCGGAAGAGAAGATTGACGAAGACCTTCAGTCTTTGGAATCGCTACTCGAGCAGCCAACCATTCTTGTTACACATGCACCGGCTTACGGGTTTTTGGACCGGTCTTTTGACGGCGAACATGTTGGCTGCCGTGCACTAGGTACCCTGCTTCACCGAAGGCCGGTCCTGACGCACATCCACGGGCACATTCATGATGACTTCGGGCGAGACGAGAATCATTTCAATGTTGCTTCAGCTGGACAAAGACGTGCAGCCGTTATCGATCTACCCTCCCTAGATCATCAGGTACTGCAAGCCAAATGATTCTCTCACCGGGTTCGAGCTTCCATGAGAACTTCCGCCGTGCATTGTCGGGAAAGCGTACGTCTGCCCAGTCGATTTTCTGGCCCGCTTCCACTTCACCGACTACTGCTGCGATCGGGCATTGAGTCCATTTATCACCAACTATCTCAGAGTGATTCGCCTCCACGCTTTAGTGACGATAGGGGGATTCACCGACACGCCGCATTCTCTGTTACAGCGATTGCGCCGCTGCCGGACGTTTACGTCTTTGGCGTGTTGCCGGATGTAGCGTAGCCACGGGATGCCCGCGTGCGTGGACTTCGCTACAGACCCCTGCACGTCGAAATGGAACACGTATTTGGCGGTACGTGCTCGCGGTTCGGTCACCCGCCGCCAGTGTGGATTGCCGGAACGGGCTGCACCGTTGCCGCTGTTTCTGTGCCGGACAAAATTCATCCCATCGCTGATCAGAGTTTTATTGACCTGCAATAGGCCCAAGCCTATGCTTCGCCATAGAAGATGAATGGGAAGGAGAACTTCCCTTGCCGGACCAGGTCGGATCGTTAGATTCCCTTATCGGACGAGAGTTTTCCCACTACCGCATCATCAAGAAGCTGGGCGGTGGGGGGATGGGTGTCGTTTACGAGGCTGAAGATACCCGCCTACACCGCAATGTCGCTCTGAAATTCCTACCCGACAATCTGGCGAAAGACCGACAGACACTAGCTCCAACGGATGTGCTTTGATACGCCCAGCGAACCTCTACTTTTATTGGCGGTGCGAAGACCAGACCGTTCTCGGGTGCGCCTTCGAATTCCAGGTGCCGGGAACAGAAAGGCTCCTTTTCACTTCTGGGAAAGCCGTGCCCGCATTGGACCCGAACGGTGGGGGGTAACACATGTGGCGAATAAAGTTTCGCGGCTGCGTGATATCGGCCCGGAAGACTTGGTCATCAAACAGATCGCCCGCTACGAGTATGCTTGACCCTGAAAAAGCAAAGGCAAAAACCGATTCAAGAATTGCGTTGCCGTAAAAACCTGCGGAAATGACGCGCGGGTGCGCCGGTTGGCGATAGTCGAATCCAAAGACTCTTCCGTACATATTGGCAGAACCGAGATAGGCGATTCCGCCGTTGAGGGAAATGGAAATCAGGCCGGGAGCGCCGTCCGCAGCATCCAGGGCAGCGAAACAACTCAAGGCCTCGAGCGGAAACTGCCCGGCCAGCGTCGGTGCGGCCGGATTTGTCATAGTGGCAATGACCAATCCACCGTCGGTAGAGGCGAGCAATGCAAGCGCTCCATCAACGGCCACGCCCTCTACGGCCGAGGAGGGGCGAAATTGCGACAGCAGAGCCGGTGCTGAGGGATTCGCGATGGAATAGGTCAGCAGGCCCGCGGTGTCCGCGGCAATGAACAGCAAATTTCCACTCGCTTGCATTATTACCGGATAGCCGGCGAGGCTGAGAGAAGCTCCGGCGACGGGAGAGGCGGGGTTCGCAACGTTGATCACGACCAAGTGGTTGTCAGGCGTCCCGGCGTAGAGCAGATTGCCCACTAAGGCCAGGGAGCTGGTTGGCAGCGCCAGCGAGGCTACCTTAGCGGGAGAGGTGGGGTTGCTCACGTTCAAGACCAGCAGTTCGGTGGAAGTGCCAACAAACAAGAAGTTGCCCGTATCTGCCAGAGAGAAAGGTATCTCGCCGCTCGCCAAGGCAAAAGAGCCGATCTTGTGCGCTGGCGTTTGGCTAAGGTCGTAAGTCGTAACGAACTGTCCCACGTCTGTGCTCTCCGCGGCATAAAGAGTGGAAGACGAAGCGAGCAGATCGAAGATCGCCGCGAGCGCACCGCTTCCTGGAAGCGTGGGTTCTGGAATCAGCCCTCCCGCCGGTGCGGACAGATCGAAGATTTGCACCCCCGAACCGAGAACGTATGCATGGTTTCCGACGAAACGCACAGGTCCCTGGAATGCGTCGCCGTTATATAGGAGATCAGTTACCTTGGGATTGGCAGGTGAAGAATAGTCAACCAACAGATACGTGTCGTTGGGCGAGGGACCCAGCAAAGCCAGCGAGCCGTTCATATCCGAGGGCGGGGCGTATTGACCAGAGACAAGAAGCACGGGAAGCCCACTGGAAACATCGTACACGCCCGCCCCTGTAAAGAGCAGATTGCCAAAAACCTGGGGCAGGGCCTCACCTGGCTGCCCAACAATCCCCCCCGGCTGAGATGGAATCGTTTGCAGTAGATTGAGCGGGCTGGTCGTGAGGTCGTAGGTAGAAAGAAAGGACGGGAGAGTGCCATCGCTTTGTTGTTGCTGAAACAACAAAAACAGACGCGTGTCCGTGATGGAGATGCCTTCAATACTCGTGGGCAATGAGGGGTTTGCAATGGCAAGAGCGATCTGCGACGGAATCACTGTGCCTGACCGCGCGTCGAAGACCACAGCGGTGACGGGAGACTGCCAGAGAGATTGGCCAGTCGACGTGAACGAACTGGAAATCCCGATCAGCACACCCTGGTAGAAACCATAGACCCACAGTCGGGGCACAGTGAAGAACTGCTTGAGAACAGCTTGACCTTTGGACCCATCAAAGAAAGCAATTTCGGTGGTTCCGCTACCGGCCGGCGAAGTAATTTGCGAAGCGGTCACGCGCCAAAGATAGCCGCCGCTCGCAAACGTTTGCATCGGCTGAATACCCAAGTCTTCGTCGAAGCCTTCGACGGCGCCAGTCCAGATTGGATGCGCGGGATCCGTTGCGTCGTAGGTGTCGATCCATTTGTAATGTCCATCGGCTACGATGAACGGAAGATTGTCCGAAAGCACGTATACATGCGTGCCATCCACGGCTACCGCCGTGGGGAGGGTGGTCTGGCCGCTGGCATTCGCGGAGATGTCCGGATAATCGATGATCCGATTCACCATGCCAGGGAAGCCGCCAACAACGCCAATGGCGTTTGTTGCGTTGCCCGTGCTGATCGGTATGGCGCCGCTATCTTGAAGAGTGGTTGGCGCGGTGTACAGTCCGGTGGAGCTCAGGCTGCCGCCACCCGCTTCGATCATCCAGGTTGGTACCAGGGTATTCGGCACTTCCGAAAGCTGGAGCGTGCCGCCTTCGGCGAGCACCGGAACGGCCGGCTCGATTCGAGCCGGAACCACCGAAAAGACAAAGAAATCACACTGCTGAGTTCCGCTGATGCAACCTGTGACCTTGTCCCAGGTGCTTGCTCCAGCCGTAAAGACGCCGTTCTGCGTGACCGTTCCGAACAGGGCACTCCAGCTAACTGGCTGCGGTGTCGTGTCGCCCATAAACGTTGTCAGCATCTGGGTGGATTCACCGGGAGTAAGAACCTGACGGTTTACACGCACGCGCAATCGCGGAAGGCGCTGAAAGGGCAGTGAATTCGATTGCTGGACGGGATACGGCAGGCCTGTTTCTCCTGATACGCAGCTTTGTTGGATGGAGAGCGCCCCGCTGGAAGCTCCCAGCGGTACCGGTCCGCTCAGGGCGTTCGGAGATGCGGTAGCAATCCCACCGGGGATGATCGTCCCGTTTGGTCCTGGATACAAAACAGTGAACAGCGCACCCACAGCGAAGTTCCCCGACACTTGTACGCTCGCGCGCGCATCCGCAGGCTGCGGTGAGAGCCCCGTGATCATGGGTGGCGGAGGAACGAGATTCACTTCGCTCACCCCTTGCGCGCCGGCGTTCGCAACGGATGTAGCCCGGACGACACCGGGGCCAGGAACATTCGCGCAATTGAATGCAGAGGGAGTAAACAAGCCGCTCGTAGAAATTTGGCCAATCGCTCCGTAGTTGGGATCCACACTCCAATTGACAGCAGTATTGGTCGTGCCGCTGACCGTCGCGGTGAACTGGATGCTCTGTGAGCCGTCAAAGACTACATTTGCATTTTACGGCGACACCGTGACGGTGATCCCACCGGCAGTGGCGAGGATAGTCACGGTCGCGGCGGCCGTCTTGGTAGTGTCCTCATAGCTGGTGGCGCTGATGATCACCGTGTTCGCAGGCAAGTTGGCGGGAGCAGTATAAAGGCCGTTTTGATCGATGAGTCCAACGCTGGATTGTCCACCAACGAAGTTGTTCACGCTCCAGAACACCGAAGTATTCGCGGTTCCAGTGACCGTGGCGCTGAACTGGAATGGGGATCCTAACTGAACCGACCCAGAGGTCGGCGATATGTTGATTTGGACTTTCTCGGGATTGATCGTAACGGTGGCTGGTCCCGCTTTGGAGCTGTCTTGAACACTTTGCGCTTTGACGGTGACACTGGTGGGATTCGGCACAGTTGCCGGTGCTGTATACAAGCCACCTGTGCTGATCGTGCCAGCCGTGCCGTTTCCTCCTTGCACATCGTTCACAAACCACGTGACAGCGGAATTGAAGTTCCCTGTGCCCTGGACGCTCGCTGTGAATTGCTGGGTCCCTTTAACAAATAAGTTTGCGCTGTTCGGTGAAATCGTTACCGAAGTGATCGTGGGGCTGGGCGGTGGAGGTGGCGGGGGCGGTGGTGAACCCCCGCCCCCACAACTCGAAAGAGCCACGATAGCCACCGCGATAAGAGCAAGCAGGAGGGAAGATGTTCGAAAAAGGCGCGAACACTGAATCGCCACGGCTGATTCCTCCTCCGAATGACGTTTACGGCAAGTTCAACCCTATTTCCGCGGGCAGTCCCAAAATTGTCCCGGAGTCCAAGGAATACCGTACTCTATAGCACACCCCGCCGCGGTCGGCCACTCTGGGGGCTGCCCCGTCTTTGGCGCCGTTCCGGTCAGTTGTCCGTTTTCCTTGGTGCAGTCTTTTAGAAGTAAACAACGTACAGGCACCACAGTAAAAGACCCTTGTTCACCCAAGAATCTTCACCTGTAATTTCACCTGTAAAGACTCCGTCTTACACGTATTTCGGCGTACTTACATGGTCCCCTACGCCTCTCAAGTTGTTGGAAGTACATAATCACGCCGCTTTGACACGGTAGAGGTCTGGGGTTCGAGTCCCCACGGGCCTACCATCGTTTTCAATACTTTAGAGAGTTTTCTTCGGAATCCCAGAGAAACTTCACCTGTAATTCTTCACCTGTAAATTGGTGGGATTGGGTCTGCAAGCGTAGGGTCGCGCTGGTAATATTGACCTGGGCGCTCCTCGATCTCAGCGTGCCCGGTCTGTGCCCTGAGGAACCGTCGTTGACTCTCTGTCCAGAAAGGAAGCCGCGAACCATGAAGAAACAGCTCTCCGCACTGTCGCTCCTGCTGCTGTCCTTCACCGCCCGCCAAGCGTCTCCCGAGAACATGAAAACTGAAGAGTGCCGCATCACGTTGCCTGGAATCACCTTTACTCGCTCGCTCAACGGAGCCGCCGCTCATGCCAAGGTTGAGGATGGCAGGCTGACTCTTGCGAGTGAAGCGAGGCGGGACAATTTCCGTGACCCGGACGGGAAGCTGTCCAACAACACCGCGCCACTTCTGCTGACCGAGGTTGACAACAAGCAGCCTTTCACCCTCACGGCCAAGGTCACACCGACGTTTCTGAAGACGTATGAAGCCGGAACGCTCTACATCTACGTGAAAGAGGACCTCTGGCTGAAGATGGCCATGGAAATGGATGAACGCAACAAAACCAGGATGGTCAGCGTTCGCACCATCGGAACCTCTGACGACAACAATCACGACGTCATCGAGGCGAAGAGTGTCTATATGAAGATCTCTTCGGACACGAAGACCATCGGGTTCTACTACTCGCTCGACAACAAGAGCTGGCAGTTGATTCGCCTCTTCAAGAATGACTACCCTGCGTCGATCTGGGTGGGGATCAGCACCCAGTCCCCACTCGGCGAAGGAACGTCCGCGGTCTTCGAGGAAATATCTCTGACAAAGCAAAGCATCATGGACTTCCGATTGGGGACTGATCAGGCCAGCATCCCCTCATCACCGCTCGAAGTGCGCACGCAAGATTCCGCCCTACTCCCAATTCCCGGAGCCGTGCTCTACAACAATGTCTATGGCAAAGGCGACATCACGAACTACCGGCAGTCCATCTTTCGTGGTACGGACGATGCAGGCTGGGAATGGGATTGGCCCGAGAGCGGAGGACCTTCCTTAAAGAATTACCCCGAGGTGCTTGTGGGTCGATCACCGTGGAGTGATGTCGGCGGGCCCGCTGGAGCGGCCGGCTTGAGTGCAGGAGACCAGCTGCCCCGTCGGCTTGCCGAAACGCGCATGACGATCGATTTCGACTTCTCCACCGTCGCCAGCGGGCTCTGGCTCGGGAGTTTCGACTTCTGGATCACCCGCTCCGACCATCCGACCACGAAGGACATCGTGAGCAACCTGACGATCTGGACCATGAATCATGGCGTGACGAACACATACAAAGGCCGCCACATGACGTTGAAGATCGGCGGGCGCACCTACGAGGCCATCTTCGAGACGCCCGCGGAGCAGCCGGACAAGCCGTGGAAGACGCTCTGCCTGGTCGACACCGAACCTCGCAGCAAGGGCACCCTCGAACTGGGTCCCCTGATGGAAGCCCTGATTGCTAACGGGCTGGCGCAGCCGAGTGACTTCCTCGCGACTGCCGAGTTCGGCACCGAGGTGGCGTACGGGAAGGGCCGCACGACACTTCGGTCTTTCAGCCTGCGGTAGGGCGCCCGCGGCTGTGCGAGGAGCGTGCCAGCCATCGTTTTCAATACCTTAGAGAGTTTTCTTCGGAATCCGCTAGAAACTTCACCTGTAATTCTTCACCTGTAAATTGGTGTAGGAGGCTCTCTCACGCTCCTCGCGGCCATTTTCGCGGAGGGCCGCGAGGCGCTAATCCGAAGTGATAACTCGCGCCATACTTGATAGTCAGCGGTTGCGTGCGAGAATGAGTTCATGCTGTGGAATACGGGACTTCAAGGTACGCATCTCAACATCGCTGCCTATCCCGGAACGCCCTTGCGCGTGCTCGCGGGGCCGGGCACGGGCAAAACGTTTGCGCTGATGCGCCGTGCAGCTCGCCTGCTTGAACAGGGGGCACAGCCGAACCGAATCCTTGCAGTCACTTTCACACGCACTGCGGCCAACGAGCTTGTTGAAAAGCTCGCCGCGTTGGGTGTACCCGGCGCGGACCTCGTTGCAGCAAAGACATTGCATTCGCTGTCTTTTGGATTGTTGAGCAGAAACGCGGTTTTTCAGGCATTGGGCCGCACCGCCCGTCCTCTGATGGACTATGAACGCAATACCTTGGTATGCGACCTGCAAGACCAGTTCGGTGGGAAGCGGGCCGTGGAAAAGCTGATAGAGGCGTTCGAGGCGTACTGGGCGCGCTTGCAGCACCAGCAACCCGGATTCCCCAATGACCCCGTAGAGCAGGCGTTCAGTCACGCGTTGCGGGATTGGCTGGTTTTTCACCGAGCAATGCTCGTTGGTGAGGTCGTGCCACTAGCACTCGATTTCGTCACGCAAAATCCCGCCCACCCGGACATCCCACGCTTTGATCATGTGCTTGTGGATGCATATCAGGATCTAAACCGCGCAGATCAGGCGCTCATTGATGCGTTGGCTGGTAACGGCGCTGTGACCGTGATTGGGGATGAGGACCAGTCAATCTACAGTTTCCGGAACGCGCACCCCGAGGGCATCGTGGAATACCCTCAGACTCACGCGAACACGCACGATGAACTGCTGAACGAATGTCGAAGGTGCCCGCGCCGGGTGGTACAGATTGCGAGTGCCCTTATCAACCACAACCAGCGCCTTGCGCCAAAAGCCCTGAACCCCTGTCCACAGAACGGTGAGGGCGTTGTTTACATCGTGCAGCACAACTCCGTTGCGGATGAGATTGAAACGCTCGCGGCTTACATTGAGTGGTACCTGAGCACGCATGCCGGAATACCAGCGGGCGAAATGCTGGTGCTGGCAAATCGGCGCATGATCGGCAATGGCATCAGGGATGCACTGAACACCCGCGCGCAGCAGAACAATCGCCCGTGGTCTGCGCAGAGTTTCTATTTTGAGGACGCGCTGAGCACGTCAGTGGCAGCGGAAGGATTCTCACTCCTCACCCTCCTCGTTGATCCCGAAGATCGTCCGGCCCTCCGATATTGGTTAAGTGAAAATCGGCCGGATTGCCGCCGCCTACCTTATGCGAGGCTGCGCCAACATTGCGCGCAGAACGGAATCGCCCCACGTGTGGGGCTTGATGCGATGGTGGCAGGAAACCTTAACCTGCCGTACACGGGCGCACTGGTTACGCGCTATCAGCAGTTGCAGCAACGGCTCGCGGCCTTGATGCCTCTAGACATCCCTGCGCTTGTTGATGCCCTGTTCCCGGCTGGAAATGCCGAAGCCGCTGCTGTGCGTCAAGCCGCGCTACTCATTGTTCCGAACGTGCAGACGCAGCGAGAGCTACTGGACGAACTGCGAACCGACATCACGCAACCTGAACTGCCGGGGACCCAAGGCCCATCAATCCGCATCATGAGCCTGCACAAATCAAAGGGCCTTACCGCCCGTCTCGTTGTCATCGCAGCATGCGTTGCAGGGATTTTGCCCAGTATTGATTTCACCGCGACGATTGAGAAACAGACACGACGGCGGCAGGAGCAGCGCCGCCTTTTCTACGTTGGTTTGACGCGAAGCACTGAGACCTTAGTGGTCAGCAGCGCTGTCCGGATTCCGCGCGGTGTAGCCATGCAGATGGGCGTTCCGGTGATGGCAGGTGGCGGATATGGCGTTGCAATTTTGCAGGCCAGTCCGTTTCTTGCGGAGTTGGGACCGCACGCGCCCAATTCAATACACGGAAACGTGTGGCGCGCAGGTCTCGGTTTCTAACGAACAAGCGTGGAACAGGCGCGCAATTTGCTGGCAAAGGAAATCGTACCTGCATCTCCTACCTGTGATTCTTACCTGTGAAACCGGTATAAGGATTGTAGAGAGGATGTTCGATACGGTCTAAGTTGTTTTCTTTCCTATGGGTGGTAGGTTGACACTGTGGAGATGTGCTAGGCGGG
>Ga0187865_1003729_pt1 | contig 12140 bp, 7 predicted proteins | sample June2016WEW_11_1_2_FD_132989 | JGI IMG/M metagenome (GOLD analysis project Ga0187865, IMG submission 132989) | Peatland microbial communities from SPRUCE experiment site at the Marcell Experimental Forest, Minnesota, USA - June2016WEW_11_100 | ecosystem: Environmental > Terrestrial > Soil >...
CTTATGCCTTGGCTCCACGAATACAACTGGCACAGACCTCATGCCAGCCTCAACCACAACACCCCGATCAGCAGAGCCGGCCTCGATCGGAACAACCTATTGACACTGCACACCTAGTCCCTATCCTCTGCTTTATCGTCAAGGCGTATGCCCAACGAAGCCAGCCCCGCCCCCCGCCCCGCGCCCGAAGCCGAAGAGATCTACCGCCGCTGGATCCGCTTTCTCGACGAGGAGTTCGCCCGCCACCATTCACCGGAGCGCCGCGGCGAGGTTGTCCGCGACCAGCTCTACCAGCTTTACATGGGCCGTCCCCATGGCGGCAAACTCAATCTCACCCTCACTTCCGAGCTGCCCGGTAACGTGGTCGGCCTCTCGCTTGATCCGCAAAACGTGACCTTGGAAGCAGAACACTTTGCGGAAGTCGATCGCGAACGTTTTGCGCCGCGCAAACCGCTGCTCTGGTTCTGGCAGATGTTCGACCGCTCGCCGCTGGGGCTGAACCACTGGCTGGGCCTGCGTTTTCGCTGTATGTTGGGGCGTCATATCTTTGAGCGCCTCGGCTCGGGGGTCAGAATCCATCACGGTGTCGACCTCACCTACGGCTACAACCTCTCCATCGGCGACGGAGTCGTCATCCGCCAGCGCGCGTTGCTCAACGATCGCGGCGGCATCGCCATTGGCGACAACGCCATCATCGGCTCCTACTCCCGCATCTACTCCTTCTCTCACGACGCCGGTGACTACGAGAAAGTCCGCCTTCAGCCGACGGTCATCGGCGCGGGCGCGCACATCGCCAGCCACGCCATCGTACTCGCCGGCCAGAACGTCGCGCCCGGCGAATCCATCGGCAGCTTCCCCGCCGACCGCGCCTGAATCTTCCGCTGCACAGTAGGATCGCTGATCCCTGACGCATTTCTCCCCATGGTGTGTAGGGATTCAAGACCGCAAAGTGGACGCGAACACCAGTGAGCGGCAACCATTCTAGAGAATGGGGCACTCTACGGGATGGGGAGAAATGCCTTAAGGGGCGCCGCCGCGCGTCAGAAAATCTTGTAGCTCAAGCCCACGCTGCCGCCATAGGGGTACAGCGTCGGCGTTATGCGCCACTGCTGATACTCGAAATCGAAGGCGCGCAGCGTGAACCGGCGGGTCAGCCTGTAATCCACACCGCCGCCATAGGCGAGAACCAGGGTATTTCCGCTGAGAAACGCACCGTTACCCAGGCCGAAGAGAAACTTGCCATAAGGCGTCACCTTGTGGAAGGTAATGACGGGAACGCGCGGACCGATCAGGTAGGTGTTCTCATCGATCCCCGTCGTGGAACCTGGAGGATAGTACTGGTTGAAGTGCAACCAGCGGCCTTCCGCCTCAATCTGCACCCAGCGCGTGAAGTGCGCGTCCACATAGGCGCCCGCGCCGTAAAGGCGGTTGGGACTGGTTTGCGCGATGCACACTACCGTCGTCACGTTGCACCCCGCGAAATCGGGCTGAAAGACAGAACCGAGTCCGCCGGCGTCGAGCGAGAATGTTCTCCCCGTGGCCGCAGGCGCCACTTGAGCATGGGCGGAAGCAATTGCCAGCAAAGATACGATGCAAAAGAAGGCCAGTATCGATCGTCTCATGAACACAACGCACATTCACTTCCTGTGAATCTTCGTTTCTGCAGGGAACAGCTATCGGATTCACGCTAGGAGCCGGATGAAGAGTGCTGATTTGTTGCGGCGCGCCCTGTCCGGTCCCGGCGGCACTCAGTTTATCTTACGGCTGCGGGTTCTGTGCTGCCGTTGGCTGTTGAGCCGGCGTGCCGCCTGCCGTCGGTTGGTCCGGCGCGGCGCCGGCGCCGGTTGACGAGGTGGGCGGCGGAGCCGGTTGAGCATTATCCGGAGCAGCGGCCGGCTGGTCGTTAGCCGGCTGCGCAGCGGGTGCGGCTGCAGCCGGAGGCGTTACATTGGCTGCTTCATACCGCTGCAGCTTGTAGAAGATCGGCGTGACCTCGAACGGCATCTTGTCGCGCGCGTTCATGGGCGCATACCGTTTGGCGTTGAGCATGTGCACCGTGTCGTCCCACGGATCGGTCTTCAGCCAGCTTCCCAGCGGCAGCGCGGGCGTCTGGGCCAGGTCATCCCAGTTCAGCTTGGGAGCCATGTGCTCCAGCTCGGCCATCCATGGAGTGCCATCGGCTTTGAGAAGCGAATCGCCCAGCTTGGGCGTGTTCAGCGCCTTCAGTTCCTTGCCGCGATCAGCCAGTTGCTCGTAGTAAAGGCCTGCGTTCGCCAGCCGGTCCTTGTACATGGAGTTCTCGAGATATTCCATGGCCTTCTTGGCGGCGGTGCTGTTGTCTACGTCGGAGTGGTTCATGTCGATGCGCTGGAAGGTCGCCTCGTCGGGAAACAACAGACGATCGTTGAAAGCGTAGCGCGTGTCGATGTGGTGGCCCAGGGCGATGTGGGCCAGCTCCATCGAGATCACCGAGGCAATCGCTTCCTCGCTGGGCAGGCTGTCGATCAATCCCTTGCTGAGCAGGATCGTGTTGCCCACGGTCGTCGCCTCGACGGTGTTCGTGAGCAGAACGCGGCAGTGCACCTGGTCCGTAAAGGCCAGGTTGTTGGGCACCACCAGGTTGATCACGATCTGGTCCAGCACCTTGCTCTCATAACCGCCGGGATCGAGTGGCGCCACAAGGCCCGCTTCCACCAGGCGGTCGATCACGTTGTTCTCGGCTTGGGTAATCCACATGCGGGACGCCTGCAGCGGGCTGACGTCCTGCGAGTCGTCGCTCTTGTCCACTGCTTCGTCCACCTTCACGCTGACGTTCTCGCTCTCGCGCGTGGGCAGCTTCAGCGAGTACCCCCAGAAGTGCGTCTGCGCCTTCAGACCGACCGATTTGTTGGCCTCGGTGCGCTGCGTCTCCTCGACGTACACCGCTACCGGCAGCCAAATCCCCGGCTGCACGTTCATGCGCCAACTGTCGAAGTGGAAATAGTACTTGGATGTGTCCTCGGAGGTGGGTCCGGTATAGGTGCCGTTGAAGCGGACGACGTTGCCGCCCTCATCTTCGATCCAGATGCGCCCATAGAACCGGCCCATGCCTTTGACGTCTGCCTTGGGGTGTACGTCGAAAACCCAGGTGCGTACCGAGCCCAGAAACTCGCGGCGCACAAAGCTGAAGACGTAGTGCTGCTGGTCGAAGCCGGACGGATCGATGAACATCATCTCCATAAATCCGTTCGGATTGTAGGTAAACTTCTCCAAGCCCAGCACCTTGCTTAGCCCGCTGATGGCCGCGAAGGAGCCCTTGAAGAAACCGTGCTTGGCCTCTTCTTTGGGTTCATAGGTCTTGTCGAAGAACCCCTTGCCGAAGTCCACGCGGCTGAGCATGTACTGGTCGTCCACCGGCACTTCGTAGAGCTTCACATCCGGCCGGGTGTCCTGTATGTAGCTCTCCACCAGCGGCGTACGCAGTTGGATGTTCTTGATCAGCACCTTTTCTTGTGCGATGGCCCTTTGCACCAGTGCAGCCTGGTCGGCGGTAAGCTGGCGTGCCTGCTCGTACTTGGGTTGCTTCTTCGCGTAGGCGCAAGCAACACCCATGGTCAGAATAAGGAAGGTTAGGGGGATCTTCCGAAACGTCATTTGCGACTCCTGATTGGTTCTTTGCGGCTTTGCTCTCGTCCTACGCGCCTTGCTGATCGCGGCGGCTGAGTCTTCGCTGAATTCATCCTTACCATCGTGATGCTACGTCAAGGGGCGGCCTATACTACGCCAATTGGAACGTGATGGTAATCTTGGTCGTTACGTCCACCGGCCGGCCATTGCTGGTCGCGGGACGGAATCGAATCTGTTGCGCCACACGCTCGGCCTCTTCGTCGAGCCCGTGGCCTAATCCCTGGATCACGCGGCGCACAACCACCTGGCCCGTGGCAAGAAATGTGACGCTGAGGACTACATCACCCTGGACGTGCAATTGCCTTGCCTCGCTCGTGTACTGCACGGGAGGCTTGGAGAGCACTTCGACCTCGGTGGAACGAACTGGCTCCGTGGTCACCTTCGGCGCCGCAGCCACGGTCGTCATGGCGGGGATCCCCGCCGAGGCCACCTTGCCGTAATTTGCTGTCGTCCCGGTGCCGCTGGCGCCAGGAATGCCGGCCGAGCCCACCTTGCCGGCCACGCCGGCGCTGGAACCGAACCTTGTGCCATTGCCAATACCGGTCGAGCCCACGATTCCGTGCGGCGCAACAGCCGGGCCTTGCATGCCGCCGTAGGGATTGCCGATGGCTGCGACCGTGGCCGGACGCGTGGCGTTGGGGTTGGGAGTCACGCCGAAGGTCTGACCCAGATGCACCGGGGCCGTCGACGGCTTCACCGTGTTGTTCTGCGCGGGCATTGCGGCAGCCAGGGCGGCTTTCGGTTGCGGAGCCAGAATCACGGTTTGCGGCTTAGGTTGGACCGGCGGCAGCGCCACCTTGGCTTCCATTTGAATGGGCTTCGGCTCCGGCTTGGGCTTGGGCATTTCGATCTGGCGAGGCCGCAATTCCACCTTGGGGGGCTCAGGCGGAGGGGGCAGCTCCTGTGGCGGCGGTTGCTTGATCTTCACAGCAGGAGGCGGATTATTGGGAATGATCAGCTCCGTCATCTCGTAATGCTGTTCAAGCACGTGCTTGGCCGTCATGCCCACGATCAGAGCTGTGGCCATTACAGTCAGGTTGATACCCCAGCTCATGGCAAACGCAAGAGGCCGGGCTTCGGGCTCGGGCAACAAACCGAAAGTCATCTGTTCGGGGGAATATGTCATCGGCATGTTCTCAATCCTCGCTTGCGGCCGTCGCGGCGGCGAAGGGCCGCCACATCCCAAAAAACCAAAGTGGGAAAGGCGATTGGTCATGCAAACCGCTTGCTGACCGCTTCCACCTCTTCCACGACGTTTCAATCGGTTGAAAGTGAGTTTGCCATCCGTTCCACGCCAGGAAGAAGATTGATCCTGCCGGTGGCGGGAATGCCCAATCGGACCCGTTCGGCGCTTTCAACTTTTCCTGGCTTCGATGGACGCGCTTAACCCTCCCATCGCTTTCAATTCCAGATTCTGCGCTGGTGAATGGGGAAAAAACCATTACCATTATACGCAGCTGCTGGTTACGTGCGGATCACCCGAACTGTGTATGGACAGCCATGATCGGTTGAAACTGTCGCGCACAACGCCGTAGCCTCAGCCGGCATAGCTGGTTCCGCTATCCTCGGACATTCAGTACTCCCACTTTCAATCCAAGGCACGCGTTAAGGAATCATGCAGTTCAGTGTGGCAGAGTTCGCGCCGCCGGGATGCAGAATCAGGACATCCAAAACGTTCCGTGTCGGTCAGCGTCGTAGCGCCATGCATCCACTCCCCGTACGGTCAATCGTCCACAGGAATTTATGTGGCCCGGCAGTCGGATGGCCGCCCGGCCCGGCGCTACAGCTATTAGACTCAAGTTAACTTAAAACTGAGTCAGAGGAGCATTTTTTGTGAAGATCTTGGTTACCGGCGGTGCCGGGTACATCGGTGGTACTGTAGCGGGCCTCTTGATCGAAAAGGGACACAAGGCAGTCATTTTCGACAATTTGGGCCATGGCAGGCGTGATTTGCTGCCGGCGGGGGTGGAGTTCATCGAGGGAGAATTGGCCGACAGGCAGGCCCTCGAATCCATCTTTGTCAGTGCCAGAAACGAAGATCGGCCCTTCGACGGCGTGCTCCACTTTGCCGCGCTAATTGAGGCTGGGGAGTCGATGGTGCGGCCCGAAGTCTTCTTCCGCAACAACACGGCATCGACGCTCAGCCTGCTTGAGGCGATGCTGGCCTGCGGCCCGAAGCGGTTGGTGTTTTCTTCCACTGCCGCGGTATACGGTGAACCGGAATCCATTCCGATTCAGGAAGATGCGCGCCTTGTGCCAGCCAACCCGTACGGCCAGTCCAAGCTCCTGGTGGAACAGATGCTGGCTTGGTTGAACCGCATTCATGGTTTGCAGTATGCCTCGCTGCGCTACTTCAACGTGGCCGGAGCGCCCGAAGGCCCTGAAGGCGTAACGCGTGGCGAAGCGCACGAGCCCGAGACGCATCTGATCCCGCTGGTTCTCGACGTTGCATTGGGCCGGCGCCCATCGATACGTATCTACGGCGACGATTACCCCACCCCGGATGGCACCTGCATCCGCGACTATATCCACGTCTCCGATCTGGCGGATGCGCACCTGCTGGCGCTTTCCGAGCTTGGCGCAGGCGGGGAAAATCGGGGTCCGCTCATCTACAACCTTGGTAACGGGCAGGGTTTCAGTGTGCGAGACGTCATTGAGTCCGCGCGCCGCGTTACCGGCCATCCCATCCCGGCGGAGATCGTTTCCCGGCGGCCGGGCGACCCTGCCGTACTCGTGGCCAGCTCCTCGAAGGCCATCCGCGAGCTGGGCTGGAAGCCGCGCTACACCCAACTTGACGAAATCATCCGCACCGCGTGGGTCTGGCACCAGAAGCGCTACGCGAGGTAGGGGGAGGTTCCTCCCAGTGGCCATCGAGAGCGAAAAGGGCTTCTTCCGGAAATTTCTTGATTTCGAAGATTCTTTTTCAGCTTTATAATTTATTGGTTTCTTTCGCGAGAAGGTTCTTTTAACCAAGTGCGCATGCCGTATGTCGTTGCCGGTACTGACGTCGCAGGCTTCTTTTCAATGTGTCGATGCTTTTAATTGTCGCTACGAGAAAACAGGAGCGAAGGAGACTTGTTCATGACTTCCGGAACAACAGACAATATCAGCCGTGAAATGGCTCTGCGCATGGTGCGCGAAGCGGAACGCGCTTTTGGGGCCGCGGACATAACGGCCATTCTCGGCATCTTTACGGACGATGTCGTCATCCGGTTTGCCGAGATTCCCGAGATTCGCGGCAAGGTCGACGCGGAACGGTTTCTGCGTGCGCGGTTCGCGCGCCAGAGGAACTACAAGCTCTCGAAGTCGCTTCGGATGGTGGAAATCGACAGGGTTGGCAACGTCTGGGACGGTGAGTGGGACGACGCGCAAACTGGACAGAAGATGCGAGGCCGGGGCATTGAATTCTGGACCGTGCGCGACGGCAAGATCGCTCTCTGGGAGGCCGCTTTCAATGTTTGGCAAGACGGGCGAGCACCCGTCTCGCCGATTTTGTAATGAAGTCAAAGCATTTTACCCGGCACTTCCATCTTGAGTCGGAATCCTGGATCCCGTGATCGTCGCAATCCTCAATGTCCATGAGGATACGGCACGATGGAGACGCTGCGGCTGCCGACGTGACGTTCAACACGAAAAGCGGAACCAGCCAATTCCACTGCAACTGGTTCGTGTACCTCTAAAACTACGCGCCGCCCGCCAGTGACTATAGCAACCCTTCGACATTTGGCGCTTTGCGGTCTCGGCACAGACCGCCGGCGGCAACCGGAAGAAGCTGAGCCCGCATTCCTTATTGCATCAAAGCGCTGTAAACCAGGGTGCGCAATTGGGCCGGTAGGGCATCAGCTTCGGGTGTCGCCATATGCTGCGTCAACGCAACGACCACCATGTTCTCCTTGGGATCGATCCAGAAATATGTAGCGGCGGCGCCGGCCCAATAAAATGTTCCTTCAGAACTCATAAAGCCTGCGCCGGCTTGGTTCTTCATCACCGCGAAACCGAGGCCAAAACCCAAGCCATTCCCTTCATCGGGGATCCCACAGGGTTCAAGGTGGTCGGTTGCCATGAATTGAACCACATGCGGGCCGAGGATGCGGACGCCGTTGAATGCTCCCCCATCCAGCATCATCTGCGCAAAGCGCCAATAATCGGCCGCAGTAGAAACCAGGCCGTAGCTGCCTCCTCTATGTTTGTGGTCTACGGTGTAGCTGTTCACTGACCAGGGCTCCGTGACAAATATGCCCCCCGGCGGGTGCCCGTGAACGTCATCGAGCGGTGTGAGCTTGCCGTCCTTCATCCAATAGACAGTGGCCAGACGGTCCGCCTTTTCCGGTGGAACCCAGTAGCTCGTATCCTTCATCCCTAAGGGCTCAAATAGATGCTTCGATAAGTACTCATCGAAGGGCATGCCGGATAAGACCTCTACGAGCCGCGCCTGGACATCCGGTCCAACGCTGTAAGCGAATTTCGTGCCTGGTTGATAACGCAGCGGCAATTTCGATAGTTTGTCCATCATTTCTTTGAGGGTCACATCCAGACCAAACAGATTGTCGTTCATATACTCAACGTCGAGCGCACCGCGCGTCAGACCATGGGTAAATCCCGCCGTGTGCCGGAGTATATCTTGCACGGTTGGCGGATGCTCGGCAGGTACCGTGTCGTCAAGAGGACCGTCGGGATTGCGCAGTACCCGTAGATTGGAAAATTCCGGCAGATACTTCGAGATTGGGTCATCCATCTGAAAACGGCCCTCCTCATAAAGCGTCATCAACGCTACCGAAGTGATCGGTTTTGTCATCGAGTACATGCGGAAGATGGTGTCTTTCTCCATGGGTTGATGCTTCTCGATGTCGGCGTAACCAATTGCGCTGAAGTGGGCAATTTTGCCATGCCGGGCAATCAACATCACGATTCCCGCCATTTGGCCCTGTTTTACTTGATCCGCATAAAAGCTATCGATCTTGGCGAGCCGCTCGGCTGAAAAGCCCACATCTTCAGGACGCGCGGTAGGTAACCCCTGCGAAATGGCCTGCCATGTTCCCAACCCCAAAAGAGCCAGCGCAAGCAATATCCTTCGAACCTTCAACATAGGTGATCCTCCAGGCTTGAATTCATGCAGATAGCTCAACCTGTTCCGTTGCTTGAATATCGCAACCATTAACTCCTGGGCCATGTGGGGAACCCAACCTTCATCTTCTCGGAATGGTCCGATTCGACCGCAAAACTGACTTTATTCAGAATGTTCGAAGAAGTACGATGCCGTCAGGAAACAGCTCCACGAGACCACCGCAACTCAGTTTTGTTCTTCGCCCAGGCCGTCCTATTTCTCGCCTGGGTTGAGGTCCACTTCAATGGTCGTTATTGGCGCGCTTTGTTCGACCTGACGTGTCTGCAGGTGAATCACCAGCCGGTTACCGGCAAGGTCGGCTTCCCAGCCAACCGGCATCGAGCCAAACCCGGTCGTTGTCACCTTCGGCAAGTCCTCGCCATTCACCCGTACCGCGGAGGCTGTAGTTACTCCGTAGACCAGCAAATAGCCCGTTTCAGGAAGGTTCTCGAGCGTCCAACCAACGCCGCCAGTCTTGGATTACACAGTTACTTTTGCAGTTTCTCCCGGTGTAATAACCAATGTCACGGTCTTATCCCCATTGGGGGGAGTTACGACCAGCGCGCCGACACGACTGTTGGTCATGCTTTGACCGAATTGCAATTCCTGACTCAGTTGCACCGGCACGGCGGCCCCCGGCTTCAGATAGACGGGGATGGTATCCAGAGGCGCGCTGACCTTGAGCTTCACCGGCCCGGAGACCGTCTTGCCATCCCATAAGCTCGTCCATACGCCGGATGGAAACGAAATCGTCCTGAACGTGTCTTCGTTGACCACCGGCGCAACCAGCAAATCCGGCCCGAACATGTATTGATCCCCTACGGCGGCCAGTTGCTTTTCCTCGGGAAAGGCCACCGGCATGGAACGCATCATGGAAATACCCGCTTCATGCGCAATGACGGCGGAATTGTAGTTGTAATTCACTAAATTTTCCCGAGTCCAGGCAAGGAACTTGTAGTTCGTCACCGCGTCTTCGCTGAAATACCACGGGTCGCGCGGCGCGGTGCCATGAGGGCGCATCAACGGGCTGAAGCAGCCGAATTGGAACCAGCGCATATACACCGCCGGCTGCGGCAGTCCGAAATACCCGCAGATGTCGCTGCCCCAGAGGGAGTAACCGCAAGCGCACAAGTTCAGTGCTCCGGTCAGAACGTGCCTGAGCCCGTTAAAGTTGGCGGGGTGATCGCCGGCAAACTGGCCGACCCATCGTTGCGTGCCGGGCGCGGCTCCCCGGGCATATAAGATGAAGTCATTGCCGCGTTTTTCCCGATAGACTTCGCTGACCGTCCGTTGATAGTCGTAATAATAGAAGTTGTGCATCTGGGCGCCGCGCCGGCCGTCGTAAAAGACCGCGTCGTCCGGCGTCAAATCGCCAAAATCCACCATGCTTCCGGCCTGGCCAAGGTCCAGGGCCTCCCGCAACGCACGCCGGCAGAGCTCCAGCGCATTGGGGTTGGTGAAATCGATGTAATTATCATCGGGGTCGGGGACAATAGTCCCACTTGCGTTGCGTAAAATTGGAAGTTCAGACTGCTTCAGCTCCGGCATGAGCCGTTGCTGTTCAACGAGCGGAATTACGGGATAAAAATAGCCCAACACCCTGACCCCGCGCGCCGCCATGAATTGATTCAAGGCAGGCGAAAGGGCGGAGGGGCCTTCGGCATAAATCGCGGAATGAGGAATGTCCAGTTCCGCGAAGCGATTGGCGGCGCTTTCTTCTTCGGCGACCGCATCGTGAAGCCGGCCTTCTTCCCAGGCCCCTTCACCTCTGCCCATCCACGGTTCGAAAACCCATTTCGGCGGCAGCGGAACCCTGCCCGTCAGAGCCGTATAGGATTGCAATACCTTCTCGGGCGCACCAGTCCAGAAGTAATAGTCAAAGATCGGACCTTGCTGTGTAATTCGATATTGGTTTGGATCCGCCTTCCCGATATCCGCCCGCAAACGATAGGACGAATTGTCAAAGACCATGTAACCCCTGGAACTGTGAAAGATGGGCAGAGCCTTGTACGTCGTATTCGCCAGACCCTCCCCGTTCCCAAGCCAGTCATCTGATCCCCAAAGCGTCAGCACATTGCCATTTTGATTAAAGTGATCGTACTTCTCTCCGAAACCATAAATAACCTCGTTTGGAGCCAGACGATTTCTGAAATCTATGGCGAGTATCTTGCCGTCCGGGCCAAACCGGAAAGCTAAGTTATTGGCGCCTATCTGCGTCACGCTATTTCCAGCGGCGTCGTAGAAAACAACCGAAAACGGTGTTTGGCTGATAACAATCCTGCCATCGGCGGTTTCGATGGAACATGTGCTTGAGGTCTGGGTAGCTTTTAACGGCAACAGATCAGCCGGTCTCCAGTACCCTTCCTCGCTGCCGTAGATTCTTATGCCGCCCGTTGCCGGCAGGACAAGACGCAAGTCAACTTTATGGCCGCCCGCTACGCACCGCATCAGCAGCGTGCTGCCCTGCACTTCCAGGCTCTCCGCGCTTGTGACCGGCGTCCATGCGTCCTGCAGAATGTCCCCCGGAGAACCATCGGCATACCACCATCGCGACATCTTATCCAGCTGGCTCAGGTAAGTATCCAGCAGTTGACACGCCTGCCCCGGATCATTCTTCTGCAAAGCCGCGTTCACTTTTTGCCGGAGGAGCGGCAGCATCAGGTTGGGCCTTTGCAGACTGCCCCAGGCGCCAGGGAGGGGAGTGAATCCTTCCAGCATCATCAGGTCCATCCAGCGCTCGGTGAGAAAGAGCCGTTGCGCCAGATTGTTCTTATCCGTTGGTGTGGCTAAGGACGATTCCATCTGCCAGATTTGCCGGCGCGTGTCGATGCCGGGATAGGTCATCACCGCCGGCCTTTGCCAACGAAACACGCCGGAGGGCAGCTGGCACAAACTGCTTTGAGAATCCTGGACTTGGGCAGCGCCCGAAAAGTAAGTCTCGATGAACAGGTCAACCGGCATCGCTTCATTGACATCAAACGCCACCGGGCTGCTGAACTCGCCATCGCGCCAGCGAGTACGCATGGGCAGCAGACCAAAATAGGTCTTCGGCTTTCCCCCCAGTATCTGCCACGGGATCTCAAAGAAAACCAGCCATTCGTCGGTTCTCCTGGTGACAATCGCTTCGAACCCTTCGACTTTGCTGACGACTACGGAAGAATCGCCAGCATCTGCAGCGGTATCGGCAGTCACGTCCGTACTGGAACTCAACAGCCGTTCGCAGCCAAATTTCAGGCCCTGTGGCGTCGCCGCAAACTGGTAATAGGAGGGAACGCCTGCATCGGGCTGAATCAAAAAGTCCACTTCATCGGGATTGGGAGGCCAGTTGTTACTTGCGGAGGGTAAACCATGAAGCGAATGCCAATCTGCC
>Ga0187865_1003737_pt1 | contig 12112 bp, 11 predicted proteins | sample June2016WEW_11_1_2_FD_132989 | JGI IMG/M metagenome (GOLD analysis project Ga0187865, IMG submission 132989) | Peatland microbial communities from SPRUCE experiment site at the Marcell Experimental Forest, Minnesota, USA - June2016WEW_11_100 | ecosystem: Environmental > Terrestrial > Soil >...
GACGGCCTTGAGGACGGCCACCCGGTGCTTCGACATGCAGCAGACTGTCGCGCATGTCCCGACTCACCAGTCACCGATCAGGTGTCACCTATGTCCTGAACTCAGACACCTCCGGGCGCGCCAACACCACAACATGTTGTGGTGGAGGAGCAGCAGGACCGCTAGATCTTGTGCGTGAGACGACCTCGTGGGCGACGCCCATGGAGGTAAGACTATGCGGCGAGCATCTGACACCCTCGATCCATGGGCATCTGATACCCCCACGCCAAATGAGCGGGCATCTGATGCTCGCGCCCGTCGGAATGGGAATCTGACTCGGATCGCGGTCCGCGGAGCGTCGGTGGGCCTCGAGATCGGGCGGTCGGTCGAACTGTTCTGCGACGCGAAAGCTGCCGAAGGGCTGTCGCCCCGAACGGTGCGCTGGTATGGCGACATCCTTGGCCGGGCGGTCGCACGCTTCGGTCCCCACGCGGTCCTCGAGGCGATCGACGCGCCGACCTGGCGCGCCTGGCTCGTTGAGCTTCGCGCCACCCTCGCCCCGGTGAGCGTTGCAGGTTACGTCCGCTGCCTGCATGTGTGATGCAGGCCGTCGTTGGCCATGGCCGGCGCCACGATGAAGCCGTCGACCCGATCCTCGAAAAGCGTGCCGACGGCAGCCCGCTCCCTCTTGGGGTCTTCATCGCTGTTCGCGAGCACGATCTGGTAGCCCTCTGTCTCGGCGACGTCGGCTATGCCGCGGACGACCCGAGAGAAGTACTCTAGCTCGATATCTCCGACCAGGACCCCTAGCGTTCGACTTCGCCCGGTGCTCATCCGGCGACCGAGCATGTTCGGCCTATTCCGAGCGCTTCGGCAGTCTCCTGGACTCGAAGTTTCGTGAGTTCGCTGACGCGACCGTACCCACCAAGCGCACGTCCGGCCGTCGCCGGAGCGACCGCAGCTTGCCGGGCGACATCTCGAATAGTTGGATCGCCCCGATCCTTAGGTCGCTGCGCCATGTGCACAGAGTAGCGGACTCAGCACGACAGTTCGGCTCCGGCCGACCGCAGGACGCTCCTCCGCTTTCCGGCGCAAAGCCGGAGAAACCCCAAAGCACGCCTGGAGGTCGGCCTCGATGTCTCGCCCTAGGCGAAGAAGCAGCACGGTCAGCCAACCTGGTAGTTCCCGATGTGTTGTGTCGCGCCGACGTGATCGTCCTGCGACTCCGACTCACTGCCGATCGGGCGCACCCGCGCGGTCCTCACGCCCCCACCTCGTGGGTCCCACGGTGCCCGGCCGCTAGCCTGCAACGGGCGATCGCTGGCCCGGGGGCGCGAAGCCGGACGTCACACCGATGCTCGGGCCGCACCGCGCGCCGGGCCTGCTCGGCCTCGGCGGCCATGGCCCGCAAGAGGACGATGATGCCCGGCTCACGATCCGGTGGGAATAGAAGGCGAGCAGGAGCGCATCGGCATCGTCGGGCGAGCGGCCGAGCCGCAGGCGCGTGTCGGCCTTGGGCTCGATCTTGACCCGGCCAGCTGAGTCGACGGCATAGCGCGGCGCGATGAGCTGAGCGATGCAGGGCCTCCGGGCTCGCGTGCCCTGGTCGTCAGCTACGACTCACGAGGGTCTCCTCACCATGCACTCGAGGAGCACGTCTACCGCACCGTCGCCGAGCTATTCGGCAAGGAAGTGCGCAGAGTGTGATGGGATCGCAAACCGGCGCAACGCTCGAATCGAAGCGGCCACGTGCCAAGCAAGATCGCGGAAGCTCCAGCCGAGGCCGGTCTCACGGGAGGCGTCCAAGGGCCGGTAGAGTGACCCCTACCCGATTCGCTAGACCTGAAGGGAAGACGCATCGGAAGCCGGAGACGTCACGCCGGTCAATCGACCAGATGGTCGAGGCAATCGAGCTGGCCCCCGAGACTGCTGGGCCAATCCTGCGCGACGCCGTGGCACCCTAGACGTCAAGGCGTACCCGGACGCCGGTCACGCGGCACGCCCGTGAGAACGACCCCGATGAGCTCGATCACTGGTCCTATCGTCCGGCGCGATGACGAACCGGCTTGATCGGCTCGAGTCGATGGGTCTGGTCGAGCGGCTGGCCGATCCTGCCGACCGCCGCGGGCGGCTGGTCGGACTATCGCCGAAGGGACTGGAGCTCGTGGACGCTGCCTTGCTCGACCATATCGAGAACGAGGAGCGGCTCCTCGCCGGATTGACGGCCGAGGATCGGGCCGCCCTTGCGGGCTTGCTCCGAAAGCTCCTGATCTCGGAGCCGTTCCGCGCCCTCGACCCTTCGCCGTTCGTGGGTGGCGCATCTGGGGGTCAAGGCCAGCGCCGCTTCGTCACGGCTGGCGACCGACCGGAGAAGTAGCCCGGCGCCAGACGCGAGACGATGACTGCGGCGGTGCCGGGCGTTTCGCTTGGTCTGGTCAAATCCTCTTGATCGTCCGACCCTGCCGAGTTTGCTCTGCCGGCGCAGCACAATGTCGTGCTCTGCCTCTCGGGCCTCACCGCGGCAGCCTGAGAGCGTGGGCCCGGGTCGAGGCAGCACGGGGGCGGCCGAAACGGACGGTGGACTTGCGTTCGGCCCCGAGTTGAGTGACGAATGAGGCGTCGATGGCTTAGGAGGCCGCCATGAGCTTGGACCGACTCGGATGCGCCCTCGCGTTTCGGCGCGGCCGTTCCTGCGGCGACGAGGGGGTCTCAGGAGGCCCGGAGCCCGCGCCGCGGACCGGTTCGATCTGCTCGCCCAGATGAGCGCACCGGACGAAACCGAGATCCGAGCCTCGATTGAGGAGCGCTGGACCCGATCGCAGGAGAGCGGACTCTCGCTGGCGGCGGAGTTCTCCGATGCCTTTGGGGCAGCGGGCGCCGTCGTAGATGGGTTATGGGACACCGATGACTTCCGAGCCTCGGAGCTCGAGCGCTACGACGAACTTCTCTCGGGAGCCGTGACCATGGTCCTTCGCGACGCCGAGACACGACTCCTCGATGCCCTTGTTGCCGCGTGTGTCAGTTTCGCGGCCGAGCATCCCGAGGCGCCGCGAGGGTAGGTTGGTATCGCGGTACGAGATCGGTTTCTGCCAGCCCACACGGCGGATAGGACCTCGGTCCGGAAGCCTCGCTGCGGTGCTTCGCGGCCGCTCGGGGCGTCGGTGCCCCCTCGAGCGAAACGGGCGCACGGCGCGGGATGTCGGGCGGTTCGCCGCTTAGGCCGACAGTGGGAGCCCCTCAGGGCCACTAACCGCGGCTCAGGCGCTCCTCGGCGTCTGCCACGAGCTCCGAGAGCGGGACCGACAGGGCGCGGGCGATGCGCATGGAGTTCACCAATCCAAGGTTCCTCGCCCCTCTCTCGACGTCGGCGACGTAGCTCCGGTAGAGCGGGATCTCGTCAGCGAACGCTTCTTGCGAGAGGCCACGCTCTTTGCGCCGGGCACGAACGGCGTCTCCGAAGGTTGACTGGACCAGTTCCTACTACCAATGATCGGCCCGAGGGAGCGTGCCTCCATCAGCCGAACTTGCCCCGCACGTGCTTGCCCTCCGTGGCCCACTGGGTCCGAGATAGCGCCTCTTCGGCTGGCCGGCCACCCCGCTCGAGGAGCAAGACGAACAGGACCTGCACTACTGAGAGCTCCGCCACCGCCGACGCCATCGGTTCGACCTGGAAACCCCTGTCGTACGACACGGTCTCGATCACGACGTCAGAGCGGCCCGCGAGCGGCGAGCGGCCTGGTCCCGTCACGGCGATCACCGCGGCGCCGCGGGCCCGCGCGACTTCCGCGCAGTGGATCGTGTCGGTCGTCCGGCCGCTGTGCGAGATGGCCATGAGCGCGTCCGTGGGACGTAGGTTGGCCGCCGCCATGGCCTGGGCGTGGCTGTCGGCGGGGGCGAACGCTGGCAGGCCGAGCTTGCGCAGCTTCAGGGCTCCCTCGCCGGCGATGAAGGCGGCGCTGCCTGCGCCCACGCAGACGATCTGCGTGGCGCTCTGGAGCAACTCGACTGCCCGGCGCAGCGCATCGAGGTCGATCGTACGCCGCGTTTCCGCGATGGCGAGGGAATTGGCGGCGAGGACGCGATCGACGGCGGCGAGCACCGGGTCAGCGTCGCCGAATTCGTCGGGTCGCAGCCCGCCGAGCGATGCGCCCACGGAGCTGAGCACCGCTTCCCGGGCGAGCGCGAATCGGAGCTCCTGGTAGCCCTTCAAGTTGAACCGGCGGGCCAGCTGCGAGACCGTTCCGATCGATACCTCGGCTGCTCCGGCGAGCTCGGTGATCGTGTAGTCGCTCGCAGCGTCAAAGTTGTCGAGCAGGAATGTCGCCAGTCTCGCCTGCGCCGGGGGAAGGCTCGGTGTCTCTCGGGCGATCTCCGCCCGCAACGCGATCCGCGTCCCGGCGTCGCTCGTGGCCGTCACGGTTCTTCCTCCCTCGTGTTCCGCACCGGACGACACGATGCGCCCAGTGCCGCAATCCCAACGCGGAGCGTACAGCGGGCGCGGCGGACGGTCACGGCAGGAACTCCGCGGCGATCACCGCTGCCCCGATGAGGCCGGCGTCGTCTCCGAGCGCAGCCGGGAGCACCTTCACGCGCCTGGCCGCGGTCGGAAACGCGTGGGCGTCAATCGCAGTCCGAAGCGCCTCGACATACGCGGCGCCGCCTGCCCGGGCAATCGCCCCGCCGACGACGAGGAGCGAGGGATTGAAGGCATTGACGTAGCCCACAACCGCCGCCGCGACGGCCGCTCGGGCGCGCTCGACGATGGCGCGGGCGACGGGATCGCCTGCCGCGGCGACAGCCGCCACGTCAGCTGCCGACAGCGGCCGACCCGCATTCGCGCGCAGGGCGGCCGCGAGCGCCCCGCTCCGCCCCGTTTCCCCCTCGCGCGTGCCGATCCTCCCGATCGCGTAACCACCGGCGATCGCCTCCAGGTGCCCGGACGAGCCGCAGGGGCACGGCTCGTCGAGCTCCGTCGCCGGCATGTGTCCGAGCTCGCCAGCAAGGCCGTCGGCGCCTCGCAAGAGGACGCCATCCGAGACGACGGCGGCCCCGACCCCAGTGGAGACGGTGACATAGACGAAGTCGCGACAAGCTCGCGCGGCTCCAAAGGCTGCCTCGCCGCGCGCCGCAGCGACCGTATCGCGCTCAAGGCGCACAGGCAGCGCCAATGCTTCGCCGACCCGAGCAGCGAGCGGATAGCGGTCGAAGCGCGAATCGAACGGCGCGATTGGGTCGACCAGCTCGCCGCGCGCCGGCGATAGAGGACCCGGGCCGGCCAGGACCACGCCTGCGACCTCTTCCGCCCCGCCGCCGGCCATATGTCCGACCCGTTCCAGGAGGGTGACGAGCCGTTCCACCAGCGACTCCGGCCCGTCCTCCGGCCGCGAAGGATCCGCGAGCCGAGCCAGGAGACGCCCATCTCCCGTCACGACCGCCGCTCTCAGGATGGTGCCACCGATGTCGGCCGCGAGTGTTGGTGTCATGAGAGAATTATGATTGGTCGGGGGCATATTGACAATAATGTTAGCGTAGCACGAGAACTGGAGGTGGTCGCCCGATGGCGAAGACGCGATTTCTCGAAGACGTCGCCTCGCAGCCGCAGCTGCTGAAGGGGCTGCTCGGGCCGCACCGCGAGATGATCGAGCGCCCCGTGGCCGAGGCAACCCGCCTGCTCGAGCCGCGCTCGCGGCTCGTCTTCGTTGGTATGGGCTCGTCGCTTGCGGCCGCGATCGGAGTGTGCCCCCGGCTCGATCGCGGCGGCCGATTTGCGGTCGCGGTCGATGCCGGCGAGATGCTCCATTATGGTCTGCCGGGCCTCGTAGGCGACACCGGCATCGTGCTCATCAGCCAATCCGGACGCAGCGCCGAGACTGTCCGCCTCCTTGAATCGCTTCCCGCCGCAGGCCGTGGCGCTGTTGCCGTGACCAACGATCCCGACAGCCCACTTGCCACCCGTGCGGCGGTCAACGTGCCGCTCGTCGCAGGCGATGAGCAAGCCGTGGCCACCAAGACCTACGTCGCCACGCTCCTGGTCCTCCACATGCTCGCCGATCGCATGCTCGGTGAGCGCGCGACCGATCTGACGCGCCTCTCGCCCGCCCTCGACACCCTGTCGTCCATCGCCTCGCGCCCGGAGCTGGCAGAGCCGTGGGCGGAGCATCTCGGGGCCGTCCATTCGCTCGCGATCGTGGGCCGCGGCGGCGCACTCGGGCTCGCCCACTACGCGGCGGTCACGATCGACGAATCCGCGCGTCTGCCGGCGCTCCCGTTCAGCGGCGGGGCGTTCCGCCACGGACCGCTCGAGCTCACGGGTCCCGACCTCGGCGTCATCGTGCTCGCCGGGCCCGAACCGACGCGGGAACTCCAGCTGCGTCTGGCGCACGACGCGGAGGCCGGCGGCGCGCGGGTCCTGGTCCTCGACACGGGCGCAGACGGGGCGGCGGACGCCACCGACGGGATGCTCCGGATCCGGCTTGGCGAGCACGACCTCGTGGGCGGCCAGCTGGTGACGGCGGGTGTTCTCCAACTCCTCGCCGCGGCCCTGGCACGGCGCCGCGGCTACGAGGCCGGGGTGATGCATTACACGTCGAAGGTCACGGATATCGAGTGAGGGCGCCGGGTGCCAGCAGCAATCCAAAGGAGACCGTCCCAGTCCCCGCGCAAGCACAAGGAGGGCCATGAGGACCCACCGGCGGCCATATCGGTCATTCGGATCAAGCGACACTATCGGAGAGGAGAGAATGGGATGAGACATCGTTTGCTCGCACTAGGCCTCGTCGTCATGTTGGCGACGCTTGCTGGGTGTAGTAGTAGCGGCAGCACAGCCTCGGCCGCTCCTGGCTCGGTCAATCTGCGGGTCACTGTGTGGACCGGCAATGCCGGCCACCTCGCGCTCCTCAACTCGATCGCAGATGCGTACAAGAAGACGGATCCCCGCGTCGGCACCATCACGTTCGACACGCTGCCCTTTGACCAGTACTCCACGATCCTGACGACCCAGCTCGCCGGCGGCAACCCGCCCGACCTCGGCTGGATCCTCGAGCAGAACGCGCCCGACTACATCGGGCAGGGCGTCTTGGCCGACCTGCAGCCCTATCTCTCAACCGTTCAGGGCTACGGGCTTGATGACCTCACCTCATCCGCCATGTCGCTCTGGACTCGGGGCAACTCAATCTACGGCTACCCATTCTCGACGTCGCCCTACGCCGTCTTCTACAACGCCGATCTGTTCACGTCGGCTGGGCTTCAAACGCCTGATCAACAGCTTGCCGCGGGCCACTGGAATTGGACGACCCTGGCCGCCGACGCGAAGGCGATCGCGGCCGCCAACGCGGGTAAGTACGGCTACATCATCCAGGACTTCGACTACTCGTACTGGCCGGCCCTCGCGGAGCTCTGGCGTGGGTTTGGCGCCGACCCGTGGAACGCCGACGGCACACAATGCACCATGACCGCCCAACCCATGGTCGACGCTCTGACCTTCTATCGGAACATGGTCTACCAGGACAAGAGCGTGCCCGGACCAGGCGTCGTCGCCGACTTCTTCTCTGGGCAGGTCGGCCTGACGAGCGTCCAGATCAGCAGTGCCCAGCTGCTCAAGACCGCCTCGTTCAAGTGGGGCATCGTGCCGCTGCCGGCGGGGCCGGCGGGGGACTCCCAGGTCATCGGACAGGCAGCACTCGCGGTGTTCTCCGCAGGCAAGCACAAGGACGTGGCCGAAGGCTTCCTCGCTTTCATGACAAACGCCGCGAACACCAAGCAGCTTGCCGAGTACTTCCCGCCGCCCCGCAAGTCGCTCCTAACCTCCTCGGTGCTCGCGGCCGCGAACCCGCTCCTCAGCGCCCAGCAGCTGCAGTCGGCGGTCATCAATAGCATCGAGTCCGGCAAGGTCCAACCGTCCCATCAGAACTTCGCCCAGATCAACGACGCGGTGCAAGCGGCGCTCGCGCCGGCCTGGGATCCCACTGCCAATCTCCAGAGCGTGTTGCAGGCGACCTGCCAGGCCCTGCAGCCACTCCTGTCGCACTGATCCTAAGTACCCGGCGATGACCACTGCCGTCAGGCGCGAGAAGCCAATGCTCGCTCGTCGGCGCCATTTCTGGCGCAGCGACGCGCGCCTCGGATATCTCTTCGTAGCGCCCCAGCTCCTTGGCTTCGTCGCGTTCGTGCTCGGCCCGCTCGTCGCACTCGTCTGGTTTAGCCTCCATGACTGGAACGCCCTCAGCGGGGCGTTCCAGTTCGTGGGGATGGGCAACTACGACAAGCTCTTTGCGGACCCTCTCGCCCGCCAGGCCCTGTGGAACACGTTCCTGTTCTCCGCGGGCCTTGTGCCCTTCAACATCGCGCTTGCCCTCGGGCTCGCGATCGCGCTCAATCAGAAGCTCCCCGCAACGACTGCCTTTCGCACGGCGTTCTTCTCGCCGGTCGTCATCTCGCTCGTCGCCTGGAGCATAGTCTGGGAGTTCATCCTGGCCCAGAACGGCGCGTTGAACGGATTCCTGCGCGTTATCGGGCTGTCAGGTACGAACTGGCTGTACTCGCCGCTCACCGCGATGGCTTCGGTCATCACGGTGCAGGTCTTCAAGAACGTCGGCATGAACATGCTCTTGTTCCTGGCCGCCCTCCAGACCGTGCCCGCCGAGCAGATCGAAGCCGCCCGACTCGACGGTGCGGGGGTCTGGGCGGTCTTTCGTCACATCACGCTTCCGTATATCTCGCCAGTGCTCCTGCTGGTCACGGTGCTGACCGTCATTGGCTCGCTGCAGGTGTTCAGCCAGATCATGATCCTGACCGCAGGCGGACCAGGCTATGCGACGACCGTGCTCGAGTACTTCTTCTGGAAGGAGGCCTTTCAATTCGGCCAATTCGGGTATGCGAGCGCTGTCGCCGTGGTGATCTTCGTGATCGCCCTGGTGCTCACCGCGCTGCAGTGGCAGCTTCGCCGTCGGGTCGTGTTCTATGAGGAGTAGCGTTTTGCGACGCCGCTGGCTGCGACCAGGGCTCGTCTACGTCGTCCTGTTGTTGCTCCTGGTGCCCTTCCTCTTCCCGACGTGGTGGATGGTCACCTCCTCATTCAAGCTGCCGAGCGAGATCTTCGCCTTCCCCCCGAGCCTACTGCCCAAGGCGCTCGATCTGACCGCGTACCAGCAGGTCTTCGAGTCGTCTCCGTTCGCGGAGCAGTACTTCAACAGCCTCTATATCGCCGTGCTCGTGACGATCGGCACGCTCATCGTGGCGTCAATGTCGGGCTACGCGCTCGCCCGGCTCCGCTTCCCGGGCCAGAACCTGATCTTCATTCTCCTGCTCACCGGCCTGTTGCTGCCCGACGAGGTCACGCTCGTGCCCCTCTACCAGCTCGTCCGCATGCTCGGTCTCATCGACACGCACTGGCCGCTCATCATCATCCCCGTGTTCGGCGGCCAGAGCGTCTTCGGAACGTTCGTCATGCGCCAGTTCTTCATAAGTCTGCCAAGCGAGATCGAGGACGCCGGTTTCGTGGACGGGCTCGGGCGGATCGGCGTCTTCCTCAGGATCTCGCTCCCGATGGCGCTGCCCTCCCTTGCGGCGCTTGCGATACTGTCGTTCCTCAACAGCTGGAACCTCTTTCTGCCGCCCCTGGTCTATTTGAGTAAGCCACAGCTCTACACGCTGCCCGTCGCGCTCATCCAGTACTCGGACATCTATGGACAGCCGCTCTGGAACCTACGGCTGGCGGCGACGACGATGAGCGTCGTGCCGGTGCTTATCGTCTTTGTGGTCCTCCAGAAGTACTTCGTGGCGGGGATCGTGGAGGGGGGCCTCAAGGGGTGAACGAGGCGCAAGTCCCCGAACCCCGCATCCCGAGCCAAGCGGGCGAGCTGGCCGCGGACGTAGCCGTCGTCGGCGGCGGCCTTGGCGGCGTCGCGGCGGCGCTCGGGGCCCTCCATGGGGGGGCGACCGTCGTGCTCTCCGAGTCGACGGACTGGATCGGCGGCCAGATGACGTCGCAGGGAGTGCCGCCCGACGAGCACTCGTGGATCGAGCAGTTCGGCTGCACGGCGAGCTATCGAACCTTCCGGAATGCTATTCGGGCCTACTACCGGCAGTGGTATCCGTTGACGCCGGCGGCAGCTCGCGACCCGCACCTCAACCCCGGCGCGGGCCTCGTCGGCAAGCTGTGCCACGAGCCGCGCGTGGCGCTCGCCGTCATGGAGGCGATGCTCGCGCCGTATCTCGCGTCTGGCAGGCTCCGAATGCTGCTTCGACATCGGCCTACCTCCGCGACGGTGGACCATGATCGAGTTCGCGCGGTGACTCTCGAGGCGCTCGACGGCGGTGATCCGGTCACGCTCGTCGCGCCGTACGTCCTCGACGCGACCGAGACCGGCGAGCTGTTGCCCCTGACCGGCGCCGAGCACGTAACGGGCGCCGAGAGCCAGGCTCAGACTGGCGAACGGCACGCGCTCCCCATTGCTCGCCCGTCCCAGATCCAGGCGGCGACGGTCTGCTTCGCCGTGGACTACCGGCCTGGCGAGGACCACACCATCGAGCGGCCGGCATGCTACGAATTCTGGCGGACCTACCGGCCGCCCTTCTGGCCCGGTCCGTTCTTCGGCTTCACCGACATCGAGGTCCGTTCGATGCAGCCGCTGCGCCATACGTTCGTGCCCAATCCGGACGACGACCCGCAGGCGCTCGTCGCGGATCAGGACCGCGACCCCGGCGATGAGGACCTGTGGCTATATCGCCGGATCCTCGCCCGCCGCAACTTCGCCGCGGGTGCCTTCGAGAGCGACATAACTCTCGTGAACTGGGCGATGAACGACTACTTCGAGGGACCTCTGTACGGTGGAGACGCGGACGAGGACGCGAGGCACCTTCTGGCTGCACGTGAACTCAGCCGCTCGCTGCTCTACTGGCTGCAGACCGAGGCTCCGCGACCCGACGGCGGTGCGGGATACCCGGGACTCCGACTCCGCCCCGACGTGATGGGTACCGCGGACGGACTGGCCATGGCGCCGTACATTCGCGAGAGCCGGCGTATCCGCGCCCGGACGACCATCCTCGAGCAGGACATCGCGGCGGCCGATCGGCCCGACGGACGCGCCCGGGAATACGGAGACTCTGTCGGCATCGGTCACTACCGCATCGATCTGCATCCCGCAGTGGGCGGGGCGAACTTCATCGATCTGGCGTCGTGTCCCTTCCAAATCCCGCTCGGAGCGCTCCTGCCGGTGCGGTTGCAGAACCTCATCGCAGCCGCCAAGAACGTTGGCACCACCCACATCACGAACGGCGCCTACCGCCTTCATCCGATCGAATGGAACGTCGGCGAGGCGGCGGGCGGCCTCGCCGCGTACTGCCTGGCCAACCATGTGGAGCCCCATCAGGTTCACCAGACGCCGAGCCTGCTGGACGACTTCCAGCGAGCGCTGGTTCGCCACGGGGTGGAGCTTGCCTGGCCCGACTGGCCGAGCCGATAGGCCGGCGTCGGGAATCGCTTGCGATCCTCCGTCGAAACGCCGTTGGCCTGGTAGACGCCAGCGCGGCGTGAGCATCCCTCGCCTCGATTCGGGCGGGCAGCAGCTCGGTGAGCCCTCGGGACGAACGTCGCCCAGATGCTCGGCGACTTCGTCCAGACCGAGAATGAGTTCTACGGCGCCACGAACAAGCCGAGCGGGCCGCACGACCGGGCGGGTGCTTTGGTGCCGTTGCGCGCCCGAACCACGAGACTCATGCAGGCCCCCCGATGATCAGACTCTCTCCCAGGAGACCCTGGGCATGCATCTCCGCCCCGGGTTGAGTCCCCAGACTTGGTGTAACAGTAACGGGGTCATCGGCGGCGACCGGCGTTTCCAAGTCTCACAGCTCAGGGTCGTGCGGGCTCGCTAGTTGTCTCGGCCTCAAGTCCAGTTGAGTCTCTGCCCTCGCCTTGGCTAGTTCTGCCGGCGCAGCAGAATGAATGTCGCGCCTGGCTTGTCGGGCTTCAACGCGGCACCTGAGGGCCATGCTCGGGTCGAGGGAGCACGGGGCCGGCCGTTCCGCCCATTCCAGAGGGTGGGGGAGCACAGGATCTCCCTCCAGGCCAAGTTCGGGTTCACCATACGAGTCTTCTTCACCAGAGGTGAAGAATGGTGAAGAAGGTGAAGAGTCC
>Ga0187865_1003756_pt1 | contig 12051 bp, 9 predicted proteins | sample June2016WEW_11_1_2_FD_132989 | JGI IMG/M metagenome (GOLD analysis project Ga0187865, IMG submission 132989) | Peatland microbial communities from SPRUCE experiment site at the Marcell Experimental Forest, Minnesota, USA - June2016WEW_11_100 | ecosystem: Environmental > Terrestrial > Soil >...
CATGGAAATCAACCTCGACCGCAAGCTTGTCGACAAGCGCGTCTTCCCGGCCATCGACCTCAATAAGTCCGGCACTCGCAAGGAAGAGCTGTTGGTGTCGCGGGACGAGTTGAACCGCATCTGGATCCTGCGCAAGGTCCTGAGCCCGCTCTCGCCGGTGGAATCGATGGAACTCATCATCGACAAACTCCAGAAGAGCCGCTCGAACGCGGAATTCCTCTCCTCCATGAGCAATGGCGGCGGCGGAAGGTCATAAGGGCCGGGGTTAGGGATGCTGGGTTCGGAATCAGGGATCTGGAATCCGTGATCTGGGATTTTGAATCTGCAATCCGGAATCTGCGACCCGGATAGCTAACGCCTCACCCCCAACGGCACTGTAGCGCGGACCTGTTTTGTAGGTCCGCGGCTTTTCCTTGCCCATCGGGGACGAGCCGCGGACCTACAGAACAGGTCCGCGCTACACCTGGTTTACCCTGCCCTTCCCGGTTCTCCTAATCCCTTTTTCTCGACGAGATCAAGAATTTGTTCCACCACCTGGTCGGCTTGAAGGTGCGTGGAATCGATCACCACGGCGTCGGAGGCAGGCGTGAGGGGGGAGATTTTCCGCTCCGCATCGAGCTGGTCGCGGCGGCCGATTTCGTAGGCGGTCTTCTCGAGTGTGGCCTCGCGGCTTTCGCGCGAATCCTGCTTCAGCCGCCGCCGCGCGCGTTCTTCCACAGCGGCTTTGAGGAAAACCTTAAGTTGCGCCTGCGGGAATACCACCGTGCCGATGTCGCGCCCTTCCATCACCACGCCTCGACCCCGCGCGAAGGTGCGCTGCATCTCGATGAGCTTGGCGCGCACTTCCGGCAAGCGCGAGACCTGCGCTGCGGCCAGGGTCACTTCCGATGTGCGTAGGCGTGCAGTGACGTCGTCGCCGTCGACCAGGACGTGAGGTTCGCCCTCGCCGGTCGTCACCTGCACGTGGGTTGCGCCGATCAGCTTGGCTACCGCAGTCTCATCGCGGGGATCAATGCCGGCCTCCAGTACCTTGAGCGCCGCCGCGCGGTACGTGGCCCCGCTGTCAACATACATCAGTCCCAGACGGGCGGCGAGCTTTTGCGCCACCGTGCTCTTCCCCGCGCCTGCCGGGCCGTCAATGGTAATTACTAAAGGTTCATGCATGATTGGAAATAGTCCGTGGTCCGTGGCCCTTCATTGGTGATTGGTGATTGGTGATTTGTGATTGGTGATTTTTCACTGCAATTCTGTGCTTATCCTCAACACCCGAAGGGTTCTTCAATCACAAATCACCAATCACAAATCACCAATTCGCTAAATCCTCTTGAACGCCTTCATCAAATCTTTCATCCCATACCGCAACACCGTGGGCCGGCCGTGCGGGCAGGTCATCGGGCAGTCCGTTCCCCCCAGCGCTTGCAACAGCCAGTCCATTTTGCTCCGCTCGAGTGCCATGTTCACTTTGACTGCCGCGTGGCAGGAAATGGAGGCCGCGATCCTGCCGCGCAGATCGTCCAAAGAAATGGTTGCTCCGTCCTGGCTGGCGCCTTCCAGGATCTCAATCATCAGCTTCTCAACTTCGTCCGCGGGGATGTCTGCTGGGGCGGCTTTGATCGCCACGGTGCGCTGGCCGAAGGGTTCAACTTCAAAGCCGTTCGCCGCCAATTCGTCAGCGATCGCCTGGTAGGTGACCTGCTGCTCAGGCTTCAACTGGACGATAATCGGCATGAGGAGCCGCTGCACTTCCACTTTCTTCTCCTGTCGCCGCCGCACGTGGCGGTCAAAGAGAACGCGTTCGTGGGCGGCATGTTGGTCGACAATCCAAAGGCCCTCGGAGTTGACCGCGACGATGAAACTCTCTTGCACCTGTCCCAAGGGCTGGAGATCCAGAGGTAATTCGCGAGGAGTCTGTATTGCTGCCTCCTCCGTCGCCACCGGTATGGCGGGGGGTGCGTTCGACGGCGCAACCGGCGCGTAAGGGGCGAGAGCTGAATCCAGAGGCAAGCGCAGGGGACGAGGCTCCAGGCGCGCCGGAGAAAGGTGAAACTCTCGGCTCGTCCCACGGCCCGATGGCCGGGCAGGGGGAGGAGGCAGCGTCGCGCCCCGCATCAGCGGCGGCTCTTCCGCAAGTCGATCCGCGACGTCCGCTGCTTCCACCGCCAACCCCGCGGGCGGCGCGGACCTTGACATCGGAAATGAAGCCACCGGGCGCGTGGCGAGCAGCGCCTGGCGAATCGAGTCGCGCACCAGGTCATGCATGAAACTCCCGTGGCGAAACCGCACCTCGATCTTCGACGGGTGGACGTTCACGTCCACCTCGCTCGGAGATATCTCCAGAAAAATCAACGCCACGGGGAAAACACCTGCCGGGAGGATGTTCCGGTAAGCTTCCGTAATGGCATGCAGAATCAGGCGGTCGCGCACCAGTCGCCTATTCACAAAGAAGTAAATATTGTTACGATTCAACTTCTGAACTTCCGGCCGCGAAATAAAGCCCTGCACCCGGATCAGAGGCGCCTCCTCAGAGGGCTCGCTCTCTTCGCCCGCCTCAGTTGAAACCGCCGTCAAAACCCGGCGCTCGACCGAGGCCATCTCCAGAAGTTGCTCAAGGCTCTGCCCCCCCATCACCTGATACAAACGCTCGCGATGGTTCGCGACCGGCGGGACGTTCAGGATTTCGTTGGTGAGGGAAGCCAGGCGAAAACTCTTCTCGGGGTGGGCAAGGGCGTAGTGGGTCGCTAACGTGGCGATGTGACCGAGTTCGGTGGACTCGGACTTTAGAAACTTGCGCCGCGCCGGGGTGATATAGAAAAGGTCGCGTACTTCGACGCTCGTGCCCTGCGGCCAAGCTACTTCTTTCACGTCGCGCAGTTTGCCCCCGGCGATCTCCACGCGGGTCCCGGAATTCTCCGAGGCATGCCTGGTTTCCAGCACCAGGCGCGAGACCGCCGCAATCGAGGGCAGTGCTTCCCCCCGGAAGCCTAAGGTGGAAATCTCGAACAGATCCTCCGCCGAGCGAATCTTGCTGGTGGCGTGCCGCTCGAAGGCCAGGAGCGCGTCGTCGTGCGTCATGCCTTGCCCATCATCGACGATGCGAATCAGGCGTTTCCCCCCGCCCTCGACGCTGATCTCGACACGGCCAGCACCCGCATCCAAGGAATTCTCAAGCAACTCCTTCACCACCGACGCAGGCCGCTCCACCACCTCGCCAGCGGCGATTTTGTTGGCTACGGCTTCGGGGAGGATGTGAATGATGCTCAAGGAATATCCTTAGGGGGGCGGAGGTTCAGCTCGAATACTGTTCACATAAGCTGACTGTTCCCAATTCGACCCCCTCACCCCCGGCCCCTCTCCCCCAAGGGGGCGAGGGGAGCGGTAATTTGTACTTTCTACCCTCGCCCCCTTGGGGGAGAAGGGGGACCGCAAGGCGGTGGGTGAGGGGGTCACTCAGGGGCGAATCGAGAAGTAATTTCAGGAGACCCCTTATCTGGATGGTATCGGAGCTAAAGCTCCGACCCCCTAAACAAGCGCTACCCGCTACGACACATCTTTCTTAATCGAGAGTCCGAGTTCATCCAGTTGCTCCGCATCAACCCCGGCGGGTGACTCGCACATCAGGTCCACGGCGCTGGCGGTTTTGGGGAAGGCAATGACTTCCCGGATGCTCGACTCGCCCGCCATCAGCGCGTTGATGCGGTCGTGACCGAGCGCGATACCGCCGTGCGGAGGCGTGCCATATTCCAGGGCATCGAGGAAGAATCCAAAGCGCTCCCGCGCTTGTTCGTCGCTCAGGCCGAGCACCTTGAATACCCGGCGCTGAATATCCTGGCGATGGATACGAATTGAGCCACCGCCTATCTCCGAACCATTCAGCACCAGATCGTATGCACGGGCTTTGACGGCCCTGGGGTCAGTTTCAAGTTTCTCCAAATCCTCTTCCCGCGGCGAGGTGAAGGGATGGTGCATGGCCGCGAAGCGCTTTTCCTTTTCGTCGTAATCAAACATCGGGAAGTCCACGACCCATAGGAAGTTCCACGTGCCCGGCTTGAGCAGTTCGAGCTTGCGCGCGATATCCAGCCGCAGTTCGCCCGACGCGTTATCCAGCATTCGGAAGGCGTCCCGGCTTGCCGCCGACTTGATCCCCAGCAACAGGACCAAATCGCCGGGCTGAGCTTCCACGGAGGCAGCGAGCGCAGCCACAGCAGGTTCGCCCAGCGCCTTCGTGAGTGGTGATTGCGGCGCGGGTCCGGTCACCTTCATATAGGAGAACCAGTCCGCGCCCAGTGATTTCGCGGTTTCTTGCAGCTTGTCGAGTTGGCTGCGCGAAGCGCCGCTCCACCCCGGGACGCGCATCACTTTGATGGGCTGAGCCACGCGCACCTTCTCTATGGCGTCGGCGGCAAGGCCCACCTGTTTCCATTCGAGCCCGAATCCGGTGTGGGGCTTGTCGGAGCCATATTTCTCCATCGCCTCGTCGTACGTCATGCGCGGGAACGGCCGCTCCACTTTGACGTCCACAAGCGCAAAAAGCTTTTCCATCAGGCGTTCGATGATGTCGAACAACACATCGCGCTGCGGGAAGGCCATTTCGATATCGATCTGGGTGAATTCCGGCTGACGGTCAGCGCGCAGGTCTTCGTCACGAAAGCAGCGGACGATTTGATAATAGCGGTCGAAGCCGCCGATCATCAGAAGCTGTTTGAAGAGTTGCGGTGACTGTGGGAGCGCGTAGAAGCGGCCGTGGTGCAGGCGGCTCGGGACCAGGTAGTCGCGCGCGCCCTCCGGCGTGGAGCGGGTCATGAAAGGCGTCTCGATTTCCTGGAAGCCGTGCTCGGTCATGTGGGTGCGCACCACTTCGCTGGCACGATGGCGCAGGCGCAGATTGCGCTGCATGCGTCCGCGACGCAGGTCGAGGTAGCGGTAGCGGAGGCGCGTCTCTTCACTGGTCTTCGTCCCATCCTCGATGGGGAAGGGCGGCGTCTTCGCCTCATTCAGGACCAACAGGGTGCGCGCCATCACTTCCACTTCGCCGGTGGCAAGCTGCGAATTCACCGTTCCCGGCGCACGCGCCACAACTTCCCCCTCCACTCCTACCACGTATTCGGCACGAATCTCCTCGGCCCGGTCGTGTACTTCCGCGCTGATGGCAGGATTGCAGACGATCTGCGTCCTGCCCGTGTGGTCGCGCAAATCGAGGAAGATCAAATTGCCGAGGTCGCGGCGAACATCCACCCAGCCGGCCACGAAAACGGTCTGCCCTGCGTGCTCTTTGCGAAGCTCACCGCAATAGTGCGTTCGTTGCCGATCACCAAGAAGGTCAAGTTTCAAGTTCACCGCCGCAAACCAAATTACGAATTACGAATTATGAATTATAAATTATGAATTATGAATGAACTAATGGCGCCAATACAGAGTGTGGAACTTCCGGGTTTCAATTCATAATTTATAATTCATAATTTCTCTCTTACGTATGCTGCAATCGCCGCAGGGTCCAATTGCTGTTGTTCGCCGCTCGCCATATCTTTGACTTGAAATTTGCCGCTGGCAAGCTCGCCTTCGCCGATGATGATGGCAAAGCGCGCCTGGAGCTTGTTGGCGACGCCCATCGCTTTCTTGATTTTCATGGGGTCGTAATCGATCTCGACGCTCAAACCCTGCGCGCGCAGCTCACGCACCAAGCGTGATGCTGGAGCAAGCGTCGCCTCGCCCATCCAGACGACGAAAGCCGCCAGAGGATTCCCGGGTTGAAGCACAGCGGCAGCTTGCACGGCCAGAATCAAGCGGTCCTGGCCGATGGAAAAACCGATACCTGGGGTGGGCGGGCCACCCAGCATCTCGGAAAGCCCGTCGTAACGCCCACCGCCGACCACCGCGTTCTGGGCGCCTAGCGCGCCGCTGGTAATCTCGAACGTCGTGCGCGTGTAGTAGTCGAGCCCGCGCACCAGACGCGGCGTAATCTGATAGACAAGGCCACGCGCCTGGAGCTCGCTCGTGACGCGCTCGAAATGCTGGTGGCACTCGGGATCGAGGTGCTCGATGATTTTGGGCAGCTTGTCAATGATCGGCTGGTCTACTTCCACTTTGCAATCGAGCACGCGGAGCGGGTTGGTGTCCGCTCGGCGCTGGCAATCCGCGCACATCGTGGCCTTGACGTCCTGGAGCGCTTGGCGCAGAACTTCCAGATAGGCCGCGCGGCACACGGGGCATCCGACCGAATTGATCAGGAGCTGGTACTCGCGAATCCCCACGCGCTCGAGAAACAGCACGAGCATCTCGAGGACTTCCACGTCAACCAGAGGGTTCTGCGACCCTAGGACTTCCGCGCCGATTTGATAGAACTGGCGGTAGCGCCCTTTCTGCGGGCGCTCGCGGCGGAACATGGGTCCAATGTAGTAGAGCTTCTGGATGCCGCCCTGGTTGTAAAGGCTGTGCTCGATGTAAGCCCGCACCACGGAAGCCGTAGCTTCCGGGCGCAACGTCAACGATTCTTCGTCGCGATCGCGGAACGTGTACATCTCCTTCATTACGATATCGGTCTCGGCCCCCACGCCACGGGCGAAGAGGGCGGTCTCTTCCAAAATGGGTGTGCGAATCTCGCCGTAGTGATAAGCGGCAAAAACGCGATGGGCTTCGGCCTCGACGCGTTGCCAGAGATTGGTGTCGGGCGGCAAGAGGTCGCGTGTTCCCTTCACAGAACGAATTGGTTCGACTCGATTCGACACGAAATTCCTTTCGAAACCTTGATCACCACAGAGGCACAGAGACACAGAGATACCAAAAGAAGGGATTTTCTCTGTGCCTCTGTGTCTCTGTGGTGAAGCGCCTCTACGCTTTTTTCGCCGCCTCCGCCAGATATGTTTCCTTGTACTGAAGGTAATGTTCGGCGTGTATTCTGATAAAAACCTGTTCGTCCTTCGTAACCTCCCGCCGGGGCTTCGCGGGAACGCCCATGTAAAGGCTCCGCGGCGGAATCACGGTGTTTTCCGCCACCAGGGCGCCGGCAGCAACAATCGATCCTTCACCCACCTGCACGTGATTGAGCAGCACCGCGCCCATTCCAATCAAACAATCGTTCTCGACCGTGCAGCCGTGCAGCACTACGCGATGGCCCACTGTAACCCAATCACCCACCGTTACCGGAGCGCCCATCATCGTGTGGATAATGGTTCCATCCTGGATGTTGCTATTCGCTCCGACGCGGATGGGTTCGATGTCTCCCCGCAGAACGCATTGGAACCACACGCTTGAGTTCTCGCCAACATCGACGCTGCCAATGACATCGGCGCTGGGGGCAATGTACGCCGACGCGGCAATGCGGGGAGTCCGCCCCGCCAGGGTGAGAATCATCCTTCCGCCTGCTCAGCCAAAATTCCTCGGAAACCTCAAATTTACGACGTTAACACAGAGGTAAGAAAAGCTGCAAGGTGCACCTATTTTGGATTTTGGATTTGCGATTTTCGATTGAAAAACGCCGGAGGAGCGGAATCCGTAGTCTATATTTTCAGCGCAGCTTTGGTAATAGTTCCATGGGCTTCCCTTCCGCCCACGGCTTGTAAGTGGCTGCGAAGCGGATGCGGTCGTCAAGCGGCGGGTGGGTGTAAAGCCAGAACTTGATGAACGGGCTGGGATCGGGATCAGCCAAATCTACATCCCCCAGGATTTGCAGTGAATGGACATCGGCGGCGTTCGGGTCCGGGACGATGCCGTAGGCCACTTCCAGGCCGAACTGGTCAGCTTGATGTTCATAGTGGCGCGAGATGCCGTTCACAAGGGGGGCCGACAGGAATACCAGCAGGGTGAGGACTACGAGCACGAGGGGAAGTGATGCCAAATCTCCTATCCCCTCGACCCCGGCGCGCGGGCCGGCTCTCTCCACCAGGCGATTTACGGCGAAGAATCCCAAAAAGAAGCAGAGCAGAGCCACGGCTTCGTCGAGAGCGAATTCCTTGGGAATGTGATAGAGGACATAGTGACCGGTTTCGTGTCCGAGAACCAGCAACAACTCATCCTGCCCCATCACCTTGAGGGTCGTGTCCCACACCACAACGCGCTTGCTTGAGCCCAGACCGGAGACATAGGCATCGATCGCCCTGGTCCGGGAAGTCGCGTCCATCTCAAAGATGCGCGCAGGCGGTATCGAAAGGCCGGCGTGTTTTAGCATGGCTTCAATCCGCTCGACCAGCGCGGGTTGAGTTTTCTCGAGAGGTGTGAACTTGTAGAACAGGGGCTCGATAGCGAAGGGTTCGATGAGGATGAAAGCCAAGACGAGAGGAATCGTCGCCAGCCAGAAATAGAACCACCAGCGGCGCGGACTGCGGCGGACGACCGTATAGAAAACCCAGGCCACAATGACGCCAATCGCCGCGGCGATGGCCAGACTCTTTCCCCAATCGCCAAGCCAGGATGCGAACCCTTGCGTCGAGAGACCGAATCGGTGCTCAAGAACAAAGCCGGAGTAAAAATCGAAAGGGAGATTCAGCAGTGTTGCCGCCGCCACAAACAACGGTACGAAAATCAAACACTGGACGAAGTGGCGCCGCGAAACCTCGCGTGCCCATTCGCGGAATTTCACAGAGATGCCGCCGCGCCAAAGGAGAAGGTAAATCCCTATCGAAACCAGAGTTCCGAGGAAATAGAGGATATAAAGTGAACGTGAATAGGCAATGGCCTTGGCGCGACGCTCCGGCGTGAGGGTGTAAGTTGTGGGCGGTGGCGGTGAAGCAGGCTGGACCTGGCTTGGGGGAGAAGTTGGCCGAGCGGCCTGCGGCGAGGGGGCGGGCGAGCTTCCGCTCTGGCCGTTTCCCATCATCCCCACAGGCGCAATCAAAAAACAGATGCCCAGCAATATCCAAGCGAGCCGGTTTAAAGATTTGTAGCGGCGGTTCATGACCAGGGTTGTCCAAATTAGCGAACTCTTCAAGCGGTCCGCGCGGCTCTGCCGCCTGCTGTTTTGATTACAGCACCAAAACCAGGAATTATTCATCCCTCGCCCCCTTGGGGGAGAGGGGGAACCGCGAGGCGGTAGGTGAGGGGGTCAGCGCTAGCACAGGGTCAAGTTTGTATGCGGCGTCACGGTCTTGACCCCCTCACCCGTCCCCGTCGGCTGACGGGCTGGAGAAAGCGCCGGTGGCGGGCCACCCTCTCCCCCAAGGGGGCGAGGGAAGAAGATCTTTTGGCGAATCTCCTGAAACCCATTAAGTGAACAGTGTTGGGGCTAGCCACTCACCACTAAACACTATCCACTGCCTTTCTAAACCTTGGGCAGCACGATTCCTTGTTGGGCTTGGTACTTGCCCTTCTTATCTTTGTAAGAGGTCTCGCACAACTCATCCGATTCGAGAAAAATTATCTGGCAAAGGCCCTCGTGGGAATAGACGCGGGCAGGCAGGGGAGTGGTATTGGAGATTTCGAGAGTTACGAAGCCTTCCCATTCCGGTTCGAGCGGCGTCACATTTACGATAATACCGCAGCGGGCATAAGTAGATTTGCCCAAGCAAATGGTTAGAACGTTGCGCGGGATCTTAAAGTATTCCACCGAGCGGGCGAGGGCAAAGGAATTGGGCGGGACGATGCAAGCCGGCCCCTGGAATTCGACGAAAGACCGCGCGTCAAACTGTTTCGGGTCGACAATCGTCGAGTTGACGTTGGTAAAGATCTTGAATTCATCGGCGACGCGCAGATCGTATCCGTAAGACGAGAGCCCGTAGGAAATCACACCTTCCCGAACCTGCTTCTCCTCGAAGGGATGGATCATGTCGTGCTCCAAGGCCATCTTGCGAATCCAGCGATCATTTTTAACCGGCATTGAGTCTCACCTCGCGTAGAATGCGGGCACGTGGCCCTGGCATCAACCCACGGAACCGTTCCCGTTCTGCAAGAAAAGAGGAAAATCATAATCGAGGAGAAAATTCTTGACAATGCTTCTCTCTCTTCTTAGGATTAAAGCCTGTATTTTCAGGAGGTTTGCGTGATAAAGCTGGACATCGTCAATGAGGTCGTCAATCGCACAAGCATCACCAAGACAAAAGCTGAAATTGCCGTGGAAACGGTATTTGAAGCCATGAAGAAAGCCCTGACGCAGGGCGACCGCATTGAATTGCGTGGCTTCGCGGTTTTCAATGTGAAGGCTCGCAAGACTGGTATCGGGCGGAACCCCCGAACCGGGGCGGAAGTCAGCATCCCCCCCGGCAAAGCTGTGCGCTTCAAGCCCGGCAAGGAACTGCAATCTCTCTAACCTATTTACAGGCGGCCAGGAGCGGGCGAGAATAGGATTCTTCCCCACTTGCGCATGGGCGACGAATCCCAATTCGGGCGTAGCGGCCAGCCACAGGTCGGCGAGATACCTTGGTCCACCCAAACGTGGGTCCCTGTCCGCTGGGGCCAGAGGCCCCGCGAGCGTTGGTACAACTCCCTGCCGTTTCATCTTGCGCTTTTCCTGCTTACGGTCCTGACAACTTTGATCGTGGGCATGCACATCGAGCTCAACTACGCGCAGAATCTTCCGGTTTTTGATTGGGACGTTTCCCTCGCCTACTTCCGCGAATTGTGGCACCACCCGAAGCTGCTGGTTTTGGGCGTACCGTTTTCCTTCACCCTGCTAGGTATTTTGCTGGCCCACGAACTCGGCCATTACCTTACTTGCCGTCACTACGGAATTTACGCCACTTACCCTTACTTTATACCCGCTCCGACGCTGATTGGAACGTTAGGCGCCTTCATTCGCATCAAGTCTCCCATGGTGAATCGTCGCGAGCTTTTTGACGTCGGGATCTCGGGACCGCTCGCCGGCTTTGTCCTCGCCATCCCTGCCTTAATCCTGGCGATCTTTCTTACGAAAGGCGCCATGCCCGCCACCTTGCCGGATTCGATCTCACTGGGCAAGCCTCTGGCCGTGATCCTCCTCACCAAGCTGTTCCGGCACGGAATCAATCCGGCGGAGGTTATTTTCCATCCCGTGGGTTGCGCCGCTTGGGTAGGGCTCTTCGCCACGGCTTTAAACCTGCTCCCGGTGGGGCAGCTCGATGGCGGCCATATCCTTTATGCGGTCCTGGGCGATAAATACCGGAACATCTCGCGAGGCTTTTTCCTGGTCTTGCTGCCGCTGGGAATCTTTTGCTGGTATGGTTGGATCGCCTGGGCCGTGATTCTGTTGTTCCTTGGCCTTCGCCATCCCAAGGTCGTCGAGCCGGTAGAACCTCTCGGACGGAAAAGAAAGATTCTCGCCCTCGTTGCGGCGCTCATTCTCGTCCTCACGTTTCTTCCCACGCCCTTTCGGCTTCAATAGAAAACAAACGCCAGCCGTGAGAAACCTGCATATAGCAATACCGTAATTTCTTTTTTTGGCGAGGATATTTGGAGTTACGGCTTTTCACTTTTGCCCTTTGCCTTTTGCCCTTTGCCTTTTGACTTGCTTTTGCGCCTTCGCCGCGCTGCCCTACATGATGTTGGCAGGGTCCATGTCGATCATCAGCGAGCGCTGGGGGATGCCTTGCTGGTCGGTGTAGTCAGCAAGGCGCTGAAGGATGGTGCTGAGACGGGCCCGAGAAGTGCACTTGATCAGAAACTGGATACGGAAACGGCCCTCCAATTTTGCCAGAGGCGCGGGCGTGGGTCCCAAAATCTTCAGGCCCTCGGTGTTTTTCTCCAGCGGGATCAGGAAATTGCCCACATGCTTTGCTACCTGCGCGGCTTGGTCGAGCTTGGCGCCATGGGCGATGACGTTAGCAAGCGCGGTCACCGGCGGGTAATGCATCATGCGTCGAAAACGCATTTCCTTATGGAAGAACGCTTCGTAGTTTTGTTCCGCCGCCATGCGAATGGCGTAATGGTCGGGATAGAATGTTTGAACCAACACGCGCCCGGGACTTTCGCCGCGCCCCGCGCGCCCCGCCGCCTGGGTGAGCAATTGAAAGGTCCGCTCGGCGGAACGAAAATCCGGCAGCCCCAGGCCGATATCCGCAGAGACCACTCCCACCAGCGTCACGCCGGGGAAATCGTGCCCTTTGGCGATCAGTTGCGTGCCCACCAGGAGGTCGATCTGGCCCCGCCGGA
>Ga0187865_1003764_pt1 | contig 12029 bp, 5 predicted proteins | sample June2016WEW_11_1_2_FD_132989 | JGI IMG/M metagenome (GOLD analysis project Ga0187865, IMG submission 132989) | Peatland microbial communities from SPRUCE experiment site at the Marcell Experimental Forest, Minnesota, USA - June2016WEW_11_100 | ecosystem: Environmental > Terrestrial > Soil >...
GACAAGAGTTGTTCCCACGGCCGCGGCTTCCTCGCCAAACTGGGAGACAACTACATCCAGACCTTTCACAACCTGCGGCAGGGCGCGCTGGCGCAGGCTGTACAGGAGCGGACCGAGGAGAATCTCGCCCGCCACCTGGGGCACCATCCCGGCCAGGATAACCTTCTCAGGGTTTAGCAAATTGACCATGCTGGGCAGCGCCGGCCCACCAATGCTTCCTCGAGAAAGCTCACCCACTCCTCACGGGTCTGTCGCATCACGCAAGGGCGCCGGTTACCAATTCGTTCGGGGAGATCCGAGTAAATCGCGGATCCCGTTTTGCGCGGGCATGGCACATTTGGCACGCACCAGCATCCGGAGGTCTCCTCGCAACGCGCAAGATGGTAATCAATATTGAGCCAGAATTTGATACCGATTCTCTAACGGCTTTAGCTCAATGACTTCCTGTTCCGCATTGAAGTTCTTCCACGGCGTGCCATTCAGCGTCACCTGTTTCATCCGCTGCTTGTCGGGGTGGGGCAGCCGCAGAAGGATCTTCCGTAGCCGGTCTGGACGGTCTTTGCGCAGTACCAACTCCGCCACAATGTTCCCTTGATCCACCCGTGACTTCACCCTGAGGTTGAGATTGCCGAAATAGGTCACGGCGTCCAGAACCTCAATCTCTTTGCCAGGCTGCAACCAGCGGCGCGGCGCCGCCGAAAGCAACCATAACTCCGACTCTTTCTCAAGGAGAAGGGTGCGGCGGATCATTCCGCAGATCCGCATCGCACCCGAACTATCAATGAAGAATGGCGCGTAGCGCCGGTCATATAGCGAGAAACGCTCAATTGCCCCCAAGGTGTCCTTGTCTACTCCAAAAGCCAAAGCCGAATAGAAGGTGAGCAAGGCCTTTTCATGCTCGCCACGCACAACCCATCCATAGTGATAAATGTCCTCCGGGGCGACCATATAATAGCTGCCCTTGAGCTGCTTGTCGTCAGCATGGCAGCGCCCGTACAACCCCAGGACATTCAAGTTGAAATTCCTTCTGTTATAGTTTTCGATATCTTCAAAGGCTGGGGAGCATGGATCGATGAGCCCCGCATCGATTAGAGCTATGGCACCGCAGCAAAAACTCCCCCAACCGTCCGGACCATGAAGCCGTTCGGGGTAGGGCGGCAACTCGGGATTGGTCTGCCGTGTGCGGCGTAGGACTTCCAGAATGTCCTCCCGGTAGCTTTCCGCTTCCTTCCGCAATCGCGGGCCTTCGGGATGCCCCATGTCTGCTAGCGCCTCCGCAATGCGCGCGAAACCCTGATATGTAAACCCGTCCGTGCAACAAGGGTAGTAGTCGCCTTCCGGCGAGGTATCTGTGTCATAGGGCTGGCCATGCGGCATCAGGCCGTAATGAAGTACCTTCTGCCCTTGCGCATCCCTTTCCTTGCTCTGTTGCCGTTCGGTGATGATCCAGTTGCAGGCCTTAATCATTGCCGGTGCGACACTCGCTAACCACTCTCGGTCTCTCGTGTAGAAATAATGCTCCGCGAATGCGTAAAGGGCTGCACCGGTATTATTTGTCCAGTTCGGAAACTCCTTATCCTTCCACGCTGCTACCTTGGCGATCAGCCCATAAATCGTCGATTCGCTGTCTTGCTCCCACCCGCTCTCTTCAAACGCCCACGATGAAGGGAAGACGCCCTCGTAGCACTTTACCTTCGCATTGGGTGGACGCCTCCCCTGCAGCTTCAGAAAGTAGCCCAATGACTTTCTCACATCTTCGTGGTGTCCGCAGCCATCCAGCGCCACCAACTGCTTCATCTGCTCCCACGGCCAGACCCCAAATGAGCCTTGTACCGGCATGTAATAATCCCGGTCCGCCGCTTGCACCATCTGCGTCTGGTTATATAAGATCTGTGCCTTATAGATATTATTGACAGCCTCCTCAGGCACTCGGATCTTCATCCCTCGTCTCAGAATCTCCTCCAGCTCCATCTCCCGCTGATCCAGCGCCGCGAAGTAGTCGACCTTCCGCAGCTTCTCTATCTCAGCGCTCGTAAATCCCTTCTTGTTGCTACTCACCTTCAGGTTGACACTCTTCTTCTGTCCCGGCAGAAGCTCCATCTCAAACTTCAGAACCTTCTCGTACCCGGTCAGTTTTACCCCGGGGCCTTCTTCATGCACCCCCAGCAGCACCCCGCCATCTCGTAAGACATCATCTCCGCCTGGGATTACCTCCGCCGGCACCGCCGGCAACGAACCCACCACCTCAAACAAGGTATAGTCCCCAAACAGCTTATACGGGCTGTTGCCCGACGTCGTCGCCACCTCCGCTGGAACATACGCCCACAAAGTCGCTCGCTGGGTCTCTGTTGGGTCCGTGTTCATCACACTCATCCGCACCATCACTACCTGCTTCTCATGACCTGTCTTTACTTCCCCACTTTCCAGCAATATGGCATACGCCACCTGCTCATATTTGAGCACCCCTTCTCGCGCCTGGCTGATCACAATCGGCAAGTATCCCTTCTGCAACGACCGCTCCACAGCTCGCCACCGAATCGGTCCGGGGGGACTCCCTATCCCGAACGCCATCGGGTTAGCCACCATCCCTATCCCCATGTCCGGCCGCACCCACACAATTTCTGGATGCGACCCCTCGCTGATCAGTGGCGCTCGCGACATCGGACCACCATAGGCTGCCGCGATCTCCTCATAGTGCACTTCGTGTCCGGTCCGTGCGACCTCATCCAATGTCAAATGTTTGTATGAGGGATCGCCCCCTTCCCCTAGCTGCCTCCTCTCGGCATCATCCGCAGTCTTTGGTATATCTGTCGACTCGCTACCTGTCGCTCTTGCCAGCAGCGTAAGGCTGGGTACCCCTGTGCCGACTGCCCGAAGAAACTCCCTCCTCGACTGTTCCGTGACCGCTGTCTTGCTCCGGTCCCTCATGAATCACCTCCGCTGGAACTAATACTTGCCGCCCGGAGCGTCTGTCTTTCGTCTGGACAGGTGTCGTAGATTCGACGAAAGCCGCTCGGCATCAACTTCTTTCCCGTTGCACGGGCTCGGCTTCTACTTCCCAACGATTCTCGCACCTAACGGCGGCGCCGGACTCTCGACCTCTTCCCGCTCGCAGGTGGCCCGCAGAAATTCTTCGCTGATGGTGTTGATGGTCTCCGGGCTCAGCACCGGCGGGATCGAAAGCAGGCTGGTGCGCTCGATTAGATCATCCAGTACAGGTAGCGTCCCTTTCCGGTATTCGTATTTGGCAGCGAAGGCGTTCAGAGGATCGGTCCACGGACGCCCTGCGGCATTGACGGAACGTCTCTCCACCAAGCTCGCATTGTTGTAGTAAATGTGCAGGCCCCAATCCGTCATGGGAACATTGTTGATGCCCAGAGGCCCCGTAAGAATCCCTGCCGCCCGGGTCTTTTCCACCATCTTCAAACAGGTCGCCCGGTCCTTCCAGACCAAGAGCAGGAACGGTCCGCTATCGCCTTTCGGGTCCGGCACCCGCCGGAATGCCAGGCCCGGATTGGCCGCCAACTTCTCCCGGAGCGCGTACTTGGCCTTGTGCATGGCCGCTGTGATCTCATCCAACTTCTTGAGTTGAGCACAAATTACGGCCGCCAGCAGTTCCGAATACCGCGCGCCCCGTCCCCAGAGCTGCAGCGCCGGATCGCTGGTGTCCAATCGGCCTTCGGCGTTGCGAGGATATCCCAAGTCGTGGCAAGCCCAGACGCGCCGGTAGAGTTGTTCGTCATCACAGACCACGAGGCCGCCTTCGCCGGCGGTGATGTTCTTGTTCAACTGAAAACTGAAGATCGCCAGATCGCCAAAGGAACCGACCGGCCTGCCATAATAAGAGGCGCCGTTGGCTTGCGCGCAGTCCTCGATCAGAGAGAGTTCATGGGCGCGGCAGATCGCCGCGATCTCATCCACCGCTCCAGGCGCTCCGCTCATGTGAACCAGCAGGACGGCGCGGGAGTGAGAACTGATCTTTCGTTCCAAGTCACAAGGGTCCATACAAAATGTATCGTCGACATCCACTAGCCGGGGAATGGCGCCCGCCCGGACAATAGCCGCCAAGCAGGAAACCCACAGGTACCCGGGAAGCAGCACTTCGTCGCCTGGCCCCACGCCTAGGGCATTCATGGCAAGTGAAAGGGCGGCGGTGCCACTGTTGACCGCGAGGGCGTATTTCCTTTGGAGTCGCTGGCAGTAAGTTTTTTCCAGGCACTCGCAGTACCCTTGCAGGTTGTGGCCGTAAAAGCGAAAGGGGCTGCGCGCGCGCAGTACCGTCGCGACGGCGTCCAACTCCTCTTCTCCGATGAAGTAAGACCCTGGCCACTCATAGGGTATTAGGAGTGAACCATTGCGGTCCTTATCGACACATTGGTTTGACATACGCCTACGACTCCTTCTCCCAGTCGTAATCAACTGAGGCTGAGAAGTACCACGGCTGAGAATCCTAAGGACACGCCGCTGACGGTAAATCCGTTCATGCGCTCACCGAACAGCAGGCGGCCGCCTAAGACCACTATGAAAACCGAACCGCCGATCGCGATAGGGAAGACGATATGACCCGGGACGTTTAGTTTGAGCGCGATGGCCATGGCAAGTTGGCCGCCCAAACTCAACACCGCCAGCAGGCCCGCCCATCCGACCTCATGCAAGCTGAAACGGACACGTTTGAGCAGGGTGGGTACAGCGATGCTCAGCATTCCTGCGGCGTACCAGACCGTTAAGTAAGGGAATGTGGCCGTTTCCGGCAAGCCCCAGGAAGCGATCACTTTTAGGCCGAAGGAACTCATTCCATTGGTAAGCAAGATGACCGCCATCAGCAAAAACCACTTTACTTGCTCCTCGTCGGCGAGCAATCGGTGTTCGGCCCGGGCCTCGGCACGACGCCCTCGGAAAATGAGGAAGAGCGAAAGCAGCACAAGTCCGAGTGCAAGAATCTTTAGCAGGGTGACTTTCTCGGCGTAGAGAAGCACGGAAACCACCGCCGGAATGGCACTGGAGATATTCATCATCAACCAAGCAACCGACACCTTGCCGGATTGAATGGAAGACTGGAAGGCATAGTAAGCTACGGCCGCGCAGATTCCACAAGCAGCGGCAACGGGTATCGCCTTCAAGGGTAGAGAAAACCCCGAGGGTGAACCTGTTGATCGCACGAACATCACCAGCATCGCCCATGCACAACAAAGAACCACAAGCACTGAAGCCTGGCAGTTTCTTCGTTCCGCAAGCTTCGAAGCACACCCGAGCAAGCCAAAGGAAACTGCTCCCATGAAACAAAATGTAAGTCCAGTGTTCATGTCATTTCCTGCCTGCCTCCGGGGCAAAATTCAGCCTCTTCCCGACCTTCTCGGCATTTGACGGCGAATGCAGAGAAAGGACTGCAAGCAGGTTTTGCTGGATAAGGCAAAGCCCCCGGGCGTTCACCTTGGCGGTCCAGAGTGAGACGCCCGGGGTAAAGAAAGCCTAGGTTAGCAGTCGATGCGCAATGCGAACTGGATGCTTCGCCCTGCTGCTGCGCCCCGTCCATCCGTACGCCCCTGCGCATCGGATGAAACCAACGTTAACCAGCGGCCTACAACCGACTCCATAAAGCGGTAATCCCCGCCCTTTCGCCCGGCGCGCCGGCTTCCCTGCCAGGGGGGGGAAGACGACGCGCCGGGTTGAACTCAGCCTAAACCAAACCGCTCAGAATTCCAGCCGAAGCGCCAACTGCATGTTCCGCGGCGGTAGCGCTGCGGAAACAAGGCCCGTAAGTTGTTCAAGCCCAGGTCCCACAGTAGTGTTAACCCCGGCGCCGGAGAACTGGGTGTGGTTGAATGCGTTAAACATCTCGGCGCGGAACTGGAGCCTCGCTTTTTCCTTAATACGGAAATTCTTCGCGATTGTCAGATCCCAGTTATTGATCCCAGGGCCGATCAAGCGCCTAGCCACCGCTGTCCTGGACACGCCGCCGCAAATCCAAATCCTCTTCACCTAGCGTCCCTGCCGACTTGAAGGGAGTCTAGATATATGGTGTGATCCGATGACAGCATATTCTTGTCCTGTTTGACAACGATCCGGATCGCGTGCTGGCCCGATGCAGCCCATGTCGTCTCGTAGAGCGGAACCTGCCACGCTCCCTGTAGGTGCACCCGGAAATCGTGGTCGTCAGGTGTATAGGTATCCACAGTCGCGTCCAGCTGCCCATCGACATAGACATCTGCCTGCCCACAGGATGGACATCGCTTTCCAACCCAAGTGATCCTGTCGCCTTGAAACTTGTACTCGGCAACATCGCCAGGGCCACTGGTCCAACTTATGCCCCCTCCGGAGGCTTGTTCCCAACCTGATGGGCTGTGCTTCCAGCTTGGACCGGAATACTCGATGCCCTGGCCTGGAGTATCCTCTACGACACTTACATCTGTTCGCCCGACCTGAAAGCCATCAATCATCACCCAGTTGTCTAACGACCGGCTATGCCGGTCTCCTCTTACGGCGATTTTGATCCTGTGATCACCCACAGACGGAAACGTGCGGGTGTACACTGCAACATTGGGAATATCGTCGGCATCGTAGCAGTCCACGATGTCAGTAGACTTGCCATCAATCTGTATCTCGGCCTTGCCCATTGCGGGTCCAAGCCGGCCGTACCAGGCAAAGCGGTTGCCTTTGAAGGTAAATTCGACGGTATCTCCGGCTTCGCGGCTCGAAGACTGAGTGCCGTTGTACACAGCAGAGATATTCTCCTCATGCTTCCAACCCTTGCCGGTGTACTTCAGGTCGCCGTTTACATCGTCCACCACCAGACTCACCGTCCCGGAGTATCCCTGCGCCACCGCTTTTTCGGAGGCATTGCCACTTCCGTCCACGGCTTTCACTTCGTATCGCGCAGCCGAATCGGCCCCAGCAGAGTGATCGAAGTAATAGGTTCCCTTGGCTATCTTGTCGATGGTTGACCCGTTGCGGAAGATTTCATAGTAAGAGATCCAATTGTTGTCGGTCGCCGGAATCCAGTTCAACTCAATTCCAATGTAACCCATATTTGTCCCGATTTTCTTCAAGACTTGTGTGGGAGGACTCGGTGGCGTCTTGTCTGCCGCACTTCCAGGGTGCATGGGGAGATTCAAGTAAATGAGCTCGCCGTCCGCCATCTCTTGAAAGGAAACTCCTTTCCCCATCAAATCCGACCCGAGACGCTCTTCCGTAGCCTTCGACTCTTGATAGGACACATTGTATTTGACGTCCGCCAGCAATCCCTTGGGATAAATCGTGACCGGACCCCGCACGGGAGGATGTTCCGCTGAGCCGATAAAATATGTACCGTTTTGAAGATACAGAGTAGCGGGGCTCTTCACGCTGTGGGCGGGGATGATGATTCCGCGTTGGTTATCCCGGCTCATCCGTTGCAGGTACCAATCCGGCGCGTCTCCGGTGACCGCGGGGTGGTAAACCTTCACCCAGCGCCCAACCACGCCCTGGCTGGCAAGGTAGTGATAGATATCGATTAGTAGCCGTAGCCCCTCCAACTTGGCAGGATCCAGCGTATCACCCGTCATCGGGAAGCTGTTCCACAGGAGTCCCCGCCACACCGATCTCTCGTACTTATCCGGATCCCAGAAGTCCGGCACATTGACAAGTTTATCGGGCGGAAAAAGGTAAGACGCGTAGTAGACGCGGTACCGGCCAACGCAGCCATCGGAATACTGCCAAGCAGTGGACATACGCAGAACTTCGTAGCCCAAATCGTTCCCGCCTCCGTCGCAGCCATGGAAGGAATTGCCTGGATTCCTGTCGAGGAAAGTCTTGAGAAGCTTTCGGAAATTATGGTCCTGGGCCAGCATGGGGGTATAGTCGCCTTTGACGTCGTGGAGCGGAGAATCATCTTTGCGCCATTCGAAGTCACCCCACTTGGTCACCTGACGCTTAAGAATGCCCAGCTCAAAGTCCGTCACCCCTGGCACGGACTGATCAAGGATGTACTGACCCGCAAACCATCCCCCCCTGTAAATCAGCCAATCGGGATGGTCCGTGACCACACGGGAACCCTGCTCCGCGTCGTACGGGATCGTGTAAATGGTCTGCGTCATCCCATACTTGTCCAAATACCTTCGCGTGGAATTGAAATCCGGACCATTCCAGTCCCCCGCCCGGTCCCACCACCCGTAGTCTCGCCAATAGCGGTCGGCGCCCACGTAGCGCATGGTATCGGCCATTCGGAAGACTTTTCGGAAGGTCGAAATCGGATCAACGTCCATTCCGGGATACTTGGGGTCGAAGTCGGCCGCACCGTTCCACCAGTACCCCAGCATTTGAATAGCGGGAAAATATTTGTCGCGGGTGTAATCCCACTTGTACCGGTATTGGTAGTCCAGCAACTGGTTCCCCATTTCATCCAAATCACCATTGAAGACGCCCGTAAACGCCATCGGTGTCTCTTCGGACGCGCCGGAAGGCAGTGACTTCTCATATCCTGCTACTTTCAGGCCGACGTTTACCGGGCCGCCATCGTAATTGCCGATTTTCGAAGCCCAGCGACCAAGGTAATCCCATCCCACGAATACGCCGTTCTTGGCTGTGGCGTCGAAGAAGATGTAGATGGGGGCATAGATGGAACTCCCCATCGACCCCCCTTTCGGACACGGTCCGTCCGGGAGACATTCCGGGGGGTCACTGGCATCAAAGCTGCGCGCGAAGATGGGTGTCAAGGGTTGTGTCTTCAGTATCCAACTTCCCCAGAAACACATTCCCCCCGTCATGTATGAGAATTCGAGTTGGGAGACTCGATCCGGCAAAATGTGGATCTGGAAAAAGTAAGGGTCAGCGAGCGTTATATCGCGGCCGGAGATATTCTTGATGCTGGTCCATTCCTGGATAATGCTCTCCTCCGGGTAGATGACGTAATTTTTGGCTATTCGGAGGTTATTGTCGTGTACTGTTATCTTAAACGACAACTCTCCTTGCGAAAGAATCTCCGTCTCGATTCCCTCCAGCGCCCAAGGCTGGGATTCGCTGGTGACAACCTGTCCATTCAAGTCAAACCGGAAGGTTTCCGAAGGTGGACCTTGGATATACTCACGACGGGTGCTGGGATCCTGAAAGGCCACCAGTGAGAGATGATTCTTCTCATAGCGGACTTCTTTCACGACCTTGCTCGTGCCGAGAAACCACCTCGTGCCGGCTTGCCTCACGTAGGCATCGCCGGAACGCCTGAGTGTCTCACCTTGAGGTTGGGAAATCCCTGCAACAGTAGCCGAAAACATGGCGAGTGCGCCCACAAGGCCTATGATGACTGACGCCTGACTCCGATTCGAAGTGCTCATCCCGTCTCCTCCGTCGCGGCATGCAGATTGCCTCGAACACGGACTTCTGTTCCACCCCAGCCCGCTGGCTGCCATAGTCCCCACTAGCTCTACTGGGAGGCGGTCAAGGAGGACACGTAACTCGGGACGTCAGCCAAAGGACAAACTATATGACTCGCGGGAACAGACTCTTGTGAGGCTGCGTCCGTTCAAGAGTTCCAACGGCGGATTCTGCAAACTCTTATCCTTCACGCCGTGCTGCTCTCCTCTTTTATGGGGAGAGCAGCACGGGCGGGCCGAAAGATCAGTTCAGAACGTTAGCCGAAGAGCAAGCTGCACGGTTCGGGGAGTCAGACTTGGGTACTGGACCACCCCAAAATTCGGGCCATTCGCTGTTGTACCCGGTTCACCATGATTGGGATGATTGAACACGTTGTAGAACTCGCTCCGGAATTGCAGCTTTGCTTTCTCCTTTAGATCGAAACTCTTGAAAAAGCCGAAGTCACCGCTATACATGAACCAGCCCGGGTTGTTGATTATGCCGGTACCGGAATTACCAACTGTCCCAGTGGTGGGTGCCACAAAGCAGGATGCGTCGAAATACCTTTGATTCGTGGGGTTGCTCAGGTTCCCATTGCAAACGCGATTGGGCCGCACACTATAGATGCCAATGTCGGCAGTGTCTCCGCTCCACCAAATAGTCAACGGAGTATCTTGTTGATAGAGAGTGAACAGCCCAGAAGCGGTCCAGCCCCCCACGACAGCATTCAGGACACCCCCCCGGTTGAGCAACTTCCTTCCCTTGCCGGCCGGAAGGTCGACTACAAAACTAAGCTTGTCATTGTTAGGTGCGTAGCGAACAGGCCCAACGAATTGGTTTCGATCGTACGGGTTGACGATATCTGATCCATATTGGTCGGTGTCACGCCCTATGTTTTTTGCCCATGTGTGGTTCCACCAGAACGTGTAGTGTGGCCCGGTCTTTCGGAGCGAAAGCTCCATGTCATCGTAATGGTTATGCCCCTCATGTGCAAACACCCATGCAACTGATTGAAAATCTGGATAGAAGGGACGGCGTGAGACCAGCGAGCCAGGCCCAGGGAGAGGATTGTTGCTGTCCCATTGCGCCTGCAGCTTATGACCGGTTTGATCCTGGAAGGCGACTTCGCCTACCATACCTCCCGGCAACTCCCGTTCAATCACGAGGTTCAATTGCTCCAGGTATGACGTCCGATTGTGCGGATCTAAGTAAACAGCGCTAGGGTAAGGCGCAACTGGGGAGGGAAACGGATTCGCCATAGTGAAGGATGGCGTCGGGGTGGTGTTAAAGAAATCAAGTTCTTGGTAATATGGAGGGGTCGATCCGCAAGCGTTGTTCTGTATGCCTTCGTTGGGAATGTAAAACACGCCGTACCCACCCCTTACCACCGTTCGATTGTTCTTGAAGGGCCGCCAGGCAAAGCCAATCCTGGGACCGAAATTGTTGTGGTCACCGAAAGCCAACGTGCGAACGGGCAAGTTCGTTTTGTCGGCGGTAATGATGTATGGCAGCTCGGCGTTGAGAAGAACGGGGTTCACCAGGGTGGACACGATACTGGTCCCGGCCACCACGATCTTCTTTTGGTCAACGCTAAAGGAGCCCCAAATATTATGGGCGTCGTATGGCGCGCCAATCAGATCGTATCGTAACCCCAGATTGAGCGTTAGGTATGGTGCAATTTTCCAATCATCCTGCACGTAACCGGAAAAATAGCGCTCTCGCATGTCCCAGCGCGGGAAAACCAAACGGTTATAGCCACTAGAGGGAAGACCTAGGAGAAAATCGCCCGGAGCGCTGCTGGTATAAGTGGTAGAGAAATTTTCCCAAGTATAGTACTCAGGATACAGGTCTTGGAACATTCTCAGCCATTCCCCCGTAAAACCGGCTTTGATCAGGTGTTTCCCTCTAATCCAGCTCACTTTTTGCGAAAAGACGAAATCTCTATGGTCAAAGCCCATGGGATATCCGTAGTCGCCCATATCAAAGTAGCCGGGAACAGAGATAGAATCTGCTTCCCTGAAGCCACTGGGCTGTTCAAATCCTTGGATTCTAAGTGCGGGGTTGTGTAGACTAGCCGCGTCCAGGAGCAACCTCTCATGATGGAAACCGAAATTCGTTTCTGCAACCAACTGTGGGGTCAAGGATCGCGTCCAACCCAGACCCCCATTATAAAAATTGAAACTGTTGGCCTGGAGGGGGCCATTTACGCCGAAGTTACCACTTTCGAGTACTTTACGCGGACTCATAGCGAGCCGTAAATAGAGGTTGTCCTTTTGCGAAGGACGATAGTCAAGCCGAGTCAAGTATTGATTCCAGTCATCCTTGCTACTGAAAAAATTATAGGCGTTGTTCGTGATGCCTGGAAGGTTGGCATGCGGCATCAGGGCATTCACGTAAGCCAACGCCACAGGATCAAGGCGGTCGGTGGGGATGATTTTCCCCTGAAAAGGCAGACCGGTCTGCGGGTCGATGGGAGTTTCGGGATATTCGGTGAGATCACCGGTCCGTGCTTTGTCCGTGAGGACGGTCCCAAATTGTTGCGCATCGGCACGCGAACGTTGGCTTTCCCAGTTGAAAAAGAAAAAGGCCTTCTCCTTGACGATCGGGCCGCCAAGGCTGGCGCCAAACTGGTTCCGCTTCAGGGTATCTGGTTGGTGTGTGATGTAATCGCCGGCGTTCATTTTGTAGTTGCGAACGAACTCCCA
>Ga0187865_1003766_pt1 | contig 12015 bp, 9 predicted proteins | sample June2016WEW_11_1_2_FD_132989 | JGI IMG/M metagenome (GOLD analysis project Ga0187865, IMG submission 132989) | Peatland microbial communities from SPRUCE experiment site at the Marcell Experimental Forest, Minnesota, USA - June2016WEW_11_100 | ecosystem: Environmental > Terrestrial > Soil >...
AAAATCATTGGGATTGAAGGTGGGCTGATTGGCCAAGGCCAGAATCTCGCCCGTGTTGGGATTCTGCACAATCGCCACACCGCCCGCGGCCTGCGCACTCGCCACTTCCTCCGCCAGGGCTTTTTCCGCGATATACTGGATCTTCTCGTCAAGCGTCAGCAGCACGTTCTTGCCGGGGATTCCCGCCCACTCGCTGCTGTGAAAAGTACGGCGGCGCGCGTCAGAGGCCAGCAGCACGCGGCCGGGTTTGCCTTTGATCTCGTCGTCCAGGGCGTACTCGATCCCGCCCAGGCCCCGGTCATCCAAGCCTACGTAACCAATCGCTTGCGCGGCCAATTCCCCTTTGGGGTAGAAGCGCTTGGTCTCGCGCTGAAAATAGACACCCTTCAGATTCAAATCCCGCACGCGCGTGGCTTCTTCCGATATGACGCGGCGCTTGACCCAGCAGAAGGAATGCATCGTCTGGAAGCGGTCGCGGAGTTCGTCCGCATCCACCCCCAGGACCGGCGCGAGTAGGGAAGCCACCATCTGAGGCTCCGTAAGCTCGCTCGGCACCGCGAAGACCGAATCCACTCCCAGGCTCATCGCCAGAGGATTCATCTGCCGGTCATAGATGGCGCCGCGCTGGGGCGCCACCTCAACGGTGCGCTGCTGCTGGCGCTGGGCGCGCGCCAGAAGCTCCACGTACTGGATGACTTGAAAATAGTAAAGGCGGGCGGCAACACAGCCAAACCAGAGGAAACAAACCACGCCGACCATTTGTCGCCGTCCGTCAGCCGACGGACGAGACCGATCGGGCTTCGCCGTGCGAGAATCAGGCTTGCGTCGGCCCATCGTAGCTATGGCTCGTGTAAAGTATCTCCGCCACCCACGGAGAAGTTGCGTGCCAGCTCCGGGCTTTCCAAGGCGGCCGCCGACGGCTCAGGCTCGCCCACCTGAATCACCTGTTGCGGGCTGGGCGAGACCATCCCGAGCCGGGTCCGCGCCAGCGTGTCGATCCTTTCAGGATCGGCGAGCGCCGCCTGCTCCAGCCGGAACTGATGATTCTGCTCTTCCAGGGTCGCGTATTCGGCCTTGAGTTGTTCCATCTGATAACCGTACCGCACGCACTGGAAATGCTGCCATGCGAACAGGAGCACAAAAAGAAAAACCAGTACGCCCAATCCCAGGAGACTGAAACATTCACGGCGACGCTCCACGTCAACTTCCCGCACCAAGCGGGAATTGTCGATGTGCTTCACAAAGTAGAATTCCGGGAAATTCGCCCGGCCCGCGGCCGGGACGTTTCTCGGACGCCGTCTGGTCTTCGGTAATGTGATTGCCGCTGTGGCCATTTAAGTACCGGGATTAGGGGTTAGGGATTAGGGGTTAGGAATCCTCGCTGACCCCTAATCCCGAACCCCTAATCCCTGCTCTTCTCCGCCGCCCGCAACTTGGCGCTGCGTGCGCGCGGATTGATTTGCACTTCTTCTTCCCCCGGACGAACCACTTTGCGCGTCAATATGTTCGCCCGGCCCTCGCCCTGCCAGCGCCGGAAGGCCTGCTTAACCCGGCGGTCTTCCAGCGAGTGAAAACTCAGGACCACAACCCGCCCCCCAGGCCGGAGGACCATCAGGACCCTGTCGAGAAACTGTTCGAGATTTTCCAGTTCAGCGTTCACCGCCAGGCGGAGCGCCATAAAGCTGCGCGTCGCCGGATGAATTTGGTGGAGGCCCGCCCGGGAGGGGATCGCTCGCGTCACCACCTGCGCCAGTTCGGTGGTTATTCGATACGGACGGGCCTTCACAATGGCTCGCGCAATTCGGCGCGAGTGGCGCTCTTCCCCCAACTTGAAAAAAATATCTGCCAGGTCCCGCTCACTCGCGTGGTTTACGAGGTCGGCGGCGGTCGTTTCGGAGTTGGGATCCATTCGCATGTCGAGAGGACCCGGCAGATTGAAACTGAATCCGCGCGAGGCGTCGTCAAGCTGCATCGAGCTCAAACCGAGGTCGGCCACAACTCCATCCGCCGGCGGCAACCCGCTGGCGGCGTGCAACGTGTCGATTTGTGCGAAATTTCCGTGCTGCATAATCAGCTTCTCGCCAAAGCCCGCCAGCCTATCGCGGGCCGCTTCGAGAGCCTGGGGGTCTCGATCCAGGCCCAAAAGCCTGCCCCTTCCCAGGCGTTTCAAGATCTCTTCCGCGTGCCCACCGGCCCCCAGGGTCGCATCGATGTAGATTCCTTCTGGCCGGACGTTGAGAAAATCAAGGGTTTCACGCACGAGCACTGGAACATGGAGAGGGCGCGAAGTCTCGGCCGCGCCCGGGATTTTTGTGTTCCCTCTTTGCTCGTCATCCATCACCGTTGGTCAAACCCAATTCCCAAAGCGTCAGATTCCCAAGTTGCTCAGGTTCTGGAGGTCCTCTTCAGTGAGCGGCTCGCGGTCCAGGTGCTCGCGGTAGCGCTCCTTGTTCCAAACTTCCAGGTAATTCAAATACCCGAGCACGGCCACTTCCCCGTGCATCGCGGCCGACTCGCGCAACTGCGCCGGAATCAGCACCCGCCCCTGTGCGTCAGCCCGCGCCGCTTGCCCCCAGAAGTTCGTCCGATCCAAAAAGTGTTTCTTGGCCTTGTTCATCGAAGGCAAGGCAGCTAGCTTCTCTTCAATCTCGCGCCAAACCGGAAACGGATAGATGCGCGCCGACTGTCCATCGAGACTGGTCACAAAGAAGTCCTGGCCATACTTCTCATCGAGAAGCGCCTTGAAGGCCGTCGGGATCTTAAGCCGACCCTTATCGTCCACCGTCGCTGGATTATTCCCACGGAACATAGGACTGTCCCAAAGCCCCTACTTGCCCCAAAACGCCCGCTGATCGCCAGAATTTTCTATTTCTTTCCACTTCTGCCCACCGACTATATGGCCCTCTTTGGCCCTTGTCAAGAGTTTTTTTAATTATTTTTAATGGTTTGCGGGTTTTTCAGGGCGGCACAGCCTTTAGTGGCCCCCTGGCAATACTCTACCACCCTTTGGGCCACTTCGAGGCGGGCCGGCCAAACTCGGCGGTCATTTTGTCTCACGAAATCCCCACTAAACATAGTTTCCGGATGACCCGCCACGCAGTCGGAACTTCGGATTGCCCTGGCGGATTCGTCGATAAACAGTAGGCGACTTACCGCTAATAATTATGCATTGGGGATTGACCAATTGCCGAGAACAACGCCCGCTGCCCATGCCGAAATCTTCGAAATTGGCGATTGCGTGGCCCCTTCCCCGAATATCCAGGGATTTGCTAAGGCGAAAACAGCATTACTTACTCTGCGGCATTTGGCTCGATGTTACGCGGTGAGATCGGTGCACCGAAAATTCACGGCATCTTCAAGCATTGATCGCAACTCCTGACGCTCATACCAGTGGGCTGTTATTCGCCGATAGAAATCGCCGGCAATGCTGATACCGAGCGCAATGGCTCTCTTTCCGGCAAAGCACTTCCAAAACTCTGGTGTCAACGGCGGGTTTCCAAGCCAATAGGCCGTCTCAACGATAAACGCCGTCATTAACATCTTCGTGTAAGGTATCGACGCCAGTATTCCGACGACCTTACAAGGCTTTGAAGGAACGGCCTTCCTGGCCAACAAAGCAGCAACAGCTTTCCAGGCATCACATTGCTCCTCAAACGCTCGTGTGTCGCGAAGGCGAACGGCAGCTCGTAGTCTCTTCCCTTCATTCCCTTCGCGAATTTCTCGGATTATCGCGGAAAACCCAGGCTGCACTCTCGGCAAATACAGGGGAATCCGTACCTCTGCGTCTATCGTGATGATGGGTAGAGTATCATTTTCATCTGCGGAATCACCGGATAATAGCAGCATCTCCCTGAGAACGGAACTGTATCGGCCAATGGCGCGCTCACGTTGGTCAAAAACGTATGCAAACACGGTTTGGATGACGGCTTGCATCGCCCGTGCTTGGCGCTTGCCATACGTTTCGGCAACCTGATATGCAATGGATCGTGTAAAGCGCCCTTGCGGATCAGGCCTTGCGGTTTTGCATTTCTCGAAAATTCTCCTTATCGCTTCGTCCGGTTCAGCAGCATAGGTCGCGAATTCACAAAGCATTCTTTCCGTTGTGCCAGGAAATGCGGCTAGTAGCCAAGACCGATACCGACGATCCGAGAGCACCTTGACCATCCTCTCTGAAAAGACATCGAAAACGTTAATGGTCGAGTGTTCGCCCGTTTCTCGGTGCGCACTCGGCCTGTCCTTTAGGATTCGATCTAAGTGGCCGCAGATCTGAAGCTGATCCTGAGTTGGTGAGAATAGCTTCGCTCCCCTCGTCGTATGTCGTTGGATATATTGAGACCTAGCCTCCATCGGGAACTTCACCGAACGCTCTTGGAGATCAGGGTCTGGGTATGCTTCTCTCGGGTACTTAAGGACGACCAGTGACCCAATGTCGAACAGTTCATCAAGGATTCTGCCTCTAGGACGGGGGCTAAATGCCCTTGCGAATTTCTCGCTCAGGACTAACGCCTCATCTTGTATGAGGACTTCCTCGCGCAAAAGCGAGTAAAGCATCAGTTCCCATACGAATGATTCCCAGTGTCTCAATGAGATCACCCGGTCTCCCGCAGCAGCGAAGTCGTTCAATACGACCGCCGCGGGCCCTGATGGTTTGGATTCCACTTGTGCTCTCCTCGTAGCGTTTACGGACCCCATTTTACACCCACGCGGTCAAAACGCAATGCCGATGCCTCATGTCACGAATCGTCTCTCTCGAGATGTCCCGATAACTGAATTATCGGGTTTGGCCTATCAAAGATCCTTTGTAACGCCGTGGTGTTGACCTAAGCGACCAGCTCCCGTGTGTTCGCGCACTCGGAAATTACTTTCCGATTTGTCGTGGAGGGATTGTTTCGCTTGTCTCAGTGCAGCTTGTGGCCCCGCAGATAGTTCCGGCGCTATATACCCTGTTTCAATTCGGATTTCGCATGACCGTGGTTGCTTGCTCAAAGCCCTGTTTCTGGATTGAGGGTGCGCAGCCCCTCGGCTTGGGCAGCCTGGAGAAGTTGCCGGTCTGCGGCAATGAACAGCACCTTCTCCTTCAAGGCTAGCTGAAGAGCCAATGCCCCCGCCAAGTAGAGAGAATCGAGGGTCTTGAGCGGATACGCGTCCAGCAGACGCAAAGAGAGTTCGATGAGTTCGGCGTTGATGGGTACCACTGGAATCTTCCCCACATCTTCCCCGATTTGCTTCTTGAGAGTCTGGTAAGCCCCGCGGGGCAAAGTGCGCTCGCGGCGTTTCCGGTTCAGGGCGGAAATGAGCTCGCAGGGAAGAATGGCCAGCGAAGAAAGGATTTCCGGTCCGCTCCACGACTTGTTGACCCGATCCGAGCCGATCTCCTGGAAATATCTCTTGGCGGCAGCGCTGGCGTCAAAGAAAATCACCTTCGGTCCTCGATAATCATTCTGGAGACGGGCTTGCCTTTCACCGCTACCGGCTTGAAGGGCTTGAAGGGTGCGGCGTGCAGGGCGGGCAGCAGCTTTCCCTCCGCCACCAAAGCCGCAAGCTTTTCTTCCAGGGTGGACGCCGAGTTCCGGTCCGGCTTCTTCAAGACCGCCACGGCCCGATTGCGGTTGGTCACCAACAGCGTCTGGCCCTGATCGACAAGGTGCAGGTAACGGGTCAGACGGTTCTTAAGCTGACGAACCCCCACGGAAATCATGGCTTCGCTCCTCATGTAGCCATTGTAGCTACATTTGCACGAATCCGTCAATATCGCAGCACAGAAGGTGAACCCATGACCTCGGACACGCCACTCGACGCCAATTGCGCGGTCTTCTTCCATCGTGATAAGGTTGCTCACGCATTAACAGGCTGTCTGCCATTTGGACATTAACCACAGGGGGTATGAAAAACCATGACGGTGAGGATGACTCGACGAACGGCTTGCCAACTGATCGCGGGAACATTTCCGGCGTTGAGGCTCGGGGCTGCGCAACACGAAACCTCCCCCGGCATCGAGATTGAACGCGGGCCTTTTGAAGGAACGCGCGCGTCCCTGAGCAAGTACGAAGCCCCCGAATGGTTTCGCGATGCCAAATTCGGCATCTGGGCGCATTGGGGCCCGCAATCGGCTATTGAATACGGTGATTGGTATGCCCGGAATATGTACATGGAAGGATCAAAGCAGAACATTTATCACCTTGAGACTTACGGGCATCCCTCCAAGTTCGGCTACAAGGACACGATCCCACTTTGGAAGGCAGAGCAATTCGACCCGGCCTATCTCATCGGCTTGTACAAGCAGGCAGGCGCGAAATACTTCATGAGCATGGGTGTGCATCACGATAACTTTGACATGTGGAATTCCACTTTTCAGCCCTGGAATGCCGCCAATAAGGGACCGAAGAAAGACATCGTTGGCATGTGGGCCCGCGCGGCGCGTGATGCCGGACTCAAGTTTGCCGTCAGCGAACATCTCTGGATCACCTACAAGTGGTTTTCGGTAAGTCACGGGCATGATGAAACGGGTCCTTACGCCGGAGTGCCTTACGACGGCGCCGACCCCAACAACTACAGCTTGTATGTCGATTCCGACCAAATCTGGGCAAAGAGCGTGGACTGGAGCGAAACCGGCATCCCCTTGTGGTGGAGGCGCCACTGGTACATGCGGATCAAGGACCTCGTCGACAAGTACCAACCGGATTTGCTTTACACCGACGGCCCCCTTCCCTTCGAGGAATATGGACTGAACCTCATCGCGCACCTCTATAACCTGAGTGCCAAGAAAAATGGCGGGAAAACCGAGGCCGTGTACACCTGCAAACGCGCGGACGACGCCGAGCAAGGCCTCGCGGTGCTCGACGTCGAGCGCGGCATCGTGAACGGCATTTGGCCACGCCCCTGGCAAACGGACACCTGCATCGGCGGATGGCACTACAAGCGCGGCCAGGAGTATAAGACGCCCAAGACCATCATCGACATGCTGGTGGACATCGTCAGCCGCAACGGCAACCTGATGCTGAATTTCCCTCTGCCCGCCCGCGGAACATTGGATCTGGAAGAATTGAATGTCCTCGCGGAGATCACCAAATGGATGAGCGTCAATAGCCAAGGAATTCATGGCTCCCGGCCGTGGAAGATTCTTGGCGAGGGGCCGGCGTTGGACGCGGCTGCGAATACCCCGGCGTTCAACGAAAATAAACGGAAGGATCTGACGGCGGCGGACGTCCGCTTCACCACCAAGGGCGACACCCTGTATGCGTTCGTGATGGGCTGGCCGGAATTTCAAACCGTCATTCGGCCTTTGGCCACCAACACCGCCTTGCGCGTCGGCAAAATCCAGAACGTCGAACTCCTGGGCTTCGACGGCAAGCTTGATTGGTCGCAGGACAGCTCGGGCCTGAAGGTCATGATGCCCGCACAGAAGCCTTGCGATTACGCCATCGTGTTCAAGGTTACAGGCGATATCGCGGGTTGACGTGTCAGTGGAGGATTTCAGACAAGAACAGGGAAAACCCTGGAAGCAGTTCGGGTTCTTCGAACTTGCCCCCCCGTTCGGCAATTACAACGCTGGGCTGAAGAGCTTCAGGAATATATCGGTATGCTTCCCGCGTCTTTCGATACAAAAGCCAAACGGCCCGCACGCCTGCTTGCAGGTACTGGCGAACCTTGAGCATCAGGTCGTCAGGCTGGTCATGCTTGGAAACGACTTCAATGACCAGATCGGGGGCAATCAGCAGAGGTACTTGGTCAAGATCGATGTCTCTAATCCGCTCGCGACAAATGAAGATCAGGTCAGGTCTGCGGACCGTGTCTTCGGCAAGCTTCACATCGACTTCATACAGGACTTGCCCCAGGTTGTGTTCCTCAACCCACACGCACAACCGTCTGTACAGGTCACCGCAGATAATATTATGCATGGGCACTGGGGAAGGAGTCACGATGAGCTCTCCTCGATCGAGTTCGTACCTCACGCCGACGGGTTCATCCAGGGCGCTGTACTGTCCAATGGTCAGTAAGGTTTTGGTGGCCATAAGAAACATCCTGCAAGAATCAGATTACCACAACCTCTTATGGTAAGCAGCACGTAGTACGGCCCTGGCGAGCCTGAACCCCTGCCCTTCTCGCCTGGTAAGAAATCCCAACTTGCGCTTCTCTCCTGCTACAATATCGCCCGGTCGTATGGGTCATACCGTGCAGCACATACCTTGACGCATATCGAAGGGAGAACTTATGGCTCGCCTCTGCCGCTCACTCATCCTCATGATGTTCCTGGCTGCACCTTTGGCGATTTCCGCGGAGATGCCGGAGGGCCGCCTGATGCGGTTTGCCGACATTTACAAAGACAAGATCGTTTTCAGCTCCGCCGGTGATCTTTGGCTGGTGTCTTCCTCGGGAGGTGTGGCGCGGCGCATCACCACAGATCCCGGACTGGAACTTTTTCCCAAATTTTCACCCGACGGCAAGTGGATCGCCTTCACGGGACAATACGACGGCAACTTCAATGTCTACGTGATGCCCGCCGACGGCGGCGATCCCAAGCAACTGACTTTCGAACCGGATGTCGCCCCCGTGCCCGAACGCATGGGACCGAACAACCAGGTCATTACCTGGCTTCCCGACAGCCAGCACGTTCTGTTTCTCTCGCGTCGCGACACGTTCAACGACTGGTTCGGGCGCCTGTTCAGCGTGAGCATTGATGGTGGCCTGCCGGAGCGCCTGCCCATCGACAAAGGGGGGCTAACCTCCTTTTCGCCCGACGGCACCAAGATCGCCTACAACCGCATTTTCCGCAATTTTCGCACCTGGAAGCGTTACACGGGCGGCATGGCTCAGGACATCGCCATTTACGATTTCAAGAACAACACCTACGAGCGCATTACGGATTACCCGGGCACCGACACCTACCCGATGTGGCACGGTGACACGATTTATTTCGGCTCTGACCGCGGCCCCGAGCATCGCATCAACATCTACAGTTACAGCCTGAAGACCAAACAGACAAAGCAACTCACCGACTTCAAGGACTACGACGTGGACTGGCCCAGCCTCGGGCCTGACGCCATCGTGTTCTCCAACGGCGGTTATCTCTATACCTTCGACCTGAAATCCCAGAAGGCCAAGAAGCTCACGGTCTATCTGCCCGGCGACCGCGACCTGGCGCGCCCGCACTGGGGCAACGTCGCCCGCTATGTGACGGACTATAGCATTTCCCCGGAAGGCAACCGCGCCGTCCTGACCGCGCGCGGCGACATCTTCACCGTCCCCGCCAAGGAGGGCAGCATCCGCAATCTCACGCAAACGCCGGGCATCCGCGAGAAGTACGCCGCTTGGTCGCCTGACGGCAAATGGATCGCTTATCTTTCCGATCGCAGCGGGGAAGATGAGATCTACATCACGCCGCAGGACGGCATGGGCAAGGAGACACGCATCACCACCGACGGTAAAATGTTCCGCATGCCTCCCGTTTGGTCGCCCGACAGCAAGAAGCTGCTCTTTGCCGACAAAGACCTGCGCCTGTTCTATGTCGATGTTGAACAGAAGACTCCGGTGCTGATTGACCAGGGCAAGTATTCCGACCTCAATGAATACGTCTGGTCGCCGGACAGCAAGTGGGTGGCTTACGCCAAGGCAGAAGTGAACAACTACAGCACCATCAATCTTTATTCCCTTGCCGACAAGAAGATCACTCCGGTTACGACAAACTTCACCAACAACAGCAGTCCTGCCTTCGACCCGAGGGGCAAGTATCTCTTCTTCCTTTCCCAGCGCGATTACAACGAGGTGCTGGGCGTCTACGATTTCGAGTTCGCGAATCCCAAAGCTACGCGCGTCTACCTGGTGACGTTGCGCGCTGATCTGCCTTCGCCGTTCGCGCCCAAGAGTGATGAAGCCGGCAAGAAATCCGATGAGTCCGCCGACAAGAAGCCGGATGAATCCGCGGGCAAGGACCAAGCCAAATCCGGCGAGAAGGAAAAGAAAGAGGCGGAAGAGGTCGCCAAGAATTTCCGCATCGACTTGGCCGGCATTGAGAATCGCGTGGTGGCCCTGCCCATACCGCCCGGCAACATCTTCGGACTGGTGGTGGGGAAGAACGGCGTTTATTACTCCTCCGGCCCCACCTACGGCCTTTCCGGACCGCTACCGGGGGAGCACCCCGCCATCCACGTGTACGACATGAAAGAGCGCAAAGACAACGTGCTCCTGCCCGGCGCAATGTCCTTCGAGCTCTCCTTTGACGGCTCCAAGTTGCTCTATGCCGGGTCGCGAGCCGGCGGCGGCGACGAAGATGACGAGGACGTCGGACCCCGCGCCCGGACCTTCGGGATCATCGACGCCAAGCCTTCCGCCTCCCCCCACAAGGTGGGCGACGGCGCCCTGAATCTCTCTTCCCTGGATATGCGGATCGACCCGCGCGCCGAATGGAAGCAGATGTTCAACGAAGCGTGGCGGCAGGAACGCGACTTTTTCTTCACCGCTTCGATGAACGGTGTCGATTGGCCCAAGGAACGTGACCGCTACGCCCCGCTGCTGCCCTACGCGGCGGATCGCTACGACCTCACTTACCTGCTGGGGGAAATGCTGGGCGAGCTTGCCAACTCCCACACCTACACCGGAGGCGGCGATTATCCCAGCCTGCATGCCGTCAACCTCGGCCTGCTGGCGGTGGACTATGAACTCGACGCGGCCAGCGGCCTTTACCGCTTTAAGAAAATCTACCCGGGAGAAAACTGGGACCCGCGTCTGCGCTCTCCTCTTACCGAACCCGGCGTGGTGGTGAAGGAAGGCGATTACCTCATCGCCGTGAATGGACGGGACCTCAAAGCGCCGCAGGCGCCCAACGAGCTGTTCGTCAACACCGCCGGTCAGAACGTGACGCTCACCGTCAACTCCCAGCCCACCGCCGTGGGCGCCCGCAACGTGGTGGTAAAGCCCATCGCCAGCGAATACGAGTTGCGCATGCTCGATATGGTCAACACCAATCGCCGCAAGGTTGACCAAGCCACCGGCGGGCGCGTTGGATACATTTACATCCCCAACATGGGAGGGGAAGGCCTGAACGAGTTCGTCAAGCAGTTCTTCCCGCAGATTCGCAAGGAAGGGCTGATCATCGACGTTCGTTACAACGGTGGTGGCTTTGTGGACCAACTCATCTTCGAGCGCCTGCGCCGCATCCTGGCAGGCATGGACTCGGCCCGCAACTTCGCCAGCGGCACCATCCCCGACGTGGTCTTTAACGGCTCCATGGTTTGCGTCACCAACGCCTATGCCGCTTCCGACGGCGACATCTTCAGCTACTTCTTCAAGAAGTATCACCTGGGCCCGCTCATCGGCATGCGCACCTGGGGAGGTGTCCGCGGCATTCGAGGCTACATACCTTTGCTCGACGGTGGTTACATCACGCGGCCTGAATTTTCCGTCTACGGGCTCGACAGCAAGTGGGTCATCGAGAATTATGGCGTGGCGCCGGATATTGAAATAGATAACACGCCCGACCTCGTCATGAAGGGCCAGGACCCGCAACTGGAAAAAGCCATCGAGATGGTGATGAAGGCGATCACGGACCACCCGAAACATCTGCCCCCACGACCGCCCGACCTTCCGGCCTACCCCAACGGCCCGGGGTAGAGCGGAAGGCAGCGGCCAGGTAGGCAGTGGGCAGGTGGGCAGTAGGCAACAGGCAGTGGGCAAATGGAGAAATTCCACTGCCCACCTGCCTACTGCCTACCTGCCTACCTGCCCACTACTTCCCCTCAATCAACCCCACAAGCGCCTTGGTGACGGCGCCCGCGATGTCGGGCCCGGCGGAATTGATTTCTCCGTACCAGCGGTCTTTCCTATCGCGCAGCCAGGGCGGCTGATCGTCATACTCGGCTTTGGGAATGATGTAACCGAGTTCGTCGTTGGCGAGGCCGAAAATGAATTGGTATTTGCTCTTAAGGTGTTCGCGAATTGCCGGCTCAAACGGCGCGTCGGGATAATCCGCGCCGGGGTAGCGGGTTATGCCTCCGTTGACGAGTTCAGGATAAATCTCGC
>Ga0187865_1003776_pt1 | contig 11995 bp, 12 predicted proteins | sample June2016WEW_11_1_2_FD_132989 | JGI IMG/M metagenome (GOLD analysis project Ga0187865, IMG submission 132989) | Peatland microbial communities from SPRUCE experiment site at the Marcell Experimental Forest, Minnesota, USA - June2016WEW_11_100 | ecosystem: Environmental > Terrestrial > Soil >...
CGCCAAGGCGAAGCTCCGCGCGACCCATAAGCAGGATTCCTCCCGCCGAAGTGTATAATCGATGGATTCAACCGGAGGCGTGACGATGGAGTGCAAGAAAACTCAAAACCTGGATCGCTGCAATTGCACCTACGACGGCTGCGACCGCAAGGGCGTCTGCTGCGATTGCCTGACCTATCACCTGGCGATGAAACAACTGCCCGGCTGCTGCTTCCCGCCTGCGGCCGAGGCCACCTACGACCGATCCTTCAAGGCCTTCGCCAAAGCGTGGAAGCTGTGATGTGATCTTGTAGGGCGGGCGAGGCATACGTCCCCGTATGGGCGCTTGCCCGCGGAATCCCTCAAACACGAACGGGCACTTTTTTGCCTTTGCGTGAGCTTTCGACGGCGGCGAAGACCATCGCCAGCGACTTGATGTTGTCGTGGCACTCGGTGGCCGGCGGCGGCCCGCCGCGAAGATAGCCCAGCATCTCCACCAGCGCCCCGTGCATCTCTTTGGGCGTTTCTGTCGCTGCCGCCGGCGGCGGGGCGACGTCCGTCAGCGGCGCGAGGAATTTGTCCGTCGCCTCGGCCACTTGGCCGCGGGGAGGCTGGTCCTGCTCCAGGATCACCGTGCCACGGGCGCCCACCAATCGCCAGTGGCCGTTCCAACTCGTGCGGAAGCCCTCGGCGCACCAACTGCCGCGATAGGTGAAAATCACGCCGCCGGTCATCTCGAAGATGCAACTGGCGGCCGCGTCGCCGGCGAACCACGAGCCGACGGGGTTGAATTCCTTGGCGTAGACGGCCACGGGGTCGGCGCCGGTCAGGTAGCGGGCCAGGTCGAAGTGATGGATGGCCATGTCCAGGATCAGGGGGCTGGGCATCTGGGCGCGAAAGCCGCCGAAGTGCGCCCCGATGTAGAAATCGCAATTGGCCGCCGTCACCTGGCCGACGGCGCCGGCTGCGAGCATCGCCTTGGCCTGCTGGTGGGCGGGGAACCATCGCCGCGACTGGCTGACCGCGTAGCATCGGCCGGCCCGGTCCGCCGCGGCGACCATCCGCCGGGCCTGGGGCATGCTCGCGGCCATGGGTTTTTCGCCCAGGACGTGGCAGCCGGCACGCAAGGCCGTGCAGGTGACGGTGCAGTGGGCCTCCGGCGGCGTCAGGTCCACGACCAGTTGCGGCTTGGCCTTCCGCAGGGCCTTGCGGAGATCGGCAAAGACGGGGCACGCCAGGCCGTGCTTGGCGATGGCCGCGGCGGCGCGGTCCGGCGCCTGCTCCACCACGCCGACGACGTCCACCTTCTCCTTGACCAGGGCGGAGAACCACGCCCCGGAGATTCCTCCCGCCCCGACGACTAACACGCGCTCGTTGCCCACGGTGGATGTCCTTTCCGGATGCCCCGGTGCGCCGGGGCGGGAATTATTCCTGCTCGAACAATTGCGGCGATGGCGGCGGGGCCAGGTGCGCCAGCCCCAGGTGCTCGTAGGCCTTGATCGTCGCCAGCCGCCCCCGGCGGGTGCGGGCGAGCAGGCCGGCCTGGAGCAGGAAGGGCTCCACCACGTCCACGAGGGTGTCGGTCTCCTCGCCCAGCGTGGCCGCGACGGCCTCGATGCCCACCGGCCCGCCCTTGTACACGTCGATGATCGTCCGCAGGAAGCGGCGGTCCAGCTCGTCCAGCCCGGCCGCGTCGATGCCCTCCAGTTTCAGCGCCGCCTCGACGGCCGCGACGGTCAGTCGCCCGTCAGCCTTGACCTGCGCGTAGTCGCGGCAGCGGCGGAGCAGGCGGTTGGCGATTCGCGGCGTGCCGCGCGCCCGGCCGGACAGCAGCTCCAGGGCCGGGGCGTCGGCGGCCATCTTGAGCATCTTGGCCGAGAGTTTCAGCCGCGCCAGCAGGTCCTCGGCCAGCCAGAAGTCCAGATGGTGCGAGATGCCGAACCGCATTCGCAGCGGCGGGGAAAGCATGCCCGCCCGCGTCGTCGCCCCGATCAGCGTGAAGGGCTTCAGCGGCAGGTTGATCGTGCGGCTGTGCATGCCGCTGTCGACCACGAAGTCCACCTTGTACTCCTCCATGGCCGGGTAGATGTACTCCTCCAACGGCGGGGAGAGGCGGTGGATCTCGTCGATGAACAGCACGTCGCGCGGCTCCAGGTTGGTCAGGATGCCGATGAGGTCGCCCGGTCGCGTCAGGGCCGGGCCGGAGGTCACCTTGATGGTGCTGCCCATCTCGTGGGCGATGACGTAGGCCAGCGTGGTCTTGCCCAGCCCCGGCGGGCCGTGGAGCAGGACGTGCTCCATCGGCTCGTTGCGGCTGCGGGCGGCGGCGATGGAGATCCGCAGCTTCTCCAGCACCTCGCTCATGCCGATGCACTCGTCCAGCCGGCCCGGCCGAAGCGACGTGTTGAACTGTTCGTCTTCGGGGCTGACGCTCTGGGCGGAGATGATTTTTTCTCGAGCCATGCGGCGCTAGGCTCCTCCGGCCTTCAGCCGGTACACGTGTTGGATGAGGGCCTCGGGGCCGGCTTGCGGTTCGACGGCCAGGACGCGCTCGATAAGTGCGGCCGCGTCGGCCCGTCGCTCGCCCAGTTGCACCAGCACCGAAAGGGCCTCGACCGCAGCCGCCGGCAGGGCCGCCGCGGCGGCGACGGCGGCCGGACCTGCGAACTCCTCCACCTTGCCGTGCAGCTCGGCCACAATCTGCTCCGCCGTGCGCCGGCCGATCTCCGGCAGGGCGACCAGGAACTGGACGTCCTTGGCCTGGATGGCCGCGGCCACCTCCGCCACCGGCCGGACCAGCGCCCGCAATGCCTTGCGGACGCCGATGCCCTTGACCGTCGTGAAGATGCGGAAGAATTGCCGGTCGGTCTCGGCCTGGAAGCCCACCAGCCGCGGGGTCTGCACGCCGTGGGCCGGGTTGCCCTCGACGTAGTGGATGGTGTGCAGAACCACGTCCTGGCCGACGCGGCGGGTCAGACGCTCGGCGTCGAAGGCGGGGATGAGCACCTCGTACCACAGGCCGTTGCCGACGTCGACCAGGGCTGACCCGGCCGAAACCTGCTCCAAACGCCCTGTGAGCTTGGCGATCATGAGTGCGGTTGTACCATCCTTGCCGCTGGGAACACACAAGCCATTCCAGGCTTGCCGGAGCGATTATAGCTGTAACCCCAAGGGACCGACAACAAGGCATCTTCTTGTTGAATGGGTGGCGGGGCTCCAGCCCCGCCACCTATCGCGTGCAACGAGTTGCACGCCCTACCTAACCGTACACCCTACTCGCTCTTCTTGATCCCGGCTGTGCGGGAACGAGAGACGAAGGACACCAACGAGCGTGTTCCGACAACGAGACAAATACCGATGACCAGTTGGACGAGGTGGCCTATTAACGCGACCGGTGGAGGATATTGCTGCAGCCCTACCGTGAGACTTACTTCGTAAGCGTAGGCGGATATCTCTATCAGAGCCATAGCCATCAGGTACACCCCCAGAACGACGAGGGCGACCTCCATGGCGCCTTCTCGGCTGATGCCACCGGAGGAAACGGCTGGCGGAAGGTCCACATCACCCATGGGACGGACCATCTTGCCGCCCAGGAAAGGCGCCATCGTCCAGATTACCAGACCGAGAATGGTCACAAGGAGGGGAAGCAGCAACCACGCCGCACTGCCGGCAAAGCCGTGGAAAGCGACTATGGCTCCCAGCGTCAGTGCGGCTTGAGCGAACAGGTACAAGGCGAGGATACGGCATCCAAGGATTGCATAATCCCGTTTAGTCATGGCCTTCTCCCAATTAGAACACTGAATGTGCGAACCCGAAATGCGGCGTGGGTGATTATACGTCTATTTGGCCGCACGGCCCAGGCGGCGGAGGAATTCGGCTTCGTCGATGGTCTCGACGCCCAGTTGAGCGGCTTTGTCGGCCTTGGAGCCCGGTTCGGCGCCCACGACCACGAAGGCGGTGTTCTTGGAGACGCTTGAAGCCGCCCGGCCGCCTGCGGCCTTGATGGCAGCTTCGGCCTCGCTACGGGAGAGTTTCTCCAGCGTGCCCGTGACCACGACGGTCTTTCCGGCCAGGGGTCCTGCGGCCTTGGCGCGTTTGGGGGCGGACATCTTCACGCCCGCGGCCGCCAGGCGGTGGATGGTTTCCCGACCGGCCGGTGAGTGGAAGAATTCATGGATGCTGGCGGCGATGACCGGGCCGATTTCTTCCACGTTCATCAATTCCTCTTCGCTGGCGGCGGCGACGGCTTCGATGTCGCCGAAGTGGTCGGCCAGCACCTCCGCCACGCGTCCGCCGACGTGGCGGATGCCCAGACCGGCCAGCACGCGGGCCGGCCCGCGCGATTTGCTGGCTTCGATGGCCTTGACGAGCTTGTCGGCCAGCTTTTTCTGCATCCGGGCGATGATGACGCGGCCGTCGTCGCGGGTGTGGCGGCCGATCTCCATGCCCACCAGGTCCCTGGAGCTCAAATGGTACAGGTCGGCGAAGTGGCGGACCTTGCCCTCCGTCACGAGCTGGTCGATGAGCTCTGTGCCGAGGTTGCGGATGTCCATCTGGTCGCGCCCGGCGAAGAACTCCAGGCGATGGCGAATCTGCGCGGGGCACTCAGCGTTGATGCACCGCAGGTACACGCCGCCTTCGTCGCGGGCGGTCTGGCCGCCGCAGACCGGGCACTTGGCCGGCGGCCTGATGGGGATCCGTCCGCGGGGGCGCTCGTAAACCACCTCCACAACCTGAGGAATAATCTCGCCGGCCTTTTCCACCAGGACGGTATCGCCCACGCGGACGTCCAGCCGCTCGACCTGATCGAAGTTATGCAGCGTGGCGCTGGAGACGGTCGTGCCGCCCAGCTGCACCGGTTCGAAGTGCGCCGTCGGCGTGATCGTGCCCAGCCGGCCCACCTGGAAGTCCACCTCTTTGAGCCGCGTGGCGGCCTGCTGGGCTTCGTACTTGTACGCGATGCACCAGCGGGGGTACTTGCTGGTGGCCCCCAACTGGTCGCGCAGGTTCAATTCATCAACCTTGATGACCATGCCGTCGGTCTCGTAGTCCACCTCTGTACGCCTCTCCATCCAGTCCTGGATGACGGCTTGGACTTCCGCCAGGTCCTTGCACAGCTTGGCGTGGGGCGAAACGGGAATGCCCCAGCCGCCCAGCAGCTTCATCAGCTCGCCGGCCCGGTCGGCCGGGCGGGGCGACATTTCCCCGAAACTGTGGGCCAGAAAGGCCAGCTTGCGCTCGGCGACCACCTTGGGGTCCAGTTGCTTCAGCGTGCCGGCGGCCCCGTTGCGGGGGTTGGCGAACGTCTCCTGGCCTTGTTCGGCGCGGGCGGCGTTGAAGGCGGCAAAGGCCTTCCGCGGCCAATAGACTTCCCCGCGGACCTCCAGCTCCTGCGGATAGCCCTTTTCTCGCCCGTGCAGCGCCAGGGGAATCGAGCGGATGGTGCGGGCGTTGGCGGTGATGTCGTCGCCGGTGCGTCCGTCGCCCCGCGTGGCGGCCTGGACGAGATGCCCCTTGCGGTACCGCAGGGCCACGGCCACGCCGTCGATCTTGGGATCGACCAGGTAGTGAAACTTCTTCGCGCCCAGCGCCTTGACGACCCGGTCGTGGAACTCCTGCACCTGCTGGGGGCTGTAGGTGTTGTCGATGCTGAGCATGGGCGGGTCGTGCGTGACCTTGGCGAAGCCCTCCAGTGGCTGGCCGCCGACGCGCTGGGTGGGGGAATCGGGCGTGCGGAGCTTGGGATTGCGGGCCTCCAGGGCGCGGAGCTCTTCCATCAGGGCGTCGTACTGGCGGTCGGAGATTTCCGGGGCGGCCTGGACGTAATACAGCCAATCGTGGTGGCGGATTTGCTCTCGAAGTTTGTTGATGCGCCGGGCGTCGGGCTTTGCGGTCATCGCTTGGCTCCCGGGGCGTTGCCCCCGCGGGCTGGCCGTCGGCATTGACAAGGCCTGTCGCCCAAGCATAGCATGGGAGTGTTGAGTTTTCAGCCTTCAAGGTGGGGTTGGCCAAGGACTGCGAATCATGGCTGAGGAAACTTCGGGAGCTTCAGAAGCTTCGGAAAAGGTCTCCAAGACGGTGCTGCTGGTCGACGACGATCGCGACATCCTGACGGCGATCACCGCCGCGCTGGCGGACATGGGGCTGGACATCTTCACGGCCTCCGACGGCAACGAGGCCCTGCGCCAGGCCGCCGGCCATCACCCGGACCTGGTGGTGCTGGACATGATGATGCCCAAGCGGAGCGGCTTTTTGGTGATGGAGAAGCTCCGGCAGGGCAAGCAGCGCGGCGAGCCGCCCCGCATCATCATGATCACCGGCAACACGGGCGTGCGGCACCGGGCCTACGCCGAAAGCCTGGGGGTGGACCTCTACCTCCACAAGCCTTTCCGCATGGAGCAGTTGATCGAAGCCATCAAGAAGCTTCTGGGCTTGGGTCAATAACTTCTTTCCCGCCGATGGAAATGGGCTTGCCGAGATTCCCGCCGTCGGTTAAAGTGTTCCCCACGAGAAAATGGTAGACAGTAAAGGGACGAAGGCAACCCGTCGCCGTACGTGAGCGGCGGGCAGAAACGTGTGGCGATGAGCATCGCGGCTGAAACCAAGAAGAAGATTGTCGAAGACAACCGGCGGCACGAGACCGACACCGGGTCGGCCGAAGTGCAGATCGCGCTGCTGACGGCGCGAATCAACCATCTGACCGAGCACCTCAAGACGCATCTGAAGGACCACGCCTCCCGCCGGGGGCTGCTCATGATGGTCGGCAAGCGAAACAACCTTCTGAAGTACCTGTCCCACACCGCCCCCGAACGATACCGGCAGATTGTCAAAAATATGGGGTTGCGCAAGTAAATGCCGGATCGCGTCTTGGTTGGGTGCCCCTTGACCGTCTGATCACCGCCGGCGCGCGGTCGGTGAATCCATCGAGCCATTTTTCGGCGCCGGTGATGTCGTTTTGCACAAAGAGAAACAAGGAAGTATTGAACGCGTGTTGTTGAGACGTCCAGAAAGCAAAGAGTCGGTAAGGTAGGAAAAGACAATGGCGATTATTCGAATCGAGCGAGAGATTGCAGGCAGGACGTTGGTCCTGGAGACCGGCAGGATGGCCCAGCAGGCCCATGGCGCGGTGATGGTGCAGTACGGAGACACGGTGGTGCTGGCGACGGTGCTCAGCGCCCCCTCCACGCGGGAGATCGACTTCTTCCCGCTGTACGTGGATTACCGCGAGAACCAGTACGCCGCGGGCAAAGTGCCCGGCGGCTTTTTCAAGCGTGAGGGCCGGCCCTCCACCAAGGAAATCCTGACGATGCGGATGGTCGACCGTCCCGTCCGGCCGCTATTTCCCGAGGACTTCATGGACGAGGTCCAGATTCAATGCCTGGTGCTGTCCAGCGATTCGAAGAACGATCCGGACATCCTGGCCGTGATCGGCGCTTCGGCGGCGCTGACGCTCAGCCACGTGCCGTTCCAAGGCCCCATCGGCTGCGCGAGGATCGGCTACGTGGACGGGCAGTATGTGGTCAATCCCACCCTGGAGGAGGTGGAGAAAAGCCAGGTGGACTTGGTGGTCTGCGGCACGGCCGACGCGGTGAACATGCTCGAGATGGGCAGCAAAGAAGTTTCCGAGGCCGTCGCGGCCGAGGGCATCGCCCGCGGCTTTGACGTCTGCAAGCAAATCATCGAGATGATCGGCGAGCTGGCCTCCAAGGCCACCGTCCGCAAGAAATACGAACCCACCGTCTTTCCCGAGGAACTCACCAAGCTGGTCGTCAGCAAGTGCGACCGGCGCCTCCGCGAGGCCAAGGCCATCCGCGCCAAGACCGAGCGCTACGAGGCCATGGAGGTCATTCGTAAGGAACTGCTGGCGGAGCTTTGCCCGCCGGAGGCCAAGGAGCCGACGTACAAGCCCGCCCAGGTGCGGGAGGCGTTCAGCAATCTCGAGAAGGCGATCCAGCGGGAGATGATCCTGGCCGGCCACCGGCCCGATGGGCGGGGGATCGACGAGGTCCGGCCGCTGGGCATCGCCGTGGGCGTGCTGCCGCGCACCCACGGTTCGGCGCTGTTCAACCGCGGCGAGACCCAGGCGCTGGTGACCACCACGCTGGGCACGCCGCGCGACGAGCAGATCGTCGACGGCCTCCAAGAGGAGTACACCAAGAAATTTATGCTGCACTACAATTTCCCGCCCTTCAGCGTCGGGGAGATTCGTCCGATCCGCGGCCCGGGACGGCGCGAGATCGGGCACGGCGCCCTGGCGGAAAAAAGCTTAGAGGTCGTTATGCCGGAGGTGGATAAATTCCCCTACACCGTGCGCGTCGTGGCGGACATTTTGGAGTCCAATGGCTCGACCTCCATGGCCACGGTATGCGGCGGGAGCCTGTCGCTGATGGACGCCGGCGTGCCGATCAAAGCGCCCGTGGCCGGCATCAGCATCGGCATGGTCAGCGACGATCATCGCCGGCTTCTGCTGACCGACATCCTGGGCGAGGAAGACTTCCACGGCGACATGGACTTCAAGGTGGCTGGGACCGCCGGCGGCATCACCGGCATCCAGGTGGACCTCAAGGCCCGCGGCATCGTGCAGGAGGACATCGTCGCCGCCCTGGAGAAGGCCCGCGTCGCCCGCATGCACATCTTGGCGGAGATGGCCAAGGTGCTGGCCGCTCCGCGCAGTGAGATCAACCGCTACGCCCCGCGGATGTTCACGTTGAAAATCAACCCGGAGAAAATCGGCAAACTCATCGGTCCGGGCGGCAAGACCATCAACAAGATTCAGGACGAGACCGGCGCAACCATCGACATCGAGGACGACGGCACCGTGTTTGTCGCGTGCGTGGACGCCGCCGGTGCCGAGGCCGCCAAGGCCCAGGTGGAAGCCTTGACAGCCGAAGTCGAGGTCGGGAAGATATACACCGGCACGGTGGTTTCGATACGGGATTTCGGCGCCTTCATCGAGATCCTGCCCGGCCAAGACGGGTTGTGTCACGTCAGCGAGCTGGACGAGAAGTACGTCAAGAATGTCACGGACGTGGTAAAAATGGGCGACAAGGTCGAAGCCAAGGTCATTTCCATCGACGACCAAGGCCGGGTGAAACTGTCCCGCAAGGCCGCGTTGCGCGAGCAGCGGGGCGGCAAATAGGCCCTTGCATTTCCCGTAGACGGAAGCGAAAAAGCGTAGCGTGACTGCCTCGGGTCGGGGCCGAGGAGTCTTTTTTGACATATCTATAGATTGGGTCTGCCGCGGACGGGAATCATTAACCGGTACGGCAGAGTACCTCCGCAGCCCGTTTAGTGTGGGGCGCGGTCGCCGAAGGGTCATGCAGTTTGTGCGACTGTCTTCTCCCGACGGCTAACTGGGCATTAAGGAGGTGACCCAAATGCCTACAGGCAAGGTCAAGTGGTTTGACCCCAAGAAAGGTTATGGCTTCATCATCGGCGAGGAAGGCCAGGACGTGTTCGTGCATTACACCTCCATCGTCGGCGACGGGTTCCGGGCGCTGAAAGACGGGGAGACGGTAAGTTACGAACTGGTCAAGGGCGAGAAGGGCTATCAGGCCCGCAACGTCGCCAAGCCGGCAGAGACCGGTCAAGCCGAGCAACCGCAGGTCTCCGTCTAGGGTCCCCGGCAAGGGGGCCCAGCGGGGTGCAGCCGGCCGCCGACGGGGGCAAGACGAAACCCCCGTTTATACGTGGAGAATCGCGGATGGACGCATGGTGGCTGGCGATCGGCGTGGGGGTCGGCGGGCTGATCGGGGCGGTGGCGACGCTTTGGATCACGCGGCGGCTGTGGCGCAGTGCGCGCCGGCTGTCGGTTAGGACACGGGGTGTGGAGCAATTGGCGGAATTGGGGCAGTTGGCGGGGGGTTTGGCCCACGAGATCAAAAATCCCCTCTCCACCATTCACATCAACCTCAAGCTGCTGGCCGAGGACCTTCGCCGTTACCGCGATGAGCCCCACGACCGCTGGCTGCGGCGTCTGCTCAGCGTGCAGGAGGAGGCCGACCGCCTCAAGGGCATCCTGGACGATTTTCTGCGGTTCGCCGGCAAGGTCGAGCTGAACCCCGCCGTCGTGGACCTGCGTGTGCTGGTGGGGGAGTTGTCGGACTTTTTCGGGCCGCAGGCCGAGGCCGCCCACGTCGTCATGCGGACGACGGTGCCGGAAACGCCCGTGACCTGCCGCCTGGACGCCAACCTCTTCAAGCAGGCCGTCCTCAACCTGATGCTCAACGCCGTCCAGGCCATGGAGCAGGGCGGCGAGCTACTGATCCGTCTGAGCGCTTCCCGCAGCCGGGCCGTGCTGGAGGTCATCGACACCGGGGCGGGCATTTCTCCCCAAGACCTGCCCAAGGTCTTTCACGTGTACTACTCCACCAAGGCGCGCGGCAGCGGTTTCGGCCTGCCCACCGCGCGGCGGATTGTCCAGGAGCACGGCGGCGACATCCGCGTGGACAGCGCCGTGGGCAAGGGCACGCGATTTACGATTTCCCTGCCCCTGGTCAAAGGGTAGCCGGCCGTTGGGGCTCGTCCGTGTCGGTCGGCGCCAAGCCTGTTTCGTTGCGGCGTTTAGCCCGCCGACGTAGAATGGCCTGACTAGCCCCTCCCCGAGGCGGCCGCGACAGAGGAACCATGTTCATACCGATACGAACCGACTACCGCATGGCCCGCGTCCCGTGGGTCAACTATTTGCTGGTCGCGACCAACGTGATCGTCTTCGTGCTGAGCTATTTTGTAGCTCGCGGCCGGTTCGCCTTCCGGCTCGATACGTTCCTTCTGGACCCCGACCATCTCCGCCTCTATCAGTTCTTCACCGCGATCTTTCTTCACGCCGGTTTGATGCACCTGGCGGGAAACATGCTGTTTTTGTGGGTCTTCGGTAATGCCGTCAACGATCGCCTGGGGCATCTGGGGTACTTGGCGTTCTACCTGGCCGGCGGCGTGCTAGCCGGGGTGGGCTACATTTTGCTGGGCGGGCACGGGCCGGTGCTGGGGGCCTCGGGGGCCATCTCGGCCGTCACCGGGGCCTATCTGGTGCTGCTGCCGCGGGCCAGAGTGATGCTGCTGTTGTGGTATTTCTTTGTGACCACCTTCGAGGTGTCCAGCCTGTACTTCCTGCTGTTCCAGTTCCTGTTCAACCTCTGGATGGCGCTGAGTCCCAGCTTTACCCGCATGGCCGAGTCAGGCGTTGCCTACATCGCCCACTGTAGCGGATACGTTTTCGGCATCGCGGTCACAGCCGCCCTGCTGGCCGTCAAGCTGCTGCCGCGGGACCCCATGGACCTGCTGAGCCTGTTCCAGGCCGCCCACCGCCGTTCCCGCTACCGTCGCATGGCCCGGGCCGGCTACGATCCGTTCAGCTTCATGCCGCCGCCGGGGGCGCCGTCGCGGCAATGGGTGGGGCCCAAGCCCGCCGAGGCCGCCGCGACCGAGACAGCCGCCTCCCGCGAGTCGCAGCTCCGCCGGCAGATCGAGGAAGCCTGGCGCCGCAAGAATCTCCCCGAAGCCGCCGCAAAGTACCTCCAGCTCATCCAATTGGCCGACGGGGCCGTGCTGCCGCAGGATCAGCAACTGGACGTGGCCAACCAATTGATGTCCGCCGAGCAGTATCCCGCCGCCGCCGACGCCTACGAGCGATTCCTGAAACACTATGGCAACTATGAACATATCGCCGATATCTACCTGATGCTCGGCCTGCTCTACGGCCGATACCTGCAACAGGTCGATCAGGCTGAGCGGATGCTCCACCGCGCCACCGAAACGCTGACGGATGAACGAAAACTGGAATGGGCCCGCGCGGACCTGGAGGCGTTGCGTCGGCGCCACTAAGATGTCGATGGCCCTTCCAGAAAATCGCAAGGGCATCGAACGTGCTGGACATCACACCACCACCGCCGCCGCCGTTGACGACCCCCCTGGCCTTGGGCCTGGCCGGCGTGGCCGTGGTGGTGTGATGTCCAGCACGTTCGATGCCCTTGCGATTTTCTGGAAGGGCCATCGACATCTTAGTGGCGCCGACGCA
>Ga0187865_1003785_pt1 | contig 11965 bp, 11 predicted proteins | sample June2016WEW_11_1_2_FD_132989 | JGI IMG/M metagenome (GOLD analysis project Ga0187865, IMG submission 132989) | Peatland microbial communities from SPRUCE experiment site at the Marcell Experimental Forest, Minnesota, USA - June2016WEW_11_100 | ecosystem: Environmental > Terrestrial > Soil >...
AAAGAGGCGATCGCGCCCTGTTGAGCAGCCGGGTCGAAAAAATGCCGCGATCCGGGCAAATTCTTCCAAAAAAATCATGCCGGAGGCGAAAAGTCAGGAGCCTTATGAAATATCCGGGCTAGGAAGGCCTCGCGGCCCTTTGGAACCTGGAAGAACACAGCGATCTGTTCAAGCACCCCTCCGTCCAGCCAGCCGCTGGACCGCAGGTCCATCCAGGCTAAGGCCGGATGTAAAGCTCGTAGGAATAGGTAACTTTGTGTTCGTCGTCGGGCTTGAGTTCGAGCAGCCAGGTCAGGACGTGTTTGGGGTTGACCTGCTTGAGGCCGCGCGCGCTTGGCACATCGCGCGGCCCCTCGGAGGCTTGGAGGACTTCGCCTGAGAGTTCCTTGGTGATTTCAAGCTTGATGGCCTTGTCGAGCCGGTTGCGGATTTTCAATTCCCCGCTCAGCTTCACCAGGTCGTGGCTCCAGCCGTAGAAATTTGCGGCGTTTCGCTTGCGCTCGACCTCGAGCTCGGCCTGCTCGGCCTGCACGTTCATCGCGCGGTTGATGCGGATCGAGGCCTCCGAGCCGGCGGCGGTGTAATAGCAGGTGTCCTGCCCGACAAACTGGCCGTCCTTGACGAACTCGGCGACGGCCGTCGTCAGCGGCATCCGGGCGGCATTGACCAGCCGGCAGGTGTGCCACACTTCTTCGGCGCTGCGGCCGTCGCCGCGCGGGCGCGACCGGTCGCCTTCCAATTGGTCGGGGATCTTCCAGGTGTAGAGGTGCTGGTAACGCATGTCGGCGCTCAAGAGCGGGATCGTCGCTGTTTCCCCTTTTTTCAATGAGACTTGGGGCAAGGGATAAAGGAACAAATCTTCCTCCGTTTGGCCATTGGTGCCGATGGCGTATGAGGGCAGCGGGGCGGAGTTGTAGGAGGCGGAATTGTTAAGGACAATCGCCTGCTGCGCCATCATGGGGCCGCGTTCACTGCCTTCGGCGCGCCCGGCCGCCAGCGACTTGAGGAACTCCGCCAGGTTCTGGCTCATCGCCACCGGGTTGGGCAGCTCCGCGAATTGGACGTTTGGAAAACCGGTGACCAGGTCGACGTGCGCGTCATCCAGATCGGCCATTTCGTTGATGATCTGCGCCTGTGCGGAGAACCGCGCGGTCTTCTCGTCCGACAAATCGATGCGGTAGCTCGGCACCCAGGTGATGCCGCGCGCCAGATAGTTCACCACGATACGCTCTCCGCCGGCTGGTTCCTCCAATTCCATCCGGATGCAGGGCCGCGTTTGTTGGTTGGTCGTGACGCAGACCGGTTCGTCTCCGGTGAAATCCACACGCTGGATCGAACCCGGACTGAGCGCGACCAGGCCCTTTGCGGTCTTCACCAACACCACGGTGTTTTGCGGTTGAGGCGGATAACCGTAGTAATAGCCGCGATCGGGGGGCCGGCGGACCTCCATGAAGTACGGGCTAGCCGGCTCCATGGCCGCCGGGTTGAGAACGGGCTCTCACACGCCTTCGATCACGCCCTGCTCGGCAGTAGACGCCCCCGTGGTGTGAATCGACACTTTGCGCCCCGGGTTCAGGCGCAGCAATTGGTCCACGCTCGGGGCCGTCGTCAGTTCCTCGATCGTCTCCATCGCCGTGACCAGGCTACGAACCTTCACTGCTTTCGGGTAACTGACCCAGAAAGTGCCGTAGGACGGCACCGGCAATTGGCCGATGCGAACGCTTTTCGCTCTTTCCGGCAGCCTCGTGCCGGCGGTGGCGTAGCCCAGGCCGTTCTTGAACAGGGCGATCCGTTCGATCCTGGGGACCGCCTCCCGCGGCGCCGGATTGCTGGAGTCTTTTGCGGCTGCGGCCGCCATCGTGCATACGGCGAGCGCGCCGCACACGCAGAGTCGGATTCGGTTTTCATTCATGCGCCGAGCATAGCGCGCCGGGGCGGGAACGTTGTCAAGGCGAGGTAAGAGTTTTGTAAAAGCTTTGTCCCGCTGCCCGCGTCTGCGAACGGCTCCCCTCTCGGTCAACGCTATGCAGGGAACAGGGAGAAGCCGAGCGCCTTTGCTGCATCGCGCATCCGCTTGTCAGTCGCCGCCAACGCGGAGGTGTCCCAGTAGCTCATTCAGCCGCGCTCCGAGCGAAGGTCGTCGAGGATTTCCTCAGTCGTAGGGGAGGTCTTGCCGGCAGCGGTGGATTTGCGCAGGCGGGCCAGCTTCGCCAGCCAGGCCTGGCGACCCGACGACGGTTTGGCTGGGGGAACGCCCGTTAGCCGGGCCACAACGCGGCCCTGGCTGGCGATAACCACTTCTTCACCCTGCTGTGCCAGACTCACTAGTCTCGCCAGATCAGATTGTGTTTCTTCCAACGTCGCCCTCATACCAGCACTAAAGCACTTTCACATGCTTTTTACAAGTCTTTTGCCCGGGGTTGACAACCCGGGCGGTTTTGGGTGTCACGTTGTCGGCATGAGACAGAAGTTTCCGGCCAGAAGCGGCCCAGGTCATGCTTGAAGACCGCCGGGCGGGGCTGTACCGTGCAGCCTTCGGCTTGAGTGGCGGGCAGAGCCGCCGCGCTGGGCCGAGTCAAGGCTTATGAAGAAGGTCGCGCTGCTTTATATCGCGGCGGTATTTGTGCCGAGCCTCATATTGGCTTGGCTGGCCGTGCGCTCGTTGCGCGACCAGCAGTTCCTGCTGGAACGGCAACAATCCCTGCTCTACCAGGCCGTGGCTGACGCCAAAGCCAAGGAGGTGCAGGAGGCCCTGGAGGATTGCCAGCGCACCTTCCGGTTGAGCGTGAACAACCTGTTGGGCAAACGCAACCCCCTGGATGCCGCCCGAGCTTTCGACGAGGGCCTCCGCAAGGTCTGGCCCATGGCCGAGGTCGGCTTCGCCGTGGATCTCAAAGGTCAGATCCTCTCCCCCTCGCCCTACAGCCGCCCGGAGGCCAGGAAGTTCTGCGCCGATTATGGCCGTTTCCTCGGAAACCTTGAGCGGGCGGAGGTCTATTTGAACCTCAAGCAGTCCCTCAACAACGCTGTGGCGCTCAATGCCCCGCCGCAATCGCCCCAGGAACAGCAAGCTCACTCGGGTTCCACTCGGCGCTATGGACTCAGCAAGACGCCGCAGGCGCGCAGTGTCATCCCTCAGCAGCAGGCATCGAGCTCCCAAAACACCCTTTTCAACCAAGGCCCCCAGGCATACAACACCCCCTCCTGGCAGCAGCAAGCTCAGCCCCAGCCCCAGGCCCAACTGCCTCAGAGCCAGCCCCAGCCGGAAGACAACCAGGCCTCAAAATTGGCCGCCGCCGAGGGGGAATTTCGACAGCTTATCGGCGAGGACCTCGAGGGTACTCTGGCCCGCTTTGTGGACAACAAGCTCAACATCCTCTATTGGTGCCGGCCCTCCCGCGACGCCCCGGTGATCTTCGGCGCCCAACTGTCTCTCTCCCGGCTCACGGACAAGCTGCGCCCAATCGTGCAAGAGGTCGAACCGGCCTTGCAGGGAGGAGACTGCGTGGCGCTGCTCGACGACACCGCCCGGCCGCTCGCCCTCTCGCATCCGGGTTTCCGGGCGGCCTGGAAGCGCCCCTTCGTGGCCACGGAAATCGGTGAGAGCCTCCCCCACTGGGAAGCGGCGGTTTACCTGGCTGACCCCGCCAGGCTCACCCGCTCGGCCCAGGCGCTCAAACTCACACTGGGCCTGGTGATCGCCATCCTCCTGCTGGCCATCGGCCTCGGAAGCTGGCTCATCGCAGCCGACCTCAATCGGCAACTGACCCTTGCCCGCCAAAAAACAGACTTCGTCAGCAACGTCTCCCACGAGCTGAAAACCCCCCTGACTTCCATTCGCATGTTCTCGGAGTTGCTGGCCGAAGGCCGAGTGGCCGACCCGGCCAAACAGCGCTCCTATTTGGACATCATCACCTCGGAAACGGCCCGCCTAACCCGGCTCATCAACAACGTGCTGGATTTCGCCCGCCTCGAGCGCGGCGAAAAAAAATACAAATTCCAGAAGTGCGACGTCGCGCGCGTGGCCGGGGAGACCGCCGCCGGCTATCGGCCCCAGCTGGAGGCCGGCGGCTTCCAGTTCGATTGCGAGCTGCCCGACAGCCCCGCCCTCGTCAACGGCGACCCCGATGCCCTGGCCCAAGTCATTGTCAACCTGCTCTCGAATGGAGAAAAATACTCGGGCAGCCGCAAGGAAATTGTCTTGCGGGTCAGGCAGCAGAGCCTTCCCCTGCCCCAGGTCGAGGTCCAAGTCCTGGATCGCGGCCTCGGCGTCCCCAAAGGGTGCCAGGAAAAGATCTTCGAGAAGTTTTACCGCGCCCACGACTCGCTGAGCAGCGGCATCCAGGGCTCCGGCCTCGGGCTGAGCCTGGCGCGTCAAATCGCCCGCGCTCATGGCGGTGAAGTCGTCTATGAGGCCCGCCCCGGTGGCGGAAGCTGCTTCAGCCTGCGGCTGCCCTCGAGGACGGGAGAACGGCCGGAAAAACCAACGGGCGCCTCCTGAACAGAGGTCCCAAACCCGACATTCCAATGAAGACCAAAATCCTCATCGTCGAAGACGATCCGCACATCCTGCTGGGTCTGGAAGAGGTGCTCAGAAGCGATGGTTTCGAGGTCGCGGTCTGTAATCGCGGGGACCAGGCCATGGAGGCCTTCGCCAAACACCGCCCCGGCCTGATCCTGCTGGACATCATGCTGCCGGGAATGAGCGGTTACGATTTCTGCAAGGCGCTCCGCTCCAAAATGGTTTCCACACCGATTCTCATGCTCACGGCCAAAGGCCAGGAACTCGATAAGGTGGTGGGGCTTGACCTGGGCGCCGACGACTATGTCACCAAACCCTTCGGCGTGCGGGAACTGCTGGCCCGCATCCACGCCCTCTTGCGCCGGACCGGCGCTCTGCCTCCAACCGAGGCGGCCTCACCGGAGCCCTTTCAGATCGGCCCAGCCACTATTGACCCCAAGACCTTCCAGTTGACGCGCGGCGAAACCATCGAGGACCTCACTGCCAAAGAACTCAAGCTGCTCCAATTCTTCCGTGCCCACCCCGGCGAGGTCTTGTCCCGCGACCGCCTGCTCAACGAGGTCTGGGGTTACAACTATTACGGCACCACCCGAACCATCGACCAGGTCATCGTGCAGTTGCGCAAGAAGCTCGGCGACAATGCCGACGCTCCCAAACACTTGCTGACCGTCCACAGCGTGGGCTACAAGCTCGTGTGACTGCCTCGAAGCTCCGCCACGCACTCGACATGCGCCGTCTGCGGGAACATATCCAGCGGCACGACCTGTTCCACGCCAAAGGCATTTCCGGCGCACAGAAGCTTGAGGTCTCGCGCCATGGTTGCGGGCTGGCATGAAATGTAGATGATCTGGGCCGGATGCGCGCGGCGGAGCAGCTCGAGCGTCTCGGGGCGGCACCCTTTGCGCGGAGGATCCAGCAGGACCGTTGTCGAACCGGGCGCGAACCGGGCCAGCAAATCCGGCAGCGCCTCTTCGGCGGTGCCGGCAATGAACTCGCCATTGGCCCGGCCCCGGGCCGCGGCGTTGCGGCGGGCGGCCTGGATGGCCAGGCGGTCCAGTTCGACGCCCGCAAACGACTCCACCAGGTCGCCCAGTTCCAGGCTGAAAAAACCGACCCCGCAATACACATCCGCCAGGTAGCGCGTGCCCGCCCGCTGCAAACGCTCGCGCACCACTTCCACCATTTTGGGCAGCAGGAAAAAATTGTTTTGAAAGAAGCTATCCGGCGGCACTTCCCACCCCTCAGGCTGGATGCGCAGCACCACTTTGAGACCGCCTTTGGGCGGCGGATGCGCCCGGACCCGGCGGATCTGCTCCTCGAGGGCCGGCTCGGCGATGCGGCATTCCTCGATGTCCACGACCAGCCGGTTATCGGCGCGAATGTAGCCAATGTTCAGTCCCTGCTTGAATTTGTCCCATTGGCTGCGAATCATGATGCGGTTGCGGTAGCCGTAGGGCCGGGGACAGGGAATGACCGGGGCGACCCGCTTCGGGTCCAGTCCTCCGAGGCGCTCGAACAGGTCGCAGACCTGTTTGTGCTTGAGCCTAAGCTGGGCCGGGTAATCCAGGTGCTGATATTGGCAGCCGCCGCATTGCCCGAAATAACGGCACCCCGGCGCCACCCGTTCCGCCGAAGGCTGGAGGACCCCGAGCAACCGGGCCCGCGCAAACCGCTTCTTCAGTTCCGTCAACTCGGCCTCCACCACCTCACCCACCGCAACGAACGGCACGAACACAACGAAATCGTCCAACCGCGCCACGCCTTCCCCTCCGAAAGCAATGTCGCAAATCGTCAAAGTCAATTTGTCACCGACAGCAAGAGACACGCCCGAAGGTTAGTGCCGGAGCAAAACGAACGAAAGCCGTTTTTCCTCCTGACGGAGGATGGGGAGGGCATAAGAGAAATCCGTGTCATCCGTGGTTAATTCCTTTCCTCGGTTGCGGCTTTGCCCATACGCGTCAGGCTAAGATGAAGCTTCCCCGCTCCAACCCCAACGGGGTTGTGCAGCAAAGCCCAGGGTTGGCGCGGCGCCAACCCTGGGTAATCGGGCGGCAATGCCGATCAACCCCAACGGGGTTGCGGCCCGGTGGCCGGAAAACCAGTCGCCTGCGTTCCCTGCCGGCCACAACCCCGTTGGGGTTGATGGCCCCTCCATCGCCGCTACCCAGGGTTGTCCCTTCGGTCCAGCCCTTTGTTACACAACCGCGTTGCGGTTGAAGCCCCGCACCATTTATGTTCACGACCGCTTAGCCTGACGCGTATGGGCTTTGCCGCGCTGGGCCGCTTGTGCCTTTTCGCGGCTATCTGGATTGTGTCTTATCCTCCTAACTCCTGTGTATCCCACGCTCTACAAATACCTCGACTGCGGTAACCTGGAGCGCGGATTCGCCCGGATTCGCTGCGACCATTGCGAGCCTGGGCAGCCTGGCCGATGAAGCGATCCTGGCCTGCCTCAAGATCAGTTCCTCGCAAAAAAAGTTGAAAAAAGTTGTTGACACAAATCAGTTTGTGACACAAACTAGATTGTATGAAAGATGAACTTCAAAATTACATGCGCCGGCCCAAGCGATACGAGAATATCGACGGGACCGGCGAGATGAGCATGGGCGTGATGATGCTGAGCTTCGCCCTGGTGGGCTGCCTGTCGGCCGTCCTGCCCGAGGGTGCGCTGTGGCGGAAAAACGGGCTCGCCACTTTCGAGTTCATCCCCGTAGTCATGATCCCGATCTGGGCTTTCCAACACTGGGGCGTGAAAGCCATCAAGAAGCACTTTACCTGGCCGCGCACCGGCTATGTCGCATACCGCCGCAGCGGATGGCCCTGGTGGAAGGTGATTGTCGCAACGTTGGCCGCAAGCGCCGTCTTTGGGGCCGCAACCGCCTGCCTGATGGTGCTCGCCAGGCGGTTCCATGCGCTGAGCCTCGAACGAGCGGTCTATCTGGCCGTCCTGTTGGCGGCGTATGCGTTCTTCGTCTTCCACTGGAGCAGGCAACAGGCGTGGAAATGGCTGGTGCTCATCTTTATGGCGCTGGGGCTGCTTGCGATTGCTCTCGTCGTGCCTGGAGGGGCCGTCGAGTCGTTCCGGCCTGTGGCGTTGTTCCTTGGTCTGGTATGGCTTGGGTCCGGCGCGGCCACTCTGTATTCGTAGTTTGGCACACCCAACCGCCCGCCCCGGAAGCCGAATGAACGAGCAACTTCGAGCTATTTCCGAACTGGACCGGGTCATTCATGAACCCGGGCGGCTCATGATCGTGGCCCTGCTCGCGGTGGTGAAGGAATGCGACTTCCTTTACCTGCTGCACGAAACCGAGATGAGCAATGGCAACCTGTCCAGCCATCTCGCCCGGTTGGAGGAGGCCCGCTACGTCGAAATCGAGAAGACGTATCGCGGCAAGGTGCCCCTGACGCTGCTGCGGCTGACGCGCGCTGGCCGCGCGGCGTTTGAGGATTACCGCAAGGCATTGAAGGCCGCGTTTTTGGCCGCGCTTTCCGTTCCTCAGGCAGGCTTTAATGAATGCTGAAACAACTGCTCGATCCGTTCTACACACCCAGTCAAATTGGAAGTCTCAAAGTAGGGCCGGTATTTGCTGTCACCGGCGCCCTTTCGCCTGTTCACCCATATTCGATTCCAACCGAGTTTGGATGCGGGTATGATGTCCCACCAAAATCCGGCCGCGATGTGAACATGAGAGACATGAGGCTTCCCGAGTTCAAGCCGCTCGGCGACTGCACGGAAAAAGCGCAGGTCGGGTTTGTAGCAGCGAAGCTCTTCGGCGAGAAAAACGCCCTTAAACTGGGCCTTGAGCGCCCGGATGTTCGGGTCAATAACGTCCGGCTGCGAGTTGGACATGATGTAGAGGTCGAACTGAGAACTCAGTCGATTCAGTACTTTAATCACCTCTGGAAACGGCTTCAATTGCCGGTAGCGTTTTAGAACCGGCCGCCCATAGTGCTCTAACGATCCGACTCCAAATGTTTCCCCGCAATGCTGGAAGCAAGCACCCACGATTTCAACGAGCGGCCTAAACTCGGCACCCTGCATTTGCCGCGCCTCCTCCGCATCAAACGCGGAAACAAAAGCCGCCCGATCAATCCCGTGCGCCTCGGCGATACCCTCGATCATTTGGGTAATCGGCCTTGTATCAATCAGCGTGCCGTAACAATCAAACGTGATGACGCGTACGCTTATCATAAAAGTTCGCCGTAACCGTTCGGGTGTTGGGTCAGGTTTGACGTGAATGCTCGCGCGGGGTCGACCTCGAGCCTTGTCCCGGAGGGACATCCCGAGAATAGCCCGGTGCTTCAGCGCCGGGTACGACGCCCAAAGAGCCCGCGTCCCGAAGGGACGCTTGAACCTCAGTCCCACAAATAGCGCTCGTCGTGCTCAATCCGATATGCACCCACGCGGCTACACCCACCCTTTGCGGGCCAGCCGCATCTTAATCACTTGAGTCAGGCCGACGTAGCAGAGCAGCGTCAAGAGCAGCAGGGGCCAGAAGAGCGAGGGCAGTGGCACGAAGCCCAGCGCCGGCGCCAGCGGCGAGTACGGCAGGAACGCCCCCAAGACCATAATCAGCAGGGTGGTCAACGTCAGTTGCCAACTGGCCCGCGACTGGACAAAGGGAATCAGGTTGGTCCGAATCACGTGGATGATGAGCGTTTGCGTCATTAACGACTCGACAAACCAGCCGGTGTGGAACAGGGCCGCCGCATACGATTGGTCGGCGCCGGGCCTGGTGAAGCGGTCGGCCAGCTCCGGCGGCGGCGCCAGGTTCAACTGGTTGCATTTGAAGACCACCCACATCATCGCATAAGTGGTGTAATCGAAGATGGAGCTGATCGGGCCGATGAACACGATGAACCGGGCGATCTCGCCCATTTGCCATGGGCGCGGTTTGGCAATCGCCTGCGCGCCGACGTTGTCGGTGGGAATGGGCACCTGGGAGAAATCATAGAGCAGGTTGTTGGTGAGCACCTGAATCGGGGCCATGGGCACATACGGCAGCCAGGCGCTGGCCCCGATGAGGCTGAACATGTTGCCAAAATTCGAGCTGGCGCCCATACGGATGTACTTCAAGATGTTGACGAAGACCTTGCGCCCTTCCAGCACCCCCTCCTCGAGGACCATCAGGCTCTTCTCGAGCAGAATGACATCGGCCGATTCCTTGGCGATGTCCACCGCGTTATCCACCGAGATGCCGACGTCGGCCGCGCGCAGGGCCGGGGCGTCGTTGATGCCGTCGCCGATGAACCCCACGACGTGCCCCTTGCGCTGCAGCGCCTGCACGATCCGCTGTTTGTGCGCCGGGGAGAGCCGCGCAAACACTTCCGTCCGCTCCGCCGCCTCCGCCAGTTCCGGCTCGGCCATGGCGTCAACCTGGCTGCCCAGGAGGATCTTCTCCGCGTTGATGCCCACCTCGCGGCACACTTTCCGGGTCACCAGGTCGTTGTCGCCCGTCAGCACCCTGACCGTCACCCCGTGCTGGCGCAGGGCCGTGATCGCCTTGGCCGCCGTCTCCTTGGGCGGGTCCAGGAAGGCCAGGTAGCCGGTCAGCACCAGATCGCACTCGTCGGCCTTTGAATACGCCGGCCGAGCGTCGAGCTTCCGGGTCGCCACCGCCAGCACCCGAAATCCATCCTCGCTCAAATCATTGACCTGCTCGATCAGGTTGCCGACCAGGATCGGCTCCATTGGAAAAACCTCACCCTGGCTCTCAAAGCTGGTGCACCGGCTGAACACGGCCTCGGGCGCCCCCTTGGTCAGCAGTTGCCGCTGCCCGTCCGGCCCCTCGACCGCCACCGACATCATCCGCCGCAAAAAATCGAACGGGATTTCGTCCACCTTTGCGTACTTGTCCAATGACAATTCCCCGTGCAGTTCCTCGTGATGCAGCACGGCCCGGTCGAGCACATTCTTGAGCCCGGTTTGGAAGTGGCTGAGCAAATAGGCGTCCCGCAGCACCTCCTGGTTTTCGTTTTTGAACACGTCGCAATAAAGCTCGAGGATCACGTGGTCGGCCGTCAGCGTGCCGGTCTTGTCCGTGCACAAGACGTCCATCGCCCCGAAGTTCTGGATCGAGTTGAGCCGCTTGACGATGACTTGCTTGCGGGACATTGCCAGCGCCCCTTTGGAGAGGCAGACCGACACGATCATCGGCAGCATTTCCGGCGTCAACCCCACCGCCACCGCCAGCGAAAAGAAAAAGGCCTCGTGCCAGTCCTGCTTGGTCAGCCCGTTGATCAGGAAAACCAGCGGCACCATCACCAGCAAGAACCGGATCATCAGCCACGTGAACTTCTTGACCCCGCGCTCGAAGGCCGTCTCCACCTGGCGGCTCGACAGCGTGCGGGCCATCTTCCCGAAATAGGTCTGACCTCCGGTGGCGACGATGACCGCCGTCGCCGAACCGCTCTCCACGCTGGTGCCCAGGAAACAGGTGTTCGTCCGTTCAATCACCGAGACCTTCTCGCGCGAGTCCCGGGCGTCGGTCTTCTCTACCGGCATCGATTCGCCCGTGAGCGTCGCCTGGATGATGAACAGGTCCTTGGCCGAAATCAGCCGGACATCCCCGGGTATCATGTCCCCCGCCGACAGTTTCACAACGTCCCCGGGCGCCAGCTCCTGCAGCGGGATCTCCCTCGGCTGCCCGTGGCGCACCACGGTCGCCGTCACCCGAATCATGGCCTTGAGCTTGGCCGCCGCCGTGTCCGCCCGCGTCTCCTGCACAAACCGCAGAGACACCCCCAACCCGACCATGAGCAGCATCACCGTCCCGGCCCGAAAATCCTGCGTGGCAAAAGACAGGCTCGCCAGCACCGTCAGCAGAATCACCAGGGGATTGCGCGCCGCCAGGAACAGGCGTTGCACCCAGCCCTGCTGCTTCTCGGCAGCCACTTCGTTCGGACCGAACTGCGCCAGCCGAGCCGCCGCTTCCTCCTCCGTCAGGCCCGCAGGCGACGTGCCCAACTGTTGCAGGACCTCGCTGCTTTCCCGCATCGCCGCCTCCTGGACGGGATCGGTCGCACGCTGGCCAATCGAATTCTTCGGATTCGGCATAAGATCTTTCGCGGATGGCCGGAAAACTGTTGACCGGCGCTATAAACTGTCCTGCCATACCCCGCCCGTCCATCCCGAAATTCGCAGGGCTGCGGTGAAGGCCGAAGGAAGGCCGAAATCCGAAGGCCGAAATCCGAAGGAAATCCGAAATCCGAAATCCGAAGGCTGAGATCGCAAAGCTTTCGGGCGTTGGCTCTGCGCTCAGTACTGAGGCCACAGGCGCTTCCGTGCCACGCAGCGACCGCACCAAATAGAGGACCGGATTCGCTTCGTCCCCATAAAATTGCAGCCATTTTGGCTGCAATTTTATGGGGACGAAGCGAGTCTTTCAGGCCACCGCAGATTTGCTGGTCAACAGGCTCTCGAAGAGCTTGTGCTTGAGATGC
>Ga0187865_1003789_pt1 | contig 11956 bp, 9 predicted proteins | sample June2016WEW_11_1_2_FD_132989 | JGI IMG/M metagenome (GOLD analysis project Ga0187865, IMG submission 132989) | Peatland microbial communities from SPRUCE experiment site at the Marcell Experimental Forest, Minnesota, USA - June2016WEW_11_100 | ecosystem: Environmental > Terrestrial > Soil >...
GCCCTCCTACCGGTCTTCGCTGCTCTCTTGGTTGGGTTCGTGCTCTACAGGGTGTCTAGGGCGCGCAACGAGAGAGAAGAACCTCCAGAAGCTGCCTGATCGGCGCCAACGATGGGCCAGAATTCCTGTGCCATGAGGCTCCTTGCCCGCCTATCACTCGCTATCTTGCCAGGATGCGTAGGATCTTGCACGCTGACATGAGCAATCCGGCCCTTATCGAGATAAGTCCAAAAGGGAGCGCAGAAAACCGGGCCAAGGAGTCAGGCAGGTTGGTCGCTACGGATTTCGAGAATCGCGTCACAGAGGCCGTGGAGAAGGTCAGCGAGAGCATAGTGAGCGTCAGCAGCATGAGACTGGAACGCCGTTTCTTCGGAGTGGTCCCGCTTGAGGGACAGGGGTCTGGGATAGTACTTGACAGGAAGGGACTCATCATCACGAACAATCACGTCATCGACGGAGCCAACCAGGTGCATGTCGGCTTCAAGGATGGCCGGACCTTCGTCGGCGAGGTGGTGGGCTCAGATGAAGCGACGGATGTGGCTGTCATAAGACTTGCCGCCGACGACCTGCCGGCGGCCGACCTGGGGGATTCGGAGGCACTTAAGGTGGGTCAGTTCGTCCTTGCGATAGGAAACGCGCTCGCTCTGCCCGGTGGGCCGACGGTCTCGACGGGCGTCCTGAGTGCGAAGGGGAGGCCTCTTCCGGGTTCTGATTTCATTTTCGAGGGACTCCTGCAGACCGATGCCGCTGTCAACCCAGGTAACAGCGGAGGGCCGCTGGCAGATCTGGACGGCAGAGTGATAGGCATCACGACCATGATGATCCCGTACGCCCAGGGGATGGGCTTCGCGATTCCAATCAACACGGTCAAGCGGATCGCCCAAGAGATACTCGAGAAGGGAAGCGTCACCAGGCACTGGATCGGGATTTCAGGCGTCGACCTCAATCCGCCACTGGCGCGCAGGTATGGCATTCGTTCAGAGTCTGGGTTCCTTGTCGCAGAGGTGACACCCGGCAGTCCGGCCAGCCTGGCCGGTCTCAGGTCGGGGGACGTGGTCTTCGGTGCTGATGGTGCTGAAGTCAGACACACGAAAGACCTGCTCTTCGCGCTCTCGAAGGTTCCTCCCGGCGGCAGCATCGGCCTGGACATCAACAGGATGGGGTCGACAGGGAGACTTCAGGTCCGGCCCGTAGAATCCCGACAGGCGCAGAGGTTCGGGAACGGGCTGCAGGGCTACAGATAGTCGCCGGCATCCGAGGAAACCTGCAACTGTCGAGGCCTCTGCAGGGTCCAATGTCCAACTATATCACTGTCCATCTCAGGATTCGTTCTGGCATCTTCAGTCGGGTCATTGTTCTTCACCGTCGCCAGAAGGGGAGCGGAACTCTTCCAAGCCGCAGACTAAAGGCCGGATTTGCTAGGTGCTCGAGGTCAGGGGACCCCATCGCCAGGTTCTTCCTCGCATCCAGCGGCGCCCGACCAGGAGAGCCACCCCGATCGCGATCATCACGATTCCTATGAGAACTGCGATCAGCTTCAGGATGGTCACGATGAATGCGATGATGAAGCCTGCCATGAGTGCGAGAACTGTCACTCCTAATAGTACAAGCAGTATCCCTACTATCCGCCACTTGTTCACGCCGGCACGCCGATACGACGATATTTAGACTTGAAGCAGGATAGACTCTGCAACTCTTCGAAGGGAGGCGAGTGCTCACCCATAGGAGCGGGCTGCCCTGAGAAGTCTTAAGTCGAATGGTCCAGCGAACACGCCACGGAGGCTCGCTAGCACTACGCCCAGAGGGAGGCAGCCTTGAACAAGATAGTTTTCGCCGCGATGTTCTGCCTTATCGCGCTGAACCTGTTCACCTTCGCAAGAGCCTACCCTGAGATCTCTACCCTGGACTCAGGGTGCTGCAGCAACCAGGTACTCGCCAAGGATTTTTCGGCTTACTATGTTGGGGCTTGGAGGCTCTTTCACGACACTTCGAACGTGTACACTCCATGCAATGTGAGTGACGGAGGTCCTTCGATCTTGCCTAGACCAGAGTCGTTCAAGTACCTCCCATCGTTTCTTCTGATCGTCTCTCCGTTTCTGTTGCTGAGTTACAAGAACGCAATCGTTGTCTTTGACGGTCTACAGCTTCTCTTGCTTCCGCTCATGGCGGTCATGACCTACAGGCTGGTGCGAAGCAAGGGGGTGGCGGTAACCCTGATTGTCGCAACGGTTGTCTTGCTTCAGCCCTCGCCGGCCCCGAACTCAGGACTCTCCGTCAGCTACTATTGGCAGTGGGCCGAAGGGCAGTCGAAGGTTCTCGAGACGTTTCTTCTGCTCCTCTCCTTCTACCTCGGGGATGCAGGGAAGCCGCGCCTCTCCGGTGTGGCATTAGGAATGGCTGCGTTCGACCCTAGGTTTGCCCTGATGTCCGTACCGCTCTTCTTTGCTTACAACAGGCAAAGACTCCGCGTAGCGGCATCAAGCGCTGTAGGATTCGCTTTGGCGTCGAACTTCGCATTCCTGTTTCCCGGAGTTGGTTCTGGGTTCATGACGATGCTCCTCAATTCGGGGCTCACGACTCCCCCCTACTACTACAGCTTCATACCGCTCCTCACGGTGGTCTGTCTCACGATCTTGAACGCGAAAGAAATCAAGAGTTTGGTTCCCGGGCGCGCCAGTTCGCATGGAGGACGAGGAGAACTTCAATCCGTTCAAGGAACATCAGATGCCGTCCCAACCTTCATGAGACGGAAACCTTCTTAACCCAAACGCCAACAGGTCGCCCAAGGCTGAGGTACTCATGCCGAAGTTCAAGTCCACCACTGAGGCTCTCAAGCTGGTCCACAACCAGGACCAGATTCGGAACATAGGGATTATTGCGCACGTGGACCACGGGAAGACCACGACCTCTGACTCGCTTCTCGCAGCTTGCGGGATGCTGAGCCCCAGCGTCGCCGGCCAGGCTCTGGCCCTAGACTACATGGAGCTGGAGCAGCAGCGGCAGATGACAATCAAGGCAGCGAACATCACGCTGTACTACGAGAAGGACGGCAAGCCGTACGTCATCAACCTGATTGACACTCCGGGGCACATCGACTTCACAGGTAAAGTCACCCGCAGCCTCAGGGCGGTCGACGGAGCGATAGTAGTCGTGGATGCCGTCGAGGGCATCATGACCCAGACCGACACAGTGCTCAGGCAAGCCCTCGAGGAGCGAGTCCGGCCGGTCATCTACATCAACAAGATCGACCGTCTGATCAAGGAGCTTCGACTTTCTCCGGAGAAGATGCAGGATTGGCTCTTCAACATCGTGAAGGAGTTCAACAAGCTGATTGAGACCTACGCAGAGCCCGACTACAAGCAGAAGTGGCAGGTTTCGGTTCAGGACGCTCAGGTGGCCTTTGGTTCCTCCAAGGATAGGTGGGGCTTCAACTTCGACACGGCCCGGGCCGTGGGAATGTCGTTCAAGGACATAATCAACGCCTATTCCACGGAAACGCCGCAGGAACTGGGCGCAAAACTCCAGCTTCACGAAGCTCTCCTCGGAATGGTGGTGAGACACCATCCGCCTCCGCATGTCGCCCAGGCCTACCGCATCCCCAAGATCTGGTCCGCAGGCGACCTAAACAGCGACGTAGGAAAGGCGCTGCTGGCCTGCGACGAGAAAGGGCCGACTGTGATGATGGTGACCAACGTGGTCGTCGACCCCGCCGCGGGGCTGGTGGCCACTGGACGCCTTTTCTCCGGAAGCGTCTCGAACGGGGATGAGATCTACCTCCTGAACTCGAAGAGGGAGGGGCGGATCCAATCTGTCCAGATATTCATGGGGTTCCAGAGGGAGATCGTAGATTCTCTCCCTGCCGGCAACATCCCTGCGCTCCTTGGCTTGGACATCAGGTCCGGCGAGACGATTTCAAGCCAGAAGGGAGTCGCTCCCTTCGAGTCAATCCACTATGTGAGTGAGCCCGTGGTAACCGTCGCGGTGGAGGCGAAACACCCGAGAGACCTCCCGAAGCTCGTCGAAGTGATGCGCCGGCTCAACATAGAAGACCCGAACCTCGTGGTCACGATCAACCAAGAGTCCGGCGAGACTCTGATGTCGGGCATGGGAGTCCTACACCTGGAGATCGCTACCACGATGATCCAGCGGGCAGGCCTAGAAATCATCACGTCGCCTCCCATCATCAACTACAGGGAGACGATCCGCTCGAGGGCGGGTCCCGTCATGGCACGCTCTCCGAACAGGCACAACAAGATCTTCATCGAGGTGGAGCCTCTTGAGCCCGACGTCATCGAGCTGATTCGCAACGGGACGTTGAGCGAGAACATCGAGAAAAAGGCGGTCATCAAGGTCCTGCGCGACCACGGCTGGGACCCTGACCAAGCGAGGAACTTCCAGGCGATCGACGAGAGGGGAAATATAATGACAGAACTGACGAAGGGAGTCCAGTTCCTGCAGGAATCAATGGACTCGATCAGGGCAGGCTTCGACGACATCATGAAGAACGGGCCGCTCGCTTACGAGTTCACCAGAGGCGTCAAGGTGGTCCTCACGAACTACGTCCCCCACGAGGACGCCGCACACAGGACCTACGCCCAGCTGATGCCAGCCTCAAGAAGGGCGATACTCGGGGCGCTGCTCTCAGCCAACCCCACCCTGCTCGAGCCGATTCTGGGTATTGAGGTCAAGGGGCCTACGGACCTTATCGGCGCAGTGACGGGAGTCATCAGCTCCAAGAGGGGCAAACTCGTCAAGATAGAACAGAGGGAGGTCATGACCGTTGTCGAAGGAGAGATACCAGCCTCTGAAACCTTCGACCTCAGTGAGAAGATGAGAGGCGCTACGGCAGGCAAGGCCGTCTGGAACACTTACTTCAAGACCTGGCAGGCAGTCCCGCAGAGCATGCTTTGGGGGCTGGTGACGGAAATCAGGAAGCGCAAAGGCCTCCCGCCCGACCCTCCAAAGGCCGAAGAGTTCATCGACAGGGAGTAGAAACACAAGGCCAGGGGATGCCGTTGACCCATTATGCATGCTCTCAGCGATTGAATCCTTCGCACCAGGATGCTGACAGCCTTGACTGTTGTCTGTGAGTCATTCTTCGCGCTTCTGTCTGCACCATGCAGATAGCGTGGACTCTGGTCACAGGTTTATCTTCCGCCATCCGGCGACCCTGGAAGCGCGACCTCGGTTTGGAGATCAAGTCCTACGACCTCGACCTCGACGTGGACTTCAGGAAGTCCATCGTGGAGGGTTCCGTCGTAATCAAGGTGAAGTCTGTCAAGAGCCCCTTCAAGCTAGACGCGGCAGGCATGAAGATCAGGGCCGTGACGATTGGCGGCAGGATGTCCAGATTCTCCCACGACTCTGTCAGGGGGAAGCTGACAATCCCGGGTGTTCCGAGGAAGGAATCGGAAGTGGGCGTCAAGTTCACGAAGCATGTCAGGGACGACGTGATTTTCGGCCTCTACAAGTCGAAGTACGGGAAGGAACACCTTCTTGTCACAGATCTTGAGCCCGCGGAGGCAAGGACGGTCTTCCCCTGCGTGGACGAGCCTTCGTACAAGGCCGTCTTCAGGCTTCATGTCGTCACCGATGAAGGACTTTCAGTCATCTCCAACACGCGAGTCGCCTCGAAGAAGACAAACAAGGGAAGGGTCAGTTATTCCTTCGAGCCGACGCCCAGGATGTCCACCTACCTGTTCTTCATGGGAATAGGGAGATTCGAGGAAGCGACCACGATGTCAGGGAAGGTTAGCGTCATCGCGGCGTCCCGGCCGGGACAGGGGAAGGATTCCGGGTTCATCAGAGAGACCTCTGCAGCAGTTCTGAAGGACTACGAGGGCTACTTCGGGATTCCGTATCCACTCTCGAAGCTGCACCTCGTGGCGCTACCCGAGTACCACACGGGTGCGATGGAGAACTGGGGGGCGATTACTTCTAGGGAACCTTATGTCATCGTACGGAGCGACGCGAGTGACTCCGACCGCAGGAACGCCGCCCGGGTCATGGCCCACGAGATTGCCCACCAATGGTTCGGCGACCTCGTCACAATGAAGTGGTGGGACGACGTGTGGCTCAACGAGAGCTTTGCGACCTTCATGGAGGCCAAGGTGCTCGACCGACTACACCCCGATTGGGACACCTGGCGGGACTTCCTCCGCATGGACACCTTCCGGTCGCTCAACGCGGACGCCCTCTCGCAGACTCATCCAATCCAGGTCAAGGTCAAGAGTGTGGAAGAGATCGGTTCGATCTTCGACGCAATCAGCTACGGCAAGGGGGCGTCAGTGCTAAGGATGCTCGAGTCATATGTCGGCGAAGAGGCATTTAGGAAGGGTGTCTCAGCGTACCTGAAGAGGTTCAGCTATTCGAACGCCTCAGGCGCAGACCTGTGGACATCTCTCGCAAAGGCGTCGGGGCTCCCAGTCACGAGGGTCGCGAGGGCTTGGATAACCAAGCCTGGCTTCCCCCTGGTCCGGGTGGAGGCATCCGAGGGCGGGGTGAGCTTCAGCCAGTCGAAGTTCTCTCTCTCCGGAAAGAAGTCGGATGAGCTCTGGCCGATTCCCCTGACCCTCCAGGCGGACGGCAAGCGGCAGTCCCTTCTCTTTGACAGGAGGTCTGCCTCGGTCAAGGCCGAGAGGCCGGAGAAGCTCCTAGTGAACCCGCGCAGAACTGGCTTCTACAGTGTACTCTACGGCGAGCGGATGTACGATCAGCTTGCCAAGAGCTTCGCAGCGCTGCACTCGCACGACAGGGCGGGCGTCCTGAATGACCTCTACCTCTTCCTTCAGGCAGGGATGGTCCTGCCTAGGCAGTACTTCAGGTTCGCCGCTCTTAGCGGGAAGGTCGTCGATCCCCTCCTCGCTCTTGCGGTCAGCGACCATCTCGTGAATCTCAGGGCGATCGCCGACGATTCCGACATCGTAATGAATGGGTGGTCCGCGTTCTTCACATCTCAGGTCCGCCTGCTCGGTCTCGCGAGGAAGCAGGGAGAGAACGAAAACCTAGGAATGGTGAGAGAGGTGATCACTGCCCAGCTTGTCAAGACCGATGAGAGATACGCGCGGAAGCTCGCCCAGAGATTTGATCAATTCACCTCGGCCGATGCGAACCTGAAGACAGCTATCGCAACCGCCTATGCTGCGGTTAAAGGCGAGGCGGCATTCGGGCCTCTTCTCGAGCTGGTGAGGAATGCCAAGAGCGAAGCTGATCGAGCCAGGGTCTATGCGGCTCTCACTTCCTTCGAGGACCCAGCACTCGTCAGGAGGACCCTCGAGCTCACTATCAGTGGGGAAGTCAGCCGTTCCGACACGGGATACGCTTTGCCGCTTGCCGCCTCAAACCCGAGGGCAAGGGGCGCCCTCTGGGAATGGATCAAGTCTCGATACGACCGCTTGAGGGGCCTCTACGGCGGTTCACAGCAGTTCTACCTCTACCTGAACGCAGTCCTTCCGCGGTGCGGGATAGGCCACGAAGCGGACGTCCGCCGGTTCATTTCCGGAAAGCGGTACAGGGACGGGGAGATGATTTTCCACAGGGCATTTGAACTCCTCGACGTCAACTCCAGACTCCGAGACAGACTTCTCACTACATAGGGAAACCTTCAGAGCCGACAAGGAAAACTGGGTCCAAAGTCCCAAGCGCCCTTTGTCTCCCGGAGGCTATTTCTTCTGAGGCACAAAATGGATTGAGAGGCTCCTTGTCCCGTTCTTCTTCGCGAGGTTGAGTATCAGCGGGGTGATGCGCTCGACGACCTGCGCCTCACTGAGGGGTCCGGCGTAGAGCGGTCTGAGACTGGGAATGCTCTTTACGATTCTTGCAGCGTCGTCGAAGGTCTTCTTCGAGTCGGACGCAACCACGACGTCGAGTCTTGATGTTTCGGGCTTCTTGAAAAACACCGCAGGGATGTTGTTGAAGGCTGTGGCCACCCTACTCTTTGGAAGCTTGTCCGCCAGCATCTCGGCCGCTGACCCTTTCTCGAGTCCGTAGGACAGCATTCCGTTCTCGAACCGCATAGGGTTGATTACCGATATGACCAGCTTACCCGAGAGCTCGTCGGCGAGAGACGACATCGAGTCTATGGCGGAAAACGGTATCGCGACTATCGCAGAATCGCACTCCCTGGCTGCGGTCGAGTAGTCTGCACCCCTGGCGCCCTTGATTGTCGCTGCGGCTGCCTTCGCCTTGGCCGGATCCCTCGAGCCGATTATCACTTCGTGGCTCTTGGCGAGTCGCTCCCCGAGGCCCCTCCCCATGCTCCCGGTCCCCCCGATTATCGCGATCTTCATTCTTCGAGCCTCGTCTGTTTTTTCGTCTCAGGGCTCTTTGTAAACCTGGTGTCCAGCAACTCCTTGATCTTGTCTGCCCTCTTCCAGCCAATCCCCTGGGTCATGGCCAGCTCTCCGGCCGTCAGGCTCATGACCCTCCGCGGGGTCCCGTACTTCATCAGCAGCCTTTCTGCCAGCTTCCTGCCGACCCCAGGCATGGAAGAGACCAGGTAGAGCTGCTGCTGCAGGACGCTCTTCGCCTTGGGAGGGACCGCGACGAGCACCGTTGAGGGCGGCTTGGCGCGGGCGAGGCTGAGAAGCTCAGCTATGGCTATTGCGGTCTCCTTCACGTTGGCCGTATAGATGACCCTCAATCCGTAGGCGAGGGTCACGTTGGCGATCGCACCGTAGAACGATTTCAGGTTCTTTGCAAGGCGTTCCACCTCCGTGGAATCCCCTTCGATGAGGAGGTAAGGCTTCGCATACGACGCCGAGATCCTCGCTGCCTGGTGGAACAGGCGAGAGTCGTAAACCGACGAGACGAGGTCGCGGACCGACTTCCTCTCCACCGCTATCTCCGGGTTGAGAACGTAGTCGGCCACAGGAAGCCGGCTGAAGTAGACCCTGACGTTGAGCTTCGAGAGCTCCTCCGGAACGCCCCCTGCCTTCTCCCGCTCGTCGGCAACGACCCGAGAGGGGATCATGGCAGAAAGGTGGGCAGCAGGAAATAAAAGGAGTAGGCCGCGAACGCGAAGGTCAGGACGGCGAAGATCGCAACCACTCTGTCAGCTGTCCTGGCCCGATACACGGCGAGGGACGTCGGTCGCGGTACTGCGCCGTATGCCCTCGACTCCATCGCCTCGGCCAGCTCCCCGCTCCTGACGACCGCGTTGACCACGAGCGGGATCAGGATTGGAATCATGTTCCTGACCCTCCTCAGGAGGTTCCCCTTCTCGAGCTCCAGCCCTCTCGACTTCTGGGCATCCATTATCTGCAGCGCGTCGAGCATCATCACCGGGATGAATCTGACCGCAGTGACGAAGGCGAAGACCAAATCCCTGGGCAGCCTGAACATCTTCATCACCTGCTCGAGCTCGTCCGGAGACGTGGTGATGAAGAAAAGGCTCGTCGAGACAACTATGGCCACGAACCTGGAGGCGTAGAGCGCCGACGTTTCGAGGTTCCTGGTGAAGATTATGTTGATGATGAATATGAAGGCGGAGAACGTCGCGGTCAGGGCCATCGTCCTCGCGACCCTCCTCAGGACGGTCGCAATCGCGGCAACCGCGACCATGAACGCAAGCAATATCGCGAGCTGGAAGACAGACCTCACGATCAGTGTCGTCACGAACATCAGGGCGGAGATCAGCAGCTTGACCCTCGGGTCCAGCCTGTGATACCTTGAGGTGCCCTTCCTGAAGATGAAACCTCCGCTGAGCCACATCATGCTACCGCTGGCCTCCCTCTATCCACCGCCTCGCCTCTAGGGCATCGACGAAAGGCGACCCCGGCCTTCTTGCGAGCGCCTGATAGAAAGAAACGAGCTGGGGCTGGGCCACCCTCGCAGACTCTAGCATTTCCTTCTTCGTCATGATTTCCGGGGCCGGCCCGTCGGCGACGATGCGGCCTGACTTCATCACCACGACCCTTGGCTGAATAGGCCAAAGGAACTCGATGTCGTGTGACACTACGACCACGGTCTTGCCTGTTGAGCCTAGCATCCTGATTGTTCCCACCAACTTCTCCTTCTGAATCGCATCCTGGCCCACCGTTGGCTCATCCAGAATCACTACCTCAGGGTCCCACGCGAGAATGCAGGCGAGGGTCAGCCTCTTCTTTTCGCCCCCGCTCAGGACCAGTGGCGAGGATTCCCTGTACTCTTCTAGCCCGAAGAGCTGCAGCCCCCAGGAGACCCTCTGCTCGACCAGATGCGGCGGGAACCCGAAGTTCCTAAGAGCGAAGGCCATCTCTTCCTTCACGCTTTCGGAGAAGAGCTGATGGTCCGGGTTCTGGAAGGCGACCCCGACTTTCCTCGACAGGGTCGCCGTGCTCGTCGTGTGCGTGTCGATACCGTCCACGAGAACCGTCCCGGAGGTGGGCTTGAGAAGGCCGGTCACGTGCTTGATCAGGGTCGTCTTGCCCGCCCCGTTCTCGCCCACGATCGCGACCGTCTCGCCTGTGTCCACCTTCAGGGTGATGCCGTCAAGCGCCTTCACGCCGTTTTCATGGACAAAAGTCACGTCCCTGAGCTCTATCACGCACCCTTCCCCTCCAAGACCGAAGCGAGCTCTGCCGCACCGAGGAGCCTGTCGTCCGGCGCAAGCCCGTCTTTCGCAAGCATCTTCTGCACTCGAGTCACCGCGGGCACGGAGACCCCGTATCCGTCGGCGTCTTCGCCGAAGAGAACGTCGCGCGGCGTCCCGTCGAGGACCTTCGCTCCTGCGTTCATCACGACTATCCGGTCAGCCACCCTGACCAGCAGGTCAAGCCGGTGCTCGACCACGACGAAGGTCGTGCCGAGCTCCTTCCTCAGCCTTGCAACAAGGTCGACCAGCTCCATCGCAGTCTTGGGGTCAAGAAGGGATGTCGGTTCGTCCAATATGATCAACTTGGGCCTCATGGCCAGGACCCCCGCAAGTGCGACCCTCTGCTTCTGCCCGTCGGAGAGTTCGTGAGGCGCCCTCTGGGAGAGGTTCTCGATCCCGAGGAGGCCTATCGCCTCGTCGACCCTTTTTCTCATCTCTGGCCTGGGGACGCCCAGGTTCTCCAAGCCGAACGCGACGTCTCTCTCCACCGTGAACATGAAGATCTGGTTCTCAGGATTCTGGAACAGGAAGCCGACGGTCTGTGCAAGGTCACGCATCGATGTGGTCCTCACGCTGGAGCCAGCCACGCGGACATCGCCAGAGTAGTCTCCGGTGTACATGTGAGGGATAAGCCCGTTGATCGTCCTGAGCAGGGTCGATTTTCCGCAACCCGAGGGCCCAGCGAGCACGACGATCTGCGACTCACCTATGTCGAGGGTGAAAGAGTCCACTGCCTTCCTGGTGGCTTCAGGATATCTGAAGCTGAGTTCTTCGATTTCTAGGATTTTCCCCATTCGAGTTCGACTCCGCTCCAATCCAAGCGGTTTCTCGTCTATCCAACGACTTTCTTGACAGCGACCTTGGATGCTTCGGGAGGCCCTTGTGTGACTGCCATCAACCAGAGGCCCCTGCCACCTATCTTCAGGCCGGTGACCTGCGGGACCTTCAGCACGGTGAAGGATATCGCCATCACCAACAATAGCTGAAGGACGTTGAAGAGTGCGGTGAACCCCAGAACCAACACGAGCGCGTTCGTTCCGGTGAGCGTGATGCCTGCTAGCTTGAAGGCACCGGAAAGGAGACCGATGACCGTCGGTATCGTATAGAAGAATACCAGAATGTAGTAGTTCGGCAGTGTCATGACGGCAGCTCTGACCACTGCCCCGAAGGCGGTTCCGAGCCCGAAGACGTTCCGCATGTTCGCCCGCCTGATGCTGGAGGCAAGGCCGATCCCCAGCCAAATGCCGGCAATCGAAGAGACCATCGAGAAGAGCTTGAGCACCGGCCCGACGGGAGCGTTTTGCCCTATCGCCATCAGGGTGACGAATTCGACCGAAGATGAGACAAGCGCGGGGACCGGACCGAATATGAAGAGTGACAGCA